>Ga0255767_1000291_pt1 | contig 44292 bp, 36 predicted proteins | sample 071ome_24_FD_179967 | JGI IMG/M metagenome (GOLD analysis project Ga0255767, IMG submission 179967) | Coastal salt marsh microbial communities from the Groves Creek Marsh, Skidaway Island, Georgia - 071402CT metaG (version 2) | ecosystem: Environmental > Aquatic > Marine > Intertidal zone > Salt...
CCCTTCGGGCTGCAACCCTCACAGACGTGCCGATCCTCGCCGCCTTCCAGTGCGCCATGGCTCTGGAGACGGAGGACCATGTGCTCTCAGAGGCCATCGTCACCGCAGGCATCGAAGGGCTCATCATGGTGCCGGCCCGGGGGCGGGTATGGGTCGCCGTGGATGAAGCAGACCGCTGCGTCGGCACCGCGTCCGTCACCTTCGAATGGAGCGACTGGCGCGCCGGCACCTTCTGGTGGTTGCAAAGCGTTTACGTGACGCCCTCCTGGCGCCAGCGTGGGGTATTCCGTTCCCTCTACGAGACGGTACGCAAGGAAGCCCTCGCCGATCCCACGGGCATCGGCCTTCGTCTATATGTGGAGCGGGACAATCTCCGGGCCCAAGGCACCTACAGGGCCCTGGGCATGGAGGAAACGGACTACCGATTGTTCGAGGAACTCTTCCCCCGCGCCTAGAACCGCAACCTTAGGCCGTGAGGGTCGTGCGGGCGAAGAGGCGTCGATAGTTTTCCGTGGTTTGGCGAGCCAAAATCTCAGGGCTCACGCCCTGGCACTGGGCCAGCACCGCCGCCGTGTGGGGCAAGAGCGCCGGCTCGTTCTGCCGGCCCCGATGGGGCACGGGGGCGAGCCAGGGCGCGTCGGTCTCCACCAGCAGACGATGGCCGGGCACCTTCGCCGCCACCTCTCGGAGCGCCGCCGCGTTCTTGAAGGTCACGATACCCGAAAAGCTGACGTAGTAGCCGAGGGCAATCGCTTCCTCGGCCATTTCCCAACTTTCCGTGAAGCAGTGCAGAACCCCGGCTTCGGGCCGAGGCCCGGCGGCGCGCAGCTGGGCCAGGGTATCCTCCCGCGCCTCCCGGGTGTGGATGATGACGGGCAGCCCGAGCTCGGCGCCCAGGGCCAGGTGCCGCGCAAAGCGCTCTCCCTGGAGGGCTCGATCGGGAGCGGCGGGATCGGCGTAATCCAGCCCCGTTTCTCCGAGGGCGACCACGCCCGGTGCGCTCGCCCGCGCAACCACCGCATCCCAGGAGGCACGCTCGGCGGTGACCGCCAGGGGATGAATCCCGACGCTGCCATCCACGCCTTCCGCGCCCTGAACCACGGCCAGAACGCGATCAAAGTGCACTGGATCAGCGCCCACGCACAGCATGTGCGCCACCCCCGCAGCCTTGGCTCGAGCGATGCTCTCCTCCGGCGGCGCGTCCAGATAGTCGAGATGGCAGTGGCTATCCACCAGCATGGAAAAACTCCTAGGGGAACGGGGGCTAGAGCGTTTGAGTGGGGCGATCGTCGGCCTTGAGCCCCGCGAGCTGGCGCTCGATATAGCTGCGCGCAGGGCAGTCAGGTTCGGTGAAAGCCACCCCGAGGCCCGCCTTGCGCCCTCCCTGGGCCCCCACCGGCGTGCGCCACACCACCCGTGCCGCCGTGGGGAACTTCTCCGGCGCATCGAGCAAACTCAGGAGCAGGAAGAGCTCCGTGCCCAAGGGGTACAGGGTTTGGGTAGGGATAAACAGACCGCCATGGGTAAGAAAGGGCATGTAAGCTCCGTAGAGGGCAGCGCGATCCCGGATCTCTAGGGAAAGCAGCTTGCTGCGCTCTCCGGCCCCCACAGTGCTGGTCATGGTCCCTCCGGTCAGTGGTCGCCGCCCCGGGGGGCCGCGTAGCAGGTCACCTCTTCCCGATCATGATAAAGCTGCTTAACCGCAAAGGTGTACTCCTCGGCCCGGGGACCAAGAATCCGGAAGAAGCGCTCCCGCGCATCCATCACCGCGGCGTAGCGTTGCTTCATGGGCAACTTCAGGTTGAAGATGGCCCGCATCGCCCAGCGCCGGCGCAGCCACCGGGCCAGCGTTTCCACCACCCGGGCAGGCTTATCCACCACATCGCATACCAACCAATCCACGGTGCGCGGCGGCTCATAGGTAAAGGCATCGCCCTTGACGTGAATCACCAGGGGATCCTCCGCAAGGCTCGGATCCAGGGCCCCATTGTCCACCGCCAGCACTTCAGCCCCGAGGCTGCGTAGCACGAAGGTCCAGCCCCCGGGGGCGGCCCCCAAATCCACAGCCGTTGGACGGCCGGCGAAGGCCAGGTGCCGCTCCGTGGGGGACAGAAAATGCATGAAGGCCTCCTGGAGCTTCACCCCGCTGCGGCTGGGCGCGCCGACGAGACGCCGCAGGCGCCGAACGCCTCCGGGCTCGGCTAGGCTCAAGGCTGCCGGAGCGTAGCCCACCCAGGCGGAGGTGCCGCTGCCGAGGGTCACGTGAAGACGCAGCTTCCGATCTTGGGGGCCGGAGAGCTTCCCCCTCTCCTCAAGGGCGCCGCGGATCGGCCCCCCTAAGCGCTTGGCCAAACGCTCAAGCCCCGCGTAGGCGGGACCGGCAGGGGTCTCCACGAGCACCTCGGCGGCGGCCCAGGGCGCAGCGGCGGCCAGGGCCGAGGCTCGGTCCTCCGGGTCCAGGGCGGTCAGCTGCGGGCCCGCTAGGGATAGCTGGCGACAAAACACCAGCTCCTGAAGCGCCGGCAAGGATCGAAGCGCCAGGAGCTCCCGGGCACTAAGGCCATAGGCCACCCACTCCACAAGGCCTTCCCCGGCCTCCGTGCGGGCATAGCCCCCGACGCCCTCCTCAGCCAGGACGCTCGTGAGTTCCGCGGCGAGGTCGCCCTCGAAGCCCGGGCGGCAAAGACCGATCCAACGATCCAGACTCACCTTAGAAGTCGTAGCGAACGCTGAGGTGCGCTCGCTGAGGCTGACCAACGAAGTAGCGCTCATTCCCAAAGGCTAAATCCGCGCGCTCAGCGTAGCGCTCGTCCGCCAGGTTCAGAATGCGCAGCGCGACCGTGAGCTGATCAGACAGAGCATAGCGGCCTCGGAGGTTCCAGACGCGATGGCCGTCATAGCGCGCCGTGTTCCCCGCATCCATGAAGTAATCCCCCATGGTGACATTCTCGAGCTCCACGCTGAGGGCGTCGCTCGGCGTCCAGCGAAGCTGAGCCGAGCCCAACCACCGCGGTGCCGTATCGACATCATCCCCCTTTTGAATGGCCTCTCCCCGCCCAAGATCCTGGCTAAAGGCATAGCGATGGCGCGCGTAGGTCACCTGCCCCGCCACCGTGAGGGTCCGATAGATGGCGTAGCTGAGCTGCCCCTCTATTCCGTCGCTATCGGTCTTACCCGCGGAAATGTTGAAGCCCTCCGCGTCCCGGAGGACCTGATCCTCGGCTCGCTGATCGAAGGCCGTTAGGCTCAAGGTGAAATCGTCTCGGGCATAGCCATAGGCCAGCTCGAAGCTGCGCACAAACTCGCTGCGGAGATCGGCCACGGTCTGCCCGGACTGAAGACGGTAAAGTTCCGTGCTTTGGGGAGCACGGAAACCGGCGGAGGCGGTGAACGCGAGCTGGCTGTGGGTCGTGAGGCCATAAACGACCCCCAGGCGACCGGCTTGATCCGTGAATCGATCGTCCCGATCCTCCGGGCGTGAGTAGTTACAGCCTCCGAAGCCGCAGGCCGTGCCGTCATCCCGCGTATTCCCGGCGAGCATCCGGTTGTCATAGTCGTAGCGAAGCTGCTCGAGGCGGGCACTGTGCACAAGAGTCAGCCGCGGCGAGACGTCCAGGGAAACGTCATAGAAAGCCGCTGCCAGGGTGCTCTCCGCCGCGTAATCGTAGTGTTGCCCCTCGGGGCGCGTGGCCACGAGGAAGGCCGAACCCACCGTGGGACCGTCTTGCCGTTGGGTCAGCCAGGTGTCCGCCCACTCCAGCTGGAGGCCAAGGGTTCCCCGCCAACGCTCCCCAGCCTTCGCCACCCGAGCAATCACGCCCAGACTGTCTTGACCGTTTTCCTCGAGAGGCTGGCCCGGGAGGAAATGCTGGAGGAATTCCATTTCCGAACGACGCGCGTAGGGCGTGATGCCAAGCATCGCCCCAGACGGAAGATCGCGCTCAAGGCCGAGCGAAGCTCGCAGCGCGTAGGCTTCCCGATAGGCCTCGGGGTTGGGATTGGTATTGCGAAGGGTGGCGTCAGCAAAGGCCTCCGGCCCTACCACAAAGCCTCCCGTATTCTGATCTAGAGAGGCACCCGAGAGCTGAAAATCATGACGCCAGGCGCCCCATTCCCCCTGGGCGCGCAGGCTACCCTTGCGGTGCCGGAAGCCCGTATCGTCCTGCCAGCCGTCCGTGTCCACCACGTCAAAGGTGGCCAGGACCCGCTCCTCGCCCAGGGGCGCCGCCACCTGCCCCTGAAGCCCACCGTAGGACCAGGGGCCCAGCTCGGCCTGGATCATGCCTTCCGGACCGGCGAGCTCCGCTGCGGGGGCCGCGGAACGCACGTTAACGGCGCCAAGGAGCGCGGTGCCGCCATAGAGCGCAGAACCTGGGCCCCGAAGCACTTCTACCCCGGACGCCTGAGCCAGATTCATCTCAAAGAGGTTATTCACGTTGCAAAAGCCCGCGGGGCGCAGGGGAATGCCGTCTTCGAGGAGCAGGAAAGCGCCACAGGCGCCGGGACCGGCGAGCACCGGGGAACGCAGCGCCATCAAATGTTCCTGTCCCGAACCCCGAGAAACCCAGGCCCCCGGCACTCGCACGAAAAGCTCCTGACCATGCACCGGAGCCAGCCCCTCCACCAGCTCACCGCTAAGGGTGGTCAACGCCCCGACCTCGGTAAAGGCGTCGGAGAGGGCCGGTCTCGCGGAGACGATGATCGTCTCGAGGCGGGAATTAGACGAATCGGCGTCCGCAGCGCCCGCAATTGCGGAACAGAAAAGGGCCGCAACGGTGAGCGAGGCAAGGGACAAACGGCACAGCATGGAGGTTCTCCAAACGGTTAGAGGGGACGGCGCTGGACCATAGCGCAGGGCCCAAGGGGCAGCAATGTTCCTAGAAATCGGCGGGGAGCTGATCCTTCGGGAGAACCGTCACGGACTCCGTCGCCTCGTCGTAGCAGAGCACGGCCGTTCCCTGGGAGAGCTGACCGCGTACCGCCGCCACCTTCTCCCCCAGGCTATAGTCACGATGACCGTAGTCCGTACCTTCCTCCGTGACGAAGGCTTCGAGCACCGCCTGGAGGGTCTCTTCGTCCAGGGCGTCTAGGGGAATGGCGATAGGCACGCTAGCCTTCCTTTACGGGGATGCGCAGGGATTCGGGGCGCGCCGCCCGCTCCGCATCGAGCCCAGCAAAGTCGAAGAGCTCCCGATCCATAAGATGGGAGGGCACGACCCGACGCAGGGCCCCGGCAATCTTCTCGATGCGCGCAGGGTGGATCCGCTCCCATTCCGCAAGCATGCGCTTAATGACCTGGCGCTCCAGGCCGTCCTGGCTACCACAGAGATCGCAGGGAATGATGGGGAAGGCCTGGACCTCGGCCCAGCGTGCGATGTCCTTCTCCCGGCAGTAGGCCAGGGGGCGAATGAGAATATGGTCCCCATCATCGGACAGCAGTTTCGGCGGCATGGCCTTTAAGGTCGCTCCGTGAAAAAGGTTCAAAAAGAGCGTTTCCACAATGTCATCAAGGTGATGCCCCAGGGCCACCTTAGTGGCCCCAATGCGCCGAGCGAAGTTATAGAGGGCGCCCCGGCGCATGCGCGAGCACACCGGGCAATAGGTTTTCCCTTCCGGAGTCAGCGCCTTCACCACGCTATAGGTGTCCTGCTCGATGATGTGATACTCGATGCCCAACCCCTCGAGGTAGGTCGGCAACACGTGCTCGGGGAAATTCGGCTGCTTCTGATCGAGATTCACCGCCACGAGCTCGAATTCGATGGGCGCCGTCGCCTGAAGCTGGCGTAAGATGTCGAGAAGGGTGTAGGAGTCCTTTCCCCCGGAAAGGCACACCATCACGCGATCGCCCGCCTCGATCATGGCGTAGTCGGCGATGGCCTGCCCGACCTGGCGGCGAAGCCGCTTCTGAAGCTTGGCGCGTTCATAGGCGGGAGTGGTTGCCATGCTGAGCCCATCCTTTCATCGTTGGCTGCGAAATTGGTCAAGCCGTTGGCTGCGCAGCGCCGTGCTTGGAAGCCTTGCGCTCCTGGGAAGCAGCGCCCGGGGCGGGGAAGAAAGCCTGCCGCCCAGCGTTGTGGTACTGCAATATCACTTCGTGGCGACGGATACGCCGGCCAGCACCTCCGTTACTCCGGCCCAGTTTGCCGCTCACCTCGAGGCGATTGACGCAAGTGGTGCGACCGTGCTCCCCCTTGCGGAGGCGCTCGAGGCGCTCCACGCCGGGCGCACTTTACCGGAGACGGCGCTCGCCATCACCTTCGACGACGCCTACGAAAGCATTGCGGAGGCAGCCCATCCCCTGCTCCGCGGCCGGGGCTGGCCCTACACCATATTCGTGAACCCGGAGCCCATTGATAGGCGCCACGGCGGCTTTCTGTCCTGGGACCAGCTTCGGCAGTTGGCTACCGAGGGGGTGACCATCGGCAACCACGGCCTGCGCCATGACTACATGGTGCGGGGCGAAAGCCAGGGGCTTCCAGCCCCGGCGGCGCCGGCCTATGAAACCTACCTCGAGACCCAGGTGCTTGACGCCCAGGCCCGCATCGACGCCGAGCTGGGCGCCCAGCCCAAGCTCTTCGCCTACCCCTACGGGGAGTTCGCGCCGACGCTCCAGAGCTGGCTAAAGGCCCAGGGCTATGCAGCGTTCGGGCAGCATTCGGGCCCTCTATGGGCAGGCAGCGATCCCCAGGCCCTCCCCCGCTTTCCCGCTTCGGGCATCTACGGCGAGCTCGACAGCCTACAGCCCAAGCTCACCATGAAGGCCCTGGCGGCCACCATCGAAAGCCCGACCTCAATGATTTTGCCGCCGGGGACAGAGCAGCCCACGCTCCGCTTCACCCTGCGCTTCCCCGAGGCCCACCGGGGACCGGTGCAGTGCTACCTAAGCGGCCAGGGCGCCATTCCAACGGCGCGGGAAGGCGGGCAAATAGAGGCCAAGGCCCCCGCTGCCCCACCCCTCGGTCGAAGCCGCTTCAACTGCACGGCCCAGGGGCCCGGGGGACGCTGGCATTGGCTGTCCCAGCCCCTGCTGCGCCTCCCCTAGTGATCGAAGCGGCCGAGGCGATTAAAACGCATGATGGCGAGGAGATCGGCAACGTAAGCCGCCCGCCGTTCTGAGTAGCGCAGGAGCCCGGGGGCGAGCAGTTCCCCAGACAGGGGCCGCCCCTCCCGCCGGGCGGCAGCCCGCAGCACGCGGAAGGAACGATGGGCGGGGTGGCTGTTTAAGTTGTGCATGTAGCTCACCACGGAATCGGCGGAGCGCTCGAAGAGACGCACCTCGTGCTCCGACCCCTCCGGGCGTAGCAGAGGCACAAGACCGCACCCCTCGCTGTAGCACCACTGGCCAAAGAAATTGCGACCCACCTGAGCAAAGCGCGAGGTGCCCCAGGCCGACTCCGTGGCGGCCTGGGCCAGAGCCAGGGAAGGAGGAATGCGATCTACGCGGCGAAGCAGGCGGGGCAGACGATCAGCGCCGCCCCCGGGAGACGGTAGACCGAAGTGGTCCTCAAGGTCGGCCAGCCACCCTTCCGTCTCCTCATCCCAAGACTCTTCCGCGCTTAGGAGCCCCTCGATACGGACCCGGAGCTCATCGATTCGTTGATTCTCCGCCTCGATGCGCGGCAGGAGAAAGGCGAAGAAAGCCGCTTTCCGAGCACTCACCGTCGGCAGCGCGGCGAAATCCGGGACCTGTTCCGGCGCCGGGCCCCGAAGGACCGTATCGCCCGCCTTCCCTTCGGGGCGATTCCCTGCCCACCACAGAAGCAGCGCCACGAGCACCAGACCCACGCCGAGCCCCTGCCCCTGCCGGAGCGAAGGCCGTGGCAACCCCTTAAGGCGGGCCAGAAACACCTGCAGCGTTTTCACGCACCGTGCTCCCGAAGCACGGTGAGGGGCGGCACGGAAACTACCTTACGGGTGGCCAGAAGCCCCAGCGTCAACACCAGACTCACCCCAAGCACGGGGCCCAGGAACCAGAGGATTCCATGGCTTTGCGCCGGAAGACCAAAGAGTTGCGTTTCCATTGCCCAGATCATCAGTTCAGCACCCAGGGCCGCCAGCATGCCCGAGAAGACCCCCAGGGTAGCAAATTCCACCACAAGCGCCCCCTGAAGCCGCTGCCGGCTACCCCCGAGGGCCCGCAGCAGACCGTACTCCCGGAGCCGCTCATCCATGGTCGACTGAATGGAGGCTAACAGCACGAGAGCCCCCGCCCCCAGCACCAAGAAGAGCACGACCTCGACGGCGATGGAAACCCGGGCGACGATTTGCTGAAGCTGAGCAATGAGCCCGTCCACGGCAATGATGCTGACGCTCGGGAACGTGCGAAGGAGGGTCGGTAAGGTGCTCTGCCGCTCCGGCGAAAGGAAGAAGCTCGTGAGGTAGGTGGCGTCCCGATCCTCAAGCAGGCCCGGCGAGAGGAGCAAGAAAAAGTTCGGACGCAGGGAATCCCAGGCCACGCGGCGCAGGGCGACTAAAGGCAGATCGAAGCGCTGATCCCCCACCTCGAGGGTCACCCGGTCCCCCAGGGTAAGGCCGACGCCTGCGGCAAAATCCGCCTCGAGGGACAGCCCCGGAACTGGGGCCAACTCGTCCCACCACTGACCTGCCACAACCTCGTTGCCTTCGGGCAAGGGTCCACTCCAGCTTAAATTACGCTCCTCCGTGAGCCGGGCCGCGGCGCGGCTGGCTTTCGGGTCGAGGACCGCCCCATTCACCGCCGTAATCCGCCCTCGGGTCATGGGGAAGGCCGGCTGGGGCACAACGCCCTGAGCTTCCAGAGCTTGCTGAAAGGCCGGTCGCTCTTCGCTGTCCAAATTCAGCACAAAATGATTAGGCGCCCCCTCGGGAAGCTGGGCTCGCCAGCTATCGAGGAGCGAACTACGCAGCACGGTCAGGGTGAGGAGCAGCATGAGCGCCGTTCCAAAGACCAGCATCTGCACAATGCTGGCCCCCTGCCGCCGGGACAGGGCAGCCAGCCCCAAGCGCCAGGCGCGGCCGGCTTGCATCCCTAGCACCCGGCCACTGCGGAGTAGGACAAAAGCGAGCGCAGCGAAAAAGGCCGAGGTGCCGCCAAGGCCCAGGAGCACCCAGCCCGCGAGCTCGAAGCTTCCCGCATAGGCAAAGAGAAGCCCCAGGAGCGCCAGCAGCCCGAGCCCGCGATAGAGCGGCCCTTTCCGGGAGGCCTGGGCCAGATCACGCCGGAGCACGCGCACCGGTGTTACGGTCTCGAGCTCGAGAAGCGGCGGCAGGGCAAAGGCCAATAGGCATAGCCAGCCCGTCAGCGTGCCCAAAACCCAGGGCACCCAGCCCGGCGCCGGCAACGCCACGGGCACGTACGCGGCGAGCAGCTTAAAAAGCGCCGCCTGCACCCCGTAGGCCAGCCCCAGGGCGAGCACGGTCACCAAGGCGCCCAGTTGAAAAAGCTGCCCCAGATAGAGCCGCCGAATGGTGCCGCTGGTGGCACCGAGGGTCTTCATGACCGCCACCGCATCGGCCTGCTTTGCCGCATAGCGCGCCGCCGCAAGCGCTACCGCAAGGCTGGCCAGGAGCACCGCCATGAGCCCCCCGAGGCGAAGAAAACGCTCTGCCCGGTCCAGGGCGCGCCCCAGGCTCCGATTCCCGGTGCGCACATCTTCCAGATCAAAGCGTGCGTCAAAACCCTCCGGCAGCTGCGCCTCAAAGGCCCCAAGGGCCGACTCCGGGCCCGCAAGGAGCAGCGCATGCTCTACCCGGGCGCCGGGGCGCAGCACCTGGGTTTTAGCCACGTCGGAAAGGGCCATGAGCACCCGGGGGGCCAGCAAAAAGTTCCCCCCCTGATCCGGCGTATCGGTTAGCACCCGGTCGATGCGCAGGGACACCGCCCCAAGATCGAGAGTCGCACCGACCTCAAGGCCGAGAGACAGGAGCACCCGGGGCGCTGCCCACAGGGTTCCCGGGGCCGGGGTGTCCCGAGTAACAGCGCCCGCAGCCAGGGGATCGCCCGCGGTTTTGAGCGCGCCCCGCAGAGGATAGTTTGGGGAGACGGCCTGCACGGATACTAAAAGGGCATCAAGGTCGGAAAAGGCCATGGAGGTAAAGCCCACGGTGCGCGCCGTCGCAAGGCCCAGGGCCTGCGCCTCGGCCTCCCAGGCCTCCGGAGGGGCCTCCCGCCCTTCGATGCGGCGGTCCGCGGCGAGAAAGGCACTGGCCTCGAGCACGAGGGCCCGCTCAAGCCGGTCCACGAAGAGGGAGATGCCCGTCACCGTGGTAATGGCCAGCAGCAGCGCTGCGGCCAGGAGCCTAAGCTCCCCGCCTCGCCAGTGCCGGCGAAGCATGCGCTGGGCTAGGCCTCGGCTCACGAAGTCGAATCCTGCTCGGGGTGAAGCTGTCCCGCCTCAACACGCAGCGCCCGATCACAGCGGGCCGCGAGGGCGGGATCATGGGTGACCAGCACCAGGGTGGTCTCAGCCTCCGCGTTCAGCTCAAAAAGCAAATCGGCGATGCGCTGCCCCGTGGCTTGATCCAGATTTCCCGTGGGCTCGTCCGCAAAGAGCAGCTTAGGCTGGGCCGCGAAGGCCCGAGCTAGGGCCACCCGCTGCTGCTCCCCCCCGGAAAGCTGGCGCGGCGTATGGCGCGCTCGATCGCCCAGGCCCACCCGTTCTAGATAGCTGCGGGCCAACGCCTCCGGAGTCTCCCGCCCCGCCAGCTCCAGGGGAATCATGACGTTTTCCAAGGCCGTAAGGGCCCCCAGCAGCTGAAAGTTCTGAAAGACAAAGGCAATACCCTCAGCCCGCAGGGCAGCGCGACGATCCTCGGACTCGGAACTGAAGGGCTGGCCCGCAAAGTACACCGTCCCTTCCGTGGGCGTGTCGAGCCCAGCCAAAAGCCCCAGGAGCGTGGTCTTCCCCGATCCGGAGGCACCGACGAGGGCAACGCTATCCCCCGCCTTGATCTCAAGGTCGATCCCCGTAAGGATGGAAAGCTGCTCATCGCCAAGGGCAAGGCGCTTGCCCAGGCGCTGGGCCGACAATATGACAGGACGATCCAATTCCATGACGCTACGCCTTCCCTTGCTGATGTTCCTCCTAGGTTTCTCCCTGCTCGAAGCACGGGCGGAAGACCGGAGGGTGCTGGTTTTCGGAGATAGCCTCAGTGCGGGCTATGGCCTTCAAGCGGGCGAAGGCTGGGTGGCCCTGCTCGCCAAGCGGACCGAAGCGGCAGGCCTGCCCGTGGCGCTGGTTAACGCATCAATCAGCGGAGAGACCACCCGGGGTGGCCTTCGGCGCCTAGGCGACGTGCTTGCCCGCCAGGAACCTGATGTGGTCATCCTCGAACTCGGGGGCAACGACGGGTTGCGAGGGTACCCGATCGAGCAAATTCACAGCAACTTAAGCGAAATGGTCAAAGCCATAAAGGCCGCGGGGGCTGAGGTCCTGCTCGTCTCCATCCCCCTGCCCCCCAACTATGGGCCCCGCTATGTGAAGGCCTTCCAGGGGGCCTTCGAGGCCGTCGCCGCGGCGGAGGCGGTTCGCCTCCTCCCCTTTACCCGGTCCCTCCTGCCCCTGAACGAGGACATGATGCAGGCCGACGGCATCCATCCCACGGCCAAAGCCCAGCCTCTCATGCTTGAGGCCCTCTGGCCCGCCCTTGCGCCTCTACTGCAAACGGGCGCTGGGAAGGCCATACCCCCGGAAACCCCATGAGGCTGCTACACTCCGTTCAAAAAGGGATCTTCGTCCGTGTCTGAATCCGTACTCGATGCCGCCCGAGGCGATACTAAGGCCAGCCTGATTCTCTCGGGCCTAGAGCTTTTCTCCACCCAAGGCCTCGACGCCGTCTCCATGCGCACGATCAATGCCCACGCAGGCGCTCGGAACGCCTCGGCCGTGCATTACCACTTCGGCTCAAAAATGGGCATGGTGAAAGCCATCATCGAGTTCCTGAAGAGCCAGCTCGACGTGCACCGGCTTCCCATGGTGACGAGCCTCGAAGCGCGGGCCGCAGTGGGGGAATCCCTAACGGTGCGGGAAATTCTCGGCGCGAACTACTGGCCCTATATTCACCTTTACGAGGACCCTCAGCTCGGTCGCCACGGCGTGCTCTTCCTCGCTCGGCTCCACACGGATATCGATCCAGAAACGCAAACGCTTCTAAACCAAGATGCCCACGGCATACCGGCTCGCTTAGATGCGCTCTTGGCCCGAGCCCTTCCTGAGCTGGGCGACCAGGAACGGCGCACCCGCTATATCTACTCCTGGAGCTTAACCCTGCACGGTCTCGCCTCTGGCGGCACTTGGAAGAACACGTCCCTTGGCGATTTGCACACCGGGAGCGCCCAGGCTAGCTACGAGCGCCTGCTGGACTACCTGGTAGGCGGCATGACCGCTCCGGGGAGCGCCCCGGGAAGCCGCAAAGCGTAAAACCGACTTCCGCCGGAGCATCCTAGAGGCTGCTGACCAGGTGGCCTCCATCTACCGTAATCACCTGTCCGGTCATGTGCGCGCTGGCGCGCCCAGCCAGCAGCAGGAAGGCGCCGTCGTAATCCTCTAGCACCCCAGCTCGGCGCTGGGGGATGGGCCGCAGAAAGGCCTCCGCTTCCGGGCTGTCGAGAAGCCGTTCGCTCACGGCGCTGCGGAAGTAGCCTGGCGCCAGCGCGTTGCAGCGCAGGGAAAAGCGCGCGCCTTCCAAGGCAATTTGCTTCGTCAGCTGCACCACCCCTGCCTTGCTAACGGCGTAGGGCGTAACCCCCTTCTGCTGCCGAAAGGCGAGGATGCTCGCGATGTTGACGATGTTGCCCCCCTGCCCCCCTTCCCGCCAGGCCCGGGCCGCGGCCCGGGCCATGAGCCAGGTGCCCTTAAGGTTCGTATTGATCGTGGCATCCCATCCCCCTTCATCAAGATCGAGAAAGGAGAACACCCCGGGCTCCATGCCTGCGTTGTTCACGAGCACCGTGGGCAAGCGCCCCTCCAAGGCGGCAAAGACTTGGGCTACGGACGCACTGTCGGTCACGTCCAGGGCCAGCGCCTCCGCCACCCCCCCAACACCCCGGAGCTCCGCCACAAGGGCGTCCAGCGCATCCACGCGCCGGGCCGCGACGACCACCTCGGCCCCGGCGTCCGCGGCCAGGCGCGCAAAGTGGGCCCCAAGGCCGCTCGAGGCGCCGGTAATCAGGATCCGCTCTCCCGCGAGGGGCTTCGCATCGATCATGGGTTCTCATCCTTCTTCGGTTGCGGCGCTAGGTGGGCTTCGCCCCGGGCCTCGGCCAGGGATACCTGGCGGAAACGCTCCCGCCGAGCGGCGCGCTGCGCCGGGGTTAGCGATTCGATGCAGTAAGGGCAGCTGACGCCGGCTTCAAAACTGTTGCTCTGCCGATCCCTCGGCGTCAGGGGTCGCCGGCAGCCGTGGCAAAGGGTGGTCTCCCCGGGCGTCAAGGCTCCGGTAAGGGCAACCCGCTCGTCGAACACAAAGCACTCCCCCTTCCAACGCTGCTCCGCCTCGGGAATGGCATCGAGGTAAGCGAGCACGCCCCCATCAAGCTCGAGCACGGCCTCGAAGCCTTGGCCGCGCATCCAAGCTGCGGCCTTTTCACAGCGAATACCGCCGGTGCAGAACATGGCCACGGTGCGATCTCGCGCCGGGTCCAGATGCTCTGCGACCCAAGCCGGGAAGTCCGTAAAAGCCTCGGTTCTTGGGTTCAACGCCTCGGGAAAGGTGCCCACGGACACCTCGTAATCGTTTCTCAAATCGATCACGGGAATGGTGGGATCATCGAGTACGGCGTGCCAGGCCTCCGGCGCCACGCGCTGGGGGGTGCCGGGGTCCTCCAGGGGGTAGCCCTCAAGGGGGATAAGGTGGCGGCGAGCCTTGATCTTGAGGCGCCGAAAGGGTGCCTCCGGGGGCGCGGGAAGGCGCCGCAGCCGGTAGGCATCAGCGCCCAGGGTGGCATCGATGGGCTCGAAAAGCACCTGGAGCGCCGTTTCGGGCCCCCAGAGCGTGAAGTTGAGACCCTCCGGCGCCAAGTGCAACGTGCCCCGAAGGGCGGGGGCTGCCACCTCGCGGCAGGCCGCTTCCAAGGCTGCGGGATCGGCGAGGGGCGCTAGGGCAAAGCCGGTCCAGAGAGCCGGCGTAGGGTCACCGCCCACTGCCGCCCCGGCACGCCGGAGAATCGCTGACCCCACTCCGCTGAGCCCACTCTTCCGGGGTAAAGGTGTGCAACGCCAGGGCGTGGAGCCCTTCCGCAAAAAAGGGCGCCGCGACGCGGTTTACGGCTCGATGCCGTCCCACCAGCCTTTCCCCGGCGAAGGCGTCACTGACGACCGTTACCCGGAAATGGGATTCCGAGCCTGGCGGCACGTTATGACTGTGGCTCTCATTCAAAACCTCGAGCACGGTCGGGGCCAGCGCTTCAATAAGGGCAGCCTCCAGGGCCGCATGGCGCGAACCGGGCGCGCCTCGCAATGCTTCATCCATGGCAACACTCCAACGCTGCGTGCGCGCCTAGCCCTTCTCCGTGAGCTGGAATACCCCATCCCAGTCCGCCGGCGGCGGCGCTTCGGCGTAGAGTTTACTCCGAGCGAGCAAGGTCTCCGAGGGCCCATCCCCGGGAAACTTAGCCAACACGGCCTCGAAGGCCGCTACGGCGGCGGGGAAGTCCCGGCGCTGATAATGGCCTCGCGCCTCGGCGAAGGCCTCCCGCAGGGCGCTCTCCTCGGGTCGAAGTTCGCCGGCCCGGGCCAAGGGTTCAAAGAGCGTGACCGGTTCGTTTTTCCCCACCACCCGGACCACATCGACCTCGCGCACTTCCAAGGCGTCACCCACGAGGCGCTGCGTATGCTGGGAAATCAGTGTGGCGCTGCCGTAGAACTTATTAACGCCCTCGAGGCGCGCCGCAAGGTTCACCGCGTCCCCCATGATGGTGTAATCCATGCGCTGCGCCGAGCCCATGTTCCCCACGAGGATTTGCCCAGAATTGAGCCCCATGCGGACCTTCAGAAGGGGCCGGCCCTCAGCCTCAAGGCGCTTTCGGTAGTCCACCATGTAGCGCTGCATATCGATCGCCGCAAGGCACGCCTTCAGGGCGTGATCGGGCTGATCAAGAGGCGCACCCCAGAAGGCGATGATGGCATCCCCTTCGAACTTATCCACCGTGCCCTCGTGTTCGGCAATGATGTCGCACATGGCCGTAAGGTATTCGTTAAGCAAGGCCACAAGCCCCGCCGGCGTGAGCTGCTCGGAGATGCTCGAGAAGCCTGCGACGTCGGAGAAAAAGGCAGTCATTTCTCGCTGTTCCCCGCCCAGGGAGAGGCGCGAGGGATCCTTCACCAGAATATTCACCACCTTCGGCGACAGGTACTGGCCAAAGGCATCACGAATGAGGGTCTTTTGCCCCCGCTCCACGAGGTAGAAGCGAATATTCATGAGCACAATGCTCAATATCGCCGCGACCCCCGCATAGGCCATGGAGAGCATGACCCCTTGATCGACATAGAGCACGGTGGCGAGGACTGCCCAAAGGCCCAGGGCGGCAAGGGACGCGGCCAGACGCCCGGCAGGATTCTGCAAAAGCCCCGTTCCCACCAGAGCCAGAAGCAACCCTAGGGCCACCGCCGCCTCCATAACAAAGCTAGCAGGCAGAAGGGCGCCCCCAGCGAGGAGCGTCGCGATGGTCGCGCCGATGAGTTCGACGCCATAAAGCCGCCCCACGGGGGTTTCGAAGTAGTCGTGGGAAACTTCCGAGGTATCGCCGAGGATCACAATCTTGTCTTCCACCCAGAACCGCAGCTCCCAGGCCTCGTCCTCTTCGAGCTCATCAAGGCGCAGCATTTCCAGCACGGGAATGCCGAAGTCCGCAACATAGCCCTGAGCCCCCGCGGGAAAAGAGGGAAAATCGATAGCCAGGCGATGGTTCTGATCCAGCTGCACGGAGAGCTGATCACCGAAGCTCAGCACCCGAGTCTCTCGATCATAGCTGGGTGTTTCCCCGAGGTAGAGCCCCACGGCCTGCACGGCGAAGGGCCAGCCATTCTCCATGGGAATGGCCTCAGGGAAGAGGCGAAGATCACTAATGACCTCGCTTAAGCCGCTGCGAGACTCCACGTTTGTATAGCCGGTGCGGGCAACCCCGTTGATGGGCTCTACGGGCTGCTTGATGTAGATGAGTCGCCCGTCTTCGACCACCCCCTGGGACACGAGGAGCAGGCCCGGCACTCCCTCAAACTTCTCCGCCGTGGGGCCGTCCTCCCCGTAGGAGGAGGGAAAATCGAACAGATTATCAACGGCCATCACCCGGCCCCCGAGGGCCTCCACATTTTCCGCCACCCGGGCCAGGTCAAGGCGGCGGAGGGGCCAGCTGCCGTAATCTTCGAAGAAGGCCTCGTCCTGGTTCACAAAGACGATCTTGTCCTCCGGAAACACCCGCTCCGCGTCGGCCATGCGGAGAATCTGCCGGAAGGACTGGGTTTGTAGTTCTAGGGCCGCGAAGAGATCGAGGCGCTGGGCCCCCATGGCAAGGAGAAACAGAATTGCCGCCAGGAGAAAATCCCAGCGGCCTTTGAAAGTTGCCATGCGTCCCTCCCCGGTCGCTTACAACGCCAGTGGCTAGAGCTGGCGTTCCATCTCAATGGTATTAAAGGTGATGGCTTCCTTTTCCTTAAGATCCATGAGCTTCAGGTCGTGATAAGCCTTGATCAGCAGCGGACGCATCTCGTTTTCCGCGGGATAGGCCTGAAAGAAGTCCCGGTAGAGGTCCATGACCGGCACCAGCAGCCCCGCTTGCTCGTAAACCTCAGCGAGGGCAAAGACGTCGTTCTGGTTAGGATCGGCTTTCCGCGCCTGCACCGCCGCATGCACCGCCTCCGCCTCGGCGCCCCCGAGCCAGGTCAGCGTACCCGGCCGCCGCGGGGCGTAGACCTCCTCCCCGTCTAGATAGATCAGCATCTCGTACTCATACTCTCCGGCGGGCTGCGCCGGCACCGCGAAGCGAATCATTTCCGCAGTGGAGGCGGGGGCGACGGTGTAGCGTTCGCCGCCGATGCGAAGCACGTAGCTGAATTCCGGCCCCGCGTTGGACCACACTACCTCGGGGTGCTCGGCGGTCAGCACGAGGCTTCGTGCCGTATCGATCTTCGGGAGATCCTCGGCTTTCTTCACGGAGCGACGCACCGTGGTGTAGCGCTGGGAGGTGGCAAACTTATTCTCGACCCCCTGCCAGAAGCCCCCCGCCGCGTCTCCCGAAGCCCCCAGCCCCGCGCCGGCGAGCACTTCAATGCCGGCCTCGAGCACCCGCAAGTGGGTGGAAGCGCCGAGATCGCGGATCTCCCCCGAGGCCTGACTCGAGAGCTTCGCCGAGCCATCGGCGCCGGTGCGCACCTCGTGCCCGGGGAAGAGGTATTTGTTCCGGGAGAGCACTTCCCAAGCCGCCCCGTCCCGACTGAATTCCACCGTGCCCTCCAACTGGCTCAGCTTTGCCACGGGGCCCGCCGCCAGCGCCGCCAGCGGTGCCAGGAGGCCGAGCACGAGGGCGAAGGCCATACGCTGAATTCGTTTCATCCGTTCCACTCCTTAAAGCCGTTACCTTGGCTCGAGTTTAGCGCGTTATCGACTGACCATCATGAAGGCTGCCCACACGTACGGGTAGCCCCAGCGCGGGGAAGCCGCCAGCTCCCGCTGCGCTTCCCGCAGCGCTTCCCGGGGCGCCATGCCCTCGGCGAGGCGGGCATACATGGCGGTCATCAGCGCCTGCGTGCCCGCATCGCTCACTTCCCAAAGGGACGTTACCACCTCCCGGACTCCGGCCTCCTGAAAGGCCCGGCGGAGGCCATACACACCCTCCCCTTCATGAATCTCCCCGAGCCCCGTTTCACAGGCCGAAAGCACGGCCAGCTGGGTGCCAGTGAGATCCAGGTCGAGCACTTCCATGGCCGTGAGTACGCCGTCATTTCGCGTATCCAGCTGACCGAAGAAGGGGGCATTCTCGTTTATGCCGGCGAAGGCGAGGCCCGCGCGCAATAGGGGGTTATCCCCGGGCGGAGGGATGATCATCTCCGCAGAGCGCTGAGCCTTCATGAGGCGCTTGCGAAGCTTCTCCTCCGGCGCCAGGAAAAAGCCGTGGGTGGCGAGGTGGAGAATGGCAGGAGGGGCTGTCAACTGACCCAGCACGGCTTCCTGGGCATCCAGGGCCGTAAGAATTTCCGGCGCGGTCCCGGCCTCCTCGCCGAGGCGGCGCACGATCAGCTCTCCCTCCAGCCGGGCTCCGGGCAAGGGACTAAAGCTCAACCCCCGAAGGCCATCGGAAGCGGCTCGGAGAGATTCGAGCACCACGGCAGCGCGAGAAGCCGGCAAGGCCTCGTCCTCCTTAGCGCGGCCTCCCATGGGCGCGGGGCGCCCCGCAGCGCGGCTTCGAGCCTGGGCCATCTGCTCCGGGTCCGCCACGGCGTCCGTGTCATAGTCGGGCCCGGCCATCACCAGGGGCGGCGCCGCCGCGGCGGGAAGGCGATTGGGCAGCAAATCGCGGATCGAAGACAGAATGCGCAAATCGAGGGTTTCGAGGAGGTAGCGCTCATCCTCATCCACCAGCGCGTCGAAGGGCAAAATATTCAGCAGCCCATCGGGAACGAGATACACGGGCAGGTCCGGATTCAAGTATTCGGCCACCGGCGCCCAAACGTCCTCGTAGAGGAACATGCCCTCCTCGAGGAGTTCGTCATCGCCCACGCCCTCGTCCTGGATCAGCTCCCGGTAATAGCGAATGCCCTCTTCGATCTTGTCCAGGGGAGCAAAGGTGATCGGCTGCACCGCCATGACCCCCTCGGAGTCACGCTGCAGCACCGCAGCCAGGAGCCGACGAGTCCCCTCATCGTCCCGATAGGCGAGGAAGTCCACGAGGGCTGCCCCTTCCGTGGGCAGCCGGGCGGCAAGCTCCTCGATGGTCGGCGCCTCGATGGTTTGCTGGTAGCGGAGACTAGCCCGCCCGAGGGCTCGCTGCAGATCCTCGATGCGCCCCTCCTCCGCGCGAAGCTTGGCGAGGTGCGTGAGGGGGTCGCCCTCCCCGGGCCCGCCCAGGGTGAGCTGGGCCAGCGTTTCCCTGGCGTCCGCAAGGGATTCGGTAAGCGCGGCGAGCTCGGGGTTGAGGCCCAGGGAAGCGATTTGTGCGATATCCGAGGCAATGGCCAGGAGCAGCCCTTTCCGCGCCAGGCTGACCTCTAGGAGCGCACGCCCAGCCTCTGCTTCATCGGGGTGATTGGGAATGAGCGCCAGAAACGCGTCGAGCTCTGGGCGATGGAGACGAAGGTAGCCCTCCCGGGCGTTTTCCCCGGTCACCGGTAGCACGCGCTGGAAGAACGCCGTGCGCCGCTCAAAGCCCGTCCGCTGAAGGCGGAAGGCCGCGTCCTTCTTACCCTGCTGGCGCAGCACCGCCGCCAGCGCATTGAGTGCATCAAAGGTATAGGGATGGGCTTCCCCAAGCCCACGCTCTGCCCGGCTGAGAGCCTCCCGGAGCCGAGCCTCCGCGGCCGTAAGGGCCCCCTCCTGCGCCTCTAGGGACCCGAGGTCGATTTGGGAGCGAATGACATCCCGATGCACGGGCCCATAGCGCGCCTCCCGTCCCGCGAGGGCAGAAAGCAAGCTGTGCCGCGCGGCTCCGAGATCGCCGAGGAGCGCTTCTGCGCGGCCCCGATTATTCAGCGCCCGGAGCGTATCGGGATGGGTCCGCCCCAGCGTTCCGGAGAAGCGATCGAAAAGCCCGGCGAAGCGACGCTGCGCCTCGGCTCCGGCCCCCTGTAGCAGATAGAGATAGGCCAGGTTGTTTTCCATAGCGAGCGCTTCCGGCCGCTCCCCCTGGCCCAGCGCCCGAAGCGTTTCCAGGGGCTCGAGGTACAGAGCCTCGGCCTGATCAAAGGTGCCCTGACTTTCCAGGAGCAGCGCCAGGTTATTCATGATGGTCAGGGTTTGGGGATGGGTCGGGCCGAGCACGCTCCGCGCCGCGGCGAGGGCATCGCGGAGGAGCGGCTCGGCCTCATCAAAGAGTCCCACCTGCTCCAGGAGCATGCCTAGGTTGCTCATCACCGTCAGCGTGGCGAGGCTTTCCTCCCCGTAGCGCCGCTCAAAGCCCGCGAGCACCTCCCGCCAGGCCCCCTCCGCCGCTGGCCGATCCCCGAGGCGCAGCGTGATGGCCGCTAGGAGGTTCTTGGTTTCCAAAAGCAAAGGATGATCGTCTGCGAACAGGGCTTCGCGAAGGCGCAGGCTTTCCTGCGCTGCCTCGAGCGCCTCCCAATCCGCCCCCGCATCGAAGGCAAGCCGCGCTTGCGCCTCCTTTAATTCGGCCCCAAGGGCGCCGTCCCTAAAGCCCGGGGCTAACGCCAGCGCTTCAAGGCGCGCCGTCGCCGCAGCTCGCTGCCCCAGAGCCCGCTCGAGGTTGGCCCGGTCCAGCTCGCCGCGAAGCCTCTCGGGGGCTTGCCCACCAAAGCGCTGCGCGCGCTGGGCCTGAAGGGTCTCTAAGGCCTCAAGCGCCTCACCGGAGCGCCCGCCTCGGGCGAGCATGGTGATCCGGCTTTGGCGGCACTGGAACACCGGAGCGAGAAGAGGATGGCCGGCTTCAGCCAGGGCATCGCAGGCCTCCTGTACCGCGCTCAAACCCGCAGAGAGCTGCCCGGCCTGATCAAGTCGCCGCCCCAGAGCCTCGGCGAGGGATGCGCGTTCTAGGAGATCTTCCGCGGCGCCAAGAGCCTGTTCGGTCACCGCGGCGGCCGCGGCCATGCGCCCTTCCTGTTCATAGAGCTCTGCCAACCGGGTCCGTGCGGTCTGTGCCAAGGCGGGGGATGCCCCCTCCACCACGGCGCCATAGAGCCCTTCGGCGCGCCGTGGATCCCCGAGGAAAAGGGCAAGATCACCGAGCGACAGACTCAAGCGCAGGCTTTCTTCACTGCTCGGGCCGAGGACGTCATCGGCCAGCGCCAGCGCCAGCTCGAGGGTTCCAAAGGCCTCTTCCGCCGCGCCGTCATCAAACAGGGCCTGGGCCTCAAGCTGAAGAAAGGCCAGCTCATCAAGGAACGCCCGGTCGTCCGCGCTGACCTCATCAAGCGCTGAGACCGGCGCGGGGGCCGGCGGGGCACGAAGGGCGTCGAGAAGCGCCCGCTCCCGTGCCCCGAGCCCGTCCGGGGTAAGGCCCGCCCCGAGGGCGGCAGAAAAGGCCGCGCGGGCGTAACGCAAACGCGCCTCTCGATCACCTTGGGCCTCGCTATGGGCCAACGCTAATTCGAGCAGAGGGAGGTGATCGGGGTAACGGAGGAGCAGTTCCGTGAGGCGGGCATCCCCGCTCTGCTCGGGATCTTCTAGGGCGAGGGTGAGCGCCGCAAGGGCCTCAGGCGATGGGCCCGGCGCCGCGCACCCACCCAGCAGTGCCAGAAGCAAAAGCCCCGAAGCGGCATGAACGTGGCGGCGCGTCATAAAGAATCCCCTTGTGCCCAGGGCCAGTGTAGACGGCTCGGCGAAGGCGCGCACCTCATCGGCACGGCAAATCATAGAGCTTGGGCTCAGAGTCCTTCATACTTCCTGGCCTTCAGCACAAGGACCCCTCTATGTGGTTTCGCGCCCTTCGCCTATGGCAGCTCCGCGCCCCCTGGACCCTATCCGATGAGGACTTCGACCAAGCCCTCGCGTCCCAGCCCTTCACCCCCTGCGGCCCGGGACAGACGGAAAGGAGCGGCTGGGCGCCCCTGCTCGAGGAGGAGGATGGCGCCCACGTGCTCGGCCAAGGACCCTTCCAGCTCTGTCGCCTGCGCACCCAGGAACGGATCCTGCCGAAGGCCGCCATCATGGAGTGCTACCCCGAGCGCGCGGCAGCGCAAGAGGCGAAAACGGGCATCCCTGTGAAGGGCATGGCGCGGCGGGAGCTCATCGAAACGCTCACGAGCGAACTTCTTTCCCAGGCCCTGGTGCGGTCCCGTCGTACCTGGGTGCTCATCGATCGGGACCGGGGCCTCCTGGCGACGGAGGGCAGCGTGGCCGCAAAGGCCGAAGCCGTACTCGAAAGCCTCCGAGGGGCTCTGGGAAGCCTACCCATCGCCCCCCTGCGCTTCGAAAACCCCTTGGACGGTGTGCTGACCCGCTGGCTTATGGGAGATCCCCTGCCGGCGGGCTTTTCCCTCGGGCAATGGGCCGATCTCGAACATCCCCTGGATCGAGCGAATAAGGTTCGCTTTCGGGGCCAGGACCTCGACGAAGCGGAGGTCCATGCCACCCTCGAGCGGGGCCTTCGCGTCACTGCCCTAGAGCTTCACTACCAATTGACGGACGATGCGGCGGTCAGCTTCGTGCTCGACGAGGAGGGAGTGATCAAACGGCTCCGCCTTCCCGAGGCCGACGACGACAGCCCGGCGGAGGATGCGGCAGCCGCGCTAGACGCCCACCTTGCGCTCCTCGCGCCCACCCTCGGTAAGCTCATCGATGCGCTGCTGCCGGCCCTTGGGGGCCTTCAAAAGGACGACGCCGATGGCTGAACTCAGATTCAGCAGCGCCTTTCCCGGCGGCAATGGCCGCCTTCGGGCCTGGCACCCCGAGGCCGCCACCGCAGAGGTGGAAATCACCCCGGACGCCGGCGGCGAGGACAAGCCCTTCCTCCAATGGTTTTACTTTCGCCTTTGGGGCGAGCCAGGGCAGCGCGTAAAGGTCCGCTTGGTGAATGCCGGGGACGCGGCCTACCCCCGGGGCTGGGAGGACTATGCAGTGGTACTTCGCCACGGCCCCCAGGGATGGCATCGGCACCCTACGACCTACGCCGAGGGCGTCCTAAGCTGGGAAGCCCCCTTGGAGGGGGGCTGGGTGGACTGCGCCTACTTCGTCCCCCACGACCAGCCCCACATCGATAACCTCCTGGCCTGGGCAAGCGCCCAGGGCGCGGCGCGCCATTGCTGGGCCGTCTCCTGTGACGGGCGCCCGGTGGAAGGGCTGCGCATCGGTAAACCCGGAGGGACGCCGATCTGGGTGATTGCGCGCCAGCACCCGGGAGAAACCATGGCCAGCTGGGCCAGCGAAGGGTTGATCCGCGCCCTGCTCGACCCGACCCGGGAGAGCAGCCAGCGCCTCCGCGAATCCTTTGAATTTCATATCGTGCCCAATATGAACCCCGACGGCGCCGCCAAGGGCTATCTGCGCACCAACGCCGCGGGCACCAACTTGAATCGCGCCTGGCAGGATCCGGAGGGTCTTTCCGCCCCGGAAGTGGCCGGAATTTGGCAAGCCATGGCGAACAGCGGGGTCGCGCTGTTCCTTGATCTCCATGGCGATGAAGCCCTGCCCTATGTCTTCACCGCGGGGTGCGAGGGCGTGCCGGGCTTTGGGGACGGCGAAGCGGGGGCACGCTGGGCCGCCCGGCAGCAGCGCTTCCGCGATCATCTGGAAGCCTTGAATCCGGCCTATCAGCAGCGCTACGGCTATCCCGTGGCGCCCCCCGGGCGCGCGAATCTCACCATGGCCACCGCCGCTGTGGCGCACCGCTTTCATTGCCCGGCCTTCACCCTGGAAATGCCCTTCAAGGATGATCGCAATCATCCCGATCCCCAGGAGGGCTGGTCCCCGGCCCGGAGCCAGGCCCTCGGGGCCGATCTGCTCCCGGCCATCCTGCAAACCTTCGAAGCTGAGAACCCCTAGGAGGCCCCATGGATCATCCCACTCCCACCCCAGAACAGAACGCGATCGAGGCCGCGGCCTTTCGCCGGCTCCTTGAGCACTTAGACAGCCATCGGGACGTGCAGAACATCGACCTCATGAATCTGGCCGGCTTTTGCCGGAACTGCCTCAGCCGGTGGTACCGGGAAGCAGCAGAAGCTGCCGGGGCGCCCCTGGAAGACAGCGCCGCCCGGGAACGGGTGTACGGCATGCCCTACGAGGTATGGAAGCGGGACTTCCAAAAGTAGGCCTCTCACCGGAGATTGATCGCCCATGACCGCCCCCCAACGCCTGACCCTACGCACCCCGGACGATTGGCACCTGCACCTTCGCGACGGTGCGATGCTCGCAGCCGTGGCACGAGCCACGAGCGCTCAGTTTCGCCGCGCCATCGTCATGCCGAACTTGGTACCCCCGGTGCGGCGTAGCGAAGACGCCGCGCGCTACCGAGACGCCATCTTGGCGGTGGTGCCCCCGGGCCAGGCCTTTGAGCCGCTCATGACCCTCTACCTCACGGAAACCACCGATGCACAGGACCTGCGCCAGGGCTGGGAAGCGGGTCTCGTCACCGCGGTGAAGCTCTACCCCGCCGGGGCCACCACCAACTCCGATGCCGGGGTCCGGAGCCTCAAGGTTCTTGATCCTGTTTTCGAAACCATGGCCGAGCTGGGTATGCCCCTGCTCATTCACGGTGAAGTCGTCGATCCCGAGATCGACATCTTCGATCGGGAGGCGGTCTTCATCGAGCGTGAATTAAGGCCCCTACGCCAGCGCCATCCGAACCTAAAGGTCGTGTTTGAGCACATCACCACAGCGGAGGCCGTGGCCTATGTGGAAAGCGAGGGGCAAAACCTCGCGGCGACCATTACGGCCCATCATCTTCGGCTGAATCGGAACGATCTGTTGGTGGGCGGCATGCGCCCTCACCACTTTTGCTTGCCCGTGGCGAAGCGGGAGGTTCACCGCCTCGCCCTTCGCCGCGCCGCCACGAGCGGTAATCCGAAGTTCTTCCTGGGCACGGACTCTGCGCCCCACCTCGTGAGCGACAAGGAAAGCGCCTGCGGCTGCGCAGGCATCTTCAGTGCCCCCGTCGCCCTGGAAAGCTACGCCACTACCTTTGAGGAAGACGGCGCTCTCGACAGGCTCGAAGCCTTTGCCAGCGAATTCGGGCCCCGCTTCTATGGCCTGCCCCTGAACGAAGGCACGGTCACCTTAGAGCGGACGGACGCCCCCGTGCCCGTCAATTGGGCAACGCCCCTCGGGGACGTGCGGATCTACCACGGTGGGGAGGTGCTCCCTTGGCGATTGGTGGGGGGCGTGCGCTAGCGGCGCCAGCGCGCCAGCAGCCAGCCCACCAGGGCCGCGGGTAGGGCGCAGGCCAGCACCAGCAGGCTCGCGCCGAAAAGGAACTCGGCTAACAGCGCAGGATCGAGCCCCCAGCTGTCCCAGAAAATCCAAAAGAAGCCTCCCAGAAGGGCGCTTCCGAGGAGAATGCGACGTCGAAGCGTGCTTCCCGAACCCGCCATGGTGAGCCTCTCCCTAGGCCGTGGATTTTTCGATGCGGAGCGCGGAGGCGCAGAGCGCGCTCAGCCCATAGAGCACCAGGAATACCTGGAACGCCAAGTCGTACGCCCCAAAGCGGTCAAACACCCACCCGGCGAAGGGTAAGCCAGCGATTTGCAGGGGCATCATGGCCGGACGCATAAGCCCCATGACCTTGCCAAAATTCTCTCGCCCAAACACCTGCCCCGCAATGGCCCCATGGAGCGGCACAATGCCTCCCATCCCAAAGCCAAAGAGCGTGGCGAATAGGGCAAAGAGCCCGTAGTCCGTGGTGTGCAACATGCCCAGCTGCCCCAGGAACTGGGTACCGATCGCCGTATACAAAGCCACCCGGGGATCGACCCGATCCACCAAGTAGCCGAAAAGCACCTTCCCCAGCACCCCCGCCGCGGCCCCGAAAGACAAGCTGGGCGCCGCTTCGAGCACGGTGTAGCCAAGATCGCTCACCCGAGGAACCATGTGCGTGAGCGTTGCGCTCATGCAGCAAAAAAGCCCCCCCACGCAGAGGGTCAGCATCCAAAAGTTCCGGTCGCGCAGAAAGCCGCGGGTCGCGAGCACGGGCCTAGGCGCGGCGGGGGATGGCGATGGCCTATCCCCGTCCGGGGCAAGGCCCAGGTGCTCCGGAGAGGACACCACAAAGCGCAGGGTCACGGGCAACACGAGAAGCGCGGTGAATGCGCCAAAGACTAAAAAGCCCCCGCGCCAGCCGAGGGCCTCAATGAGCAGCGCGGAGAGCACGGGCATCAGCACGCCGGAGAGGGAAATGCCCATGGTGGCTACGCCGAGGGCCATGCCTCGCCGGCGATCGAACCAGTTGGCCACCAGCTTGGCCGTGGCAAGGCCGCCCATGGAGTTCAAGCCGAAGCCGATGAGGGTGGAGAGGATCAGATAGAACTGCCACTGCGCCGTAATCAGGCTGAGCAGGCAAAAGCCAAGGCTCATGGCGGCGGTACCCGCAGCAATCACATATTTGATGGGGTAGCGATCCAACGCCTGCCCCAGAAAAGGGGCAAGGACCGCACCCACGGCATTGACGAGGGTCAGGCCCAGGGAGACATCAAAGCGCGCCCCCCCAAACTCCGCAGCCAGGGCCTTAAAGAACACACCGTAGGAATAGAAGAAAAACCCCACGGCAATGAAATCGACGAAAAACGCGACGGCCACCATACGCCAGCCCAGAAAGGGGGGCTTCCGGCGGCGGGACGCAGACCTAGCGGGATCCTCGGCCGCCGCGGCGGCCGGGCTTCGATCCTCCGGCATGGCGCCGGATCAGTCTTCGGGGTTGATCGCGAGAAGCTCTACCTCAAAAACCAGCGCGGCGTTCGGGGGGATGCTATCCCCGGCCCCGCGGCTGCCATAGGCCAGCTCCGGGGGAATCCATAGCTTGAAGCGATCGCCCACAGCCATGAGCTGAAGCGCCTCTTGCCAGCCCGGAATCACCCGGCTGACCCCGAAGGTGGCGGGAACGCCCCGAGCTTCCGAGCTGTCAAACACGCTGCCGTCGGCGAGCTCCCCGGTGTAGTGGGTGCGCACCGTATCCTCCGGCGTCGGCCGCTGCTCGCTGTCGCTTCGCTTCAGCACCTGGTACTGGAGCCCGGAAGCCGTGACGACGACCCCCTCCTGGCTTTGGTTTTCCTCAAGGAAGCGCGCCGCTTCCTCTGCGGCGGAGGCCGCCTCGGCGTCGGCCTCCGCCTGGCGCCGCTCCACGATGCTATCCCGGGCGTCGTTCAGGCCTGCCTCATCCACCTGCTGGGGCCGCCCGGCGACGGCGTCGGCCACCCCTTGAGCGAAGGCCTCGCCGTCAAAATCTTCCTCAAGCTGGCCCGCGAGGCTCTCCACGGTGTTGTAGCCGAGGCCATAGCTGACGCGCCCCGCATCGCTCGTAGGCGCAGCCTTCGCTTCGTCCCCTTGCTTCGGGGCGCAGCCGGCAAGCAGGAGAGTACTGAGGGTGGCGGTCAAAAGGACGGGCTTAATTAAGGCCGTGGCCATAGCAAGGGTGCTCCAAGGCAAGGGAATGAAACCGGGGCCCTCCCCGGGGCCTTCGGCGCGGGGACACGCTGCGGTTGCGTGGCCCAAATGGCGACGCCTACTATACCGAGGCAAAGGGGGCCTGGCACGCAAGCGCGCCTTGGCCTTCGCACTCACGCTCACCTTAGGATGTGACGCATGCGAAACCCGCTTCTTCGGCCGCTTACCGCGGCCCTTCTTGCCCTGTCCTTCACGGCTGGGGCTCAGGCCCTAGGCCCCGAGGAGGGCCCCGTCGCGCCCCTTTCGCCGGAGGCCGAACATCCCGAAACGGCCCTTGCGGTCCTTGAGCAGCTCGCCCGTCACCACTATGTGCGTCGGGCCATAGACGACACCCTTTCCAGTGACACGCTGGATCATTACCTCGATGCCCTAGACCCCCAGCGAGCCTACTTTCTCGAGGGCGACATCGCCCAGTTCGAGCGCTACCGCTACACCCTGGATGATGCGCTCCGGCGCGGGGATCTGACCCCCGCCTTCGAGATCTTTAACCGCTACCAAACGGCCGCGGAGAGCCAGCTCGAGTCCCTGCTTCGCCTCCTAGAAGGCGGCATCGAGACCCTCGATTTCAGCAAAGAGGAATACCTCGCCATGGACCGAAGCGAGGAGCCCTTCCTCGCCAGTGCGGATGCGCGCGAGGACCTCTGGCGCCGGCGCTTAAAGGCCAGCGTGCTCTCCCTGAAGCTCGCGGATAAGGCGGACGAAGAGATTGGCCCCCTCCTTGAGAAGCGCTACCGAAATCGCCTTCATCGCTTAAAGCAGACCACCGCTGAAGACGCCTTCCAGCTCTTTATGAACGCCCTGGCGGCGAGCTACGACCCCCACACGCAATACTTTTCTCCGCGCACCTCGGAGAATTTCAACATCCAGATGAGCCTGTCCCTCGAGGGCATTGGCGCCGTACTGCGGGTGGAAGATGAATACACCACCATCGCCAGCCTCGTCCCCGCGGGGCCGGCGGAGAAGAGCAAGCAGATTAAGCCTTCCGATCGCATCAGCGCCGTAGCCCAGGGGGAGGACGGGGAATTTGTGGACGTGGTGGGCTGGCGCCTCGACGACGTCGTGGACCTCATCCGTGGACCCGCAGGCACCACGGTTCGCCTTGAGGTGCTCCCCCCGGACAGCGAAGCCGGGGCTCCGCCTCGGGTCCTGAGCCTGGTGCGGGAGGCGGTGAAGCTCGAAGAGCAGTCGGCCCAGAGCGAGGTTCTTGAAGTCCCTCGGGGCCAGGACACCTACCGCATCGGGGTGATCGATATCCCCACCTTCTACATCGACTTCAAAGCGCTTCAGCAGGGAGACCCCGAATACAAGAGCACCACCCGGGACGTGCAGCGCCTGATTGAAGGCCTGCGCTGCGAGGCCGTGGAGGCGTCGGATGCTGAAGATGAAGCGCCCTGCGAGCCGGTGGACGGCATCGTCATCGACCTTCGCAACAATGGCGGCGGCTCCCTGCAGGAAGCCAACGCTCTCACGGGACTATTCATCGAAGCCGGGCCCACGGTGCAAATTCGCAGCGCCAGCGGCCGAGTGGATCTCTTTAACGACGAAGATGGGCAGGTGGCCTGGGAAGGTCCCCTCGCCGTGCTCGTCAATCGCCTGTCGGCCTCCGCTTCGGAAATCTTTGCCGGCGCTATTCAGGATTACCAACGGGGGCTAGTTCTGGGGGGGCAAACCTTTGGAAAGGGCACGGTGCAAACCCTCATTCCCCTAAACCGGGGCCAGCTCAAGATGACCCAAGCCAAGTTCTATCGGGTATCGGGGCAAAGCACCCAGCACCAGGGGGTGATCCCGGACATCGAGTACCCCGAGGTGTACGACCGGGATGAGATTGGCGAAAGCACCCTTGATGACGCCCTGCCCTGGGATGTGATCCGCCCCACCCGCTATCGCCGGGGCCCGAACCTTGCCCCGCTGCTAGCCCTTCTCGAGGACCGGCACGAAACCCGCGTGGAAACGGACCCGGACTTCGCCTACCTGGAAGCGATGGTGGAACGGGCCCGGGCCCGGAGCGCCCGCAATCGCCTATCCCTCAACGAGGTGCAGCGGCGCCTCGAGCGCGAGGAAGATGAGACCCTGCGCCTGGCCATAGAAAACAGGCGGCGGGAAGCGAAGGGCCTTCCCGTGGTGGCCAGCCTCGAGGCCCTGGAGAAGGACGAGGATGGAGCCATGGAGGGTTCGGAGGAGGACAGCACGGAGGACGCCACCATTAAGGCCGCCAGCGCCCTCGTGGAAGATCTTGAGAGTGACGCCGCCAGCGACGTCGCCCTCCCCGAAGAGGAAGAGAATGACGAAGAGGACCGGGACGCGCTGCTGGCCGAAGGCGCGGAAATCTTGGTCGATTACCTATCCCTACGCCAAACCGCCGCGGTCAGCGCCCCCTAGCGCACCGTGGCCCGTTGGAGAATGACGCACCATGCACCCTGGAATACACGCCGCTAAGAATCCCGAAAAGCCCGCTTACATTTTTGCCGCCTCGGGGGAGACGGTCACCTACGGAGACCTCGAAGCTCGCTCAAATCAGGGGGCTCAGCTGTTCCGCAGCCTCGGGCTGGCAGTGGGGGACCACATTGCCATCATGATGGAGAATCACCCTGCCTTCTTCGCCCTGTGCTGGGCGGCGCAGCGGGCTGGGCTTTACTACACGGCCATCAGCTATCGGCTCCAGGAAGAGGAAGTGGCCTACATCGTTGAGGATTGCGAAGCGAAGGTGTTCATCACCACCTATGGTCAGCGCGACCTCGCCGCCCGCCTTGCGGGGCGCTTGAACGTCCATCGCTTCATGCTAAACGGCACCGTCGAAGGCTTTGAAAGCTGGGAAGAGGCCGTGGCACCCCAGCCCGCCACACCCATTGCCGACGAAACGGAAGGAGCGGACATGCTCTACTCCTCCGGCACCACGGGACGACCCAAGGGCATCAAGGTGCCCCTCAGCGGCGAGCCCCTCGGCGGTGCTGGCGGCCTTCTGGGCCTCACCCAGGCCCTCTATCAGATGGATGAAAACGTCCGCTACCTGTCTCCGGCGCCGCTCTATCACTCGGCGCCCCTGCGCTACAACATGGCGGTCATGCGCCACGGGGGCACCTCGGTGATCATGGAGCGCTTCGACCCGGAGGAGGCCCTCGCCCTCATCGAGAAGCACCAGCTGACCCACGGCCAGTTCGTGCCCACCATGTTCGTACGCATGCTCAAGCTGCCCGAAGCGGACCGGCTCCGCTACGACGTTTCAAGCCTAAGGGTCGCCATCCACGCCGCGGCGCCCTGCCCCGTCCCCGTTAAGCAGGCCATGATGGACTGGTGGGGCCCGGTGATTCACGAGTACTACGCGGGCACGGAAGGCAATGGCTTCTGCGCCGCCGGTCCCCAGGAATGGCTGGCCCATCCCGGGACCGTGGGCCGGCCCCTCCTTGGTGCGGTGCACATTTGCGATGACGACGGACGCGAACTGCCCCCGGGGGAGACCGGCACCATCTACTTCAGTGACGGTGGCACCTTCGAGTACCACAACGACCCGGATAAAACTGCCGACTCCCAGCACCCCTCCCAGCGCGGCTGGACCACCCTGGGGGACATGGGCTACCTGGACGACGATGGCTTCCTGTTCCTAACGGACCGGAAGACCTTCATGATCATTTCCGGGGGCGTGAACATCTATCCCCAGGAGGTAGAGAATCTTCTCGTAACCCACGAGAAGGTGGCCGACGTTGCGGTATTTGGGGTGCCTAACGAAGAGTTCGGGGAAGAGGTGAAGGCCGTGGTCCAGCCCCTCTCCATGGACCTCGCGGGGCCCGAACTAGCGGAAGAGCTCATCGCCTTCTGCCGAGCAAATCTGGCACACCTAAAGTGCCCCCGGTCCGTGGATTTTGAAGCGGAGCTGCCCCGCCATCCCACGGGCAAGCTGTATAAGCGCTTGCTCCGGGATCGCTACTGGGAAGGGCACGGGAAGTCTCGTATTTTGTAGGCCAGCCTAGGGCCGGAGGTCCTCCGCGAGGGCTTCCGGCACCAGCCCATAGAGGGCCGCATCGTGGCGGCCGCTGGGCAGCAAAAGTCGACTTTTGAGCACCCCTTCCAGCTCCGCCCCCAGCGCTTCGGCCACGCGCCGGCTTGGGACGTTCCCCACCGCAATCAAAATCGATACGCGCTGCACCGTGCCGGAGGCGAAGGCCGCCCGGCACAGCGTGGCGGCGGCTCGGCGAGCGACTCCACGGCGCTGGGCGTCGGCGCGGACCCAGTAGCCCAGCTTCCACACCCCATCAAAGCGATCCACGGGCATAAGGCTTACGGCGCCCAGCACCGCCGTGGAATCGTGGGCGGGAAAGATGAGGGTGCGGTGCTCGAGGGTGGCTTCGGCGAGAAAGGCCTCGGCGCTGGCTTGGGTGTAGCGGGCCGTGCACCAGGGTAGCCAGGGCGCAAGGGCATTCCGAGAGGCATCGACGGCCTCGAAGAGCGCCGCCCCCTGGCTCGGCTCGGCGGGGCGGAGCCACTCCCCCCCGCCGGTGCGGAGTGGCTCGCCGAGGCCCATGGTTAGCTGGCCGCCTCGATGCCGTCGAGGAGGAAGGCCGGGGCCCGCGCTTCAACGGTCTTCAAGAGGGCCGCAACGAAAGCGTCCTGGCTCAGCGTTAGCTGTTGATCCACGCCATAGCGACGGAGGGTAACGGTCCCCTCCTCCACTTCCCGCTCCCCAATGATGAGCAGGTTCGGGATCTTCTGCGTGGTGCCTTCGCGGATCTTCCGCCCCACCGTTTCCCCTTCGGCGGCCATTTCAGCCCGCACCCGATGGCCCCGAAGTCGGCGTACCAGGGCCTGGCCATAGTCGTTGAAGCGATCGGCCACGGTGATGACCTGCACCTGCACCGGCGCCAGCCAAGCTGGGAAGGCGCCACCGTAATGCTCGAGGAGGAAGGCCACCATGCGCTCGTGGGTGGAGAAGGGCGCCCGATGAATGACCCAGGGGGTGTGGAGTTCACCGTCCGCACCCTTGTACTGAAGGCCAAGGCGTCCCGGCTGGGCAAAATCGAGCTGCACCGTGGAGACCGTTTCCTCCCGCCCCGTCACCGTTTTGAACTGGATGTCGATCTTCGGACCGTAGAAAGCCGCTTCCCCCGGGCCATCGAAGTAGTCCCAGCCCAGTTCGTCTAGCACCTCCGCGAGGACCCGCTCAGCGTGGGCCCAGGCTTCGGGATCGTTGATGTACTTTTCCTTACCCTTCTCGTCCTCCGGATCCCAGCGGGACAGGCGCACCCGGTAATCGGTCACCCCGAGCACCGCGTAGGCCTCCTGGTACATCTGGAGCACGGCTTTGAATTCGTCCTTGATCTGCGCTTCCGTGCAGTAGATGTGCGCATCGTTCATGCACATGCCGCGCACCCGCACGAGCCCCCCCACGGCGCCGGACTCTTCCCAGCGATACACCTGACCGTACTCCGCAAGGCGGAGGGGCAGGTCTCGGTAGGACCGGGGGCGGGCTGAGAACACCCGGTGGTGATGGGGGCAGTTCATGGGACGAAGCACGTAGCGCTCCTTCACCCGCGTGCCCTCACCCTCTTCCCCGTCGCCCTCCCCGTGCTCTTCTGCGTGATCCTCGACTTCCATTACCGGAAACATGGCGTCCTGGTAGTAAGGCAAGTGCCCGGACTGCCAGTAGAGGTCCACCTTCGCCAGGGGCGGCGTGGTCACCCGTTCATAACCGTACGCAAACTCGAGATCCTTGGCGTAGCGCTCGAGCTCGTCCCGGATCACCGTGCCCTTGGGCAGCCAGAGGGGCAGGCCTTTTCCGATGGTTTGGTCGATGTGGTAGATATCCAGCTCTCGACCCAGCTTCTTGTGGTCCCGAGCCTGCGCTTCTTCGTAAGCGTTCACGTGGGCGTCGAGCTCTTCCTTGGTCTCAAAGGCCCACGCGTAGATGCGCGTCATCATCACGTTGCGGGAATCACCGCGCCAATAGGCGCCGGCGAGGCTGCGAAGCTTGAAGGCATCCCGAGGGATGGCCTTCGTGGTATCCACGTGGGGCCCTTCGCACATATCCAGGAAGGGACCATTGCGATAGAAGGTCAGCTCGGAGAGGTTGTGGCGCTCAAATAGCGTTTCCGCGTATTCCCGTTTGTAGGGCTCCCCCATCTCCTCGAGGCGGGCCATGGCGGCGTCGTAGGGGAGGTTTTCGCAATCGAAACGCTGACCCTTTTTGATGATCTTCCGCATGCGCCGTTCGATTTCCGGGAAGTCCGCATCCGTCAGAGGCTCGGACAGCAGGAAGTCGTAGTAAAAGCCGTCGTCGATGGGCGGACCAAAGCCCAGCGTCGAACCAGGACGGAGCTCCAGCACGGCCTGGGCCAGGACGTGGGCCAGGGAATGCCGGATTCGGTACAGGGGGCGGTCCCGATCTTCTTCGCCGCTGTGCTCAAAGCGTGCCATAGTTCCTCGCTGGTCTGGGGGTGCGTCGGCGTTGCATCATAGCGCTCAACCCCTATTATGCCACCGCTACGCGGGCCCCCTCGACTATCGCTGCGCTTCCTCCCGTTGCGCCGCCAAGGATCAGCTCATGGACTACCGATGGGTCCGAAAGGCCGTCGCCCGCGGGGAAACGGTAAACGCAGAGATTCTCTCCCTCGATGGCGTCATCTACCTGGCGCTCATTAATGACGAGCCCTTGAAAAAGCGGGACGGCGACGGGCAGGCGGCGTCCTTCCCCAGCGCCCACGCGGCGGGACGGGCCCTCTACGCGCTGGGTCTTCGAGAGGGCATGCTGCGCCACCACTCCCCCTACGACGAAATGATCGGCCGCGGCGATGACGGCCCGCCCCCGGCGCCCCTGCTGACGCCCCTGCGCTTTTCCGCCGTTTAGCCTTTTAAGCACCGCACCCAAGCCCCATATAGAGGACAGATTCCATAGTCCTACGGGAGCGGCACCATGACGGAAGTGATCGAACCTACGGCGGGCGATGGGCACGCCGTGATGATTCCCGGCGACGCCCTCCCCGGCACCATCTTTCTTCTGGCCCAGGATGCGCGCCCCTTCTTCCCGGGCCAGGCCTTCCCGGTAGTGATGAGCGCGGAGCTTTGGCTTCCCACCTTTAAGGCCCTAAAGGACCGAGGCCAGGACGTGGTGGGGGTGGTTATGGCCCGAGGCGAGCTCAAGGAAGCGCCCACGGCGGAGCGCCTCCACCGCATGGGGACCCTATGCCGAATTCATAAGCTCCAGCGCCATGATGACGTCCTCCACGTCCTCCTTGAGGGCCTCGAGCGCTTCGAGATTCGCAGCTGGACCCGGGAAAGCCTGCCCCTGGCCGCCCGGGTGCGCTATTACCCCGAGCGCGCCCTCCCTCCCTCGGACCCGGACGCGGTGAAAGCCTACGCCGTCGCCGTGATCAATACCCTCAAGGAGCTCGTGCCCCTAAACCCCCTCTACGGAGAGGAGCTTAAGCTGTTCCTCGCGCGCTCCAACCCCAATGCGCCGGCGCAGCTCGCGGACTTTGCCGCGAGCCTGACCTCCGCCGACAGCGCCGAGCTACAGCGCATTTTGGAAACCCTTCCCCTCCTCCCGCGCCTAGAGAAGGTCCTCGAGCTCCTTCGCCACGAAGTGGCCATTGCCCGGGCCCAAAAGGAAATTCGCGATCACGTCGACGGCACGGTCGCGGACCATCAGCGCAAGGCCTTTCTGCGCGAACAGCTAAAGTACATTCAAAGGGAGCTCGGGCTGAGCAAGGACGATCGGCAGGCCGACGCGGAGCGCTTTAGAAAGCGCCTGGAAGGTCGCACCCTTCCGCCGGTGGTGAGCAAGCGCCTCGAAGAGGAGTTCGAAAAGCTTGCGGTGCTTGAACCGCAGGCGCCGGAGTATGGGGTCACGCGAAGCTATCTCGACTGGGCTAGCCAGGTTCCCTGGGGCCACTTTGGACAGGACCAGCTCGACCTTGCGAAGGCGACGAAGGTCCTCGATGCGCACCACAGCGGGCTTCAGGACGTGAAGGATCGCATCCTTGAGCATCTCGCCGTAGCCGCCTGGAAGGGCGAGGTAGGGGGCTCGACGCTCCTACTCCTGGGCCCCCCGGGGGTCGGAAAAACCTCCCTCGGGGAGGCCCTTGCGGAGGCCACGGGGCGCCCCTTCTTCCGCTTTTCCGTTGGCGGGCTTCGCGATGAAGCTGAGATCAAGGGCCATCGTCGTACCTACCTTGGTGCCCAACCCGGCAAGCTCGTGCGCGCCCTCGTGGACAGCCAGCAGATGAATCCGGTCATTCTCATCGACGAGATCGACAAGCTGCATCAGGGGCCCGGGGGCGATCCCGGAGCGGCGCTGCTAGAGCTGCTCGACCCAGGGCAGAACCATGCCTTTTTGGATCACTACCTGGACTGCCCCCTCGATCTGTCTCGGGCACTCTTTCTCTGCACCGCCAACCAGCTCGACACCATTCCCGCCCCCCTACTGGATCGCATGGAGCGCATAACCCTTTCGGGCTACCTGGCGCAGGAAAAGGTCGCCATCGCGGAACGACACCTCGTGCCCCGGCACCTGAAAAAGGCGGGGCTAGGGAAAGCCCAGTTCAAGCTGCCCCGGGCGAGCCTGCGCCTCCTCATCGAGCGCTATGCCCGGGAAGCCGGAGTGCGCCAGCTCGACCAGACCCTGGCCGCTCTAGTGCGGAAGAGCGCCCGGCAGCTTCTCGAGCACCCAGACCAAGCGGCACGCTGGGACCGGGACGCCATTGAGGGGGCGCTCGGGCCCGCGCCGGATGCCCCGAGCCTCCCCACTGATCGCCCGGGGCAGGCCCTGGGCCTCGCCTGGACCGCCCTGGGGGGGGCAACGTTGCCCATTGAGGTGGCAGCCGTTACCGATGTGCAGCCGGGCTTCGTCCTCACGGGGCAGCTTGGGAGCGTGATGCAGGAGTCGGCGACCCTGGCCTGGCAGCACCTGCGGGATCAGGCCGAGGCGCTAGGCGTGGACCTGACCCCCCTGCTGAAGAAGAAGATCCACCTGCACGTGCCCGCCGGGGCTACGCCGAAGGACGGCCCGAGCGCAGGCATCACCATGGCCACGGCGCTCCTCTCCCTGGCCCTGGGCCAGGCGCCGAAAAAACGCCTGGCCATGACCGGGGAACTCACCCTTGGGGGCGCCGTGTATCCCGTTGGGGGCATTCGGGAAAAGCTCGTGGCCGCGCAGCGGGAGGGCGTCAGGACGGTGATTCTCCCCGCCGCCAACGCCCGGGATGTAAAGCCCCTGCCCGAAGCCGTGACCCGGGGTCTCACGCTTCACTACGTGAGCCGCTTCGAAGAAGTCGCTAAGCTGGCCTTCCCCTCCCGATTCTAGGGAGGATCCTTAGCGAGGCGGGGACGGCATCATGGCGGGACGGGGACAATGGCTTGAGCGCGCGGGGGGACGGCTTGCACGTTTCCTCACCGACCCTCGCCCGGGCAAGGGGGCGGCTCCGGTCTCGGGCCTGGGCTCCTGGCTGCCGTACCTAAAGACCGGGGACGTGCTGCTCGTGGAAGGCAGCAGCCGGATTTCCACGGCCATCAAGTATCTCACCCAGTCCACCTGGTCCCACGCTGCGCTCGTGCTGGGCCCCCATCCGGGGCCGGAGGATCCTGTGCATCTGGTAGAGGCGGATGTGGTGGAAGGGGTGCGCTGCGTTCCCGCCTCGATCTATCTGGGAAGCAACGTCCGCATCTGCCGGCCCTGGGGGCTCGATGCTGCCCAGCGCCGGGCCCTAGCGAACCACGCCCTGGCCCGCCTTGGACACCAGTACGATCTGCGGAATATCGTGGATCTGGCCCGCTACCTTTTCCCCCTGCCCCCCGTGCCCTCTCCCTGGCGTCGCCGGCTGATTACCCTCGGTTCCGGAGACCCCACCCGAGCGATTTGCTCCACCCTCATCGCCGAGGCCTTCCAGTCCCAGGCCTACCCCATTTTGCCGGAGCTCCTGGATGCGGAGGCCCTCCGCCGAGGCGAACCCCTCCCCCTTCAGGCGCGTCACCATTCCCTCGTCACGCCTCGGGATTTCGATCTTTCGCCCTTCTTTGAAGTACGCAAGCCCAGCTTCCTATTGGCCCAGGAAGCAGGCCGGGCCCTTATTTATTCAGACGGGATTCACGAGGCGCAGGTAAACTGACCTTCGCTCCCTTCCTGCGTGAGTTGCCTCCATGCCCACCATGCTTCTTCCCGTCGCAGCCCTGCTGCTTTCGGACGCGCTCCTATTGGTGGGTCACGGCTTGTCCTTCACCGTACTGCCGCTTCGGGCCGTCGCCGAGGGTTTTAGCGACGGCGCCATCGCCATCACCGGCTCGGCCTATTTCGTCGGCTTCATCGGCGGATGCCTTCTCACCCCCCGGGTGGTGCGGCGCGTCGGGCATATTCGCAGCTTCGCCGTGCTCTCCAGCGCCTTCTCCGCCCTCGTGCTCCTATTCCCCATGGTGCCCGAGGTGATCAGCTGGACCCTCCTGCGCGCGGCGACCGGGGTGTGCATGTCGGGCCTCTACATGATCATCGAAAGCTGGCTGAATGAGCGCGCCTCGAGCGATAACCGGGGTGCGCTCCTATCCATCTACACCATCATCAATCTCGTGATGATCATTTTGGGCCAGCAGGCGGTGAACCTGGCGCCCGCCCAGGACCCCATGCTCTTTGCCGGCGCGGCTGTGCTCCTGTCCTTTGCGGTCATCCCCGTCTCCCTGTCCGGAGCCACGGCCCCGGCACCGCTGGCCGACGTACAGCTGGATCTGCGCGCCCTCTGGCGTATCAGCCCCGTGGGCCTCGGGGGCGCGGCCATGCTTGGATTGATCACGGGAAGCTTCTGGGCCCTAGGCCCGGTCTTTGGACGCACCCTAGGACTCGATACGCAGGCGGTGACCTGGGTTATTAGCGGGGCCACCCTCGGCGCAGCCCTGTTCCAATATCCTCTGGGGCGCCTGTCCGATCACCTGGATCGACGCCTGGTTTTGTTGTTCTCCTGCCTGGCGGGCGCCGGCACGGCCTTCGCCCTGGCCCTCTTTTCCGAAGCAACGCGTCCGGCTTTGGTCATCGCCCTCAGCACGCTCTGGGGGGGCTTCGTCCTCACCCTCTACGCCGTGTGCAATGCCCACGCGAACGATCGCGCCGACCCCTCCCAGTTCGTGATGGTGGGCACGAGCCTGCTTCTCACCTACGGTGCCACCTCGGCCCTGGGCGCACCCCTTGCCGCCTACGCAATGCACCTCGTCGGACCCGAAGGGCTATGGTGGTTTAGCGGCGCGGCCCTGCTGCTCTTCGCCCTTGGCCTTGCCCAGCAGCGGCAACAAAAACCCCGCCCGGTGCTGGAAGAAACGGAACAATTCGTCCTCGCCGCGAGTCTCACGCCCGCGGGCCTTGAACTCGACCCGCGCGCCGAATCGGCGGATGATGATCGGGTAAACGTGCCCTCGGGCTATGCCACCGATGGCGCCCAGCCCTAACGAAGGATTGAGAACCCATGAGCACGGTGCTCTGGCTCGGCCTACTTCTTGGCGCGGCCCTTCTCCTCAAGGCTTATTTGCAGGATCGGCAGCAAACGGCCCATACCCTGCTTCGGAACTATCCCGTGCTGGGGCGCGCTCGCTATCAGCTTGAGCATCTCGGCATCTTCCTCCGGCAGTATTTTTTCGCCATGGACCGGGAGGAAATGCCTTTCAACCGCGCCCAGCGAAGCTGGGTCTACCGGGCGGCGAAGAACCTCGACAACACCGTGGCCTTCGGCAGCACGAAAATCGCCACCACGCCGGGTACGGTTCGCTTTCTGAACGCCCCTTTCGCCCGCCTCGATGAGGAATGCCAGGAAACCCCGCCCCTCACCTTTGGTCCCGAGTGCCGCCAGCCCTACGAAGCCAAGAGCTTTTTCCACATGTCCGGCATGAGCTACGGGGCCCTTTCCGACGTCGCCATCCGCGCCCTGGGCCTCGGCGCGGCTAAGGCCGGCTGCTGGGTGAACACGGGGGAAGGGGGCCTTGCTCCGCTGCACCTCGAAAGCGGCGCGGACATCGTGTTCCAGGTAGGTACGGCCAAGTACGGCGTGCGCACAGCCGGAGGGCGCCTTGACGAAGCCAAGCTTGCCGCCATTGCCCAGCATCGGCAGGTGCGCATGTTTGAGATCAAGCTGTCCCAGGGCGCTAAACCGGGAAAGGGCGGTGTACTCCCCGGGGCGAAGGTCACCCCGGCCATTGCTCGGGTGCGGGGCATTCCCGAGGGCCAGGACTCCCTCTCCCCAAACCGCCATCCGGAAATCACCGACGTCCCTAGTTGCCTGGACTTTGTGGCTCGGGTGCGGGAGATCACGGGAAAGCCCACGGGGCTCAAATTCGTCCTCGGCAGCGATGCCTGGCTGCAAACCCTCTGCGATGAAATTAAGCGCCGAGGCCCCGAGAGCGCCCCGGATTTTCTCAGCCTTGACAGCGGCGACGGAGGCACGGGCGCCGCGCCCATGGGGCTCCTCGACGACGTGGGTCTACTGCTACGGGACAGCCTGCCCCTGGTGGATAACGCCCTCCGCGCCGCGGGACTCCGAGATCGGATCCGGCTGATCGCCTCGGGAAAGCTCATTACCCCCACGGACGTGGCCTTTGCCCTGTGCCTCGGCGCCGACATGTGCGTGACCGCCCGGGGCTTCATGTTTTCCCTGGGCTGCATTCAGGCCCTGCAGTGCAACCAAAATACCTGCCCCACGGGCATCACCACCCACGATCCCCGGCTCCAGCGAGGCCTGGTACCGAGTGACAAGGCCGAACGGGTCGCCCACTACCACAGGAATCTGGTGAAGGAGGTGGAGCAGCTGGCCCACGCCTGCGGCCTCCCGGATGCTCGAGCCTTCGAGCGTCACCATGCGAGCGTCGTGCAAGCCTCCGGGGTGCCGGTAAACGTCGCCACGCTCTATCCCCGACCCTAACCCTGGGCCGGGGCGTCCACCGCCAGGGCCAGGAGCCGGGCCCGATCAATGCGCGCCAGGGCATTCTGATGCGTCGCCGCCAGCACCACCTGGGGGGCACAGCCCGCCTCGTCCGCTTCCCGCCAGCGATCGGCGCAGAGGCACCACCGATCCCCGGGGCGGAGCCCCGGGAAGGCAAATTCGGGCCGGGGCGTTTGTAGATCGTTCCCTACGGCACTGGAGAACTGCAAAAAGGCCTCGGTCATGACGGCGCACACCACGTGGCGCCCGAGATCCTCCGGGCCCGTGTGGCAACAGCCATCGCGGTAGAAGCCCGTGAGGGGCGCTTCCGAGCACAGCTGCAAGGGCCCCCCCAACACGTTTCGCGCCCCGCCGCCCCCTGCGCCACCGCTGTCATAAGCCATGGACCGTCTCCCTCCTGATCGTTGCTCGATGCCGTCGTTTCTAGGCTGCGCTGAATCGTCGTGGCATGCTACCGCAGTCGCGGGCGCGTCAGACAATAGCGAGCTTTTGCCGTGCTCACGGTCCTCTGGTTCAAGCGCGATCTGCGCCTCGACGATCACGAAGCCCTTCAGGCCGCCCTGGCCCGGGGCCCCGTGCTCCCCCTCTACATCCTTGAACCGGACCTTTGGCGCCAGGGCGACCTTGATCTTCAACATGCCCGCTTTCTTGAGGCGAGCCTACGGGCCCTCGATCAGGCCCTTCGCGCCCGAGGTCCGGGGCTGTGGATTCGGGAGGGCGACGCCATCTCGGTGCTGGAAGCCCTTCGGCGTAGCGAGGGCGTGACCCATCTTGAAAGCCACGAGGAAACGGGGAACGGCTGGACCTACGCCCGGGACCGGGCCGTGAAGGCCTGGTGCCGAGCCCAGGGCATTCCCTGGGGGGAGCATCAGACCTTTGGGGTGACCCGGGGCCTTCGGAACCGAAACCGCTTTAACCGCGGCTGGGAGGAGCACATGACCGGCCCGACGCGCCCCGCGCCGGCCCGAGTGCCGGGCCCGCCCGCCCCGGCGGTGCCCTGGACCCAGCTGTTCCAGAATCTCCCGACGAGCGCTTTTCATCCTGCCGTTCCCCACCGCGGAGCCCCCCTGGCAGCGGGGGAAGACGCCGCCCAGGCGCGTCTGACCGAATTCCTGGAAGATGCGGGGGCGGACTATCACCGACGCATGTCTGCCCCAGCCCAAGCGGTGCACAGCGGCTCCCGCCTTTCTCATCATCTGGCCTGGGGCAGCCTGTCCCTGCGCCGCGTCGTGCAAAGGGTGCGGGGGGCAAAACAACAGCCCACGCTGGCCCCCGCCCTCTCCCCCCGGGCCCGGAGCGCCTTCGAAGCTCGACTCCATTGGCATTGCCATTTCATTCAGAAGCTAGAAGCGGAGCCGGCCCTCGAGACCGTGAGCTTCAACCGTGCCCTTGATTCCCTGCGCCCCCGGGGCCCTAGCGACGCCCTTGACGCCTGGCTGCTAGGACAAACGGGCTGGCCCTTCGTCGATGCGGCCATGCGCGCGCTACAGCACTGGGGTTGGATCAACTTCCGCATGCGGGCCATGCTCGTATCCGTGGCGGCTTACCACCTTTGGCTGGACTGGCGGGACCTCAATCACCCCCTGGCCCGGCAATTTATTGATTACGAGCCAGGCATCCACGTCAGTCAGCTTCAGATGCAGTCTGGGGTAACGGGCATCAACGCCCTGCGCATCTATAACCCCCTCCTCCAAGGGCAACGGCTGGATCCAAAGGGCACCTTCATTCGCACCTTTGTGCCGGAGCTTGCGTCCCTCCGCGATGATGAAATACACCAGCCCTGGCGCTTATCCGCCCGGCGCTTGGCGCAAGCGGGGGTGCGCCTTCGCGCCCCGGGGCCGGAAGCGCTCACGGCGAACCCGGCCTATCCCCGACCCCTCGTGGACGCCACCCAGGCCGCCCGCAGCGCCCGGGCCCGCATGGGGGACGCCCAACGCGAGGAAGCCAGCCGGCAAGAGAGTCGCCGCGTGCTGATGGCCCATGGCAGCAGGAAAAACTGGGGGCAAAATCCCCGGCCCAAACTAAAAACGGCCCCTCAAGAGGGGCCGTTTCAGGGCGAGCTATTTTAAGCCCTAGGCGGAAACCACGATTTCCTTGGCGATGGAACGACCTTCCTCCGCGGCCGACAGGAACTCGGGCACCTGATCAAAGTTCAGGTAGTTATAGATCTCCGGGGCCATGGAGTTGATTTTCGACGCATAGCCTTGGTACTCCTCGTTCGTCGGCAGACGGCCGAGGATCGCCGCCACCGCAGCCAGCTCCGCGGAGGCGAGGAAGACGTTCGACCCCTGCCCCAGCCGGTTCGGGAAGTTCCGGGTGGAAGTGGACACGCAGGTGGACCCGGCACGAATCCGCGCCTGGTTCCCCATGCACAGGCTGCAGCCGGGCATTTCCGTGCGCGCCCCGGCCTGGGCGTAGATGTTGTAGAAGCCTTCTTCCATCAGCTGCTGCTCATCCATACGCGTTGGCGGTGCAATCCAGAGCCGGCTCGGGATGCTTTCCCCGGAGGCCTGAAGCAGCTTGCCGGCAGCCCGGAAGTGGCCAATGTTGGTCATGCAGGAGCCGATGAAGACCTCTTCGATTTCCGTCCCCGCCACCTCGGAAAGGGGCTTCACGTCATCGGGATCGTTCGGGCACGCCAGGAGGGGCTCGGTGATCTCGGACATGTTGATTTCGATGACTTCCGCGTACTCAGCGTTCTCGTCGGCGCGCAGGAGGGTGGGATTCGCAAGCCACTCTTCCATGGCCACGGCCCGACGCTCGAGGGTCCGTACGTCGCCATAGCCATTGGCAATCATCCAGCGGAGCATCACCACGTTGGAGCGGAGATACTCGGCCACGGACTCTTCCGACAGGTCGATGGTGCAGCCCCCAGCGGAGCGCTCGGCGGAGGCATCGGAGAGTTCGAAGGCCTGCTCCACGGTGAGGTTCGGGAGCCCCTGAATCTCTAGGATGCGGCCGTTATAGACGTTCTTCTTGCCCTTCTTCTCTACGGTCAGCAAACCGCGCTGAAGCGCCGCGTAGGGAATGGCGTTCACCAAATCCCGAAGGGTGATGCCGGGCTGCATTTCCCCGGTGAACTTCACCAGCACCGACTCCGGCATGTCGAGGGGCATCACGCCAAGAGCCGCCGCAAAGGCCACAAGGCCCGAGCCCGCCGGGAAGGAAATCCCGAGGGGGAAGCGGGTGTGGGAGTCGCCGCCCGTGCCCACCTGATCCGGGAGAAGCATGCGGTTCAACCAGCTGTGGATGATGCCGTCCCCGGGGCGCAGGGAAACGCCACCGCGGTTCTTGATGAAGTCCGGGAGCGTGTGCTGCGTTTCAATATCCACGGGCTTGGGGTAGGCCGCGGTGTGGCAGAAGCTCTGCATCACGAGGTCTGCGGAGAAGCCCAGGCAGGCCAGCTCCTTGAGCTCGTCCCGGGTCATGGGGCCCGTCGTATCCTGGGAGCCCACCGTGCCCATGCGGGGCTCGCAATAGGTCCCCGGGCGCACGCCCTGCCCCTCGGCCAGGCCACAGGCGCGGCCGACGATCTTCTGCGCCAGGGTAAAGCCGGCACCGCTGTCCTTCGGGCTTTCCGGGCGGCGGAAGGCTTCGCTCGGCCCCAGGCCCAGGGCTTCCCGAGCCCGCTCCGTGAGGCTGCGGCCGATGATCAGGGGAATGCGCCCCCCGGCCTTCACCTCGTCCAGGAGCACCTGGGTTTTCAGGGAGAACTCGGAGATCACCTCCCCAGCTTCGTTCTCCACTACCCCGGCATAGGGCTTGATGACGATAACGTCCCCCATATTCATTTGGTCCACGGGGCACTCGATGGGAAGGGCCCCGGAATCTTCCACGGTGTTAAAGAAGATCGGCGCAATCTTCGACCCCAGCACCACGCCGCCCTGGCGCTTGTTGGGCACGAAGGGAATGTCATTTCCCATGTGCCAGAGCACGGAGTTGGTGGCGCTCTTACGAGAGGAGCCGGTACCAACCACATCGCCCACGTAGGCCACGGCGAGCCCCGTCTCCTTAAGGCCGTTGATCTGCTCGATGGCATTGGAGATGCCGTCCCGGGGATTCTTCAGCATGGCCAGGGCGTGGAGCGGAATGTCCGGACGGGACCAAGCGTCCTGCGCCGGCGAAAGATCGTCCGTATTCGTTTCCCCGGTCACCTTGAAAACCACCA
>Ga0255767_1000293_pt1 | contig 44172 bp, 40 predicted proteins | sample 071ome_24_FD_179967 | JGI IMG/M metagenome (GOLD analysis project Ga0255767, IMG submission 179967) | Coastal salt marsh microbial communities from the Groves Creek Marsh, Skidaway Island, Georgia - 071402CT metaG (version 2) | ecosystem: Environmental > Aquatic > Marine > Intertidal zone > Salt...
GGTCGAGGTAAATTCTATAGATTCGGTTCCCGGTGAGGCGGAACTTCTGGCCTTTGCGGCGGATTACTTTGCCGCGCGCCTGTTCACAGCGCGGCAGCGGAAAAGCCTCAATGTCCTGATCGATGTGACGCGGGAACCGCTTCGCGTTCCGGTGACGCGGACCATGCTGGGACCACAAAGGGCCGGTCTTGGCACCAGGACCCCGACATTGTTCGAGATGACTGTCTCGACGGCGGGCGGGATCCGCGATGCTGCCGAAACCGTTGCCCATGAAATGCTGCATATCTCCCAGGCGGTCAATGGACGGCTTCTGATCGCTGCGAAAAAGATCAGGATCGACGGCCGCAAGACGGTGGTCGACAGGGCCCGCTGGATGGGCGGGAAGCCGGTTATCATGGATGATCTTGCCTGGCATCTGCGTCCGTGGGAGATCGAGGCGTGCCACTGGCAGGGACTGCTTGTTGACGAATTTCTCGGCATGGCGACAGGACAGGCCGCGGATCAACCTGTCCAGTCACCAAAGCGTCGCCAGCTGGCCCTCTATCCAGTCAAAGTTGCCTCACCGGCAATTGTCCCGGCACAGCCCGAACCCGCATTTGACGGTGTGTCGGCGACCGGTAACGGCCAAAGTGAGCCGTCAGCCTCGTCTGCCAGCCGCCTCAATAGCAATGGCGCCTCGATTGACCGCGTGATCAGTGGCGCTATCACAGGCGAAACCGGACAGGAAGGAACAGGCGAAACCGAACAGTCAATGCCCGGCAATGCGCAGCCTGCTGATGGAGACGCCGGTTCGACAGCGGGTCTGCCCGCTGGAGCCGTCGAGGCGAAGACACCCCCTGAGCCGGCAGATAACGGCATTCGGTTGTCTGAAGACAGAACCCCTCTGGCGGCGATGCCTGACAGGCCCGTCTATCCACGTCCGGTGATCGAGGTTATGGTACCGGGCCTCGATGCGCCGCGGGCGCTTGAACGTGAGGTGATGATGAAAAAACTCACCGAACTCAGGCAGCGTGGCCTCGTCGCCGCCGAGGATACCGAGTGATTTTCCCCGTAGGTGGCAATGGTCGCCGGACGAATTCCACCATCGGATCTTCCAGATCGTATTTCCCGGATCTTATTTCAGGGTGATTTTTTTTGGCGCAGCGCCTAGTTTGTTGCGTTCCTGATCATTGTTTGACACGGAAAGCCAGCGATGAACATCTACAAGGCGATTACCACCGAGGTGCTGGTGCCGATCCATCCGGCTGGCTGGCCCTTCATTTTCATCTTTGTTGTGGCAAGCATCCTGATCACGGCGTTCTGGTCACCCTTCGCGTTGCCGGGAACGCTGCTCAGCCTGTGGTGTGTCTATTTCTTCCGCAACCCGGTGCGCACGACCCCGGTCACCGACAATCTGATCGTCGCGCCTGCCGACGGGCGTGTGTTGTCGACCGGCATCGCGCCGGCGCCGGATGATCTTGGCCTGCCGGCCGGTGAATGGCGCCGGGTCGCCATCTTCATGAATGTGTTCGACGTGCATGTGAACCGGGCGCCGGTTGCCGGCCGCGTAACGGCGACCAGCTACCATGCCGGCAAGTTTCTGAATGCGAGTCTCGACAAGGCCGCCGAGGCCAATGAACGACAGAATATCGTCATGGAGACCGCATCAGGCCAGGCTGTCGGTATTGTCCAGATTGCCGGTCTCGTGGCGCGGCGGATCCTGCTGGAGACGGGAATTGGCGACCAGCTGGCCATCGGCCAGCAATTCGGCATCATCCGTTTTGGCAGCCGCGTGGATGTCTGGATCCCGGCCGACACGCCGGTTCTGGTGATGGAAGGGCAGCGCACCGTGGCGGGCGAGACAGTGATTGCCGATATGTCCGGCGGGTTGCAGGAACCGGGCGAATCGAGGCGTGCGTGATGACGCCAGCACCGCACCCCCGGCGACGTTTCAGAACGGTATCGATTTTCTGGCTGCTGCCGAATGTCCTGACCGTTGCCGGGTTGATTTCCGGCCTCACGGCGCTGCGTTTTGCGCTCGATGGACGGTGGGCGGCGGTGATCGGGTTGATCGCCCTTGCGTCTGTCTTCGACGCGCTTGACGGCCGGACGGCGCGTCGCTTCAAGACAAGTTCGGCTTTCGGGGCAGCGCTGGACAGCCTCAGTGATCTGGTGGTGTTCGGCGTTGTGCCGGCATTGTGTCTGTATCTCTGGGCCTTGCAGGATTCCGGCAACCTCGCTTGGTGGGCGACGATGTTCTATGCGGTGTCCATTGCCTTGCGGCTGGCGCGTTTTGATTCGGAACTGCGCGACCCGCCGGAACATTCAAAGGATTATTTTACTGGCGTGCCAGCGCCGGCGGCGGCGTTTCTGGTCCTGGTGCCAATCGCCGTCGATCTGGAATTTGGCATTGGCTGGGCGCGCGAGGCGGCCTATGTCAGCGGCTGGCTTGTGCTGATTGGCGGGTTGGCGGTTTCCGCTTTGCCGACCTTTGCCGGCAAGCGGGTGAAGCTGCCGGTGGGAACCGTATTGCCGGTGATGGCCGGAGGGTCGATCCTGATTGCCGGCATCTTCATGCAGCCCTGGATTACCTATATGGCCCTTGCCGCTGCCTATGCCGCATCGATCCCCGTATCGGCAATGCATCACCACCGCCGGCGATCCGGAAGTTGAAGCCTGTCAGCTGGCTGCCTGCCGTCGTGTGGCAACACGTTCGCGGTGAAACAGATACAGTCCGCTGGCGATGATGATGCCGACGCCGAGAACGGTGCTGTTGGCGGGAATGTCACCGAAGACAAGATAGCCAAGGATCGTCGCCCCGATAATCTCGACATACTGGAATGGTGCCAGCAGATTTGCCGGTGCCTTGCCGGCCGCCAGCACGATGAAGGCATGGCCAAGTGTCGCGGCGATGCCCATACCGATCACCCAGCCGGTCTCCTGCCATGTCAGCGCCGCCATCGCGGCGCCGGGGATCGACAGCAGGCTGCCGGCCAGCACGATGACGCCAAGCGCCGCCATCGCGGCGACACTGCCGAGAAACTGCATCTGATAGGGATTCACATCGTTGGATAGCCGCCTTGTCAAAACCATGTAGAGCGCCATCGACAGGGCCGAGCCAAGTGGCAGCACCGCCGCCCAGCCGAAGATCAGCACGCTTGGCTGAACGATGATGATGGTGCCGGCAAGCCCGACAAGGATGGCGCTGATCCGTCGCGCGCGAAGCTTTTCTCCAAGCAGCACCACCGACAGCAATGTCAGGATCATCGGCTGCACGAAGAAAATGGCGATCGCCTCGGCCATTGGCAGATGCTGGAGCGCGGCGAAGAAGAACACCGTCGCCGACGCCAGCAACAGACCGCGCACCGCCTGCAGGACAAGGGTGCCGGCCGGCACGCTCCACAATCGCAGCATGACGACAAAGGGCAGCATCAGAACGGTCTGCATGAAAAATCGCCAGAAGGTGATTTCGAACGGCCCGTGCGTGACCCCCAGCAGCTTGGCGAACACGTCAAGAAAGGGAATGATCAGCATGCCGGCACACAGCTGTAGCGCGCCAAGCGCATGATTCGATTGCTGAGCTTTCGTGATTTCCATGATGGCATCCTGCAGGGCAATTCAAAGCAAGGTCAATCAAACTCGTGAGTCGCGCTGGCAGCCCCTTTCATATGCAGTCACAAGGTTGCAGTTTGGCCCGTTAACAGGCAAAATGCCGATCTCGCAATCACCCGGCATAATCCTCGCCTGCCGGTCACGACGGAACCGCCATGTCTCTTGGTCTTCTGGAAAAATGCCTCAGCCGTGGCATCCGCATGACTAGTCAACGCCAGGTGATTGTTGGCGTCATCGGCGATTCCGAGGACCATCCTGATGTCGACGAGCTCTATCGCCGCGCTGTCGATGAGGACAGCACGATTTCGATCGCGACCGTCTATCGGACCGTCAAGCTGCTTGAGGAAGCCGGCGTGATCGACCGGCTGGAGTTTGGCGATGGCCGGGCACGCTATGAGGAATCGGGCGAGCATCACGAGCATCTTGTCGATGTGGAAACCGGTGAGGTGATCGAGTTCTATCATGCCGAGCTGGAAGCGCTGAAAGAGCAGATCGCCCGCGAGATGGGCTATGAACTTGTCGACCACAGGCTTGAGCTGTTTGGTCGCAAGCTGCCATCCGGGGAAGGGTGAGTGGTGACCTCTTGACCCATTGCCCGTTTTCCCCTGCCTCGCCGAATGCGAGGGCCGTGATCCGGTCGCGCTGCCTATGAACGACAGAATTCAACGCCGCAATGTCATCAGACTTGCCATCGCGCAGGCGCTGTCGATGACCTCGATGAATGTGAACATCATCAATACGGCACTTGTCGGCGTGCTGCTGGCCCCTGTCGCCTGGCTGGCGACCTTGCCACTGTCGCTGCAATTTCTGACATCGATGATGGTCACCTTGCCAGCCTCGCTGCTGATGGCGCGGTTTGGCCGGCGTCCGGTATTGATTGTCGGGGTCCTGATCAGCAGCCTGTCGACAACCTGCCTCGGGATCGCTGTCGTGACAGCGAATTTCATGATGTTCTGCGGTGGCAGCATGGGGCTTGGCATGGCGATGGGGATTGCCAGCTATTACCGCTATGCCGCGGCGGATGGCGTGCCGACAAACCGGCGGCCAAAGGCGATTGCCTATGTTCTCGCCGGCGGGTTGGCGGCCGGGTTGCTTGGACCTGAAATCGCGCGACGTACGGTCGATCTGGTCCCTGATATTCTCTATGCCGGCTGCTTTTTCACCGTCGCCATCGTCCAGCTTGCCTCGATTGTCGCGCTGGCGGGCCTGAAGATCGAGCTCCCGCGGAAAACCGCCTCCGGCGGACGCCCGATCGGTGCCTTCTTTCGGATGCCGGTGTTCGTCGTCGGGGTCATCTGCTGCGCGCTTGGCTACGCGCTGATGAGTTATCTGATGACGGCAACACCGCTTCAGGTAGTCAATGTTGCCAAGCTTGGCACCTCGGCGAATGCCACCATCATCCAGTGGCATGTGGTGGCGATGTTCCTGCCATCATTCTTTACCGGTTCGATCATTGCCCGAATCGGTGCGCTTCGCGTGCTGTGGGCGGGCGTATTGTTCTACGCCATGACAATATACCTGGCGGTGGGTGCGATCACTTTCTGGCCCTACTGGACGGCACTGGTGACGCTCGGCCTTGGCTGGAATTTTCTTTATGTCGGTGGCACCTCGCTTGTCGCCGGAGTGGCCGAACCCGAGGAACGTGGCCGCGTTCAGGGCTTTGCCGATCTGACGACGATGACTACTGTGGCAATGGCGTCGCTGTCGGCTGGCGCAATTCATAGCCAGTTGGGGTGGGATGCTGTCAGCCTGGCGGCGCTTGTGCCGGTAACAATTCTTGTCTTTGCGCTTGCGTGGCTTGGTGTCGTACAGCGCCGTGACCCGCAAATGGTTGTCTGACGCTATTGCACTTGCCTGTGAAACAGATGGCTATCAGCCGCCTGTCACATTCATATGCCGGCTAACGGCCGGGTCGCTATGGCGCCTGTCGATGATGAAATCATGGCCTTTCGGCTTGCGGCCAATGGCTTCGACAATCGCTTCATCCAGCGCAGGCTCACCGCCATCGCGAAGAGCGCGCCGCAAATCCGCATTGTCATCCTGACCAAGGCACATGAAGAGCTGGCCGGTGCAGGTCACGCGCACCCGATTGCAGCTTTCACAGAAATTATGCGTCAGCGGTGTGATGAACCCGAGCTTGCGGCCGGTCTCCTCGACTTTGACATAGCGCGCCGGGCCGCCGGTGCGGAACGGAATATCGGTCAGTGTGAACCGCTTTGACAAATCGGCACGCACGCGTGACAGTGGCAGATACTGGTCGAGCCTGTTCTCGGTACCAATGTCACCCATCGGCATGACCTCGATGATGGTCATGTCGAACCCTTCATCGCCGCACCAGGCCAGCATGTCGCCAAGCTCGGCATCATTGCCACCCTTCAGCGCAACAGCATTGATCTTGACGTCGAGGCCGGCCGATTGTGCCGCCCGAAGGCCATCCAGCACCTTGTTCAGATCGCCCCAGCGGGTGATCTGCCGGAACTTGTCCGGATCAAGCGTGTCGAGCGAGATATTGACCCGCCGCACGCCGGCATCGAACAGATCGTCAGCCATTTTGACAAGCTGGCTGCCATTCGTGGTGATTGTCAGCTCGTCAAGCGCGCCTGCCTTGGCCTCGGCACCAAGCGCGCGGATCAGCTGCATGATGTTGCGCCTGACGAGCGGCTCGCCGCCGGTGAGACGAATCTTGCGAATACCTGCCGCCATGAACCGCCGACACAGCACCTCCAGCTCCTCGAGAGTCAGCAGTTCCGCCTTCGGCAGAAAGGTCATTTCCTCGGCCATGCAATAGACGCAGCGGAAGTCGCAGCGGTCCGTTACTGAAACGCGCAGATAGTCCACAGTGCGCCCATAAGGATCGATCAGTTGATTCGGCCTTGTTACCGGCGCATCGTCCGTCAGCGGCATGGTCTTGTCTCCCCATGTTCGACCCTCATGCTACGCCCCGGTCTTCCGGCTTGGCAAGGAGCGACACGTCGCACCCCGGAACCCGGTAAATACAGGCATGCCGGCAAAAAAAAGGCCGTGAGACATCTCACGGCCGAGTTTAGGGAGGAAACGCACGACGGGTGCGTCGTGCAGGGGGTATATGCGCCCGAAGACCGACTCCGTCAACCCTGCTCACCGGCTTTTCAAGAAAAAAAGCGCAGCAGGTAATGATTCATAAAAAAACATGAAAAAACATTTAGTTGAATTTCAAAAATCGAGCCCGAAGGGTAATGAATCCGGTGCCGGTGGCAGGGAGGTGATAATGTCCTCGGCGCTCTGTCCAGCCTCGCGCAAATGTTGGATGCTTTGGGCGTCATGCCGCTTGGCAAGGCGGCTGCCGGCCGTGTCCCGCACAAGGTCATGATGGAAATAGGCCGGCGAGGGCAGGTTGAGCAGCGCCTGCAGCAGGCGATGGATATGGGTACTGTCCTCGAGATCGGCGCCGCGTGTGACAAGGGTGACACCGTCAAGCGAATCATCGACCACAACCGACAGGTGGTAGGAGGTGCCGATATCGCGCCGCGCGAGAACGACATCGCCATGCACGGTCATCTCCACCAGCCGGTTGACGCCGCCGCGAAGATCGCGCCAGGTCAGGTCGCCGACAAGATCAAGCGCGGCGGCGGTGCGCAGGCGCCAGGCCGGTGCCACCCCCTGTTTGGAACGGCGATGCGCCTCGCTGGCCGATATCGCGCTGTCAGTCGCCACCGGCGCTTCCTGCGGCGCTGACAGGACCTCGGCAAGTTCGGTGCGGGTCAGGAAGCATGGATAGACGAGATCGCGTGCCCGCAGGCTGGCAAGCGCGTCGGCATAGGCGTCCAGACGGTGGCTCTGGAATATCGGGTCACCGCGCCAGGGCAGGCCGAGAAATTCAAGATCACGGCAGATTTCCGAGGTGAATTCGGGGCGGCAGCGCGTGTGGTCGATATCGTCAATCCGCAGGATGTAGCCATGACCAAGCCGCGAGGCGACAAGCGCTGAATAGGCATGGCCAAGATGCAAAAGGCCGGTCGGACTTGGCGCGAACCGCGTCACCGGGGATGGTATCGAGGAAGAAACGGTCACGATTGTCGTGTCCCCGGAATTGTTGTGGCGCCGCTATGGGCGCCGATGACAGCGAATATAGACCAGATGGGCCGCGCGGGTGTAGCCTCTTGCCACCGTGATGACCAGGGGCAGGAAACAGGGCCGGGGAACAGAATGATGATGAAGAGTTTTGGGGCGTTGAGCGGTCATTTCAATGAGCCGGCGCGTGGCGGCGCGCCGTCGAGCCTGATCGTGATCATGCATGGCTGGGGCGCCGATGCGAACGACCTGGCCGACCTTGCCTATCCGATGTCAGTGCGGTTCCCGGGCGCAGCATTTTTCATCCCCAACGCGCCGGACCCCTGCTCGATGAACCCGATGGGCCGGCAATGGTTCGACCTTGGTGACACGACCGATGGGCCGGCCGCTGCCGCCACGGTGATCGAGGGATCGGTGGCAGCGGCCATAACCGAACTCGGGCTCGACATGACGGCGGTGGCGCTGACCGGGTTTTCGCAGGGCGGCATGATGAGCCTGCATTGCGGGCTTCACATGGCGCAGCGGCCGCAGGCCGTCGTCAGTTTCTCCGGTGCGCTTCTTGGTGTCGGTGACATAGCTGAAATTGAGGACCGGCCATCGGTTATGCTGATCCACGGCACGGATGACCAGGTGGTGCCGTTCACGATGATGCAGGCGGCCTCGACCATCCTGGCGACACACGGTATCGAGGCGACCTGCGTGACGCGCCCGGGTCTTGGCCATGGCATTGACCCTGATGCGCTGACCCGGGCGATTGACTTCCTCGCCATGCATTTGCCGGGCTGACGGTCCTCCCGGCGCGCTTTCCCACCGCCCGTAACATGCCCGCAATATTTTGCGGGCACTGTGTCGCAGTGCCCAATATATGGTGTTAGGCTTGTGTTTCCTGCGCTGGCATGTTTTGCTGATATTGGGTGTTGGTCAAACCACACGGGGAGCATGATGAACGCAGGCAGTTACGCACCGGCCCTTGTCCTGAACGCAGATTTCCGCCCGCTCAACTATTTTCCACTGTCACTCTGGTCCTGGCAGGACGCGGTGAAGGCGGTATGTCTCGACCGGGTGACAATCGTCAGCGAATATGATGTTTCGATCAGCTCGCCCTCGATGGAGATGAAGCTGCCCTCGGTGATCGCGCTGAAGGAATATGTCCCGCAGATGCGCAATCCCGCCTTCACCCGCTTCAACGTGTTCCTTCGCGACAGGTTCACCTGCCAGTATTGCGGCACTGGCCATGCGGCAGCAGACCTGACCTTTGATCATGTCGTGCCGCGCTCGCGCGGGGGGCGCACGACCTGGACAAATGTCGTCGCCGCCTGCAGCCCCTGCAATCTTCGCAAGGCCAATCTGCTTCCCGAGCAATGCGGGATGTCACCACTGGCCAGACCGATGGCGCCCAATATCTGGCAATTGCAGGAAAATGGCCGCGGCTTCCCGCCGAATTATCTTCATGAATCCTGGCGGGATTACCTGTACTGGGATACTGAACTGCAGCAGACCTGACAGGCAGCTTGCCGTTCAGACGCGTTCGGCGATCCTGATCGCGGTGCGGCATCCCTGCTGGATCACCGCCTTCAGCGCAGCATAGAACATCGCCTCGCGGCCACGGTGATCGACCGCGATATCGCGATGTTCCAGCTCATCGTCACGGAATTTTGAAATGGTGCCGCGAAGCTCCGCCTCCTCATCCCCAAGATGGTCGGCCTGTTTGGCATAATGTTCGCCAATGACCTCCTCGACGGCGATGGTACAGGCCATGGCGGCTTTCGGGCCCATGGCGGCCGTCACCGCGCCAAGCGCAAAGCCGGCCGCGCCCCAGACCGGGTCGAGAAGCGATGGCCGCACGCGGCGCTCATTCAGCAGCTCTTCAAAGGCCTCGAGATGCTCGACTTCCTGTTCCATCATATGCTGGATCTGCGGGCCGGTGGCGTGGTTGCGCAGAATGGCAAGCTGACCGCGATAGATCTGCTGTGCGGCCCGCTCGCCGGCATGGTCGACGCGCAGGAAGCGTTCGATGTCGCGCCGCCCGGCTGAAGGTCTGGAAAGCTCGGTCATGTCTGTCTCGCTATGCGTCCGCCAAAGATGAAGGCCATTATCGCCACAGCCGTGATATCAAGGCTGACCAGCGCATTCCAGCCTGCCATCGAGAGGCCGAACAGGGACCATGGCACGTCGTCGCAGCGAACAACCGGCGTTGCCAGCAACTGGTCGACAAGGTCCGCCGTCGAGGCGCCTGCCGCGAGATTCGCCGTGCAGCCTGCCGGCCCGTCCCACAACGCCCATTCCACGCCGGCGTGATACCCGGCAACACCGAAACTTGCCAGCGCGGCGGCGGCGACCAGAAGCAATCCGGCCCGGTCCGGCAGCAGCACCAATCCGACAAGGGCCGCGCCGATCACCCCGACATGCGCCCAGCGTTGCCAGATGCACAGGCTGCAGGGTGCCATGCCGCCAAGATATTCGAACAGGAATGCGGCGATCAGAAGCGCGGTTGACATCGCGGCGCAGATCATCAGCCCGTGCCGCGGTGCCAGGATCACCGACAGCTCGGCGCGAAGCGAGGGGCGCGGCGGCGGTGTCAGTGGATCAGCCACAGGGCGCCCCCGATCAGGAAGACAAGCGCACTCAGCAACGTCATGACGATGCGGGCGTCACCATGATGGCGGGCAATGCCGGCGACGATGGCGAACCGCAACCCGCGCCCAATGAGCGAGGTCGCAAGAAACGGGATCAACGCAAACCCGGCAATGCCGGCACTGACAGCGATCACCTTGTAGGGAAGCGGGGTAAAGGCGCCAATAAAGACCAGAATGATGCCGAAGGTGACAAAACCTTGCTGGACGGCGGCGAATTTTCCGGGCGCCGCGATGACATGCGGCAGCATCGCCAGGATCTGTTCAATGCCAACACCCAGCACCGCGCCAAGCACCCAGCCAAGCCCGCCACCGATGACCGAGGCGATCGTGCAGCCGGCCGTCAGCCGGATCCATGCCGCCGGCCGTGCCAGCACCGTCGCGACCAGCAGCGGGTCGACCGGAATCGGAATGATGATCGATTCAAGCACCGCGAACAGCCACATCAGGCGTTCCGCCAGCGCGGTGCCGGCGATGCGGATCACGCGGTCATACTGGTTTGTGAAATATCGCCAGAGCGATGTCATCGGACGCCTCGAGACGACAACAGGGGTGATGGTACGAGTGGGGGGACTCGAACCCCCAAGCCCTTGCGGGCGGTGGATTTTGAATCCACTGCGTCTACCAATTCCGCCACACTCGCCTGATCCTTGAACGGTACTAGCCGACACCCCCGTCAGTGGCAAGCCTCTGCTTCACATGGAGTGTCAGATTTTCCAGATGCGGATCGGAAATGCCGTTCTCCCGCAAGGCCGCGACCGTATCGAACAGATACTCCCGGCAGGGCCCGATGAACCCGCTGGCGGCGGCGATCACGCCGGCCTCGTCCTCGATCGGCATGCGTGCCGCGTAATTCGGCCGGTCGGGTCTTGCCACAAAGCCGATGCCGCGTTTCTGCCCCTGCGGGGTATGCAGGGTCAGCCAGCGGGCGCGATAGGCCATGGTAATCATCTCGCGGCGCCACAGCAAATCCAGCTCCTCGATCGCGGTCCTCGGATTCAGTCGGAAGCCGACGCCGGCACAGCTGCCGCCACGGTCAAGCGCCAGCACCAGTCCCGGGCATTCCGGCGAGCCGCGGCCAAGCCGTGTCCACAGGCAAAAACGCCGATGATTGCCGAATATGCGGGCCTGCGCCTGTTCGACATAATCGACCACCGGGTTGAAGATCAGGCTGCCATAGCCGAAAATCCAGATGTCCGAGCAATCGGCATTGTCCGGGACAAGCCGGCGCCGTGAGGCGTAAAGCTCGTCTTCCGAGGCGATATCGACGGCGCCGTCATTGCGCTCGGTGGCCATCTTCATGATGGTGCCGGACGCCAGGCTCTCGCGAGTTACCCTCAGGATCGGCTCATGTGTCATTGGTCCTCGTCACCCCCGGCCGCCGCAGGACCGCCGCCAACATGGCGAACAACCCGCTGCGGAAAGGGAATGTCGATGCCGCGCGCATCAAGAACACCTTTCAGGTTGCGGTTCAGGTCCCAGAAGAGATTGAAGAAATCGTCATATTCCGCATAGGCGCGAAGCCGTACATTGATCGCGCTGTCACCATAGCTGACAACCAGGAATCGCGGTGCCGGGTCGGCCAGCACGCGGGGATCGGCGGCAAGCTCCATCATCGCCGCCTCGACATCGTCAAGATCGCTGTCATAGCTGACCCCGATATCAAGATCGAGCCGCCGCGTTCCGTATTTGGCATGGTTGATGATGTTTGATGTCCAGATGGCCGAGTTCGGCACGCTGATATAGACATTGTCGAAGGTGTCGATGATGGTTGTGAACAGGCCGATTTCACGAACCGAGCCGGACACTCCAGCCGCCTCGACCCAGTCACCGATCTTGAATGGCCGCAGGAACAGCAGCATCAGCCCGGCGGCGACATTCGACAGGGTTCCCTGCAACGCCAGGCCGATGGCAAGGCCGGCGGCACCGAGAACCGCGATGATCGAGGTGGTTTCGACGCCGAAATTGCCAAGCGTAACGACAACCGTCAGTGTCAGAATCGAATAGCGGACAAGTGCCGCGAGGATGGGAGCGAGCGTCCGGTCGATCCGGCTCGAGCGGGTCAGCCAGTCGCGCACCACCTTGCTGGCCCGCCGGGACGCCCAGACACCGATGATGATGGTGAACAAAGCGGCCAGAAAATTCAGCCCGTATTCGGTCGCCAGGGTCAGCGTCTGGTCGGTCAACAGGCTGGACAGGCCGAGTTCATCCGAGATGGTGCTGAGAGATATGTCGTTCATGCCGCGACCCTGCATTGGTAGAATGGGAGGCCCCGCGCCCGGTGCCACGCGGCCGCGCCAGGTGACTCATCAGGCACGTCGCTGGACACACTATAGACATCGGGCCGGCCGCCGCCAACCGTTCCCGGTGGCGATGTGGCAATTCGCCGGCCGGAGGTTTCGAGGGATACCGGCGGCACGGCCCCGGCCGCTTGCGCCCCGACAGCTTGTGCTCCGGCCGGGCAGCCATGGAAATAAAGCACTTTCCGGCGTTGATATTCGGACAGGTTGCACGATATAGTGCCGCGCCATGGATTCTAGCCAGAAAAACAAATGCGAGACGATCGACTGGTCTGTCGGTGAGGGGCCGCTGGACGGACCGGCCCTGGTGGCTGCGATCGGCAATTTCGACGGCGTCCACCGCGGGCATGCCCAGGTGATTTCGGCCGCCATTGATGCGGCGCGCGCCCGCGGCCTTGCCTCGGCGGCGGTGACCTTCGACCCGCATCCACGCGAGTTCTTCCGTCATGATGACGCCCCGTTTCATCTTGCCGACCGGCAGGAAAAGGACCGTCTGATCGCCGCCCTCGGGGTCGACCGGATCATCCATGTCAGGTTCGATGACAATCTGCGATGCACGGACGCCGAGAATTTTGTCACCTCGGTGCTGCCGGCGCTTGGCGTGAAGGCGCTGTTTGCCGGGTCGGATTTCGCCTTTGGTCGTGGGCGTGGCGGGGATATCGACACCATCAACACCATCGGTGCCGCGATCGGCATCAACGCCACCGCAGTGGCACTGCTTGCCGACCCGAACAGCGCGGTGATCAGCTCAAGCCGTGTGCGCGCCTTCCTGCAGGATGGCGAGCCGGAGCGCGCCGCCGAGATGCTGGGCCATGACTGGGCGGTCACCGGCACGGTCCGGATGGGAGACCAGCGCGGGCGGACCATCGGCTTTCCGACCGCCAACATTCCGCTTGGCAACCTTCTGCATCCGGCCTTCGGTGTCTATGCCGTGCAGATCTTCGAGGCGGATGCAGGTCAGCCATACAGGTTGCTTGGTAATGGCGTGGCCAATATCGGCGTGCGTCCGACGGTCGAGGATCGGGGTGTGCTGTGCGAGGCGCATCTGTTCGACCAGCAGCGCGATCTCTATGGCCGGCGGCTCGCCATCGGGTTGAAATCCTTCATTCGCCCGGAGCGCAAATTTACCGGCATTGACGAATTGACGGCGCAGATTGCGAAGGATGCGCGTACAGCCCGTGCGCTTCTGCCCCCAATCAAAGAGACAGCCTGAACGACAGGCCGCCTGAATGAACAGTCCGCCGGGCAAGCAGCCTGCCGGCACCAGGATGAAAAGCGAGACAGCTTGCGATGAGTTACAAAGAGACGGTGTTTCTGCCGCAGACCGACTTTCCGATGCGTGGCGGGTTGCCGAAGAAGGAACCCGAAATCCTCGCCCAGTGGCAGCAGATGGACATCTATGCGCGGCTTCGCGAGGCGCGCGCCGGTGCCGAGCTGTTCGTGCTTCATGACGGGCCGCCCTACGCCAACGGCCAGCTTCATATCGGTCATGCGCTGAACAAGATCCTGAAGGATGTCGTCAACCGGTCGCAATCGATGCTTGGCAAGAACGCCAACTATGTACCCGGCTGGGACTGCCATGGCCTGCCGATCGAATGGAAGATCGAGGAGCAATACCGCAAGAAGGGCAAGGACAAGGACGAGGTGCCGGTGCGGGAATTCCGCCAGGAGTGCCGTGACTTTGCCGCGCACTGGCTGGAGGTGCAGTCCGAGGAGTTCCAGCGCCTTGGTGTGCTTGGCGACTGGAAGGCCCCCTACACCACGATGGCCTATGAGGCCGAGGCGACCATCGCCGCCGAGCTTGGCCGCCTGCTGATGGATGGCAGCCTGTATCGCGGCGCCAAGCCGGTGATGTGGTCGCCGGTCGAGAAAACGGCGCTTGCCGAGGCCGAGATCGAATATCAGGATCATACCTCGGTGACCATCTATGCACGCTTCCCGGTGAAGACGCCAGGCCATCCGGCGCTGGACGGGGCGAATATCGTCATCTGGACGACAACGCCATGGACAATGCCGGGCAACCGGGCGATGGCCTGCGGTGCCGATATCGACTATTCGGTGCTGCGCATCACCGCGCTGGAAGAGGGCGCGCTGGCAACCGAAGGCGATGTAATCTGTCTGGCGAGCGAACTTGTGGCCGAGGTGACGGCCGCCACCGGCATCATCGGAACCGAAACGCTGGCAACGCTGAAGGGCACTGATATCGAGGGCACGGTCTCGCGCCACCCGATGCATGATCAGGGATATGATCATGACGTGCCGATGCTGCTGGCCGATTACGTCACCACCGAGCAGGGTACCGGATTTGTCCATATCGCTCCCGGCCATGGTGTCGAGGATTACGAGCTTGCGCATCTGGAGCATGGCATCCCGCTTCCCGACACAGTGGCCGAGGATGGCAGGCTGATGGATCATCTGCCGCTCTTCGCGGGGCTTCATGTACTGCGCGACAATGCCAGAATCGCCGAGATCATGGCCGGGCATGGCGGACTGATCGGCATCGGCAAGCTTGTCCATTCCTATCCGCATTCCTGGCGTTCGAAGGCGCCGCTTGTCTATCGCAACACCTCGCAGTGGTTTGTCTCGATGGAATCGCATGGTCTTCGCGACACCGCGGTCGCCGAACTTGGCCGGACGGCATTCTACCCGCCGGCCGGCCAGCGGCGCCTGACCTCGATGATCGAGCAGCGGCCCGACTGGTGTCTGTCGCGCCAGCGTGCCTGGGGCGTGCCGATCACCGTTTTCGTCAACAAGGCGAGCGGCGAACCGCTTCGCGACCAGGCGGTGATTGACCGTGTCGTGACAGCGATGCGCGAGGAGGGCGCCGATTGCTGGTTCTCCTCCGAGGCGTCGCGCTTCCTTGGTCCCGACTACAACCCTGATGATTACGAGAAGGTGATCGACATTCTGGATGTCTGGTTCGATTCCGGCTCGACCCATTCCTTTGTTCTCGAGGAGCGAGACGATCTGGCAAGCCCGGCCGACCTGTATCTTGAAGGCTCCGACCAGCATCGTGGATGGTTCCATTCCTCGCTTCTGCAATCCTGCGCGACGCGTGGCAAGGCACCCTACAAAGGTGTGCTGACGCACGGCTTTGTCCTCGACGAGCAGGGCCGCAAGATGTCGAAATCGCTTGGCAATGTCGTCACGCCGCAAAAGGTCATGGACCAGAACGGTGCCGATATCCTGCGGCTCTGGGTGGTCAGCTCGGATTATTATAATGATCTGCGGATCGGGCCGGAAATCATCAAGCGGACGACCGACAGCTACCGCCGGTTCCGCAACACGCTGCGTTATCTTCTCGGGGCGCTTGACGGCTTCACCGCCGCCGAGGCAGTCGGTTATGACCAGATGCCGGCGCTCGAACGCTGGGTCCTGCACCGGCTGGCACAGATTGATGACCGCATTCGGGCGATGACCGACAGCTATGATTTCCACGGCATCTTCACCGAGCTCCATACGCTGTGTAACAGCGATCTGTCGGCCTTCTATTTCGAGATCCGCAAGGATCGCCTCTATTGCGATGCGCTTGATTCGGTTGAACGGCGCGCCTGCCGGACGGTGATGAACGAGGTGTTCGAACGGCTCACCGCCTGGCTGGCGCCGATTCTGTGCTTCACTGCCGAGGAAGCCTGGCAGTCGCGCGTTCAGGATTTCGGGAATTCGGTTCATCTTCGCAGCTATGAGCCGATCCCGGTGGCCTGGCGCAATGCCGGTCTCGGCGCGCGCTGGGATGGTATCAGGCAGGTCCGGCAGGTGGTGACCAGCGCGCTGGAGGCCGCGCGCAATGACGGCGCCATCGGGGCCTCGCTGCAGGCAGCGCCGACGGTGCATGTCAGTGCCGGGCTTGCGACCCTGTTTGATGGTGAGGACGCGGCCAGCCTGTTCATCACCTCGGCGGCGGAGATCAGCGCCGCCCCGGCACCGGCCGACGCCTTCCGGCTGGAGGGGGTCGAGGATGTGGCGGTGGCCTTTGCCACTGCTGAAGGCGGCAAATGTGCCCGCTGCTGGCGCATCATGCCGGAGGTCACGGAAAGCCGTGAAATCTGCCAGCGCTGCGATGATGTGCTGAATGCAGGAAGCTGACGCCAGACCGCCGGTCACCGCCCGGCGCCTGATCCTCGGGATCGGCCTTGCCGTGCTGATCGCCGACCTGATGACCAAGCAATTCATGCTCGGCTGGATCTTTGATCCGCCGCGGCGGGTTGAAATCCTGCCCTTCCTGAATTTTGCGCCGGTCTGGAATCCCGGGATCAGCTTTGGCATGCTGGCCGATGCCGGCGGGATGATGCCGATGCTGCTGACCGCGCTGGCTCTTGGTGTGGCGGCGTGGATTGTCTGGAAGGCACCAGCTTTTCGGCGGCTTGAACGGATTGGTGCCGGCCTGATCGCCGGCGGCGCGGTCGGTAACGCGCTGGACCGCATCCGCTTTGGCAAGGTGGTTGATTTTATCGACGTTTATGTTCAAACATGGCATTGGCCGGCGTTCAATATTGCCGACGCCGCGATCACCGTCGGGGCGTTCTTCTGGATCGTCAGCCTGTTTGTCGAGAAAGAGAATGGGCCGACATGACCTATTGGAATGATCCGATCCCGCATAGTGCAACCAGCCGCCGGCCTCACCGCCGTGTTGGCCGTGTGGCGATGACCTGTCTCCTGCTTGCCGGTTTCGGACTGGCTGCCAGCGGATGCTCCGGCTTCCGCAAGGCCATTGGCGAGGAAAAATCATCCCCAGACGAGTTCGAGGTTGTGGTGCGACCGCCATTGTCACTGCCGCCAAACTTTTTCGCCAGCTCCACACAATTGACTGAAAGCGCGTCGGCGGCTCCGGCGGCCGCCTCGTCACCTGACAGCCCGATTGATGCGCGGTCGGTTGCGACGGCGACGCTTGGTGTGAGCGAGGGGCAGGTGGCAGGCAGCTACGCACGGATTTTCGATTTTTCCGCGGTGCCTGCCAATATCCGCGAGATTGTCGATGAGGAAACCTACGGCATCCGGTTCGAGAGACGGATCCCGCTGCAAATTCTGTTTGGCGGTCTTCCCGATATCGGGCCGGTGCTGGACAAATTCGCCGAGGACCAGCGTCTTCGCCGCACTCTGCGCGAAGGTCAGTCTGCCACCGAGGGCGGCACGCCTGCCGTCGATCTTCTTGATGACGAGCCGGTCACGATCGGCAACTAGCCGCCATGTCCGGCATCCGGCAACTCCCCGATACGCTGGTCGACCGGATCGCCGCCGGGGAGGTTGTCGAACGACCGGCAAGCGCCCTCAAGGAACTTGTTGAAAACGCACTTGATGCCGGCGCCGGCCGCATCGAGATCAGCCTTCTGCGCGGCGGCATTGACGAGATCATCGTGAGTGATGACGGTCATGGCATGTCGCCGGCCGACCTCACACTTGCCATTCGCCGTCATGCCACCTCAAAACTTCCTGACAGCCGCCTTGACGATATCCGGTTTCTGGGCTTCCGCGGCGAGGCGCTGCCCTCGATCGGTGCGGTGTCACAGCTTGTCATCAGCTCGGTTACCGGCGATGAGCCTCATGGCTGGCAGATCAGGGTCGATGCCGGCACTGTCGTGCCGCCGCAGCCGACCGCGCTTGATCGCGGCACATTGGTCGAGGTGCGGCACCTGTTCAAGGCCGTACCGGCGCGCCTCAAATTCCTGAAAACCGAGCGGACCGAACAGGGGCGCTGTCTTGATGTTGTCCGGCGGCTCGCCATGGCCTGGCCACGGGTGGCCTTCGCACTTGCCAGTGACGGAAGACAGCTTCTTGATCTGCCAGCACAAGTGGAAGGCGAAGCCGGGCAGCAGCGCCGTCTTGCCGACATCATGGGGCGGACCTTCGGGGCCGAGGCGTTGGCAATCGACGCCAGGCGGGACGAGGCGATGCTTCGCGGGCTTGTCGGCCTGCCAACGATGAACCGCCCGACCGCGGCGTCGATCTTCCTGTTCGTGAATGGCCGCCCGGTCCAGGACCGCTCGCTTCTTGGTGCGGTGCGCGCCGGCTATGGCGACACGCTGCCACGCGGGCGCTATCCGATGGCGGCGCTGTTCCTTGAATTGCCGGCGGCTTCGCTCGACGTCAATGTCCATCCGGCGAAATCCGAGGTGCGGTTCCGTGACGCCGGTGGCGTGCGCTCGCTTCTTGTCGGCGCGGTCTCGGCACAGCTGCGTGATCATGGTGTTCAGACCACGGCCGAGGGCGCGGCCATGGCAGCGCGCCTGTTCACCGGATCGGGACGTGGCGGCGGCGGGTTCGCCGCACCGCCGGCGGCAAGCTATGCCGGGCCGCTGGCCAACTGGCAGGCACCGCTGTCAGCGCTCGCGCAATCATCGCTTGCCGGCGACATGCCGCCTGCCGCGCCTCCGACCGCGGGTGAGGTGCCGGGTGACGGTGCTGGCTCCGGGCTCGATGACACGCTGCTTGGCGCTGCGCGCGCGCAGCTCCACAAGACCTATATCGTCGCCGAGACGCGCGACGGCATCACCATCATCGACCAGCATGCGGCGCATGAACGTCTTGTCATGGAACGGATGAAGGCGGCGCTTGCCGCCGACGGGGTGGCGGTACAGGCGCTGCTCATCCCCGAGGTGGTCGATCTGCCACCCGACCAGCGACAGGCACTTCTCGACGAGGCCGGGTTCATGTCGGGTCTGGGGCTGGAAATAGAGGGTTTTGGCGAGGGCAGCATTCTGGTTCGTGGCATCCCGGCGCTGCTTGGCGCCCCCGATGCGGGGCAGCTGGTCCGCGACATCGCCGAGGAGCTGGTCGAGCTTGGCGGCAGCCATGTTCTGGAGGACAAGATTGCGCATGTTCTGGCGACAGTGGCCTGCCACGGGTCGGTGCGGGCCGGCCGGCGGCTCAATGACGCGGAGATGAACGCGCTTCTTCGCGAGATGGAGGAGACGCCGAATTCCGGTCAGTGCAACCATGGCCGGCCAACCTGGGTGCGGCTGTCCCTTGCCGATGTCGAGAGGCTGTTCGGCCGGCGTTGAGGCGCAAGGTCACGCCGCGGCCCGAAGGAAGTGCAGCATTGCCCGGCCATAGCGGCGCGTGTCAATCGGTGTCAGCCCACAATTTGCCATCACCTCTGCATCAGGTTGCTCCGATGCCCCGGTTTCCAGAATGACCAGCGCGCCCGGTGCCAGTGCGCCGATCCGGGTCAGCTGACCCGCCGCCGCCAGGCCATTGCCGCTGCCATAGGGTGCGTCGGCGAACATCAGCGAGGCAGGCGCATCCCGCCAGCTGGCAAGGTTCAGCGCATCACCGGCGATCACCCGGCTGTCGGCGGCGCGGCTCAAGCGGGCAATATTGGCGCGCAGCACCCCCAGCGCGTCACGGTCGCGTTCGATGAAGCTGCTATGTGCCGCGCCGCGTGAGAGCGCTTCCAACCCCAGCGCGCCGGTGCCGGCAAAGGCATCGATGACAATGGCACTGTCCAGTGCCTTGCCAAAGCGACCCCCCTCAAGAATGTTGAAGAGCGATTCGCGCACCCGGTCACCGGTCGGCCTTGTGTCAGCGCCGGCGGGCCGGGCCAGCTTTGTGCCGCGATGGCGGCCGGCGATGATCCGCATTTCGTGGTCCTCGTGATGGTGTCTTGCGTTGGCGTCCGGCGGCGTGCGCGGCGTCACCGCCGGCTGTCGCCGAGGTATCCGGTGCGGTACCGAGCTGGTCGGCAAGCACGCGCGGTTTCACCGGCTCGACCCCGCCCGACGGCAGGTCGCCAAGCTGGAACGGGCCGTAGGATACCCGGATCAGGCGGCTGACCTGATGGCCGAGATGTTCCATGATCCGGCGCACCTCGCGGTTCTTGCCCTCGCGAATGGCGATGGTCAGCCAGGCATTGCTGGCCATCTGCCGGTCAAGCTGCGCCGCCACCTTGCCATAGCGGACGCCGTCGATGGTGATGCCGTCGGCCAGCCCCGGCAGCGCGTCCGGGTCGACCCGGCCCTGTACCCGCACGCGGTATTTGCGGCTCCATCCGGTGCTGGGAAGTTCCAGATGGCGCGCCAGCCCCCCATCATTGGTCAGCAGCAGCAGACCCTCGGAATCAAGGTCCAGCCGGCCGACGGTCAGTACCCGCGGCATGGTGTCGGGGAGCGTGTCGAAAATGGTCTGACGACCCTTGTCATCGCGGGCGCTGACGATCAGGCCGCGCGGCTTGTGGTAACGCCACAGACGCGCCGGCTGGCGTGCCGGCAGCGGCTTGCCGTCAATGGTGATGCTGTCCGACGCGCTGACATTCAGCGCCGGACTCGTCACCGTCTCGCCATTCACCGTCACCCGCCCGTCCTCGATGCGGCGTTCAGCCTCGCGGCGCGAGCAGATGCCGGCCCGCGCGATATGCTTGGCAATCCGTTCCGGCGCGGCGGCGGCGTCGAGGGTGAAGGGCTCTTTGTCACTCATGACGCCCGTGTTACGCGCAATTCCCGCGCTTTGCAAATCGCCGGCGGCTGTGCCACAAATTCGGCATGAACGAACCGAGCGAACGCCCCGATATCATGGCGCTGATTCTGGCCGAGGCCGAGGCCGCCGGCGCCGCTGGAGAGGTGCCGGTCGCCGCCGCCGTGACCGATCAGGAAGGCGCTGTCATAGCCATGGCGCAGAACCGCATGAAGCGGGATTCCAACGCCTTGCGCCATGCCGAACTGGTGGCGCTGGAGACCGCGATGGTGGTGCGCGGCGCGGAACGGCTCGACGGATGCGATCTCTGGGTGACGCTGGAGCCCTGCACGATGTGCGCCGGCGCGATAGCGCATGCGCGGATCAGGCGGCTCTATTTCGCCGCCCGCGATATCAAGGCCGGGGCGGTTGAATCCGGTGTCAGGTTCTTTGACAGCGCGGCCTGCCATCACCGACCCGAAATCTATGGTGGCCTGTCCGAAACACGGGCGGCGGCATTGCTGCGTGATTTCTTCGCGGCGCGACGCTAGCCGTCCGGACAAGGCGACATCACGTGGCAGCGATATCGCGGCGACAGAACCCTTTCGGCCAGTCAATGGCATCGACCGCCGCATAGGCGGCGCTGCGGGCCGCGGTCACGTCCACGCCAAGCCCGGTCACCGCCAGAACGCGTCCGCCGGCAGCGCGCAGCGTGCCGTCAGCATCAATGGTCGTGCCGGCATGGAACAGGATTACATCATCGCCGGCGGCGACCTCGGTCCCGCTGATGACGCTGCCCTTTTCATAGGCGCCGGGATAGCCCTTTGTTGCCATCACAACCGTCACGGCGGCGCTGTCATCCCAGCGAAGCGAGAGATGTCCAAGGCTGCCTTCGATGGTGCCAAGCATCGCCGCCACCAGGTCGGAGCGAAGCCTTGGCAGAATGACCTGCGCTTCGGGGTCGCCAAGGCGGCAGTTGAATTCGATCACCTGCGGGCCGGTGTTGGTCAGCATCAGCCCGACATAAAGGATGCCGCGATAGGGCGTGCCCTCGGCGGCCATGCCCCTGGCAAGCGGAGTGACGATGTCATCCATCACCTGCGTCTGCAGATCCTCGGTCAGGCGCGGCGCCGGCGATACCGCCCCCATGCCGCCGGTATTCGGCCCCCTGTCACCGTCAAAGGCGCGCTTATGGTCCTGCGCGCTACCCATGAACAGGGCATCCGGCCCGTCGATCAGCGCGAAGAGCGAGGCCTCGGGCCCGGCAATGCGTTCCTCGATGAGCAGTGTTCTGCCCGACTCACCGAACCGGCCATCCAGCATCTCGGCCGCCGCCGCCCGCGCCTCGTCGGCATCATTGGCGACGACAACGCCCTTGCCGGCAGCCAGCCCGTCAGCCTTCACGACACAGGAACCGCCGGCGGCGGCGATGGCGGCGGTGGCGCTGTCCAGATCACGGCAGACAGTGAATCCCGGCTGCGGAATGCCGAAACGCGCACAGGCCTCGCGGGCGAATGCCTTCGAGCCTTCAAGCTGCGCCGCGGCGGCGGTGGGGCCGAAGGCGGCATGGCCGGCGGCGGTCAGCCTGTCGACAAGACCGGCGACAAGCGGTGCTTCAGGACCGACAACGACAAGGTCCGGCCCCATGTCATCGGCCAGCGCCAGCAGCCCGTCGATGTCCTCGGCACCAACATCGACACAGCGGCCAAGCGATGCCATGGCGGCGCTTCCCGGCGCGATGACCAGCGCCTCGGTCAGGGGCGAGCCGGCAATCGCCCAGGCCAGCGCGTGTTCGCGGCCGCCGCTGCCGATCAGAAGTATTTTCATCGGATTATCCTTCCGGTGGATGGCGGGCAGGATGGCTTGCCCACGGCGCAATATGGCATAAGATTGGACTGTTGAGAAAGGGGTCCGGCCCATGCAAGAAGACAGTTCCGAGGCGACCGGTGGTCAGGCGACAGAGACCGGCTCCAACGCGCCGCCCTTCCTGACCGTCACCGAGCTTGCGCAGCGGCTGAAGGCGACGGTCGAAAGCCAGTTCGACTTCGTGCGGATCAGGGCCGAAATCTCGCGCCCGACACGCGCGGCCTCCGGCCATCTCTATTTCACCCTGAAGGATGAGAGGAACACGCTTGACGGTGTCTGCTGGAAAACGGTTGCCGGGTCGCTTGGCGTGCAGCCCGAGGAAGGGCTGGAGGTGATTGTCACCGGCAAGCTGACAATCTATGGCGGGCGCTCGAAATACCAGATTGTCGTGCAGACGATGGAAATGGCCGGTGAAGGCGCGATGCTGAAGCAGCTTGAGGAGCGCCGCCGCCGTCTTGCCGCCGAGGGGCTGTTCGACGCTGAACGCAAACGGCCGATCCCGCGCATGCCGGCGGTGATCGGCGTTGTGACAAGCCCGACCGGCGCCGTCATTCGCGATATCCTGCACCGTCTCACTGACCGGTTCGGGGTGCGGGTGCTGGTCTGGGGAACGCTTGTCCAGGGGCCGGATGCGGCCGGCCAGGTGGCGCGCGCCATTCGCGGCTTCGATTCGATGCCGCCGAATGGGCCAGCGCATGGTGATCTGCCGCGACCGGATCTTGTGATCGTCGCGCGCGGCGGCGGCTCGCTGGAAGATCTATGGGCCTTCAATGAGGAAGAGGTGGTGCGCGCGGTGGCGGAGTGCCGGATCCCGCTGATCTCGGCCATTGGTCATGAAACCGACACCACGCTGATTGATTTTGCTGCTGACCAGCGCGCGCCAACACCGACCGCCGCGGCTGAGATGGCGGTGCCGGTGCGGGCCGATCTGCTGTTGCGCATCGCCGATATCGAGGCACGGGTGCGCAGCGGCATTGCGCAGCGCCTTGAGCGGGCAACGCAGGCACTTCGTGCCGCCGAACGCGGCCTTCTCAACCCGGCAGAGATGGTCGAGCGGCGCGCGCAGGCGGTCGACCTTGCCGTTGCCGGGCTTGAGCGAGGATTGCAGCAGCGGCTGTCGGCGGCGGCGCTGCGGCTGACCGACCTCGGCGCGCGGCTCCGCCCGCCCGAACGGCGCTTTGCCGAGGTGTCTGCCGAGCTTGGCACGCTTGGCGCGCGGCTCGACCATGCGATGGGCCTGGCGCTTGACAGGCAGGGCGCGGCACTTGACCAGACCGGCAGGTTGCTGGAGGCGAACTCGTTCCAGCGCGTCCTCGAGCGTGGCTTCGCCCTTGTCACCGGCGGCGACGGGACACCGGTGAAACGCGCTGCCGAGGCACCTGCCGGTGCGGAGGTCCAGCTGCGCTTTGCCGATGGCAACAGGGCGGCGCGCCTTGATCCCGAGACCGCAGTGGCTGCAAGGCCGGCGAAACCGGCACGTGCCCGCAAGCCGTCCTCAAAGCCGTCTTCAAAGCCGTCCGACGATCCACAGGACAGCCTGTTCTGAATCCCCCGCCCTGTCCTGTCGCGAGGTCAGGAGGGCGGCTGGATGTTCTTTCCCCAGCGCCGGTGTGGCCAGAACCATTGTTCAGGTGTTTCCCTGATCCAGCCTTCTATGGTGCGATTGATCTCGGTCGCCATGGCCAGTACCGACCCATCATCATCCTGGCCGGGAAGCGCGAGTGGCGGCGAGATCGAGACCCTGAAGCGGCATCCCGACAGCCGTATTGTGCGCATATAGATCAGCGGCACCTGTTTCCTGATCGCCAGTTTCACATGGCTGATCGAGGTCTGCGCCGGATGCCCGAAGAACGGAACCGCCATGCCCTCGCGAAGCTGCTGGTCGACAAGAAGGCACATCACCTGTCCCTTGCGCAGCGTGCTGACCATGCCAAGCGCCGCCTCGCGCCCCTTGCGGTATATGTCGCCGCCATAATTGGCCTGACGCCGTGCCAGAAGCCAGGCAAGAAGCTGGTTGTTCAGCGGCCGGTAGATGGCCGCCACCTTGTGGCCTTCCTTCAGCGCGGCGTAGGGGCCAAGTTCCCAATTGCCGATATGCGCGCCGACAAGAATGGCCCCGCCATCAAGGCCGCGCAGATTTTCCAGCCCCTCGAATTCGATCCGGCCAAGCCCGACCATCCGGTGGATATGCGGAAACTCGCCAATAACACGTCCAAGGTTCCACCACATGCCGGACAGCACACGCCGCCGCTTGGCCTCTGCCATGTCGGGCAAGGCCAGCTTCATATTGCGCGCGGCGCGGCCATGCCAGGGGGTCAGCGGGCCGATCAGCGCGAACAATCCCCCCATTGCCGCGCTGGCGACGGGCAGGGGGAGCAACCGCGCGGCGCCGAAGATCAGCACGACAAGCGCGGCTTCAAGCGGCCAGATGAAGATCCGGCGGACATTGCGGACAAGCGCCCGCCCCCATTCGGTGTCGCGCAGACTAGCCATCGGCGGGGTTTCCATGGCCGGCGGCAGCCAGCCGTGCCGCGACGGCGTCGAGAAATCCGGTCTCCTCATCCATATCCACACTGACCGGCAGCATGGCGATGCGGGCCCGCCAGTCGGCAGGAAGCCGCATCCAGTCCTTCTGCGTGGTGATCATCTCGGCACCATGGCGTTGCGCGTCCTCCTGAATCTGCGCAAGGTCCTGCTGCGAATAGGGGTGATGGTCGGCGAAGGACAGTTTTTTCGCGATCTGGCCGCCAAGCGCCTCGATGCCGGCAAAGAAGCGCGCCGGCCTGGCGATACCGGCAAAGGCCAGCAACGGCGTGTCGGCAAGTGCCTCGATGATGCTGGCTTCGGGGCGCAAGGCGGCGTCAAAGACCGGCAGTTTGCTGGCGATACGGGTCCGCAGGGCGGTCTCGTCACCGCCATTGATCACCGCGATGTCAAGCTGGTCCAGCCCGCTGGCAAAAGGGGTGCGAAGTGGTCCTGCCGGGATCAGCCAGCCATTGCCGATCCCGCTACCGCCGTCAAACACCCCGATTGTCAGCGTGCGCTGCAACGTCGGGTTCTGCATCCCGTCATCCATGATGATGACATCATGGGTTCGGCTGGAGGCGATGGCGCGCGCACCGGCGGCGCGGTCGCGCGCCACCATCACCGCCCGCCCGTCGGCCAGCATCAGCGGTTCATCACCGCAAAGGCCGGCATCATGGGCGGCCGGATCAACCCAGAGCGGGCCGGTGGCACTGCCTCCATAGCCGCGGGTGAGGATGGCCGGTCGCCATCCGCGCTCACTCATGCGATCGGCAAGCCAGCCGACAAGCGGCGTCTTTCCTGTTCCCCCCGCCGTCAGATTGCCGACGCAGACCACCGGAATGGCCGATTTGTACGGGCGCGCTGTCGCCTGTTTCAACGCGCCACCCGCCCGCCACAGCAGTGTCAGTGGCAGCAGGGCGATGGCTGCGGTGCCGCGATGGCTCCAGAATGCCGGCGTTTTCATCATCATGTGCTGCCCGCCCTGTCAATCAGTTCAAGGCAGGAGTCTGCCGCGAATTCGGGTCGCTTTCCAGTTTGCGCCGCATAATCGCGCGCCGCCTGCGCGATCTGCGCCAGCTGGCCGTCATCATCGGTGATCTGCCGGACCGCCGCCGCGAGGCCGTCCGCGTCGGTGATCTCGCGGACCACACCGGCTGCGGACAGGCCGGCAAATTCAGCCCGATTCTTGTGGATATGCGGCCCGGTCATGATGGGCCGCCCATGCGCCGCCGGTTCGACCGGGTTGTGGCCGCCAAGCGGCTCCAGCGAGCCGCCGAGAAAGACAATATCGGCGACGCTGAACAGGCTGTCCATCTCGCCAAGCGTATCGGCGATATATAATCTGTCATCGGGTGTCGGCGGTGCGCCCATGCCGCGCCGCGCCGCGCTGAATCCGGCCGCTGCGCATTGTGATGCCACCGCGCCGCCGCGGTCCGGATGGCGCGGGGCGATGATGGTGAACCAGCCGTCACCAAGCGCTGCGGCGGCCTCAATGACCGTGCCGTCCTCGCCTTCATGCGTCGAGGCGGCGAGAAGGATCCGTCTGCCGCCGGCGGCCTGTCGCAGCATCGTCACCAGCCGGCTGTCAATCTTGCCCCGCGCGGCTGGTAGCTTCAACGATCCACCGATATGCACATTTTGCGGGTTTTTGCCAAGCTTGCCAAACCTGTCAGCCTGCTCCGCATCAACAGCCAGCACCAGGTCAGGCGCGCTGAAGACGGCGCTGGCGAGGGCGTTCTGGCGCTGCCAGCGGGTGAAGGCACGGTCCGAGAGCTGCGCCGAGACAAGGGCCACCGGCACGCCTGTATTTGCGGTGCGGGTGATCAGGTTGGGCCAGAAATCGGATTCGAGGAACAGCGCCATCCGCGGCCGCGCATGCCGCAGGAAACCATCAACCATGTCGGGGTGATCAAGCGGCTGATAGAGATGGGTCAGGCCGAGTTCGGGCGGTTGCGCGGCGATGCGCGCGGCCGCGGTGACCGTATTGGTGGTCACCAGAAGCGGTATTTCCGGCCGCCGCAGATGGAGTGCCCGCGCCAGAGCCACCGCGCCGACACTCTCGCCGACACTGACCGCATGAATCCAGATTGGCGAGACCGGCAGGTCGGCCCGTCCCTCGAGCCGGCCATAGCGCTCGGCAAGCCGTAACCGGTCTTCCTTGCCGGTGGCGGCGCGCCGTTTCAGAATGAAGGGCAGGGCCGGACGCGCCAGCCGCCACATCAGATTGTAGGATGCCGGCAGGGTCATGCCGGGCTGTCCGGCAGGCCGGCGAGCCGGTCGGCCGTCCGTGCGGTGTCATTCATCGCGGCTTCGAGGTGCTGCCGGAGTGTCTCCATGGTGTCACGATCACCATTTTCCGGCGCATCGATCGGGTCACCAATGACGAGAACGCCGCGTGACAGCGGCTTTGGAATGCGCATCCCGTCCCACCCCGGGGCGCGCCAGCACCTGTCCGTCGCCCAGGCCACCGGCACGATGGGCTTGCCGGAAAGATGCGCCAGCGCCACCGGCCCCATCGCCGCCATGCGCGCCGGGCCGCGCGGCCCGTCCGGGGTGATGGTGGCAATACGGCCCCGGTCAAGGACACGCTTCAGCCCGCGAAGCCCCGACAGCGCGTTGCGGTTCGAGCTTCCCCAGACCGTCCTGACGCCAAGATGATTGACCGTATGCGCCAGCATCCGGCCATCGGGATGTGGTGACTGCAAGGCCGTCATGGCATGCCGCCGTGGCCACAGCCAGGGCATCGACAGAATATGCTCATGCCAGAAGACAAGGATAAAGCCGTCATGATCTGCCAGCAGGGCGCGCAACCCGGCCGGGTTGTCGGTTCGCCAGCGCACGGTGATCATCAGGCCGGCAACAATGATGGCGGCGATCCAGCTGAGGCAGAACAGGCCGATCTTGGTTCGTATCAAACGCTTCAGCATAACGGGTCTGGCTGGTCCGGAAACAAATGCTGCCGGCGGGTTGAATAACATGCATGTCATGGGTCCAGACTCAGGTGCGGTATCGCGATGGCTCGGCGACGATAACGGGTACCTGATCTGATTACGGTTTCCCCAAGCCAGCCTTGCGGTTATAACCGGCATGCCGGTGTCCGTCCAGTTGACAGGGTGGATCATCGCCGGCGGCCTCATTCCGCAACCCCACCAGGGCCTCATTATCATGGCGTTGCAGCACGACCTTCTGGCGGATACGCATGGCAAGCGCCCCCGTCTTCTTATCGTTCAGCCGCTTGTCGGGATTGGCGATATGGTATGGCACAAGCCATGGATCGATCATCTGGCGGCGTATTTCGATGTGATTCTGGCCTGCAAGCCGACAGCAAAGGCCCCCATCCTTTTCAGTGGCACCGACGGGATCACCGGCTGGGTCGCCATCGAACGTTCGCTTCGCGGCAAGACGGGCCCGCATGACGGGCCGCTCGGCCTGCTGCGGCTCGCCGCCGCCTTCCGGGCCAGCAAGGCAGACCATGTCCTGATCATGCATCACAGCGCCACCTACGCGCTGGCGGCGCGGTTTGCCGGCATCCGGAATCGCTGGGGCTATGGCATCGGTGGTGGTCGGCGGTGGCTGAATTGTGGTGCCTGTCTGGGGCGTGAGGCACGCTATGAACACCCGACCCGCAAGCTTGCCCGCTTCGCGGCAATGAACGGATTTGGTCTTGCCAGCCCGATCTGGCGCATGCCGCCAACCGATGTGGCGCAGCACGCCGCTGACAGCTGGTGCGATGATCTTGGCATTCCGGCGTTCGGCGCCGCCGGAACTGGGCTTCGCGACATGATGGTCATGGGTGTCGGCGCGATGGATGATGAACGCAAATGGCCACCGGCCCAATTTGCGGCGCTGGCCGCACGCCTTGCGGACCATTCGCCAAACACACGCATTCTGGTCATGGGCGCGCCGTCGGAACAGCCGATTATCGATGCCGTGCTGGCCGATCCGGCGGCGCCTGCCGGCCTGATCCCGAATACGGCGCCGCTGGATGAGGCGATTGCGCTGATCAATGCGGCACGGCTTTATGTCGGCAATGACACCAGCCTGCTGAACATCGCCGCCGCCTGTGGCCGGCCGGCGGCCGGGATTTTTGCGCAATCGACTCCCTTGGATTATAGTGATGCCATCATACCGATAGCCGAGCCTGACGGCAGGTTCGGTGAACCCGGGGCCATTGCCCGCATCAGCGCGGCGCAGGCCTTTGATGTCGTTGCCACCGAGCTGGACCGCCAGCTGGCGGCGGGAAATTAATGTTGGCCTTGCTGCGGCACGGCAGAACAGGATCGTTTTCTTGACGACTTCCGCCAATTCCACCTCACCGGACAGCCGCGCCATCCTGCGTCGGCTGTGGCGCGGATGGGTGCGCCCCTATCTTGGACGGCTGCTGGTCGCTTTCGCGCTGATGGCGGTGGTCGCCGGCTCGGCCTCGGCATATCCGCTGCTGACCCGCTATATCTTCAACGCGCTGGCCGATGGCCGCGCCGCCGAAGTGATCTGGCTCGCCCCGCCGGCGATCATCCTGCTGGCGCTGGTCAAGGGGCTGGCGCTGTTCGCGCAGACGGTGCAGGTCAACGCGCTGGCACTGCGCGTTACCACCGACCTGCAGAAAGACATGGCACGGACGTTGATCGAGGCCGATCTGGCAGTGCTGTCGCGTGAGCCGGCGGGCGCCTTCATGTCGCGGATCATGAATGATTTGAACCTTGTTCGCGAGGCCGCGGTGCGGCTTGCCAACAATCTGGTGCGCGATGTGCTGACGGTGATCGTGCTGATTGGCGCGATGCTGTGGCTGGACTGGCTGATGGCGATCATCGTGCTGCTTGTCTATCCGCTGGCGATGCAGCCGATCATTCGCATCGGCACCCGCCAGCGGCGGGCCTCGGGCAATCTTCAGGAACATATGGAGGATGTGACCTCGCTGCTTGCCGAAACGCTGCAGGGCGCGCGGATGGTCAAGGCCTACCAGATGGAGGCTGCCGAGACCACACGGACGAAAACGGCCTTTGACGGGCTCTATGCGCGGCTTGTCGGGCTGCTGACGGGACGCGCCAAGATTGACCCGATCCTCGAGGTGGTTGGCGGCGTTGCCGTCGGCGGTGTGGTCGCGCTGGCCGGCTGGCGGGTGGCGAATGGCCTGCTTCAGGTCGGCGATGTGATTGCCTTTATCACCACGCTGATCCTGCTGGTGCAGCCGGTTCGTGGCATCGGCACGCTGAACGCCGTGACGCAGGAGGCGCTTGCCGCCGCCGAACGCGTGCTGGCGCTTCTGGACCGGCCGCGGCTTGTCGCCGACCGGCCGGGCGCGACCGACCTTGGCGAGGCGGCGGGTGAGGTCAGCTTTGACGGCGTCGGTTTTACCTATGATACCGGCGCGCAGGATGGCCCGCCAGCGCTCGCCGGGGTGAGTTTCACCGCCCGCCGCGGCGAGACCTTGGCCCTTGTCGGGCCAAGCGGTGCCGGCAAGAGTTCGGTGATCAATTTGCTGCCGCGATTCTTCGACCGGACCGCCGGCACCATCACCATCGACGGCACCGACATCGCCGCGGTGACGCTGGACAGCCTGCGCCGCAATGTGGCGCTGGTCAGCCAGGACGCCGTGCTGTTCGATGATACGATCGCCGCCAATATCGGATTTGGCCGTGCCGGTGCGACGCGCGCCGAGATTGAGGCGGCGGCGCGGGCGGCGGCGGCGCATGATTTCATCATGACGCTCGATAATGGTTATGAGACGCCGGTCGGCGCCATGGGGAACCGGCTCTCCGGCGGTCAGCGGCAACGTATCTCGATTGCCCGCGCGATGTTGAAGGACGCGCCGATCCTGCTTCTTGACGAGGCCACAGCGGCGCTTGATGCCGGGTCCGAACAGCAGGTCCAGGCCGCGCTGGCGCGCCTGCAATCGGGCCGGACGACGCTTGTCGTGGCGCACCGGCTGTCGACAATCCGTGATGCCGACAGGATTCTCGTGATGGAGGATGGCACCATCGTCGAGCAGGGGACGCATGATGAATTGCTGGCGGCTGACGGGCTCTATGCGCGGCTGTGCCGCTTGCAGTCGCTTGGCGGCCGGGCGGAGGGGTAATTCCGGCTATTCACGCCGCAAGATGCTGTCGGTCAGGCGCACCGCCCATCCTTTGGCCTGGAACCGCCGCGTCACCTCGTCCGGATCATAGACATTGTCGACCCAGTCGAAAAACGCCATCCCCTGATCCTCATAGGGGGCGTAGGCCGCGAAGAAGGAGTCCAGAAGGCCGGTCTTGGCCTGTCTGACATGGCCGTATTTCCAGGCAAGCTGCGCCGCTGCCTCGCGGACCGGGCGCTCCTCGACAATCAGCAGATACAGCGCCGACATCAGCCCGGCGCGGTCGGCGCCGGATTTGCAATGCATCAGCGCCGGAAGCCGCGCTTCGGCAAACAGATGCCTCGCGGCGTGAAGCATGGCCTTGTCGGGGGCGGCGCGGGACCGCGCGGTGAAATCAAGCAGGGTGATCCCGGCAGCCTTGCAGGCTTCGGCTTCCAGCTGCCAGCCACCATCGCCTCGCGGGCCGCGAAGATTGATCACGGTGCGGATGCCGGCCGCGCCGGCGGCGTGGATTCGCGACGGCCCAGGCTGGTTCGACCGGTACATGCCGGGCGCAACAAGATGATGGTTGTGCCACCAGATCCGCAGAAATCCGTGATCCTTGAAAATCAGCTCCATCCAGTCGCGCATGCCGCGGCGCGCGCCCGGCGGGGCGGCAAAACTCATGATCCGGCCACCATCATGCCCTCGACACGAAGCGACGGTGCGGCAGTACTGCGTCGCATGTCGATATCATCGGCGCGGGTGATCGCCATGAACATGTCCTTCAGGTTGCCGGCGATGGTCGCCTCGGCAACAGGATAGGTCACCTTGCCGTTGCTGATCCAGAATCCGCCGGCACCGCGGCTGTAATCGCCGGTGATCATGTCAACCGAACTTCCCATCATTTCGGTGACAAGAAAGCCTTCCTCGATATCGGCAATCAGATCGTCAAAGCTCATATCGCCATTCTCGAGGTAAAAATTGCTGCTCCCCGGCGCCGGTGCGCTTCCCATGCCGCGCGCCGCCTGTCCGGTCGGTGTGAGGCCGAGCTTGGTGGCCGAGGCGATATCGAGGAACCAGCTTTTCAGCACCCCGTCCTCGACCATGGCGCGGCGGCTCACCGGCAGGCCTTCGCCGTCGAACAGCCTTGTCGCCATGCCGCGCGGGCGCAGCGGATCATCGATGAAGGTCAGGCCGGTGCTGGTGACCTGATCGCCCATGCTGTCCTTCAGGAAGCTGGTGCCACGCGCGATCGACGCGCCATTGATCGCACCGGCAAGGGTGCCGACAAGCGATCCCGCCACGCGCTGGTGATAGACAACCGGGAACTGGCCGGTCTGCGGTTTGCGCGGGCCGAGGCGGGCGAGGGTGCGCGCGGCGGCGCTGGCACCGACATCTGCGGCCGGGTCCAGATCCTCGCCGAAGACGGCGGCAGTGTAATCATAATCGCGCTCCATCGCGCCATCCCTTTCGGCGATGACGACGGCAGAAATGCCCTGCGATGAACGGCGGTAATCGGCGCTGAAGCCGTTTGTGGTGGCGATCATCACATGGGTGACGCCATGGCTTGCCGACCCGCCATCAGAATTGGTGATGCCCTCGACCGCCAGCGCGGCCGCCTCGGCCGCCATGGCGGTTTCGGTCAGATGTTCGACCGTCGGCACGTTCGGGTCGTAGATTTCGACCTGTGGGATTTCGGAGGCGATCTCGCCGGCGGCGGCAAGCCTGACATAGGGATCTTCCGGCGCCACCTTCGCCATCGCCACGGCGCGCGCCGCCAGCGTGCGTATGGTCTCGCTGTCAAGCTGGCTTGTCGAGACCGAGGCGTTACGCTGGCCGACAAAGACCCGCAGGGCGGCCTCGACCTCCTCTGACCGCTCGCTTGATTCAACCTTGCCAAGCCGCACCGAAACGGAGGTGCCTTCGCTGCGGGCGACGCCGGCGTCTGCCCCGTCGGCGCCGGCAGACCGCGCGGCGTCGAGGAGTTCGGAAATCAGTTGTTCATCAACAGTGCTCATAACGCTTCCCAGATATAGGGTGAGGGGCGGCGTTTCAACCGCGTCGCTGCCACAATAACCATCCTTATAGCCGTCCTTGCAAGAGGCGGCCATTCCGTTTATGACACCGCGATGACCTATCGCATCTTCATCGATGGCGGGGCCGGTACGACCGGCCTGCAGGTGCATGACCGGCTGGCGGCGCATCCGCTTGTCGAGCCTGTGGTGCTGGATGACGCGCGGCGCAAGGATGCCGGCGCGCGGCGTGTGATGATGGGTGACTGCGATCTGACGATCCTGTGTCTTCCCGATGATTCGGCGCGTGAGTCAGCCGCCATGGCGGCCGAGATCGGCGCGCGCGTGATCGATGCCTCGTCGGCGCACCGGACGGCCGAAGGATGGGCCTACGGGTTTGCCGAGCTTGCCGGCGATGTCCGCGCCAGAATTGCTGACGCGCGCCAGATCAGCAATCCGGGTTGCTATCCGACCGGGTTACTGGCGATGGCGCGCCCGCTCGTCGATGCCGGGCTGATCCCCGCGGACGCAGCGCTGACGGTGCCCGCGGTCTCCGGCTACAGCGGCGGCGGCAAGGGCATGATCGCCCGGCACAAGGATGGCGATCTGCCGCCGCATGGTGCCTATGGCCTGGCGCTGGCGCACAAGCATCTTCCCGAAATGACGCATTATGCCGGGCTGGCGACGCGGCCGATCTTCATGCCGGCGGTCGGGTCCTTCTATGCTGGCATGCTTGTCCATCTGCCGCTTCACGCCGCGCAGCTGACAAAATCCGTGACGGCGACCGACCTGTATGACGCACTTGCAGCGCATTACGAAGATACGCAATTTGTGCGTATGGGTGAGGCGTGCGCCGGCGCACCGGAGACGGCGGCCCTGATGCTGGATGCATCGGCGCTTGCCGGCAGCGATTATCTCGAGCTGTTCGTCTTCGCCAATGAAGATTCGAGCCAGTTCTGGCTGACCGCGCGGCTTGACAATCTCGGCAAGGGGGCTTCGGGCGCGGCGGTTCAGAATATGAACATCGCGCTGGGATTTGACGAGACGACCGGCCTTTCGGTCTGACGGAGGCACCGTGACCGCGCCGCTGGATCATACCTACCTTGCCGCGCAGTCCGAGGCGCAGCGCGCCATCGACTATCCTTACGCCGCACCCGAGGGGGCTTTTGTCCTGAGGGCGGGCCGGCTGACCGCGCTTGATGATCCGGCGCTGCTTGGCGGCCGCACGGCGGTGTTGTCGGTTGGCTCGAACCGCGCTCCGGTGCAGCTTCGCCGCAAGTTCGGCGACGATGCCATCGTGCCGGTGACGCCGGCCATCCTTCATGATTGCGACATCGTTCACGCCGCCACCGTCAGCTATTATGGCGCGGTGTCATGCACCGCCTTTCCGTCGCGCGGCACCGATGTGATGTTGAATGTCGCCTGGCTTGACGCGGCGCAGCTGGCGATCATGCACCGTACCGAGGCGATTGGCGTTGCCTATGATTATGTACGGATGCTGACCGGTACGGTGACGCATCTTCCGGTGCCGAGCGCCGGTGGGGATATTGTCGCGCCGTCGCAGCCGGTCTTTGGCTACAGCGCGCGAAGCGGCGTTCTTGATCTTGGCGGTGGTCAGCCCGGCGGGCTCAGCCGCATTCCCGCCCGTAACCGACAATTGCCGACACTGGCGCAGGATTCGGCGGCGGCGCTGGTGCAGGCCTTTGTTGCCGGTATCGATCCGGATCTTGATCTGGGAACGGATCGCGACAGGTTCATCGCCCGGGTGACAGATGACAGATCCTGCCGCCTTGCTGTCAACGAGCATCTTCGCGGGCGGGCCATCAGCGCTGACGGGCCGTGGAAGGTACAGACGGTTGATGCGGACGATATTGCCGCCTTCCTCTAGGGGCTAGCCGGCCAGATGTGTCAGCACCATTCCGGCGGTCAGGATCAGCCCGGCATCCCGGTTTGACTGGAACAGTCGCAGCGCGCCGGCCGGATCATCCACCCGCAGACGACGCAGCTGCCAGCGCAGATGAATCGCCATCAAGGCCAGCCCGGCAAGCCATGGCCCCGGTCCGATCAGCAGCCAGAAGCCGCAACCAAGCCCGAGAATGGCGACGGCATAGGCTGCCGACACGCCGGCCTGAAGGTGCCTGCCAAGCCCCAATGCCGAGGATTTGACCCCGACAGTGCGGTCATCCGCCATATCCTGAACCGCATAGATCGTGTCATAGCCGAACACCCAGGCAACGCTGCCAAGATAGATTGCCAGCAGGGCCGGTGGCGGCAAGGCGGGTGTCGACCCCATGCCCGCCGCCGCCCAGCCAAGCGGCACGCCCCAGGAAAAGGTCAGGCCGAGAACGGCCTGCGGCCACCAGGTCACGCGCTTGGCGAGCGGATACAGGATGACAAGGGGAAGTGCGGCAATGCCGGTGATGATGGCGGCGCCGGGAAGCCGCACCAATACAGCAAGCCCGATCAGCCCCAGCACGGCCAGAAACGCCAGTGCGGTGCCAACCCCCATGGTGCCGGCGGCAAGCGGCCGGCCAGAGGTGCGCTCGACGCGCCGGTCAAGCCGCCGGTCCCACAGATCGTTGATCACGCAGCCGGCGGCGCGCGTCGTCACCGCGCCGACGAGAAACAGCAGCATCAGTTCGACCATCCGGCCGGTGTCGGAGGTGGCAGCCGGGATGATCCACCACCCCGGCGACAGCAGCAGCCACCACCCGATGGGCCGGTCGAAACGCGCCACCAGAATAAAGGGATGAAGGTGGCGCGGCAGGCGTCGCCACCATCCACGCGGATCGATGTCGGTGTGCCGGTGGCGGGGCGCGTTATCGCCGTGCGGTGCCGGAGTGATCCTGTCCTTCATAGGTATCATCCTTAGCGCAGTTTAACGGTTGCGCATAGCCGGCCAGCATGGTGGCGGCCGGCTTGTAAAGCAGCGCTCGCGGCCCTAAATGTGTCAAATGAACGCACCAGCCGCCAGGGCCCGATTGTTCGTCCCCGACGAACTTGCCGCCGGTACCTCTTTCCAGCCGTCACGCGAGCAGCAGCATTATCTGCTGAATGTGATGCGCTGCCGCGATGGTGATTCCGTGCTGGTCTTCAATGGCCGTGACGGTGAATGGCAGGCCGAGGTAAAACGTGGGGGACGGCGCGATTGCGAGCTCATGGTGCGGCAGGAGACGCGCCGGCAGGCATCGAGCCCGGACCTGTGGCTGCTGTTCGCACCGGTGAAGAAGGCACGGCTTGATTTCATCGCGCAGAAGGCGTCCGAGATGGGATGCAGCCGCATCTGGCCGGTCCGCACCGATCATTGCCAGGTGTCTCGGGTGAATGATGAGCGCATGCTGGCCAACGCCATCGAGGCGGCCGAACAGACTGAAAGGCTGGATATCGCCGAGATCATGCCCTTTACCGGGCTTGCCGCGGCACTTGATGCCTGCGAGGCGGACCGTCATATCATTTTTTGCGACGAAACCAGCGCCGGGGCTGGCGAGATGAATGCCGTTCGCGTGCTGACGGAAGCGGCACCGGTCGCGAAGGCGGCGATTGTCATCGGCCCGGAAGGCGGGTTTTCCGAGGATGAACGGATGATGATCTCGGGCCGTCAAAATAGTTTGAAACTTTCGCTCGGGCCGCGCATATTGCGCGCCGATACGGCGGCCATTGCGGCCCTTGCCTGTTTTCAATCGGTGTGTGGAGACTGGACCTGATGCCGGGCATCCCGAACCGGCCCGGCCGGCCCCCCACCATCAGTCCGACGCCCCGGGCCGCAATTTGCGGGGCGTCACGCAGGGAATGTAACCGCCTTGACGCATGACCACCACGACGAACCCGTAGATGTCGGGCAGATGATCGCCTGGATTGCCGACGGCGAAACCCCCGTCGGCGAACAGAAGATCGGCACCGAACACGAAAAATTCCTGTTCCACAGGCATGATCTGGCACCGGTCGCCTATGAGGGCGAGGCCGGCATCGGCGCGCTGCTCGGGCGGCTGTTGACCGAGCTTGGACCGGGTGCCGAACCGATCATGGAAAAGGGCAATATCATCGGTATCATCGATTCCGACGGGGGTGCGGTGACGCTGGAGCCTGGCGGCCAGCTTGAATTGTCCGGCGCGCCGCTCGATGACATTCACCAGACCTGTAACGAGACCGGCCGTCATCTGCGCCATATGCAGGCGGCGGCGGCGCCACTTGATATCGGTATGCTCGGCATCGGCTATCACCCGACGGCGCGGCGCGAGGATATCGGCTTCATGCCGAAGGGGCGGTACCGCATCATGAGCCGGCATATGCCGAAGGTCGGCACGCTTGGCCTCGACATGATGCTGCGCACCTGCACGGTGCAGGTGAATCTCGATTTTTCCGACGAGGCCGATATGCGGCAGAAATTCCGCACCTCGCTGGCGCTGCAGCCGGTGGCGACCGCGCTGTTCGCGAACTCGCCCTTCAAGGATGGCGCGCCATCGGGCTGGCTGTCGACGCGGGCACAGGCCTGGACCGATACCGATGCCGCCCGTAGCGGCGTGCCGGCATGTGTCTTCGACGACTATTTCGGCTATGAACAGTGGATTGACTATATCCTTGATGTGCCGATGTATTTCCTGCATCGCGGCGATGATTACATCGATGTCGCCGGCCGCTCATTCCGTGATTTCATGGATGGCATGCTGACCGGATTTGAGGGCCAGATGCCAAGCATGGCCGATTTCCAGGATCATATCACCACCGCCTTTCCCGAGGTGCGGCTGAAGCGGTTTCTCGAGATGCGCGGTGCCGATGGCGGTGCCTGGGGCAATATCTGCGCCTTGCCGGCCTTCTGGGTCGGTCTCCTCTATGATGAAGAGGCTCTTGAAGAAGCGACAGCGCTGGCCGCCCCGCTAGGTGCCGATGATGTGATGGCGGCGCGGCTGTCGGTGGCGCGGGACGGACTTCGTGGCCAGCTTGGTGGCCGTGATGTTCATGACCTGGCGGCAAGGCTTGTCGAGCTGGCATCGGCGGGCCTGCGACGCCGCGCCCGCATTGATGACAGCGGTGGTGACGAGACCGGATATCTGGCGCCGCTCCGCAACGCGCTGGCGAGCGGCGAGACGCCGGCCGAACGGCTGCTGCGGCTGTATCGCGATTCATGGGATGGCGATCTCGCGCGGATTTTCGAAGCCGAAAGATATTCATGATGTATGGCCACCCCCGACATACGGGGATCGTGACCACAAACGGGCGCGCTGGATCGTAAAGGGGCAAGGATGCCGGTACTCCTGCTCATCGTGGGAATAAATTTCATTGGCGTTGGCGCCCTCATTCCGGTCCTTCCCTATACCGTGATCGAGATGCTTGGCCTGCCGGCAAGTGTGATGACGATGCTTCTGGCCTCGTTCGCGCTGGCGATGTTCGTGGCCAATCCGATCCTCGGCAGACTGTCGGACCATTATGGCCGCCGGCGGGTGCTGTTTCTCTCGCTGGCGATCAGCGCGGTGGCGCATCTGTGGTTCGCAATGTCGAGCGATATCCTGTCGATGTTCGCCGCCCGGATCATTGCCGGGTTCGCCTCGGGCAATACCGGCGTCATCCAGGCGATGATCGCCGACCGCACGACAGACGAGAAACGCGCCCAGTATATGGGATTGCTCGGCGCCGCCATCGGTGTCGGTTTTGTTGCCGGGCCGGCGCTTGGCGGGTTGCTCAGCAATATCGGCAGCGGCCCGCTTCACCAGACGCCATTTCTTCTCGCGGCCGGGTTTTCGCTGCTGGCGCTGGTCCTCACCACGCGCCTGAAAGCACCGCCGGACGGGCGGATCGTGCCGGATGATGAAAGGGCCGGGCTGATCGCACGGATGGCGGTGCTGGTCCGCTCGCCGCTGGCGCTCTATGCTGCGGTGGCGCTGGTGCTCAATCTCGCCTTTGCCCAGGTCGAGGCATCCTTTGTCCTGGTGCTACGTGACTATCTCGGGTTCGGTGCCCGTGAAACCGGCTGGCTTTTCACCTATATCGGCGTCTGCATTGTCATTGTGCAGGCGGTGCTGATCCGCCACATCGTCGTCAGGTTCGGCGAGATCGGTGCGATGGGGCTTGGCGGCGTGTTGCTGGCAAGTGGCCAGATCCTGACCGTGCTGGCGGTGGCGGGGCTGCTGCCGGGCAATGCCTGGCCGCTTGTGCAGACACTGCTCGCCACGACCGCGATCTGTTTCGGGTTCGCCGTCGCCTCACCGGCGCTGAGCAGCATTGCCAGCAAAGTGGCGGGCCGGTCCTCGCGTGGCGGCTCGCTTGGCGTTGTCCAGGGGTTCGGCTCGCTCGGGCAGGTGATCGGCCTTGTTGTTGCCGGGCCGCTCTATGACCTTGGCGGCACATCGTACCCGTTCAGCTTTGGTGCGCTGGTCATGTTCGCCATGCTGGCCATCCTGCCATTCCTTGTCAGGCCAGTTGAGGGGCCAGTTGAGGGGCCAGCGGACGACAGATGACCCGCCGGGCGCGTCATTCAGGCGGCCTGCTCTAGGCGGCTTCCGTACCGCCGACGGTGATGCCGCCCATCTTCACGGTTGGTTGGCCAACGCCGACCGGGACGCTCTGCCCGGCCTTGCCGCAGGTGCCGACCCCGTCATCAAGCGCCATGTCATTGCCGACCATGCTGATCTTCGACATCGCGTCGGGGCCGTTGCCGATCAGGGTGGCGCCCTTTACCGGCGCGCCGATTCTGCCATTCTCCACCAGATAGGCCTCGGACGCGGCGAAAACGAACTTGCCGGAGGTGATGTCGACCTGCCCGCCACCGAAATTGACCGCATAGATCCCCTTCTTCATCGAGGCGACGATCTCGTCCGGGTCATGCGGACCATTTTCCATGAATGTGTTTGTCATACGGGGCATCGGGGCGTGCTCATGCGATTGCCGGCGGCCGTTGCCGGTGGCTTCTACCCCCATCAGGCGGGCGTTCTGGCGGTCCTGCATATAGCCACGAAGGATGCCGTTCTCGATCAGCACATTGCGGCGCGACTGCGTGCCTTCGTCATCAATGGTGATCGACCCGCGCCGGTCCTGCATGGTGCCGTCATCAATGACAGTCACATCCTTGGCGGCGACCTGTTCGCCGACACGGCCGCTGAAGATCGAGGTGCCCTTGCGGTTGAAATCGCCTTCCAGCCCGTGGCCAACCGCCTCATGAAGCATCACGCCGGGCCAGCCGGCACCGAGAACAACCTCCATCTCGCCGGCCGGTGTTGCAACCGAAGCAAGGTTCAGCGTCGCGATTCGCAGCGCCTCACGGACCTGTGACTGCCAGATTTCGGGGGTCATGTAGCTGTCGAACATCACCCGGCCACCGGCGCCCGACGAGCCCGATTCCATGCGGCCATCCTGTGCCACCACAACCGAGACATTCAGCCTGACAAGCGGCCTGATGTCGGCGGCGCGATGCCCGTCGGCGCGGATGATCTGGACCGCCTGCCATGACCCGGCGAGCGACGCGCTGACCTGGACAACACGCGGGTCGGCGGCGCGGGCAAAGGCGTCGATCTCCTGCAATAGGGCGACCTTGTCCTCGAACGGCGTGCCGGATAGCGGGTTGCCATCGCTATAGAGCGGCCGGTTGCTTGCCGATATCGGGGGTGCGGCATGTGTCCCTGTATGGCCACGGGTAACGGCGGACACGCTGTCGGCGGCGCGCCTCAGCGCGGCCTCGCTCAGCTCGCCGGCATGCGCATAGCCATGTGCCTCACCGGCGATGGCGCGCAGGCCAAAGCCGCTTGTCTGGTCATAGCTGGCCGCCTTCAGCCGGCCGTCATCGAAGGCCAGCATTTCGGAATGCCGCATCTCGAGGAACAATTCGCCGTCATCGGCATCGACAAGCGCGTCGCGCACGATGGCCTCGGCGCGGTCGCGGTCAAGCGCGGTATTGTCAAAAAAGATCGCGTCTGTGGTGTGCAAATGGTCCATGGTGTCTCCTCGGCCTTGCCTTCTCGGCATGCGGTGTTTTCGGGCTGCCCCGACGGCGATGTTCCGGCGTGCGAAAAGGCGTGCTGGTACCCCGAGAGAATGGGGCTCTGGCCAGTGGATTTCAAGCGTCATGACACGCGCCGGAGGGGCGCGGCGTGGTCTGCGGAAAGCGCCGATTGGCCGACGTATAAAAAATTTCGCATTTATAGCGACAGGCTGCCGCACAGGGCTTTCAAATTTCGTCGAATCGGTCTATCAACGGCTTGATCAAAAGTCGGCCGCACGGTGTCCTTTTGTCTGGCCGGCCAACTCCGATCAAGCGCTTTATCTGGGGGAGATATCCATGGCATTCATGGCCACCATTGCATCTGACGTGATGGCAAGTCTGCGAAAGAACATCCTGCACCCGGCGTGGCTGGTTGCGGTGGCATCCTGTCTTGTCGCCGGTGCGGCAACGGCCGCGCAGCCACTGCCCTGGCAGATGGGATTGCAGCCACCGGCAGGCACCATCGCCGAGATGGCAGATGACCTGCACAACCTGCTTCTTGTCGTGATCACGCTGATCTCGCTGTTCGTGCTCGGATTGCTTGTCTATGTCGGCATCCGGTTCCGCGCCGCTGCCAATCCGGTGCCGTCACGGACCTCACACAACACGGTGATCGAAATCCTGTGGACGGTGATCCCGGTGGTGATCCTTGTCGGGATCGCGGTGCCGTCTTTCCGGTTGCTCTATTATCTCGACCGGACGGCCGATACCGACATGGTGATCAAGGTCACTGGCAATCAGTGGTACTGGAATTACGAATATCCGGATGAGGGCATCTCCTTCGACAGCTATCTTGTCGATGAGGAAGACCTTCAGGAGGGGCAGATCCGCCTGCTCTCCGTCGACTATCCGATGGTGGTGCCGGAAAATACCCGCGTGAAGCTGCTGGTCACCGGCAATGACGTCATGCATTCCTATTTTGTGCCGGCGCTTGCCGTGCAGGTCTATGCCTTCATCGGCCGCACCAACGAGGTCTGGATCGATGTGCCGGCCGGCAAGCAGACCTATTACGGGCAGTGCAACCAGATCTGCGGCGTCAACCACGCCTACATGCCGATCGAAGTACGTGCCCTTCCCGAAGCGGAATATCAGGAATGGCTGAAATCCGCCCGCGAGGAGTTCGCGATGAACACGCCGTCACCGGTCGACAGCCCGGACACAGGATCATCTGGTCCGCTGGTCCTGGCATCGGCCAACTAGATACGTTAGCGCAGAGGAAACGATAATGAGTGCTCACGCCCACGCTGACCATGGCGCACCGACAAGCTTCGTGCGCCGCTGGCTGTATTCGACCAACCACAAGGATATCGGCACGATGTATATCGTGTTCGCCATCCTTGCCGCCTTCATCGGCGGTGGCATGTCGATCTACATGCGTATGGAACTGATGGAACCCGGTGTCCAGTACATGGCCGACGGTCACGTCTGGAACGTCTTCACCACCGCGCATGGCCTGATCATGGTCTTCTTCGTGGTGATGCCGGGTCTCATTGGCGGCTTCGGCAACTGGTTTGTGCCGATCATGATCGGCGCGCCCGACATGGCGTTTCCGCGGATGAACAACATTTCCTTCTGGCTGCTGCCGCCGTCCTTCATCCTGCTGCTGCTGTCGGCGGTGATGGATGGTGGTGCCGGTGTCGGCTGGACAATCTACCCGCCGCTCTCGTCAAGTTCGGGGACGCCCGGCATGTCGATGGATCTGGCGATCTTCTCGCTTCACCTCGCTGGCGTGTCATCGATCCTCGGCGCGGCTAACTTCATCACCACGATCTTCAACATGCGCACACCCGGCATGACGCTTCACAAGATGCCGCTGTTCGTGTGGGCGATGCTTGTCACCGCCTTCCTGCTGCTGCTCGCTGTTCCGGTTCTTGCCGGCGCGATCACGATGCTGCTGACCGACCGGAATTTCGGCACCACTTTCTTTATTCCGGAAGGCGGCGGTGACCCGATCCTGTTCCTTCACCTGTTTTGGTTCTTCGGACATCCCGAGGTCTATATCATGATCCTGCCGGCGTTCGGCATCGTCAGCCATATCATCTCGACCTTCTCGAAGAAGCCGGTCTTCGGCTATCTCGGCATGGCCTATGCGATGGTGGCGATCGGTTTCATCGGCTTTATCGTCTGGGCGCACCACATGTATACGGTCGGGCTGAGCGTCGATACCCGCGCCTATTTCACCGCGGCGACGATGGTCATCGCGGTGCCGACAGGTGTGAAGATCTTCTCCTGGATCGCAACGATGTGGGGGGGGTCGATCACCTTCCGTGTCCCGATGCTCTGGGCCATCGGCTTCATCTTCCTGTTCACGGTCGGTGGTGTCACCGGCGTGGTGCTGTCGAATGCCGGCCTCGATGTGGTGCTTCACAACACCTATTATGTGATCGCGCACTTCCACTATGTGCTGTCGCTTGGCGCGGTGTTCGGCCTGTTCGCCGGGTTCTATTACTGGTTCTCGAAGATGACCGGCTATGAGTATTCCGAATGGCTCGGCAAGCTGCATTTCTGGGTGACTTTCGTCGGTGTCAACCTGACCTTCTTCCCGATGCATTTCCTGGGGCTGGCGGGCATGCCGCGTCGCTATATCGACTATCCTGATGCCTTCGCCGGCTGGAACATGGTTGCTTCCATCGGTTCCTATATCGGAGCCGCCGGTGCGATCCTGTTCCTTGTCGTCATTGCCGAGGCGTTTATCGCCAGGCGCCGTGCGGCTGACAACCCGTATGGTGAAGGCGCGACGACACTTGAATGGCAGGTATCCTCGCCGCCGCCTTACCACACC
>Ga0255767_1000296_pt1 | contig 44003 bp, 32 predicted proteins | sample 071ome_24_FD_179967 | JGI IMG/M metagenome (GOLD analysis project Ga0255767, IMG submission 179967) | Coastal salt marsh microbial communities from the Groves Creek Marsh, Skidaway Island, Georgia - 071402CT metaG (version 2) | ecosystem: Environmental > Aquatic > Marine > Intertidal zone > Salt...
GTCTCCCCTACCCACAGCGTCTCGTAACCGAGCGCCTCGACCCGCTGCCCGAAGGCAACGACCTCGGCACCGGAAAGCCCTTCCGGCGAGAACCAAACACCACGTGTCGTCATGGGCGCCGACGATAGCCCAGCCGGTTCATCCTGCAGCGGGCGACCGCTCAGTAGCGGTAGTGCTCCGGCTTGTACGGCCCGTTCTTGGGCACGCCGAGATAGTCGGCCTGGTCCTGGGTCATCTCCGTGAGACGAACGCCAAGCGCATCGAGATGCAGACGAGCGACCTCCTCGTCGAGCTCCTTCGACAGGACCTCGACGCCGAGCTCCATGTCGGCTGCTTCGGCATGCAACTTCATCTGAGCGAGCACCTGGTTGGTGAACGAGCAGCTCATCACGAAGCTCGGATGGCCTGTGGCGTTGCCGAGGTTGAGGAGACGGCCCTCGCTCAACACGATGACCGAATGGCCGTCGGGGAAGACGAACTCGTCGACCTGCGGCTTGATGTTCACCCGCTGGACGTCGGACATCTTGAACAGGCCGGCCATGTCGATCTCGTTGTCGAAATGGCCGATGTTGCCGACGATCGCCTGATGCTTCATGCGGGCCATGTGATCGGCGAGGATGATGTCCTTGTTGCCGGTGGTGGTGATGAAGATGTCGGCGGTGTCGACAACGGCTTCGAGCGTGTTGACCTCAAAGCCCGACATGGCAGCCTGTAGGGCACAGATCGGGTCGACCTCGGTGACGATGACACGAGCACCCTGGCCGGCGAGCGACTCAGCGCAGCCCTTGCCGACATCGCCGTAGCCGCACACGACCGCGACCTTGCCGCCGATCATGACGTCGGTCGCCCGGTTGATGCCGTCGATGAGGCTGTGGCGGCAGCCATAGAGATTGTCGAACTTCGATTTGGTGACCGAGTCGTTGACGTTGATCGCCGGGAACAGCAGCTCCCCCGCCTCCATCATCTGGTAGAGCCGGTGCACACCGGTGGTGGTCTCCTCGGAGACACCCTTGATTTCAGGCGCGATCGCCGAGAAGAAGGTCGGGTCGTCGGCGAGGATCGTGCGACAACGCTCAAGGAACACGCCCCACTCTTCCGGATCGTCCTCGTCAGCCTCGGGCACGGAGCCTGCCTTCTCGAACTCGAGACCCTTGTGCACGAGCATGGTGGCGTCGCCGCCATCATCGAGGATCAGGTTGGGACCACCACCGTCAGGCCAGCGGAACAGCTGCTCGGTCGCCCACCAGTACTCCTCCAGCGTCTCGCCCTTCCAGGCGAACACCGGCGTGCCCGACGGGGAGTCCATCGTGCCGTTGGGACCGACGGCGACAGCGGCCGCAGCGTGATCCTGGGTCGAGAAGATGTTGCACGAAACCCAGCGGACATCTGCCCCGAGGGCGACGAGAGTCTCGATCAGCACGGCGGTCTGCACGGTCATGTGCAGCGAACCGGCGATGCGCGCACCGGCGAGCGGCTGCTCATCGGCGTACTTGCCACGCAGGGCCATCAGGCCGGGCATCTCGTGCTCGGCAAGGGTGATCTCCTTGCGGCCAAACCCAGCAAGTTCGATGTCGGCGACCTTGAAGTCGGAAGTGGACAGCGCCACGGTGTGCTCCTTGTGTTCGTCGGGCCCACGCCCGAAGTGCTCTTGTCAGGAGCGGGCCGGGGTCAGCTGACACCATCTCGGAGCAGCCCGCGGCTCATGAGTGTACGAGCTAGAGGTTCACCCCGGCTCGATAAACGGCTCCACGTCCTCGCAATTCGACAGCGCCATCGGCAGCAGACAGCCAGGCCGCAGCGCCGCGCTCGAGCGTGCGAGAAGCAGCATCAACAACCCCGTCAATACACAACAGGATCGCCGGGCCGGAAACGGTCGCCGAGCCGTCGAGCTCGAGCCGGTCGAGCCTGAACTCGGGCACCGAGGTGTCGTAGGACGCAACCCCTTCGACTGCCACGGGGCGCTGAACGACCGGTTCGATCGGTCGGGCGTCGACCACCTCGAGCAGCGTCGAGATGTCGATGTGCTTCGTCGTGAGCCCACCGCGGAGCACATTGTCGGAGTTCGCCATGATCTCGACGCCGGTTCCGCCCAGATACGCGTGGAGGTTCCCTGCCCCCAGAAAGAGTGCGTCACCCGGCTTCAGGTGGACCAGGTTGAGCAGCAGCGCGGTGACGACGCCGGCATCGCCGGGGTACCGCTCGCCCAGCGCCGCGGCCATGGCTCGGACATCAGCGTGGCGATCGGGCCCCGGAACCCCGCATGCATCGACAACGGGGGCGACCAGGGCCGCCGCGTCGCCAGCCGGCAGCATGAGGAGGTACTCGAGCAGCGAGTCGAGTCCATCGACTCCCGAGGACGCAGCGAGGCGATCGCGGATCGGATCGAGCGCCGATGTGTCGATCGTCGCCAGGATGTCGAGCGTCGCCCCAGGGTCACGGAACCCACAAAGTGCATGAAAGTCCGTCAGCGCACAGATGAGTTCAGGCTTGTGGAACCGGTCGCGGAAGCTGCGGTTCGGGGCGTCGATCGGGACGCCCGCGGCGTCTTCGCGGGCGTAACCCGCCTCCGCCTGCAGGACAGACGGATGCGCCTGCAACGACAACGGCGCCGCTGCTGCCAGGACCTTGAACAAGAACGGCAGCGAACCGAACCGCTCGGCGATCTCCGGGCCGAGTTCTGCGACCGGGTCGGCAGCGATGAGCTCGTCGAGTGGCGTACGGGTGGCGCCGACCAATGACGGGGCCGATGGGTGCGCACCCAGCCACAACTCGGCCCACGGCTGGCCGTCTTCAACGCGTCCGAGCAGCGACGGGATGCTCGACGTCGAGCCCCAGTCGTAGTTCCGGATCTCGCCATCGAGCAGCTGCATGACCGTTTCGCCGATCAGTCCGTCGTGTCCCGTTCGCGCAACGCGGCGGCCACGGCATCGGCCACAAGTACCAGGTCGAGGAGTTGGGCGAGCGGCCCTTCCCCATCGGCGTGAATCTCGACGACATGGTCGAAGCGTTCACGAGCCAGCGCTGCACCGCCATCAAGACCGTCAGGTTCGGCGTCGTGACGCAAAAGCACGAGCACGGCACCGTCGCGAGTCGTGTCGGCCAAACGGGCACCGGCATCAACATCGATCTGGCCGGTCGGAAGGCGGCGACGAACCGCCGCAATGCCGCCGACCTCATCAAGCTCTTGCACCCAGCGGCGGGCGGCGTGCTTTCCAATCGAACCGGCGGCGGTGACGAGAGCGAGGCGCCCGGGCAGAAGTTCGGCCAGGAGGCGAACACGGGGTGAATCGAAGAGCGAATCGAGACGTTCGGCGATCTGGGTGGCAGCGTCGCTCACGGTGCGGGTCATGCCCGACACGAAGCCGAGGCGTTCGAGCAACACCAACACCGGCACGATGGCAACGCCGAGCCCAGCGGCAGGACCAGCATCAGGATCGACCGGCACGACGGGGACATCCCACGCCGTTGCGGCTGCGCCGAGCGCGCCACCGGAGGTGACAACGACGATCGCACGAGCCGCCTCCAAGGCAGCCTCCGCCGCAGCAACGGCGCCTGCGTCGTCGCCCGACGGCGACACGACGATAGCGAGCGTGCGATCGCCTACCCAGGCCGGGCAGCGAGCGCCGGTGGCCACGATCGGCACCGTGGCCCGCAGCTCACAGATCGCTTCAATCACGTCGCCAGCGACGCGAGCGCCACCGGTGCCGAGGACGACAACCGATTCGATCTCTTCGGAGTCGGGCAGTTGATCGAGATCGGCAGCGGCCACTGCGATGTCGCGGAGCTGGTCCGGCAGGTGCCGGACCGACTCTCGGAGGTCGTCGGTGGCCATGGGCTCAGTCGCCGAAGGTCGGCGTGATTCCCTCGGATTCGGCCTTCGCGGTGAGGCGGGTGTGTTCGTCGTCGGCGACGTCGATCGCCTCGTCCGGCAACATGACGGGAATGCCCTCGTGGACCCGGTACGCCTTCTTCAAGCGCGGGTTGTAGAGCAGATCCTCATCGGCGAAATACAGCAGACCCTGCTTGTCGGTGGGACAGGCGAGGATCTCCAGGAGCCGGGCGTCGAGTGTCATGGACACCAGTTAACCGCGTGTCGGGCTCGCTGATGCGGTTCAGCCTGTGAAGTGGGCCCGAACCTCGTCGACGCGTCGGGCAACCTCGTCGTCGTCGTTGGCCTCGAGGTTGAGACGCAGGAGCGGCTCGGTGTTGCTCGGCCGCAGGTTGAACCACCAATCACCCATGTCGACGGTGAGGCCGTCCATACGGTCCTGCTCCCCAGCCGAATAGACCTCGGCGACATGGTCGATTACTGCAGCGGCGTTGTCGACCGTGGTGTTGATCTCTCCCGAGGCGGCGTAGCGATCGAGCGATGACACGAGGTCAGCGAGCCCACCGTCGTGGTTGCTCAGCGCTTCAAGAATCACAAGCGCAGCGATCAGACCACTGTCGGCGCGGAAGTTGTCGGCGAAGTAGTAGTGACCCGAGTGCTCGCCGCCGAACACGGCGCCGGTCTCGGCCATCACCTGTTTGATGAACGAGTGCCCGACCCGGGTGCGCACGGCGGTGCCGCCACCCTCAGCAATGACCTCGGGCACCGTCTTCGAACAGATGAGGTTGTGGAGGATCGTCGCGCCGGGATTCTTGACGAGGATCGAGCGGGCCACCATCGCCGTGGTGAGCGAGCCGGAGATCGCCCGGGCGGTCTCGTCGACCAAGAACACCCGGTCGGCGTCGCCATCAAACGCGAGGCCGATGTCGGCATTCGTCGCCAGAACTCGCGCCATGAGGTCCTGCTGGTTCTCCGGCTGGATCGGATCAGCGGGATGGTTCGGAAAGGTGCCGTCGAGTTCGGGATACAGATGGTCGAGCTGGAAGGGCAGGCCATCGAAGACGGCAGGAACGACGAGACCGCCCATGCCGTTGGCGGTGTCGGCCACAACCTTCAGCGGCCGCAGCGACGACACGTCGACGAACGAGCGGACATGGTCGACATAACCCGGCAGCATGTGCTGCTCGCTGCGGGTACCGATGCTTCCTGTCGGATCCGGGCCGGCCATCGCCATCTCCTTGATGGCGTCAAGGCCAGTGTCACCCGCGATCGGGGCGGCGCCGCCGAGACACATCTTGATGCCGTTGTACCCGGCCGGGTTATGCGAAGCGGTGAAGACGGCGCCGGGCATGTCCAGCACACCGGACGCGTAATACATCATGTCGGTCGCGCACAGTCCGACGTCGATCACGTCGACCCCGTGTTCGAGCGCACCGTCGCCGAAGGCCTGGGAAAACTCCTCGCCCTCGGGGCGCATGTCGTGACCTACGACCATCGAGGTCTCGCCCTGGCCGGCAACGAAACGGGCGAAGGCGCCACCGATCGCCTTGGCGCCATCGGCGGTGAACTGGTCGGGCACCGTGCCGCGAACGTCGTAGGCCTTGAAGATGGCATCGAAATCGGTCATTGATCTGGTTTCGCCTCGGGAGTCACGTGGGGGTCGAGCAGTTCGGAATCATCCGACATGCCCATCATCGGCCGTCCGGGCTCGTTCGGGAGGGCATTCGAGGAAAGCGGCGGATAGTGCGCCTTTTGGCTGAGCCGACGGATGCGCAGGATGTCGAGCACGACGCCGACCCCATCGCGCAACGCTCGCACGGTGGAGGTCTCGGAGTTCACCACCTCGACCGGCAGCTCGACCATCGAGAGGCCGTAACGCTCGACGAGGTGCAGCAACTCGATGTCAAACGCGAAGCCGTCGACCTCGCTAACGCCCAGAACGATGCGACCGACGTCAGCCCGAAATGCCTTGCACCCACACTGGGTGTCTCGATAGTTGCCGAGCAGCATCAGGTTGGTGGCCATATTGACCACCCGACTGCCGAACGAGCGCACGGCGGACGTACCCACCAGCGTGTCGGTTTCGGCGTGATGACGGTTCCCGATCGCCATGTCATACCCACGCTCGATCGCCTCGACGAACGACACGAGTTGATGGGGCGAGTAGGCAAGGTCGGCGTCAGTGAACGCGATCGTACGGCCCCGAGCTGCGAGCACGCCGGCCCGCACCGCCGCGCCCTTTCCCCGGTTCTGGGGCTGCACGACCACCTGGTCAGCACCAGCACTGCGAGCAGCGTCGGCGGTGCCATCAGGCGAACCGTCGTCGACCACGACGATCTCGAGATCTCCGACGAACACGTCGAGTTCGTTGCGGATGCAGGCGACGGTGTCGGCGATGCGTTGCTCTTCCCGGTACGCCGGAACGACCACACTTACCCGCACCTCGCCGTCAGGCGCAGGGCGGTGTATCGGAATGGACTGCTCACGACGCACCACGCGGAAAAGCACGAGCCGATGTGACAGGCCACGAATCACGGCCGAGATCGCCACGGCAATGCACTTCGCCGAGAAGGCCGAGAGCGAGGACAAGCCGAGGAAGATGACGAGGTCGACCACACCGGCAATGACCACAACCGTCGCAAAGACCGGGGGCTGCCGGATCCACCGATCGAGCTGATCACCGCGCAGGGTGTAGCGGGCGTGAAGGACGCGGCTGACGATCGCAGCGAGTACGAGCGCTGCACCGCCAGCGGCCAAACGACCAAGACCAGCCGAGACCAGACCGACGGCAACGCCGACGTCGACGACCGTTGCGCCCATCCCGGCGAGGGCAAACCGGCGGGTATTCGGGCGCTCTGAGCCCTCGCCGGCCACGAACCGCACCACCATCAGGCGCCCCCGTCAGAGTCCTTGACCATGTTCGTCGCGGCGGAGGCTGCATACACCCGCACCGGCTCGACCACCGTCGAGCGGTACCGAGAAAGCTCGACGAGCGAGGGAGCGTGGCCAAACACGACCGCAAGCAGGCCCGCGACGCCGGGAAGCCACACGAGCAGCGACACCAACGGCTCCTCGGTCGTGGGCCCAACAACCAGGTGCAGCACCAGGGTGACGCCGACGAGCGCAAGACCAACAACAAGCCCGGCGAGGGCTGTGCGCGTCCGCTCGGCGGTCTCGTTGACGAGGCGACCGGCCGACGCTGGAGAAACCCGAGCCCCCTGCACCTCAGCGACGATGAGATCTCGGCTCGGCAAGAGATCGAGTGGCGACGCGCCAAGATCCCACAGCCGGCCACCGGTCAACACGGGAATCCGGCGCAGCGCGCCCAAGCCAGCGATGCCCGCGATGGTGAGCACGAGGCTCACGAGCTCGATACCAGAGCGCCCGTAGCTGAGCTCGACCGACGTATCGGTCGGGACGACGACCATGAGGTTCGGCGCTACCCGGAATGGCCCCTCGGCTCCAGTGGCTTCCCAGTTGGGGAAATAACTCGTGCGAACAAGGACCGGCTTGCCGATCTCGTCGACCTCGAACGAGATCGAGAATTCGTCGGTGACGATGTCGGAGACCATGGCTGGCGTAACCGTCTCGGATGGCAACACCGTCGGGAGTCCGGCGGCGAGCGCCCGCATCTCGGCGACTCGACCCGAGTTGTTCTCGACCGCCTGTGCGAGCGCCGTAATCGACTCCTCGATCACGGTCATGGAGGTGCTCGGCCATTCGTCGGGGCCGGACTCGGCGATGAGGGGAACGTTCTCGGCCTGCCACCACCCCACCGTGGGGACGAGCCACTCCTCTCCCCCTCCCTGCACCCCTTCGACAACAACCGGCATGCGGTCAAGGCCAACGACGAGATCCGAGTCAGCGACGAGAAACACCACCCACGGCCCAGCGGTAGCCACCTCGGTGAGTCGCGGGTCGGTATGGGCATGGGTCAGCGCCTGGTCGGTGAAGGCCATGTAGTACCGCACACCCAGGTCCTGCAGATGGCCAACCCCTTGGTTGATGCTCAGGTTGGAGTACGGCAAGTCACGCTGGGCACGCGACGGCGAGGTCGACAGCTCCGACTGCAGCAGGAAGTGATACGGCGTGGTTGCCGAGGCTTCGAAATACAGGCCCTCCATCGAGCCGATACAGCCGTCGGTCCAGTGCGGCAGCAGCATCGGAGCCATCGGCGTGCCATACGAGCCGAGGCGTTCGCTCTGGTACTCCCACAGGGCCCGGCCACAGCCGAACTCCTGACCGACCTCGTCCATGGTTGCGACCATCAGCGAGTACTCGGGGTACGCACCCGTGCGCTCGTAGCCATTGAAATTATGCGCAGCCCAGAGCGGCCCGAGATGACGCTCGGTGGTCTGGAACACACCCAGCCATGAATAACGGCCCTGGTCGTCGACGGTGCCGCCCGGCAGGGAGCGCAGGGTGAGACCAAAGGCGAGAAAGACGACGAGGCTGGCAAGCGCAGCAGGGGCGAATGCGGCGGCGAACGCATGGCGCCCTGACCCGAACGACCGAGTTGCTGAGGCGAGCAGGCGGCCGATCTCGGCGACCGCGATCCCGGCCATGAAGTTGATCGACAGGTAGTAGTACGGCAACAGCCGCACGTTCCAGAGCCGACCCTCGGGCAACAAGAGGAACAGGGCGGCGAACGCCAGAGCGACCATCGTCATCGCCATGCCGAAGCGCACCCGGCGGATGCCGCACAGCACCGCGCCGAGCACCGCGAACACGATGAGCACCTGCAGCGGCGGGTCGTTGGCGAGGAACGTCTGATCACCAAACGAGCCATTGCGATCCCAGAGCGCGGCGACGTAACGGCGCTCCTTGCCCCAGCCCATGTCATTCAAGAGCGACCGGTTCCAGAAGAACGGCAGCACCCAGAACGCCGAGAGCAGGCCGGCCAGTGGACCAACGACAGCAAGCCAGGCGGTCGTGCGCACGCCCGGCCGGACGAGCCACAGCGCCAGCAGGCACACGAGCGAGAAGAAGGCTGCGAAGAGATGGGTGAGCCCGGCGAGCGCGAGCAGCGCCGCGGCAGGTCCGCGATGCCGGCCGGTCTCCATGCCCCGCGCGGCGACCCCGAAGAAGACGACAGCGAACGTCAGACCGAGCGAGTTGGCGAACTCGCCCGCCATCGTCGAGAGCAGGTTGCCGCCATAGATGTTGAAGCTGCGATCGAAGAGGAACGGGATCGTGGCGACCGCCATCAGACCTGGCCCGGGGAATGCCAGGCCGCCGAGTTTGCCCATCGACCAGGCGGCGATCGGGAGGGTCACCATGCCGGCGACAACGATCAGCTTCATCGCAGCGCCGTATTCGACGGGCACGATCAACACGAAGCCAACAGCAACGACACCGAAGAGGGCGGCGTTCCGGGCCGGGGTGGTCCCGAGACGGTTGCGAACCAGCGCGGCGATCACGGCGAGTGCACCTACGGCGATGATCGGCACCCAGGACGGGCCGCCAAGGCCAACATTGACCATCACGATCAGAAGCGATGGGATCACCATGTAGAACGTGAACGCCGGGAAACCGGCGTACCAGTCCGGCGACCAGCCAGCGAGGCGAAACTCCGGCAACAAGACATCGCGCAGGTACGCAGGCGACCACACATGGGCACCCATGTCGCCGCCGGTCGGCGTGGTGTCGTCGAACCAGAGATCGGGTTGAACGTTCCAAGCGACAAACACGGTCGACAACGCAACGAGCACGAAGGTAACGACTCGCTGTGGCTCCATTGTGCGCACCCGCGCCACCAACAGGCCCTTGACGGACGCAAGGTCGGTCCTCGCCAGCTCGTCGCCGGCAGGGGCTACGACGTCGGGCTCGAGTGGCGGTTGATCCGTCATGTCGTCGACCATGGTGCCATCAAGCTGGTGCATCTCCGCGGCGCCTCGACCAATCCCGCACGACTGCTGGCGTGAGAACGACGCGGCCGAAAACGGCTGGCGACACGGTCGGTCGACGAGCGAAACAGCTCACGCCCAGAGCAACAGGACAACCGTCGTGAGGTTGAAGCCGACGTGGGCCCAGATCGCCGTGCCGAGCCGCTCGGTGCGATGGAAGGCCGCCACTGCGACAAGCCCAAAAACGAACAGGCCGGGAAACTGGATCAGCTGGAAGTGGGACGCTGCGAAAATCAGCGAGGAAACAACCGCTGCGATAGCCACACCCGAGCCGACGTGGCCGCGCTCCATGTCACGGATACCCCTGAAGAGCAGGCCGCGATAGGCGATTTCTTCGCTGAGCGGCGCCATGACGACCGTGATCACGAGCAGGCCGAAGAGGTCGAGTGGGCTGTCGACGGAGGCGACAAGGCTGCGAGCAGGGCCAGAGACGTCCTGGTCGCCGAAGAGGAAGAAGATCACCTCGTACAGCGGGATCAGGACGAACTGGGCGGCAACGCCGAGTGCAAGGCCCACCGGGACATCGATCGCCTTCATCGTCCAGCCGAGGTCGCGACGCCAATCGAGGCCGGCACGGCGGGCGAGAAGCGGGGCGCCGACGAGGCCAACCCACAGTGGAGCATTGACGACGGCCAACCATGCGGCAGGGATGCGGTAGTCGTCGAGCGAAGCGGCCTGACCAACCTGGCGAACAGTGCGGCCAAGTTCACTCCCGATGCTTGCCGGAACCGACAGTTCCCAGTTCGAGGAGGAGACGACGAGACCTGCGAGCACGCTGGCGGCAAGGATGCCCGTGAGGAACCCGACGATCGCCAGGACGACCCGTTGTGTCGGCGCCATGGCGCCTAGCTGGCGAACTTCAACGTCGCCGTGGCCTGCGTCGAACGGCGGTCCCGCAGTTCCCAGCCTTTCGGCGGCTGGGTGCGGTCGGCGTGTCGGCAGCAGAGATCGTGATTGGCCGGGCTGTTGTCGAAAAGAAGATCATCGAGCCAGACCAGCCGTTGGGCGTAGTCGTACGACAAGGTGGTGTCGGCAGGCTGGCCACAGCCGGGACGGGCGCAACGACGACTCATAGAGCCGAACGTATCGCTCTCGCATCCAACGAGCGCGGACCGAGGGAATAGCTTCGCCCGTGCTGTCGTTGCACGCAGACACCCGTCTACCCTTGCTTCATGGCGTCGAATCCTCCTCCCCCTCCTCCGCCTCCGCTTCCCGACCGCGACGAAGGCCGCACGCCCAACGGCCAAAACCCCAGCGCCCCAGGGCGTTCTCGCTACGCGGTCTGGGTCGCCCTCGGTTCACTGATCGTGGTACTCGCCGCCACGATGTTCATCCCCGGCGACAACCGCGAAGCCGTCGACTACGCCGACTTCATCGGGCGCGTTGAAGACGGCGCCGTCGTCGAAGCGCAATACGACAACACCGACGGTGGGATCACCTTCACCGACACGTCGGGCACCGAGTTCTCCACTGTCGGGCCGCTGCCGCTCCCCGACGACGACAACGCCCTGATCCGCACACAGACCGACGAGTGGAAGTTCGTCACCCCGAGGCCGAACTTCTTCACCTCGCTGATCCCACTCCTGATCCCGGTCACCTTGCTCATCTTGTTCTTCGTCTGGATGCAACGTCGGGCCTCTGGCCAGATGGGCAACATCATGTCGATCGGCCGAAGCAAGGCCAAGACCTACTCCACTGAGCGCCCCGGCACGATGTTCGATGACGTCGCTGGCTACGACGCCGTCAAGCAGGAGATCACCGAGATCGTTGACTTCTTGAAGCACCCCGAGCGCTTTACCGAAATCGGGGCCCGTGTGCCCAAGGGCGTGCTGCTCGTCGGCCCACCCGGCACCGGCAAGACCCTCCTCGCCAAAGCCGTCGCTGGCGAGGCCGGGGTGCCGTTCCTCTCGGTGACCGGCTCGGACTTCATGGAGATGTTCGTGGGCGTCGGTGCCAGCCGCGTTCGCGACCTTTTCGAATCGGCCCGCAAGATGGGGAAGGCGATCATCTTCATCGACGAGATCGACTCCATCGGCCGCAAGCGTGGCGCTGGCCTCGGCGGCGGACACGACGAGCGTGAGCAGACCCTCAACCAGATGCTCGCAGAGATGGACGGCTTCGAGGGCTCCGAGGGCATCGTGATGATGGCGGCTACCAACCGACCTGACATCCTCGATCCCGCCCTGCTCCGAGCCGGTCGTTTCGATCGCCAGGTCGTCGTACCGCTCCCCGAACTCGACGATCGCGTCAAGATCCTCGGAGTGCACCTGAAGGGCAAGCACACCGGCGACGACGTCGACGTCAACGTGGTCGCCCGCGGCACCCCCGGTATGGCCGGCGCCGATCTGGCCAACCTGGTCAATGAAGCTGCGCTGTTCGCCGTGCGTCGTGGAAGCGACCAGATCGAAGCGATCGACTTCGACTCGGCTCGCGATCGAGCCCTGCTCGGTATTGAGCGAGGCTCGATGGTGCGGAGCCGTGAAGAGCTCGAGCGCACCGCCTACCACGAGGCTGGCCATGCCCTGTGTGCGGCGATCCTCCCGAAGAACGACCCTGTCCACAAGGTCACGATCATCCCGACCGGCATGGCGCTCGGGGTCACCATGACCCTGCCGACCCAGGATCGTCACTCGATGGACAAAGACGAGGCCGAGGCCCGCATGGTCATGGCCATGGGTGGCCGCGTCGCCGAGGCGCTCGTCTTCGATGAGTATTCGTCAGGCGCCTCCAACGATCTTCAGCAGGCCACGGCGACGGCTCGCCGCATGGTCACCGAGTGGGGTATGAGTGAAGCGGTCGGTCCGATGTCGCTTTCGGATCAGGGGCCCGTGTTCCTCGGTGAGGACATGATGCAGTCGAAGAGCTTCTCGGGGGCAACGCAGAAGCTTGTCGACGACGAGGTCCGCCGGATCCTCGTCAAGGCCGAGAACGACTGCCGAGAGCTCTTGGTCGAGTACCGCCACGGCCTCGATCTCGTGGCCCGAGCACTCCTCGAACACGAGACAATCACCGGCGACGAGGTCAACCGACTCATCGACATCTCGCGTCAGCCGGGCGACGACGAGGCTGAGGTCACTTCGCCGGCATCTGACGGCGAAGTCAACGAGCCGGCCGAGGTCGGCAGCGGCGACGACGTCTGAACATGTCCTCGGTCCTCCTCGTCCTGGGCGGGGTCGCGATCGCCCTGATCGTCGCCATCGTGCTCGGGCGTAAGCCCGGGGCGCCGGCCGCCAACACCCATCACGTCCCCAACCTGCTTGACCGCAACGACTTCGCCCGGCCGGAGGCGCCATGGCTTGTCGCCGTGTTCACCTCATCGACATGCGAAAGCTGTGCTGGGGTATGGGAGCGGGCCGAGCTGTTGACCAGCGATCAGGTCGCCACCCAGCGAATCGACTTCCAGACCGACAAGGCACTGCACGAGCGCTACAACATCGACGGCGTGCCGACCCTGGTCGTTGCCGATGTCGACGGCGCCGTAAAGCGAGGCTTCTTGGGGCCGGTCACCGCCACCGATCTGTGGGCGGCAGTCGCCGACGAACGCGAGCCCGGTTCGGTGCCGCCCGGCTGCCACACCGGCGAACTCGACGATCAATCGAGCTGATCGAGCAGCACGGCGCCGTCGGCGATCACGCCGGCGAGCATCTGTCGTGATGTGAAACCGACGTTGGCCCGCCCGACGACAACCGGCGACGAGGCCCGAACCCGGAGGAGGTCGCGAGCGCCGAGGTCGGGAGCGACGAGCGCCTGGCGGCGGCCGGGGTCGAGGTCGATCGAAGTCAACAACGTCTCCCCCTCCGCGCCAACACGCCAGAGCTCGACGCTGGCGGCACTGTCAGGGAACGGGTTGACCACGCTGAGCTCGGCGACGTTGCCGTCGGCAGCGACGATCCATTCCGAGGCAGCAGCATCGAGCGCACCCATCGCTGCGGTGCCGGCGACAAGGTCGCCACCCAGCTCGACACGCCGCTCGACGGCGACAGCGACCGGCTGACCCGTGAGCGAGCGAGCAATGACCGAAAATTCCGGAAGTGCGGCAAGCCGTGATTCGGCGGCAACATCGACGACAACGGTGCGACCGCCTCGGATCGTCAGCTCGATCGGGTCGAGCGCGATGCTGCCGTCGGTCACGATCTCCAGGTCGACCGCGGCCGCCTCGTCAGAGGGGTTGGTGACATGGATGCGATCAAAGAGCCCGAGGTCGGCAGCGACAACCGGGATGACACTCAGAGCAGCACCATCCTGCACCAGTGGCGTGACGGCGAGGCCGCGAACAGCAGCTCCGTTTCGGACCTGGAGGCGATTGGCGACAAGTCGACCAGTAGAGACCTCAACGCTTGTGTGGATACGTGCAGCGACCGTGACCTCCTCGGTGACATCGATCGCAACGATGCGGCGGGCTGGCACCACAACGGCGCTGATGCTGTCGGGCCCGACGTCGGCATCGAAGCGCACGTCGGCGATTGCATCGTCCTGGAAAGGATTCATCAACAGCAACGTCATCGATTCACCATCGGCGAGCAGCCGAGTAGCGCCATCGGCGGCGAAGAGTGCGGTGCCGGTGGACGTCGCACACGGCGCCCGGTCGGTGCCGCTTAGACCATCGAAGGTCTGCTCGACCACGACATCGGGATCATCGCTCTCGACAATTGCTCCCAGCCACGCCGCTTCGGGTGCGAGCTGGGGCAAGTTGACGGCAACGCGGGACCCAGCAGGCACAACGACCTCAGCACGTTGCGCATCAGCGGTGTCGACGCGCACGACCTGGACGTCGACCGTGGCGTCGTCACGGCCGGCGTTGACGACCTCGAGCCCAACGGTGGCGGCCCCGACAGCGCCCGACCCACCCGCGCAGAACCAGGTGCCAGCACGAGCGTCGGAAGCGGTGATGATCACCGGCGAAGGGAGTTCTTCGATCGTGCGATCGCGTTGGTCAGCGATCACGCCGATGGTGACCAGGCCACCGATAATGATGAGGCCGAGCAGACGAAGAGCGGGCATCATCGCCGACCTCCGATGAGGCGCCGGACGGCCAAGCTCACCGTGCCGAGCAGCGCCAAGAGTTGTGCGATGACGACGAGCTGCTTCCATCGTGGCGTGGTGTACGCCAGCACGGCCTCACCGCCGCCGACGCTCGGGACGAAGGTGGTCGCCCAGTCGAGCGAGCGGCGCTGCGAAGCTTCGACACCGGCGACCTCGAGACGCCATCCGCTGTCACTGGTCTGCGCGACGAAGAGTTCGACGCCGTCAGGGATCGTCCCCTCGAGTCGAGTGCCGTCACCGACGAGCACGCCGATCGTGCCCGTGATCGGGGCGACCTGCAGATCGAACAGCGAGCTACGGCCTTCATCGAACGTGCTCACCGCTGCGGCGCGGACCGGGGTCCATGCGGTGTTCTCGTAGATGCGAAGGGCGCTGTTGACACCGGCGAGGCGCCGCAGGTCGAGCTGCGTATCGAGGGTCTCGACGAGCGCATCAGGAAGTGGTCGGGCATCGTCGACATCGCTGAACGGTGCTGGAGCTAGCCGCTCGACCGTCACCACATAGCGAACACCGAGGCCACCGAGCAGGCGTCCGGCACGCGAGGTGTCGCCCTCGAGGACCGCGTCGAGCACGAGTTCGACCTGCTCGCTGGCGCCTCGGTCGGCGGGGATCGTGCGCTCGGTGATGTCGGGAAGACCGTCGACGGTGGCGACCCACGCCATATCGGCAACAAACGGTGAGCCTTGGGCGGGCAGATGGTCAGGATGACCGATCCAGAGCACCCGGTACGACCCGTCAAGCATCGGGTCGGCGAGCGGCAGGACGTTCTCGTAGCCGCCTCGACCGAGCCCCCACCGGCCGTCGGTAATGCCACCGATCCCGGGCAGGACGGCGAGAGCCGCTGCACCGATCACCACCGGCAAGAAAACCTGACGCCAGGCGAAGCCGTCGCGTCGCAGATCGTGCTCGAGGGCTGACACGCACACACCGCACAGCGCCGCGACAGCGATCGCCGCTGGCGCAACGAGTACCCCAGGCTCGGGAACGCCAAATGGGACAACGCCATGAACGGCCGTCAAGGCGACGCCCCAGGCGACGAGAGCGACGAACCAGAGGCGGACGGCGAGCTCGAAACGCCAGGCCCGACCGACGAGCAACGGCACGGTCATGGGAACGACGAACGCCCACGTGAAAAGCGCAGCCGAATCGGGGCCGATCGCGAACCGCAAGAGATCGGTGAGCGGTTCGGTGGAGGCGTCGCCAGTACGCCCGTCGGCGAAGGGATGCCATGGCAGCCCGCTACTCAGGAGCTCGATCGACAACGGCAGTGTGAGCAACGCGCCAACGAGCGCGGCACCGCAGGAAGCAGCAACGAGCCGCACCACGCCCGTCGGGTTGATCGCAACGAGCGCTCCGGCGACGAGACCCGCCGCAACGAGGACGGTGACGATGGCAACGACGGGGTCGAAGATGCCAGCCAGACCAACGGCGACTCCGGCTGCGAGCGACGCAGGGGCGAGACCCCGGATCGGGCCTGCGGTCGACCGGAACGGAGCACTGGCCTGGGCCTCAAGCAGCGCCCGGAGCACCCACGGGGCGGCCGCGTAGACCCCGAGCGTTGTCCATGAAGCCCCGGCGATCGCCGCCCACGGCAGCGGAAGTGCGGCATAGGCAACGAGCGTGGCGATCTGGGCCCGACGACTGCCGGTAACCGAAAGAACCCGCCAGGCGCCGATCAAGCCGACGAACACAGGGCCGAGCACCCAAAGGGTCCGGACCAACCCCATGGAGCCGCCGAGGACAGCGGCGAGGAGACCGAGGAGACCAAACCCGGTCGGCGTCGAGCCGACCGAACCGAGGTCGCGGCTGCGCCAACTTGACCACCAGGTGTCGACCAGTTCGCCGCTCGACTCCGGGAACGCAACGAAGTCACCGACAGCCGGAACGCCAACACCGATGAGCGATCGGGATCCAAAAACGACCAGCCCGAGCACAAGCACCCATGCGAGCGCAGAGAACTGCGCGGTCCCCGTGCGCATCGCCGTGATGAGTTCTTGGCTGAACGCCCGGTCACCGCGCCCGATCTGGCCCCGCACAAAGGCGTTGATGCGAACCGAACCGGACTCCTGGCCGGCCCGGATCTCGCCGGGCGAGATCGTGATCTTGGGCCGCAGACCAGCCCGTCGACGGCGGATCTCCCCAAGCCGGGAGAGATTCCACGTCCAGGCCGAAACGATGTCGCGGACCTGCCCAAACCGCGCAGTGAACGCAGCGATCGTGATCTCGGCAAGTGAGAGCACCATCAGGAGCGGGAGCGTGCCGAGGAGCCGCACACGGCCACCGGTGACCAGCACCGTGCGGAGTTGGTGGCGAGCGCGGGTGCGGCGGATGTCGTCGACACCAGTACGACCGATGAGATTGTTGCGATGACGCACCTGAGCGTCGGGAACAACGAGCACGCGAGCGCCTGCGAGTTGGGCTCGCCAACAGAAGTCGACGTCCTCACCCCGGCGAGTGATCCCCGGGTCGAAACCACCGATCGAAGCGAAAAGGCTGGTGCGTATCAACACACAGGCGGACGGCACGGCGAACACGTCGCGGACTCGATCGTACTGCTCCTGATCTCGCTCAGCGGGCTCAATAACGTCGGCTGCGGCAGCAAACTGGTCGACGACGAGGCCCACGTGCTGCAGGATTTCGGGCTGCTCCCATTCGACGAGCTTGGGGCCAGCGACCCCGGCGTTGGAGCGCAGCGCCTCGGTGACAAGCACGCTCACGGCGTCAGAGGCCAGGGCGACATCGTCGTGACACACGAGCACAAACGCCGAGTCGACATCGGTCTCAAGGACGGTGTTGGCCGCAGCGGCGAACCCGACCGTGTCCGATGCGTCGATCAGGGTTGCGTCCGGCGCCACAGCCTGCACCCGCTCGTCGAGGCCGCCCTCGCCCGTCACGTCGACGACGACAAGTTCAAGGCGGGGGTAATCCTGGGTGACAATGCTTTCGAGTGTCTCCTCGAACCAGATCCCAGGATCGTGAGCCACCACGATGGCAGTAACCGATGGCGTCGCAGCACGCGGTTCGCTCGGCACGTCGGGGCGCACGTCGGAGACTGGGATGTCGGCCACGGTCTGCGGAGGCTACCGCCCGACTCTGCCACCGTCGTGGCACTCCACACCCGCACAGACGATCCCGTGAACGGCACTGAGGATGGTTGCCCACCCATTGCACCGAACCTAGAGTCCGCTCTGATGACCGCCCCCCTCTGCCTCTTCAGGATCTGATCGTGCGGGCCCTCGTCACCGGCGCCAACGGCTTCGTCGGCACGCACCTCGTCGCCTATCTGGCCACCGAGGGCGACGACGTCACCGAGAGCGCAACCGAAATCACTGACCGCGATGCGCTGATCGCCGCCTTCGCCGAGGCCAAACCCGACGTCGTGTATCACCTGGCCGCCCAAGCGGACGTCGGCAGTTCATGGTCCACCCCGGTCGAGACACTCCGAATCAACGTCGAAGGCACCCTCAATGTGCTTGATGCCGCACGACTCGCTGGCGCCACTCGCGTTGCAGCCGTCACCAGCGCCGACATCTACGGGCCGGTTGCAGAGGTCGATCTCCCGCTTACGGAGGAGCAGCCGCTGCGGCCGGTCAGCCCCTACGCCGCGTCCAAAGCTGCCGCCGACATGCTTGGTGTGCAGGCCGGTCTCGGCCATGGTCTCGACGTGATCCGAATCCGGGCGTTCAACCACCTCGGTCCCGGCCAAAGCGACAAGTTCGTCGCCTCGGCGCTCGCAAGCCGCGTGGCTCGAGCTGAACGAACCGGCGAGACCACGATTCGGGTCGGCAGCCTCGAGGCCCGCCGGGACTTCACTGACGTGCGCGATGTGGTCCGGGCCTACCGGGCACTGATGCTCGACGGCCGTCCGGGCGAGGCGTACCACGTGTGCTCCGGCACCGACCGATCAGTTCGCGAACTCGCCGATATCCTTCTCAGCCTCTCGTCGGCCGACATCACCCTCGAGACCGATCCGGAACTCATGCGTCCGGTCGATCTCAAGGTGCTCCAGGGCGACAACACCAAGATCAGCACCGACACGGGCTGGTCCCCCAGCATCCCGATCGAACAGACACTCGAGGATCTCCTTGAGTTCTGGCGCGGAGAGGTTCTTTCGTGAGCAAGCGAGCACTCATCACCGGCATCACCGGCCAAGACGGTTCCTACCTGGCCGAACTGCTCCTCGAGAAGGACTACGAGGTCCTCGGCATGGTGCGACGCTCGAGCACTGTCAACTTCGAACGCATTGCGCACCTCCAGGACAAGATCACCTTCGTCCCGGGAGATCTCCTCGACGAGATCTCCATGATCCACATCCTGCAGCAGCACCGCCCGCACGAGGTCTACAACCTGGCCGCCCAGTCGTTTGTCCAGACCTCGTTCGGCCAGCCCGTCCTCACCGGCGAAACCACCGCCCTCGGCGTCACCCGCCTGCTCGATGCGATCCGCCTCGTCGATCCCGAGATCCGCTTCTATCAGGCGAGTTCGTCGGAGATGTTCGGCAAGGTCCACGAAGTCCCGCAGAAGGAGACCACGCCGTTCCACCCCCGCTCGCCCTATGGCGTCGCCAAGGTCTACGGGCACTGGATCACGCTCAACTACCGCGAGAGCTACGACCTTCACGCCACCAGCGGCATCCTCTTCAACCACGAGAGCCCTCGCCGCGGCCTGGAGTTCGTCACCCGCAAGATCAGCCACACCGTCGCTCAGATCAAGCTCGGCCTGGTCGACGAACTGCGACTCGGCAACCTTGATGCGCAGCGCGACTGGGGCTTCGCCGGTGACTATGTCGAGGCCATGTGGCTGATGCTGCAGCAAGACGTTCCCGAGGACTTCGTCATCTGCACCGGCGAGACCCATTCCGTGCGCGAGTTTTGCGAGGTCGCGTTCGGTCACGCCGGCCTCAACTGGGAGGACCACGTCGTCATCGACGAGGCCTTCTTCCGTCCCGCCGAGGTCGATCTTCTCGTCGGCGACGCCGCCAAGGCCGAAGAACTCCTCGGCTGGAAGCCAGGAACCTCGTTCGAGAACTTGGTGACGATGATGGTCGATGCCGACATCGATCTCCTGACCGGGAAGCTCAAGGGCATCTCGTGAGTCACGTCGTCCTGGCCGGTGGGGTCGGGGCGGCCCGCTATCTCACCGGCGCCCTCGAGGCGTTCGACCCGTCAACGGTCACCGGCATCGTGAACGTGGCCGACGATGTCGTGCTCCACGGGCTGCACGTCAGTCCCGATCTCGATACCTGCACCTACACCCTTGCGGGCGCCATCGACCCCGAGCGTGGCTGGGGTCTCGTCGACGAGACGTGGCAGGCGATGGCTGAGCTGGGACGCTACGGGGGCGCGAACTGGTTCAGCCTCGGCGATCGCGATCTGGGCACCCACCTGTACCGCACCGCCCGTCTGCACGACGGCGCCACCCTCACCGAGATCACCGCCGAGATCACGGCGGCCTGGGGGCTCACCTGCCGCCTGTTGCCGGTCACCGACGACCGCATCGAGACTCGCGTCACCCTCACCGACGATCGTGAGGTCGGTTTTCAGGAGTACTTCGTCGGCATGCAGCACAGCGTCGACGTCACCGGTGTCCGCTTCGACGGTGCCGGCCACGCAGGCCTCTCCCCCACAGCTGCGGAGGCGGTCATCAGCGCCGACGCCCTTGTCATCGCCCCATCGAATCCGATCGTCTCGATCGGGCCGCTCCTCGCCGTGCCGGGGCTCCAGGAACTCGTCGAGGCCCGCCGTGACCGCAATGTCGCCGTCTCGCCGATCATCGGCGGCGCCGCGCTCAAGGGGCCCGCCGACCGCATGCTGCGAGAGCTGGGCGAGGAGAGCTCCGTCGTCGGGGTCGCCCGCCGCTATCGCGATCTTGCCGCCACGCTCGTGATCGACGAGGTCGATCGTGGACTGGCCTCTGCGGTCGAGGACGCGGGTATGCGACCGATCGTCATGCCGACCATCATGAAGCAGCCGGGTATCGCTGCTGCGCTCGCCCAGGCCTGCCACGACGCTGCAATGGGAGTCTGACCATGGCCGATCTCGAGATCATTGCCATCCACGACATCGGTGAGGTCCGCCCCGGCGACGATCTCGCCGAACTGATCGCCGCCGCCGACGATGCCCACCTTCAGGACGGCGACTGCCTCGTCATCACCCAGAAGGTCGTGTCGAAGGCCGAGGGTCGTCTCGTCGATATCGACCCGACCGATCCGCTGTCGCACAAGCCGTTGGTCGAGGCGGAATCGGTTCGCATCCTGCGCCGCCGCGGCGAACTCATCATCTCTCAGACTGAACACGGCTTCGTCTGCGCCAACGCCGGCATCGATCTGTCGAATGTCGAGCGGGGTCAGGCCGCCCTGCTGCCGGTCGACAGCGACCGATCAGCGCGCGGGATTCGTGATCGTCTTCGGGCCCGACACGGCCACGACGTCGCCGTCATCATCAGCGACACCTTTGGTCGCCCGTGGCGTCGCGGTGTCACCGATGTCGCCATCGGTTGCGCCGGTATCCGGGCCGTCGCTGACCTGCGAGGAACCACCGACGCACTCGGGCGAGAACTCATGGTCACCGAGGTCGCGGTGGTCGACGAGATCGCCGCCGCCGCGGACCTCGTGATGGGCAAAGCCAAAGGTGTCGCCGTTGCGATCGTTCGTGGCCTCGAAGCCGAGTGGTTCGGGCAAGGTTCGGTCGTCGACGAAATCGTTCGCGACCCCACCGACGATCTTTTCCGCTAGTTCAGTCGCGGAACCCGTCGGGGTTGCTGCGCTGCCAGTTCCAGTGGTCGCGCATCATCGTGGCGAGATCACGTGTCGCCTCCCAGCCGAGCACATCCTTGGCGTACGTCGGATCCGCAAAGATCTGCTCGATGTCGCCCGGGCGACGACCGACGATCTCGAACGCGATCGGGGCGCCGACGGCGTCTGAGGCTGCCGAGATCACCTCGAGAACGGACGAGCCCACGCCGGTGCCGAGGTTGACCGCCGTGCATGCCCCTTGCAGTGACCCGTCGAGCGCGTCGAGCGCGGCGACGTGGCCTTCGGCGAGGTCGACGACGTGGATGTAGTCGCGCACCCCGGACCCGTCAGGGGTGTTGTAATCGCCCCCGAAGACACCGACCTTTTCCAGCCGGCCGACCGCCACCTGCATGACATACGGGACGAGATTGTTCGGGATCCCGTTCGGATCTTCACCCAGCGTGCCGCTCTCGTGGGCGCCGACCGGGTTGAAGTAGCGAAGCAGGACGACATCGAGATCAGCGGCCGCTGCGACGTCTCGGAAGATCTGTTCCGACATGAATTTGGTCCAGCCGTAAGGGCTTGCCGCCCCGGTGGGGGCCTCCTCCGTGACCGGGATCGTGTCGGGCTCACCATAGACCGTGCACGACGACGAGAAGACGAGCTTGCGCACACCGTGCTCGACCATGGCCCCGGCGAGCCCGATCGTGGAGCCAAGATTGTTGTCGTAGTACTCGAGCGGGATCGTCACACTCTCCCCGACCGCCTTGTGGGCGGCGAAGTGGACGACTTCGTCGATGTCGTGAGTCTCGAAGATGCGGTCGAGAACCGACCGATCCCGCAGGTCACCCTCGACGAAGGTCATGTCGGAGGTCGTGAGGGCACGGATCGCGTCGACGGCGGCGGGCGAGCTGTTGTCGAAGTTGTCGATCAGCACGACCTCGCGGCCACTCTCGTGAAGCGCAACCGCCGTGTGCGACCCGATATAACCGGCGCCACCGGTGACGAGAACTGCCATCAGTCGGATTCCGGAATTCTGACGCCGTCGAGGAGTGCACCAGCGACGGCGACGGCACCATCGCCGAGCATGCTGAGGCCGGTGAGCTTGGCCCCCGTCTCGACCACCGCACCAGGTCCGACGATCGAGCCGTCGACCACAGCGTTGGCAGCGACCGTGGCACCGACAGACACGATCGAATTACGAACAATCGCACCGGAACCGATGCTGGCGCCGGCCATCACGACCGAGTGGGCGACCTGCGCGTCGTCGGCGACGGACGCGCTGTCGGCGATGCCCTGATGGGCCGCGCCGCGCACACCGTCGATCAGGTCGAGCTGGATGTCGATATAGGTCTGCGGCGTGCCTGCGTCGACCCAGTAGGCCCCGCTCTGCACGGCCCACAGGCCCCCGTCGGCGACGATCGCCGGGAAGGTCTCGCGCTCGATACTGACCTTCCGGCCCGTCTCGATGCGCTGCAGCACGGACGGCTCGAGCACGTACGTACCGGCGTTGATCCAGTTGGTCGGCGCCTCATCCGGCGCCGGCTTCTCCACGAACCCGAGGACCTTGCCGTCGGGATCGGTCGGCACCACGCCGTAGCGGCTCGGATCATCGACCGGGGTCAACGCGATCGTGCCCTCGGCCCCGACCTCGTGATGACGGTTCCAGACCTCGGTGACGTCGAGATCGGTAAACACATCGCCGTTGACGACGATGAAGGTCTCATCGATGCCCGCCGACTCAGCGGCGAAACGCACAGCACCGGCAGTGTCGAGCGGCTCCGGTTCGACGGCGTAGGTCAGCGCCACCCCAGCGCACTCGCCATCGGGATACGCCTCCCGGAAGACGTCTTCCTTGTACCCAAGTGATAACACGACCTCGTCGACACCGTGAGCCCCGAGCCCACCGATGACATGCTCGAGCATCGTCGTGCCGACCACCGGCAGCATCTGCTTTGGGGTGGTGAGGGTGAGCGGGCGGAGACGGGTACCGAATCCTCCGACGAGCACGACCGCCTTCACGGGGGACCTCCTGAGCTCTCGTCGTGGACTAGCCGTTGATGAGGTTGCCGTCCTCGTCGACGAGATCGAGTGGGACCGGCTGACTATCGAGTGGGGTGCCGGTCGATGCGTCAAGCGCGGCGAGCGCAATCGGGCTCGGCGGAGGCGGATCCTCACCGGCAGGCACCTTGGCGATCACGAAGGCCTCACGGTTCTGGAGGAACGGGATCGACCCGAAGTCATCGTCAAACACCGAGATCAACTCGACCTCGGGGTCGACCGCATAACGGGCCACCTTGATGACAGCGGCCTGATCACCACAGCCGTCGGCCGCAGAAATCGTGCCCGCCTCACGAGTCGTGATCGCCTCCGGGGTGACGGTGGCGAACATCGCTTCAAGCAGGACACTCATCTGCGCGTCGCCGCCCGTGGCACTCGAATTGAACGGGTGGATGTGGACAACGCTGTCTCGGTGGCTGTGGATGCCGTCGGGGTCAGCAACGCTCTGGAAGAACGGGACCTCCTCGCCACAGTCGTAGATCGAGTACGCGGAGTGCCAGTGGTCGCCGATGCGTGGAGGTGCAGCGGGCTCCCGATTGGCGCGGGCCACGACCACCAGGCCGATGCCGAGGATGATCACGGCGAGAACGGCCAGGGGGAACCCAAGTTCGCGACGCTCAGACGCACCACGAGATGACGCAGCGGCCTTGGCGGCGCGCTGGACCTTTTTGGACGAGCTTGCTTTACCCACGAGACGCAACGCTAGCGGGCGGTGCGGGGCTTCAGTCGGTCAGCTCGGTGAACAGTTCGCCGTAGGCGGCCGCCACCCCGGCTGGCGAAACCCACGCCTCGACAAATTGACGACCACGCTCCCCCATCGCGACCCGGTCCGGATCATCGATCAACGCGGCAAGTCCGTCAGCGAAGGCATCGAGATCCTCAGGATCGACTGAGCGGCCGCAGTCGTGCTCGGCCAACACCCGGGACACCTCGGTGCCTGGGTCGATCGAGGCGAACACCGGTCGACCAGCAGCCAGGATCGAGTACAGCTTGGACGGCACCGACGAGCGAGCGAGCCCCCGCTTGAGCACAATCAGGTGAATGTCACCGCTCGCCAAAACCTCGGCGAGACGTTCGGCGGGCTGGAAGTCCTGAAACACGATGTTGGGCAGCCCGGCGGCGAGCGCTTCGAGACGGGGCCGTTCCGAACCGCCACCGTTCACGACAAACAGCACGTCGTCGCGTGCCCCGTGCCAGCGGCGGGCCGTCTCGACCACCAAGTCGAGTGGCTGGGAGTACCCGATGTTTCCCGCGTACATGACCACGGTGCGATCACCTGCGCCGATCTCTTCGCGATACATCGTGGCTCGATCACCGATCGTGAGGCGTTCGACATCGACGAAGTTCGGGATCACTCGCACGGTCGAGGCCGACCCGATCTTGTCGGCGACATTGTCCTGCAGATCACTCGACAAAACCGTCACGGCATCGGCCCGGCGGTACACGAAGCGTTCCAGCCATCGGAGGATCGAGATCAGCCGACGGTTCGTGATCGCTCCGACCTCAACCGCGACATCCGGGAAGATGTCTTGCACGTTGAACACGAAGGCGGCGCGGCGCAGACGAGCAACGACCCAACCCGGCAACCCCAGGGTGAGCGGAGGCGACATCACGAACACGACATCGGGGCGGCGCCGCCGGAACAACGCCAGCAGGCCGACAAGGCCGGTGAACCCCGCAAACCCCACTGCTCGCGCCGAGATGTTCGTCTTGTCGGTCGGGAAGGGATGCACGCGGGTGATCGAGCCCCAGCCGGTGCGTTCGGTGCGCCACAGTCGCCTGCGCCACTCGGGCTCGACCTCGTGATGCCGATACCACGGCAGGGAGGTGATCAGATCGAGCTCATGCCCCTGCGCGGCAAGCTGACGGACGATCTCGGTCATCACCGTGCCGGTGGGCGCGGTGTCGGGCTCGAAGTGCGGGCACAGCACGAGGACGCGCATCGGCGGAGTGTGGTTCACCGGGCGGCGTCGCGCCAGGCTTCGACCAGGGTTGCCGCTGCGACGGGTGCGGCCCACCGTTCCGCCCGGACTGCGCCAGCCGCCGCCATCTCGGCGCGCTGCTCGGGACGACCAAGCAAGTCGACGATGGTGGAAGCCCACGCCTCGACATCATCGACATCGATGAGCACCCCCGCCTCACCGACGACCTCAGGCAGGCAGGTCGAGTCCGCCGCGACGACCGGCGTTCCGCCATGCATTGCCTCAAGCACTGGCAGGCCGAAGCCCTCGTAGCGGGACGGGAACGCAACCAGATCGGCGTCGGCGAGCAGACCCATGAGCTCTCGCTCCTCAATCCGCCCAAGGTGCCGGATGAACGACCCATCAGGGTCAGCCTCAGCGATGCGGGCCGCCACGTCGTCCGCGGCGAGCCCGGCCCCGCCGGTGAGCACAAGCACGACATCGGGGACCGCGCGACGCACCTGCACCATTGCGTCGATGAGGGTGGCGTGGTTCTTGTGGGGATGCGTGACCGATGGGAACAACACGACCGGACGGTCGCCGAAGTCGTAGGCGTCGCGCTCGCTCGGCACCGGGCGCCGACCCAGCGCGGGACCTACCACTCGCACCCGTTCCGGATGCACGCCGAGCCGCTCGCTGATCCGATCGGCGACCCACTGGGTCGGGGTCAAGATGAGGTCGCACTTTTCCGCAGTGCGCGGGAGCGACCGGGCCAGAAAGGCTCGCTTCGCCACCGAGAAATTCTCCGCGAGATCGAGCGGTTGGATGTCGTGGACCGTGACGACCGCAGGTTGGGTGTGGCGGGCGGGAAGACGCCCCCCGAAGTGATGGGTGAGATCGGCGGTGGCGGTGTGACGCGGCAGCAGCACCGACTCGGCCGCGACCCGGTACGCCCGTCGGTGGACAGGACCAGGGATCCGGGCCGCCGAGCACGGCACCAAGGCCGGATGGGCGTCGAAGAGTCGGTCGTGGGCGACGATGCCGAGTTCGATCTCGTCGCGGGCGTGCTCGATCACTGATCGCAGAAGCCGGACGCTGTGCTCCTCGGAGCCCCCGACCTCGCCGGGAAGCACGAACGACAGGTTGGCGAGTACCCGCATCAGGCCGCCACCTCGTCGTAGATATCGGCGACCCGACGGCCGGTGGCTGCCCACGAGAACGCCTGGGCGCGAGCCCGTGCGGCCTCGCCCAACGTTGCCCAGCGCTCAGGCTCGTCGCGGACCGAGATCAGCGCGTCGCCGATGGCGTCGATGTCCAGCGGATCGACGAGGAGGCCGGTGTCGCCGGCAACTTCAGCGGTCGAGGTCGTGGCGCTCGTCAGCGCAGCGGTGCCTTGGGCCATGGCTTCAAGCACCGGCAACCCGAAGCCCTCAAGCAGGCTGGGATAGACCAGCGCCGTGGCGAGGTCGTAGAGCACCGGCAGCTCGGCGGCGCTCACCTGGCCGAGACGCCGCACGCCTGGCGCTGGCGCTAGACCGGCGTCGCCCCAACCATCGGGGCCGACCACGAGGAGCGGCAGATCCGGCGTTGCGGCCGCATGGGCCCGCAGGAGGCGTCTCAGATTCTTCCGCGGCTCGATCGTGCCGACGAAAAGCGCGAACTGGCCGGGCACGCCATAGCGGTGCCGAACCGCGAGCCGAGCGGCGTCATCAATCGGCTGCGCGTGAGCGCCGAGGGGCACGACCCGCAGCCGGGCATCGTCGATTCCATGGCGTCGACACGCCTCGGCGGTCGCCTCGGAGGGAACGACCACGACCGCCGCCTCGTCACGGGCGATCTCGAACCCGCGCGTCATGAAGCGCACACCGCGGCGGTTGAGGTGCTCGGGATGGTCGAAGAACACGAGGTCGTTCATCGTGGCGACGAGGGTTCCGGAGCGGGCGGGCGGCATCACCCCTCCGGTTGCGTGCACGACATCGACGGCACCGATCCGGCGAGCGAACGTCGGGCGGCGCAGCAGGTGCCACGCCTCGTGAAGCGCGGTTCGGGGCAGCGGAAGGTGCGTGACCGACAGGTCGCCGAGTTCATCGAGTACCGGTGGTCCGCTATGACGGGCAGCCAACCCGATCAGGTCGTGACGATCGAGTGCCCGCACGGCATGGATCGTGCGCATCGCCGCGGTGGCGGTACCACCGGGCACCCGGTGCCAGCAGGATTCAACGACAGCAGCGACGCGGGGACGCACGCTCGGAGTCTGTCACGGCTGGCTATGATCTCCTCCCGATGGAAGCGCCGTTCGAATCCAAGCGGATCTTCGTCACCGGCGGAACCGGCTTCCTCGGCGGCGCAGTCCGGCGGGCGCTCGCCGTGCGCGGTGTCACCGACGTCATCGCTCCATCGAGTGCCGACCTCGACTTGCGAAACCCGGCTGCTGCCACCGAGGCGATCGCCGACGCCGCTCCCGACATCGTGCTCCACCTGGCGGCCCGCGTGGGCGGCATCGGTGCCAACATGGCCGCGCCGGCCGATCTTTACCTCGAGAATTTGCTGCTCGGAACGAACGTGATTGAGGCGGCGCGACACGCCGGTGTCGAAAAGACCGTGGTCGTCGGCACGATCTGTTCCTACCCGAAGCACACGCCCGTCCCCTTTCAGGAGGGCTCGCTCTGGACGGGATACCCCGAGGAAACCAACGCGCCGTACGGCATCGCCAAGCTCGCCTTGCTCGTGCACCTGCAGGCCAACCGGGCCCAGTACAACCAGGGCGGCGCCTACGTCATGCCCACCAACCTCTACGGTCCGGGCGACAAGTTCCATCCCGATGTCAGCCACGTCATCCCTGCTCTCATCCGCAAGTGCGTTCTTGCCAAGGAGGCCGGCGACGCCGAGATCGAGGTGTGGGGCACCGGCAGCGCAAGCCGGGAGTTCCTGTACGTCGACGACGCCGCCAACGGAATCGTCCGCGCTGCGGAGTTCTACGACGGTGACGAGCCGGTCAACCTCGGCGCCGATCGAGAGTTGCTCATCAAGGAACTCGTCGAAATCATCACCGAACTCACCGGCTTCGAAGGTCGCGTTGTCTGGGACTCCAGCAAGCCCGACGGTCAGCCGCGCCGCAGCGTCGACGCAAGCCGGGCCCGCGAACTCTTCGGCTTCGAAGCGCGCACCGACTTTCGCGACGGCCTGCGCGAGACGATCGACTGGTACCTGGCGCACCGCAGCGAAGCCGAGACCCGCCGGAACTAACCCGTTGTCGACCGAAGGTCGGGCCCACGTCAGACGATCGAGCGAAAGCTCTCCACGGTGCGCTCGACGCCTTCGCGCAGCTGGACCTTCGGTTCCCAGTCGAGGAGTTCACGGGCCCGGGTAATGTCGGGCTTGCGCTGAGTGGGGTCGTCGGTCGGCAGCGGAGCGTGTTCGACCGGCGACGACGAACCCGTGACCTCGAGCACGATCTCGGCGAGTTCGTTGATCGTGAACTCGTTCGGGTTGCCGATGTTGACCGGATCGTTTTCGCCTGAATCAAGGAGGGCGATCAGGCCGCGGACCTCGTCGTCGACGAAACAGAAGCTGCGGGTCTGGGAGCCGTCGCCGAAAATGGTGAGCGGCTCGCCCTTGAGCGCTTGGACGATGAAATTCGAGACGACACGGCCGTCGTCGAGCCGCATACGCGGACCGTAGGTGTTGAAGATCCGGACGATGCGCGTGTCGAGTCCATGGGAGCGGTGATACGCCATTGTCATCGCCTCAGAGAAACGCTTGGCCTCGTCGTAGACCCCGCGGGGGCCAACCGGGTTGACGTTGCCCCAGTAGTCCTCGGTCTGGGGATGCACATGCGGGTCGCCGTAGACCTCCGAGGTCGACGCGATGAAGTAGGTCGCGCCTTTGGCCTTCGCGAGACCCAGCGTGTTGTGGGTGCCGAGCGAGCCGACCTTGAGGGTCTGAATTGGCATCTTGAGATAGTCGATCGGTGACGCAGGGCTGGCGAAGTGAAGCACGGCGTCGACGTCACCAGGGACCCAGACATAGTTCGAGACGTCGTGCTCCACGAACGTGAAGCCCGGCGCACCGAAGAGGTGCTCGATATTGGCGTTGTTGCCGGTCGAGAGGTTGTCGATGGCGACAACCTCGTCACCGCGTCCGAGAAGTTGGTCGGCGAGGTGCGAGCCAAGGAAGCCGGCTCCGCCGGTGATGACGACGCGGGCCATCAGGAACGCCCTACGCCCTGGTAGGTGAAACCTCGCTGCCTCAGCGCAACCCGATCGAGGAGATTGCGGGCATCGATGAGGTTGCGCTCGGCGACCAAGTCACCGACCCTGTCGAGATCAAGCGACGTGAACTCGTCCCACTCGGTAGCGACGACGATGGCCGACACGCCGTCGCAAGCGGCATAGGCGTTGTCGACGACGTCGACCCCGTGGAGATCGAGCGACGTCACCGCCGGATCGTAGGCCTTGACCGTCGCGCCCTTGGCAACGAGGCGCTTCATCACCTCGATCGCAGGCGACTCGCGGGTGTCGTCGGTGCCGGCCTTGAAGGCGATGCCGAGCACACCGACGCTGGCGTCGTCGAGTGGCACCACCGACTCGACCTTGCGGACGATTCGATCGAACTGCTGGCGATTGGCCTCGACCACACCGCGCATGAGCGCGAAGTCGTACCCGGCGCCGTCGGCGATCGAGATGATCGCCGTGGAGTCTTTCGGAAGGCAGGAGCCGCCCCAGCCGGGGCCCGGGCGCAGGAACTCGTGACCGATGCGATGGTCGTAGCCCATCCCGAGCAAGACGTCGTTGACATCGGCACCGACTGCCTCGCAGACCGCCGCAATCGCGTTGGCGAACGACAGCTTGGTGGCGAGGAACGCGTTCGCGGCGTACTTACACGTCTCAGCGGACGCCGGATCGGTGAGCATGATCGGCGCTCCGCAATCCGCATAGAGCGAGGCCACACGGTCGGCCGCCGCCTGGTCGTCGGAACCGATCACCACCCGATCTGGATGGAGAAAGTCATCGACGGCGCTGCCTTCACGCAGGAACTCCGGGTTCGAGACGACCGGGATATCGGCGCGGCCGAGCGCCTGCTCGACCAGCAGGGTCGAGCCAACGGGCACGGTCGACTTGTTGACGACGACGGTGCCGGGCTGAAGATGCGGACTGATCTCCTCAACGGCGGCGGTCAGCGCGCGCAGGTCGGCCGAGCCGTCGGCCGTCTGCGGCGTCGGGACGCAGAGGTAGACGAACTCGGCACCGCCGACCGCCTGCTCAGAGCCGAGCACGAACGACAGCTTGCCGTTGTCCATTCCCGTCCGAACGATCTCTTCGAGACCCGCCTCATGGATCGGGATCTCGCCCCGCTGCAAGGAGCTCACCTTCGCTTCGACGATGTCAGCACAGGTCACGGTGTGGCCGAGATGGGCAAAGCACGCGCCGGTCGTGAGACCGACATAGCCCGTGCCGATCACCGCGATAGTGCTGGCCATAAAGACTCCTGGGGGTGGTGCCGACCAACCGTGGGCTGAACACGGCGATGCGGCGGCAGGCCTTCTCGTGACCCAAGTGTAGAACCTCGCCAACGAGACACTGGCCTACCCGCAGCGCCCGCCTACCCGCAGCTCTCCCCTTCTGGAGGCTGTCCGATGCCCTCAACCGGGGCGACCGTGGTCGTCGTGGGCGCGACCGTGGTCGTGGTCGTGGCGGTCGGCTCGCCGACAGACGTCGATGTCGGCGTGGTTTCGCGCAATGGACTGGCGACCACACCGAGTTCGTCGATCGCCGCGAGCGTCTCGGCTTCGTCCTGGGGGAAGAAAAAAGCGATGCCGTCATGCGCGGTGCCAAGCACCAGTGTCATCTCCGGCGCCGACGTGTCCTCAACCAACGCCGGCACCGGGACGATGTACCGGGCGAGGAGTTCGGCCTCAGCCCGTGCGCCCGCCGGGTAGACAATGACGTTGTCGGTGCCGGTCGAGTCAATGATGCGTTCACCGCCGACCGAAAAGCCGAGCGACCGCAACAACTCGGTGTCACTGACAAGGGCGGCGGCGTCAGCACCCGCAACAGAGAAACGCACCTCAGAAGGCGAGATCGCGTCTGCGGTACCCCGGAAGATCTGGAACATCTCCGCGTCAAGATCTTCGGCCAGGCCGAGCCCCTTCCACCGGCCCGTCTCCGGATCGACCACGTCGACGACGCGGGGCGAGAAATTCTGCAACGTCGAGCTATCGAAATCGGTGAACGCCTCGGCCAACTGCACCAACTCAGCGGTGGTGAGGCCCTGGTCAAGAACGACGCTCTCGGCCGCCGAACTGATCAAGCCGGTCAAGGTTGTGGGGTTCCTCGCGCCACGGGCGATCGCACGATCGATCGATGCCGTGATGAACGCTTGCTGCCGCTCGATCCGACCGAAGTCAGAGTTGCCTACCGTGACGAACGCACCGTTGCGAAGCTCTTGGTAGTTCCGGGACCGAACGAAGCTCAGCGCCTGATCACCGTCGAGCACATGACAGCCCCGATCCCCGACAAGGAAGCCGGTTCGAGCGTCCGTTGACGCCGCCGGGAACCACATCGGGACGCCGCCCAACTCGTCGACCACATCGCGAAACGCGAGGAAGTCCAGTTCGACATAGTGATTGATCCGGACGTCAAAGTTCGTCGACACCGTCTCGACCAGCAACGGTGCGCCGCCGATGAGCGATGAGGCGTTGATCTTCTGCACCGGAATCCGGGCGTTTGGGATCTCCACCAGCAGGTCCCTCGGAAGGGTCAGCGTCCATGCCTGCCCGCCGACGGGGTCGATCCGGAGTATGGCGATGGTGTCCGCCAGGCTGTTCCCGCGCGCGTCGACCTCCCGACCAAACGCGGCCGGATCGTCGGGATCAAGCCCGCTCGCCGAGTCGACGCCGATGATCAAGAAGTTGACCGGCTCAGACGAGTCGGTCTCGGTGTCGAGCAGGTCACCGGAGAACTGGATCCGACCGAGGTCCGTGACTCCGCCGTAGAGCTCAACCACGAAGAACGACGCCGCGATCGACGCACCGATCACCCCAACGCACGCAAGGATCATCAACCGTTGCGGCCAACTCCGCCGCACTGCCACCGTCTCGTCGTGCACCACGGCGCCGGATCGTAGCGCCCGAGGAAGGCGCGCCGAGATCAGTCCTCAATCCGGAGATGGATCACGTCGCCCACCGAGACCTCGACCTGCGAGCCGTCAAGGGAAAGCAGCAGCCCGCCGTCCGCGGTGAGGTCGGTTGCGATGCCCACCAGATCGCCGCCCGAGCGCTCCACCCGCACTCGCCGGCCGAGCGTTGCCGACCGGCGCCGCAACTCCTCCCTGACCAGATTCGGGTCGTTCAGCAGCGCAGGCAATCGCTCAAGCAGCGTCGACAGCACATCGTCTCGTTCGGCGCTGCTGCCGTTTGCAGCCAGCGAGGTTGCACCCTCGACCGGTGCCGACGCAACGTTGAGACCAAGGCCAATCACCACGCACGCCGGTGACGAGTCGACGTACTCACTCAGCATCCCAGCAAGCTTGCCGGGGGCGTCACCGTGCTCCACGACGAGATCGTTGGGCCACTTGATCCCTGCGTCGACGCCAGCGGCGATGACCGCCTCGTGGGCGGCGACCGCAATCGCCCCTGGCACGACGTGAACGTCATCACTGACCGGGGTCCGGAAACTGAACATCAGCTGCCCCGACCGATCGTCCTCCCAGCGCCGATCAAGTCGACCGCGACCCGCCGACTGATGGTCGGTCACCAAAAGCTCGGTGCCGTTCGCTCCCGCCCGAGCCGCCCTGGCGAGCTCGGTGTTGGTCGACCCCGTCGACGAGACGTGCGTGAAGCCCCAGCCGTTCGCCATCGCGGCGGCCCGACTGCTCGCAAAGATTCCGGGGTGTGGTGTCGCATCGGAGGGCGTCATTGGGCTAGTCAATAGCACGTGTTCTCCAAAGTCCTGATCGCCAACCGAGGCGAAATCGCCGTCCGTGTCATCCGTGCCTGCCGCGAACTCGGCATCACCTCCGTCGCCGTGTACAGCGAGCTCGACCGAGACGCGCTCCACGTTCGGCTGGCCGACGAGGCCTATGCCCTCGGCGGCCAGACCGCAGCGGAGTCCTACATCAACACCGACGCCATCCTCGATGCGATCGAGAAGTCCGGTGCCGATGCCGTGCACCCCGGCTACGGCTTCTTCTCCGAGAACGCCGACTTCGCCCGGGCGATCACCGAGCGCGGTGTCACCTTCGTCGGTCCACCGCCGGCGGCGATCGAGGTCATGGGCGACAAGATCAGCGCACGCGAGGCCGCCGAGAAGGTCGACGTCCACGGCGTCCCCGGCAGCACCGCCATCCTCACCGACCCGGCCGAGGTCATCGCGTTCGGCGACGAGTACGGATGGCCCGTTGCCATCAAGGCCGCCTACGGCGGTGGCGGACGCGGCATGAAGGTCGTCCAGAACGCCGATGAGGCCGCCGACCAACTCGCCTCGGCCCAGCGCGAGGCGCTCGCCTACTTCGGACGCGACGAGTGCTACATGGAGCGCTACCTCACCAAGCCCCGCCACGTCGAGGTCCAGGTGCTCTGCGACACCCACGGCAACGCCGTCTACCTCGGTACCCGCGATTGCTCGGCCCAGCGCCGTCACCAGAAGCTCATCGAAGAGGCACCCGCCGCAGGTATCCCCGACGACATCATCGAGCAGATGGGCCAGGCAGCCGTGGCCGTCGCCAAGGGCTGCGACTACACCAACGCCGGCACCGTCGAGTTTCTCTACGAAGACGGCGGCTTCTACTACCTCGAGATGAACACCCGGCTTCAGGTGGAACATCCCGCCACCGAACTCATCACCGGCGTGGACCTCGTCGAACAGCAACTTCGCGTCGCTGCCGGCGAGCCGCTGCCGTTCACCCAGGACGAGGTCGAGATCCGCGGCCACGCCATCGAGATCCGCATCAACGCGGAAGATCCCGCCGGTGGCGCGTTCCTCCCGTCCCCCGGCCCGATCACGGCGCTCACTCCACCCGATGGGTTCGGCACCCGCTGGGACACCGGCTACGAGGCCGGCGACGAGATCAGCCAGTTCTACGACAACCTCGTCGGCAAGCTCATCGTCTGGGGCCGCTCGCGGGAGGTCGCCATCAACCGCGCCCTCCGAGCACTCGGCGAACTCCACGTCGAAGGCGTCGCCACCACGATCCCGGCCGACATCGCCATCCTCGAGCACGACGACTTCCGGAACAACGAACACTCGACCAAGTGGGTCGAGGAAGTCCTCGACCTTTCGGACGTGTCTGCCACTGCAGCCGAGCGAGTCGACGACGACGAACCCAAGATCAAGCGCGAGGTCGACGTCGAGGTCAACGGCAAGCGCTTCAGCGTTGCGATGTGGGTTCCGGAATCCGCTGGGGCGCCTGCCGCAACCGGCGGCGGTGCCGCCCGACGACGCAGTGGCGGTGGTGCGAGCGGAGCCGGCTCCGGCAGCGGCGACGTCACCGTGCCGATGCAGGGCACCATCGTGAAGATCAATGTCGCCGTCGGTGACGAGGTCGAAGCCGGCGACGCGATCGTCGTCCTCGAAGCGATGAAGATGGAAAACAACGTGACCGCCGAGAAGGCGGGCACGGTCACCGAGATCCGCGTCAGCGAGGGCGACTCCGTCGGGGGCGGCGACGTCGTCGCCGTCATTGAGTAGACGGCGCCTCAGCGCGTCCGCACCTACTCCGCGGCCTCCGTCAGCGCCTCGGCGAGGGTCGGGTGGACCAGCATCGACTCGTGGATGTCGGTCACCGTCAGCCCGTTTGTCACGGCCACCGCCAACACCGAGATCAACTCGGCCGCATGGCGCCCGACGATCGACCCGCCCAGGATCACACCCGTGGCCGGATCCGAAATGATCTTCACAAACCCGCGCGGGTCATCGTTGATCAACGCCTTCGCATGCGTCGCGAACGGCACCTTGGTCACCCGGACCTTGCGGCCCTCAGCGAACGCGTCAATCTCGGCCAAACCGACATCGGCGATCTCGGGCTCGGTGAAGATCGCCGACGCGGCCTTGTCGTAGTCGATCTGGCGACCATTGCCGCGCGCCGTGAGTCCCATGGCATGTTCGGCGATCTTGCGGCCTTGCATCGTGGCGACCGACGAAAGCGGAAGGCGTCCTGAGAGGTCGCCGGCGGCATAGATGTGCGGGATGTTCGACTGCATGTGGTTGTTGACCGGCACGTACCCGTGATCGGTCTGCACACCCACGTCGTCGAGACAGAGACCATCGGAGTTCGGGACGGAACCGATGGCAAGCAGGGCGTGGGAACCGCGGGCGATGCGGCCATCGTCGCAGGAGACGATCACCTCGTTGCCCTCCCGAACGATCGACTCGGCTCGTGCACCCTTGAAGAGCTTCACACCGCGTCGGAGAAAGTCCTCCTCGAGTGCAGCGGCAACCTCGGGGTCCTTTTGGGGGAGCACCTGCTGACGACTCACGACGAGTGTCACCTGCGCCCCCATCGACTCGAACATGTGCACGAACTCCACGCCCGTCACACCCGAACCGATCACGATGACGTGCTCAGGCATGACCGATGGCGGGTAGGCATCACGGGTCGAGAGCACACGTTCGCCATCGACCGGCGCCCACTCGGGAATCCGAGGCCGGCTGCCGGTCGAGAGCACCACCACATCGGCGTGGAAGGTCCGTTCGGTACCGTCGGGCAGGGCCGCGACGACCGTGTGCGCATCGACCATCCGGCCGAACCCGTCGACCAACTCCACCCGCTGGCTGTCGAGGAGACCGCGAACGGTGGTCTCGAGCCGAGACTCGATGTGCTTGAGACGGTCACGCAGTTGGTCGAGATCGACGTCCGACCCGACCTCGGCGAGCCCCATCCGCGCCGACCGACGCAGGAACTGGCGGGCGTTACCGGTGGCGATCATCGCCTTCGACGGAATGCAATCCCACAGATGCGCGGCACCGCCGATCGTGTCGCGCTCGATCACGACCACGTCCGCGCCCAGACGCGCCGCAGTGCTCGCGCAACTGTGGCCGGCCGGTCCCCCTCCGATGATCACCATGCGTGTCGTCATTGACGACCAGCGTACCGCCCCTCTTCGCACGGGGAAGGTCCTTCATGACGGTCGAGGGGCAGCGCAGATGAACGGGTTAGGGTCCCATCCCGATGCCTAGGTCCGCTGGACGGGTCGCCGTCCTCCTCGTGATCATCACCGGAATCGTCCTCCGGTTCGCCACTGCGTCGCCGTTGTGGCTCGATGAGGCGCTGTCCGTCCACATCGCGACTGGCGACGTGTCGCTCGCCGACGCTTTGCGTCGAGACGGCCACCCTGCCTTCTTCTATCTGTTGCTCGGATGGTGGATCGACGTCTTTGGTGACGGTGACACGGCAGTGCGAGCGCTGTCAGGCGTGCTCTCACTCGTCACCGTGCCGGTGATCTGGATGGCCTCCCGGCGCCACGGGCGCGATACCGCCATCGCCACCCTGCTGCTCGCCCTGTCGTCGCCGTATCTCATCCGCTACGCCACCGAGACCCGGATGTATGCGCTCGTCGTGCTCGTGATCGCCCTCGGTTGGTGGGCCCTCGAAGCGGCATGGGAGCAGCCGACCGCTCGTCGTCTCGTCGGGGTGGCCGCCGTCACCGCTGCTGCGATGCACACCCACTACTGGACCTTCTACGCGATCGCGGCCGCCGGGCTCATCGTGGTGGTGGCAGGCCGTCGGCCGGACGGTCGCAGCAAAGCGGTTCGCGTGCTCGGCGCGATGGCCGCTGGTGCGGCGACGTTCGTCGTGTGGCTCGAGGTCTTCCTCGACCAACTCGCCGAAACCGGCACGCCCTGGGCGACTCGGGCCCGCCCCACCGAGGTCTTCATCGAGACGCTGCAAGGAATCGGGGGCAACAACCGGTTCGAGGGTGAGTCGCTTGGCGTGTTGCTGGCGTTCTTGGCTGTCCTCGGTTTGTTGGCGATCGGCCCGGCCCGGGACAGAGTCCTTCAGTTGCGATCGTCGATCCACCCAACGGTGCAGGTGCCTGCTGCGGCTGCCGGTCTGGGCCTCGGGCTCGGTGCCGCAGCCGCCGTGGCCACGGGCGGCGCGTTCGAAGCTCGGTACGCCGCGATCGCCATCCCGTTCATCCTGCTACTGGCCGGGCGCGGTGTTGCCATGCTCGACACCCGCGCCCGGGTCGCCGTCTTGACGGTTCTGGTCTTGCTGGGCACGGCGATCGGCATCGACGAGGCTCGGCGAACCCGATCACAGGGTGAAGAGGTCGCTGGCGCCATCGATGCCGTGGTCGGCCCCGATGATGTGATCATCTTCTGCCCCGACCAGCTCGGACCGGCCACGACCCACTATCTCAAGAGTGATGTCGAGCGACGGGCGTTCCCCGGCGGAGATGGCTTCACCGTCGACTGGCGGAACTACCTCGAACGGGTGGCCTTGACCGATTCCGTCGCCTTCGCCATCGACGCCCACGAGGCTGCAGGTACCGGCGCGGTCTGGTTCGTCAGCAGTCCTGGCTATCGCGGCTTCGACTTCCCGTGCGGCACCGTCAACGCCACGCTGCGTGAACGGCGCAATCCTCAGAATGTCGTCGGGTTGCAGGAACTCTTCGAGGGCATGTTCGCCATCCGGTACGGCACCCGCTGAGGCGTCTACCGTCGAATCGTGTTGCGCGTTGGTATCGACATCACGCCGCTCGTCGGTCCGCCTACGGGAATCCACCAACACACGCGCCATCTCACCGATGCCCTGCTCACTCGCGACGACATCGTCGTATCCGGCTGGTTGCTGTCGGCCCGAGGTGAAAAACCACACTTCCGTGGCCCAATTCGACGGTCCCCGATCCCTGCGGCGCCAGCAGCCCGCCTGTGGGCTCGAGGCAGCTGGCCCGGTCGCCGAACAATCGCTGGCCCGGTTGACGTCGTGCACGGCGTGAACTTCCTCGCCCCGCCCACTGGCACCAGCGTGGTGACCATCCAAGACCTCACACCGCTCGCCCACCCCGACCTCATCGAGCCCGCCGTCGCGGCCAAGGCGCCAGCGATCCGACGAATCATCGACTCCGATGCGTGGATCCACACCTCGTCGCAGGCGGTCGCCAATGAACTCGCCGGTCTCGGACGCACCGAGCGAGTCCGAGTGATCCACCACGGCCTCCGCCCACCTGCCCCGACCGAACCCGGAACCGGCATCAAGGTCGCCGGCTTCGACCGGTATGTGCTTGTGCTCGGCACCACCGAACGTCGCAAGCGAGTGCCAGCGATCGTCGCTGCGATGACAGCCGTCGACAACGAGATCGGCCTCGTGATCGCCGGCCCGGTGGGCAACGACGAGCCTGCGGTCGATCGGGCGATCGCCGACGCCGGGCTCGGCGATCGGGTTCAGCGGCTCACCACCGTCGACGACGCCACTCGTGACGCACTCGTCCATGACGCCGCGGTGTTGGCGCTGGCCGCCGAGTACGAGGGGTTCGGGTTCACACCGCTTGAGGCAGCTGCCGTCGGCACCGCCGTCGTCGCCACCGCAGTGGGGGCGCTACCCGAACTCATCGGTGACCTTCTTGACCTGGCCAACCCCAGCGATCTCAACCTCGGTCCCTTGCTCGCGGCAGCGTGCGAGGATCCAACCGTGCCCGCAGCCGTAACCGGGCGGTTGCAAGGCCTCACCTGGACGGCCCACGCCGACGCCATGATCGAGCTCTACCAGCTCGCGGCGAACTCATGAACGACTGGTCCCGTCGGGTCACCGTCGCAGTCTTCGTCGGACTCACGCTTTTGTTCTTCTGGCGTCCGCTCAGCGGTCAGTGGTCACTCCTGCCCAACGATCTGCTCGACAACGCCGCCCCGTGGTCGAGCGAGCGCACCCCGGAGCGGGCCGAGAACCCATGGCTTTCCGACACGATCGATGTTCACAGCCACTTCGTTGCGCTCAGCGAGGATGCCCGATCGGGTGAGCTGTCGTGGTGGGACCGGAGCCTCACCGGCGGGATACCGTCGCTGAAGGCCGGGTTGTCGCCTCTGCTGTTCCCCTACCTCCTGCTGCCGGCGGCCTACGCGCCCGGGGTCGTCGCCGCCCTCCGAGTGCTCGTCGCCGGCGGGTTCCTCGCCGGATACCTCCGCCGGGGGCTCGGCACCGACCGTTCCGCCGCGCTCGTGGGTGCCGTCGCCTACGGCTTCACCGGCTACCTCGTCGGGTGGGCTTCGTGGCCTCAGTCAAATGTCGCCGCATTCGCACCCGCCTTGTTGTGGTCGGTGGAGTCGCTGGTGTCGGAGCCACGACCGCGTCGTGCCGTGCCCGTCGCTGCGGCGATCGCCGCGCTCTACCTCTCGAACTTCCCGCTCGCTGCCACCTATGTCGTGATCGCCGTCGCGCTCTACGCCGTCGCTCGACTCATCGTGCTGCACGGCGCCCGCCCGCTCCACCACCTCGTAAGGTCGGCGCTGCGGCCAACGCTGTGGGGAGTGGCCGGTGTTGCGCTCGGCATGGCTGTGATCTCGATCTATCTCTCGGAGTTCACCACCTACCTCGACTTCAACGACACGAGCTACCGAGACGCCAGACCGGCTGACTCCAGCACCGGCACCCGCTTTTTGTTGACGCTCGTGCTGCCGTGGGCATTCGGCTCAGCGCATCAGATGCCAGCGTTCTGGGCCGACGGCACGAACTGGATCGAAGCCCAGGGCTATGTCGGCGCGTCGGTGCTCCTCCTGGCCCTTCTTGCCCTTGCGCATCGGCGTGGTCCTGGCCAAGACCGAGCAGCAACAGTGCGCATCCTGTGGGGAATCGCCATCTTCGGCATGTGGATTTCCTACGTGGGCGGCCCGCTCACGGAGGTGCTCCAGTCGTTGCCTCTGCTCGGCGGCAACTCGATTGGACGAAGTCGCGTCGTGACCCATCTCGCCGTCGCCGCGCTCGCCGGTCTCGGCACCCAGGCACTCATCGATCGCGCGCGAGATCACGTCGATCTCCGGCGAGCGGTCCGCAACGGGGCGCTCGTCGTCGCCGTCGCTGGACTGGCGTTCTCGCCATGGCTCCTTGACTGGGGGCGCGAGGCCCGAGCCCGAGGTGTGCTGCAGACCACGATCGAACAGGCCTGGCTGCCCGTGGCCGCCGGCATCGCTATGTTCGTGGCGATTGCGGTCGCGGCCCGACGCGAGCACAGCGGGCCGGCACTCATCGGCACCGTGTCGCTGATCGTTGCCGTTGAGCTTCTCGGATTTGGCTACTCGGTGATCACGGTCGTCGACGCCGACGAAGGCCGCTACGAGACGGCATCGCACGACATCGTCCGCACGCTGCTCGAACCGGGCGAACGTCTCGCCGGTGACGGTCGAACCTTCTGGGCCAACACCAATCAGATCACCGGCCATGACGATGTGCGAGGGCACCTCTTCTACCCAACCGGCTGGCGGCAGGTCTTCGAGGAGGTCCAACCCGGCGCCTTCGCGAGCCCGGGAACGATCACCAATCCCTGGTTCGGGCCAGATGCCGATGCATCGCATCCTGCACTCGATGCGCTTGCCGTCAGCCTGTGGGCCGATGCCCCCGACGTACCGGTGCGAGGCGAAGTACTCGAAGCTCACCATCCCGAATCCTTTGGCACCGCCACCGGACAGATGGTCCTTGAGGGTCGCACCGAGATCGAGATCGAGGTACCCGCCGCCGGCCTGCGTGCGGTGTCGATCCATCTCGACAACCCCCCGTCGATGTTCGAGCTGCGGGTGGTGGCCGGCGATGTCGTCGGCACCCGCACCGTGCGCAACGCCACGACTGGTCAGCGCATCGACGTCCCACTCGCCGGCGAGCACCTCCCTCCGGGCCCACAGACAATCGAACTCTCGACGACCGAGCCTCTCGTGATCGCGACGATCGACGGTGAGCCGGACGTCTGGCTCATCGCTCCGGCAGTCGACGACGGGCTTCGTCTCGCCGCCACCGGTGCCGTCACCCTCTACGAGCGCCCCAACGCCGCTGCCGCCTGGTTCGTGCCCGGCCTGCTGCCCGACGAAGTCGACGTCGATCTGCATGGGCCCGGCGCGACCGACAGCCGGCCGGTCGAACTCCGCTCGATCGCCGGTGGCCGTGTCGACCTCATGGTCGACACCGACGAGCCCGGCACGATCGTCGTTTCCCAGTATTCCTTCCCGGGCTGGTCCGCCACCGTCGACGGCGACTCGGTGCCGATCGGCGAGGTGGATGATCTCATCACTGGCATCGCGATCGAGCCAGGGCGCCACCACGTCGTGTTGACCTACCGGCCACAACGTCTCAGCATGCTCACGATGCTGACCGCAGCTGCGCTGCTCGCCCTCGCCGCCCTCTGGTTCACCGACCGGGCTCAGGAACGCCCAGCGTGATGACAGGCCTGAGCACGCGTCACCGGGATGTGGCGGGCGAGGACGCGCCTTCGCTCGCAGCAAGAACGGTGCTCAGTCGCCGCATCGGATGACCTATCGGTGGTACCGCCGCGCTGCTGAGGGCGTGGCGTAGGCTTCCGCCGTGTCTGCATCACCTGCCGAACTCGACGTCTCGATCGTGTTGCCGGTCCACAACGAGGCCGGGCATCTCCAGGCCGAGATCGATCGCATCGCCGAGGCGATGGACGCCTCGGCCCACTCGTGGGAGTTGATCATCGTCGACGATGGTTCGAGCGACGGCTCCACGGAAATCGCCATCGCCGATCCGCGCACCCGGGTGATCCGCGCCGAACGCAACCGAGGCGCCGGAACCGCCCGCCGGATCGGCACCGAGGCAGCCAAGGGCAGTGTCGTGGTGTGGTCCGATGCCGACATGTCCTACCCGAATCATCAGATCCCACAGTTGGTCGATGCGCTCGGCGACGCCGATCAGGTGGTGGGCGCCCGCACGTCCGAGGAAGGCACCCTCAAACTCTTCCGAGTTCCGGCCAAATGGCTGATCCGGCGGCTCGCTCAGTACCTCACCCAGACGAAGATCCCCGATCTCAACACCGGGTTCCGGGCGTTTCGGCGCGACGTGGCGCTCCAGTACACCCATCAGCTGCCGGCCGGCTTCAGCTGCGTCACCACCATCACGATGGCGTTCCTGATGAACGGTTACCGGGTCGAGTTCGTGCCGATCGACTACGAGACGCGGGCAGGCGAGTCGAAATTCCACTGGAGGAAAGACACCCGGCGCTATGCCCTGCAAGTCATCCGGATGATGCTGTCCTACGACCCGCTCCGGGTGATGCTGCCGATTGCCTCACTGCTCGGGCTGCTCTTCGTCGGCAAGCTCGGCTACGACCTCGTCGACAAGGATTTCCGCCCCGCCGCCAACACCGTGCTGCTCGGCTTCGCTGTGCTCCAGACCCTCGCCGTCGGTCTGCTCGCCGACCTCATCGTCCGGATCAACCGGCCGTTGCGGTCGGTGCCGCCCTCAGATCTCCGCGAACTCAGTTGACTCGGCCGAGGATGCTCTCCCATCGGGTGCGCACGGCATCCCAGGAGAACATCGACTCGGTGTAGGCCCGTCCGTTGGCGGCCAGGTGATCCCGGAAGGGGGCGTCGTCGAGCAGTCGGCCGAGGGCGGCGTCGAAGTCGGCTACTCCGGTGTACCAGAGCCCGCCGCGGCTGTTCTCGCAGTGCTCGCGCAACGGCAGGCACCAACCATTGACCAGCGCGGGGGTGCCGACGAGGAACGCCTCGGGCACGACAAAGCTGAAACTTTCGTGCGGTGACGGATTGATCAACACGTCGGCGGCAGCGAGCAGGCCGAACTTGTGCTCCGTCGGGATGCGGCCGAGCACGTCGACCCCGTCGACCACCGGCGGCTTGTCGATCACTGGTCCGGCGATGACGAGACGCCCGCCGCCGCGCCGCTGGCGGAACGCCCGGAAACGCTCCACGAGATCGAGAACGCCCTTCCCCGCATCGACGCGGCCCAGGTACACGCAGAAGGGCTCATCACCGAGCCCGAGCGCACGCCGGGCAGCGTCTGGGTCGACCGGTCCGTCGACTTCGACGGGGTACCCGAGCACCGTCTGCGGGGTCGACGCCGTCGTCGGGAAGCGGTCGAGGACGAGCTGTTGCTCAGCTCGACTGCCATGGAGCAGCGCATCGGCGGCCGAGAAGAGCTCGTCGAAGACCGGGAGCCGAAGGGGCGGTTCCGGGTGGGTTGCGGCTTGGAGCAGTGCGGGCACCTTGGCCAGGTGCAGACCACGGACCGTCGGCTGGTAGAGGTACGGGATCAGCGACACCACACCATCATCGACGGCCGCAATCGCCTCGAGGAGCTCGGGACTGTCGGGCCCTTGCCGATCGATCCAGTCGTAGGCGTCATCAAGCGAAACCGACGGCGAGGCAAAGAGTCGGCCGCTCAGTGCGTCGAGCTGCGGGTCGCGGGGGCGCCGAACCCGAAACCGAGTTACCTCGACCCCCTCCTCGATCGTCGTGCCGGGCTCATCATGGTCCTCCCACGTGACGCTCGACCGCGCGCACGAACTCAGCACCCGAACGTTCCACCCTTCGGCCGCCATGCGAGTGGCGTAGGAGCGAGCACCCTGTTCGGCT
>Ga0255767_1000298_pt1 | contig 43939 bp, 45 predicted proteins | sample 071ome_24_FD_179967 | JGI IMG/M metagenome (GOLD analysis project Ga0255767, IMG submission 179967) | Coastal salt marsh microbial communities from the Groves Creek Marsh, Skidaway Island, Georgia - 071402CT metaG (version 2) | ecosystem: Environmental > Aquatic > Marine > Intertidal zone > Salt...
CAACCAGGCGCGCACGATGTACTTATAGAAGTGAGTGCTTGCGGATTAAACAATACGGACATCAAAGTTCGCGAAGCTCAATACGCAGTGGATTTTGACCCAAACAGCGACCTAGACGAGACCAGTGCCGCCGCCTCTATCGCCGCCACGAATGGTGAGACAGGACTTAGCTTTCCTCGCATTCAAGGGGCAGACATCGTCGGCCGTATTGCGGCGGTTGGCAACAAGGTGTCCCAAAATCGCGTGGGAGAGCGCGTTCTAGTAGATTTCAGCATTTATCATGCGAAAGATACAGACGGCAGTCCTCGAATGGATTTGTCCAATGTCGACTATATTGGGCACGGAGCAGACGGGGGCTTCGCTGACTATGTGGTCGTCCCCGCGCTCAATGCGCACAAAATCCAGCGTAATATCCCAGATGCAGAATTGGCAACATTTGGCTGTGCCACTTTGACTGCTGAGCACATGTTGTCGCGCGTCAGTGCAAAATCGGGAGACAAAATTCTGATTACGGGCGCAGGAGGCGGTGTGGGCTCTGCCGCCATCCAACTTGCCCGCGCACGCGGCGCAATACCCTATGCCGTTACCAGCCGTGGGAAAGAGGAGCAGATCTTATCACTTGGAGCAGAGGCCTGTATCTGCCGCCAGGACTTCACAGACCAAAGCGGCGGGTTCGACAAAGATGCATTCTTGGTTGCTGTTACAGAGGCCACCCGTAGCAATCGGTCTGTCGACGTCGTGATTGATCAGGTCGGCGGATCCATGTTCCACGGTCTTTTGCAAGCCCTTCGGCCTGATGGGCATTATATCTCTGCAGGTACTATTTCCGGATATACGCCACGCATCAATTTACACACCGTATACATGGCATTTTTGAACATTCATGGTTCCTCTCAAGGGCAACCCGAGGATTTTGCTCGAATAGTAGACTACATTGAGGCCGGTAAAATTGGTCCAACCCTCGGCGGAATTTTTCCGCTGTCACAATTGCACCACGCACAAAAGACTTTCCAGGCGAAGAACTACGTCGGCAATATTGTTGTGGTTCCAGATGCAAAATGGAAAGAATTTGGTGAACCTGATGCCCGAAGATAATTGGCTAGTTGATATAGCCGACGTGGATGTCGGCGGGGATTACCATCGGGTTATTATTGGCGGAATTCCGATACCAAAAGGTTTATCAGCCTTTGAAATGCGCCACCTGATAACTTCTGAATTTGACACTCTGCGAAGTTTAATGATTGCGCCGCCGATGGGCCATGAAGATATGTGTGCCAACGTAACTTTTCCCTCAACAACTAGCGAGGCACCTTTTGGCCAAGTGATCATGGAATGCATGGGGTATCCATATTTTTCAGGGTCCAACACAGCAGCAACGCTTTTCGCTCTGATGGAGGCCGGCATGCTACCAAAATCGGAGGGGAGCAACAAAATCACTCACGAAGTGCCAGCTGGTTTGATCCAAGCGACTGCCACAGTAAGGAATGATGTCATCGAGGAGATGATTGTCGAAGGTGACGCCTCGTACGTGATCAATCCAAAGATACGGCTTGCCCTGCCCGATTATGGTAAGGTCGATGTAGCTCTTGTTTGGAGCGGGGCACTATTCGTCACGGTTGATGCTGAGCAGTTCGGTCTAAAAATAAACACAGCCGATTTTGCGAAAATGAAAGCTATCGGACTTGCGATTTGCGAAGCAATCGAACCTGATTTTGACGCAACTCACCCAAGGTTGGGGCCGTTAGAGGCACCTAAATTTGTAAATTTCCTTGGGCCTATAACTCAGGCCGGTTCAAACAAATTCGAAAGCGCAGGAGCAATTTATGGTCATCCTAACACGATCTTCAGGTGTCCCACTGGAACGGGCACGGCCGCGCGAATGGCTTATGAGTTAGACAAAGGTAGGATGCAGGCCAACGACCAGCTAACCAATACATCTCCAATTGGGACTCAATTCGTAGGCCATGGCCTAGGCTTAACAGAAAAAGCTGGCGTACCCATGCTTAGGGTCAACATTTCTTCACGGCCCTACGCTCTTATGCGAACCCAAATGAACGTTGATTTTCAAAACCCATCACTTTCACGATTTTCAAATCTCAGAAGATTTGGGCATTGATAGGCTTACAATTCTAACTAGAAAAATGCGCCTTGAAGCGATCAATGCAGCTCCTGAAGCCAGCTTCAAAGTCTCCGTCTCCCTTGTGGTATACGCTCTCAAAAGAGATTACTCCTTGGTAGCTGTCTTGTCGCAGGGAACTAGCAATTTTGGGAAAGTAGGGCGCAAGCTGTCCCTCGTCCATTCGGCGCACTTCAAGGTGTGCCCTTGGGGTGTCAACTAGGACGTCCTTGATATGAACGTGGCCTAAGTAACCCTGGCTCAATTCCATGTAACCATCAGGAAATGCCACCTCGTGACACCAGCAATTATTAGCTGGATCCCAGAGAACGCCCAAGACGTCCTTTGCATCCAGATCATCAATCAGACGACGACCCGTGTAACTTGAATTAACCATCGTGCCATTACCTGTTTCAACCACTAACTTGACACGTTCAGCCCTGGCCAACTCTATTGCTGGTGCAATCAGCGGCAGGATAGCGTCCCACGCGCCCTTCGCGACGTTCCATTGCTCTGCTCCATGACTACCCCAAAGTATTTGCTCCTTCTTTGGCGTCATGATCCGCACTAATCCCGCATCTAAAATGTGTGCCATGTCGATGACGCGTTTAAGTGCGTCCATATGGGTTGTGTGGAGTGTGTCACCTGGCTTGTTGTTTTGGGTCATACCCGCAAAGATGTGACGGGAGAGGCAGGAGACGGGCTTACCGCGATCTCTCAAGAGCCTGTCCATTTCTTTGATCTGCTCTGGCGTGTGATCACCCACCTCGGCATCCCAAACAAATTGTAATTCTGCGTATTCTAAGTCGAACTCATCCATTACATCGACGGCATGGTAGAGATCACGGCTGATACCGTCACAAATCACACCAAGTTTCATCTAATGGCCCTCGCCCCATCGCGGTGCAATTCTACACCGACTATTTCCTCAATAACCTGCGTACAAACCCAATTGTCTCCATTGGGGTACTTTATTTTACCTGCATGAAACACTTGCATCGCTTGAGCAGCCATATGCAGCGGCACAGTCATTTGCTGTGCCAAATCAAGGGAAATGGTTAAATCCTTGTGCATGGTAGAGATGTGACTGCCCGTCCCCTCGAATTTACGGTCGATTATATTCTCTAGAGCCGCCTTAGTAACGCCACATCCAGCTCCAGATGTGGTGAAAACATCGTGGATCACTTGCCCCGAAATGCCCGCCTTTGCAGCAAGAACACACGCCTCAAAATTCGCTGCGAAAATCGATCCAATTACTGTCTGAAGGCACGCCTTAACTGTCTGACCTTGTCCGGGGACTGACCCAACCCGATGAATTTTGGCTGACACAGCCTCCATGACTGGCGCCGCACGATCAAGGATATCTGAAGGAGCTGCGGCCATCATTGTAAGTGTGCCTGATTGCGCTCCCGGGAACCCGCCCGACACTGGAGTATCGACCAAATCGAGCCCAGTCGATTTTAATCCTTCTGCGATCTCTACAAGCTCATGCGGTTTGATTGTGGCAGTGATCAGAATAATTCCACCCTCACGCATGGCCTCCACTAGCCCACCCCTTCCAAAGATCACCTCCTTGGCCTGCGCACCAGTCATCACCATTACGAAGGCTGCGTCGACATTGCGGCCCAACTCGAACAAATTTTCTGCCGGTTTTCCCCCAAACTCAGAAAAACTAGTCATTCGCTTCTGATCAATGTCAAAGCCCCAAGTCTCAAAGCCAGCCTTGATCAAATTCAAAGCCAAGCCGCTGCCCATATCCCCAAGGCCAACAACCGCTGCCTTCATTATATCAACCTCCACCGTTGTGCTTGCGATCCGCCGTTCGAAAGCATCGCAGAAGCAGCCAAAAGCCAAGAAAAATCACTTGCAACTTTCATATTTGATGAATTTTGATGTGAAGCATGGTTTAGAATGGATTTATTTGATGTATTTTGATGTAGTAAGTGCCCGATGACCGGTCGTGCTCGTATCAAAGAAATTGCAAGTCTCGCCAATGTTGGCAGTGCCACTGTCGATAGGGTTATACATGGACGCAGCCATGTATCGGACGCGACCCGACAAAAGGTTCTCCAGGCCAAATCTGCAATAGAGAGTGGTGCGTGGACGGTGCGCAGCCCTAGGCCATGGCATTTGAAGGTGATTTTGCCTGAAATGGCCGGGCTATCTACTGAATATCTTGCCCAATGTTTTAACGAGTTTGGAGCTCTGGGGAATGCCATTGTCGAATGCGCATTTTCGCCCAAACTGGAGCCTGCCGCCTTGGCTCGCAAACTACGCAACTGTGGTTCGGGCAAGTGGGACGTGGTTATATTTCAAGCTCTGGAAGATCCAAGGGTTCGAGATGCTGTCTCCTATCTTAATAATAGAGGAGTGCCTTGCCTTAGTCTTCTCTCTCCCCTGCCTAATGCGCCAGTTATTGGGTTTGTTGGTAGTGACGGGCGAGCGGCGGGGCGAACTGCGGGGCTCTTAATGGGACTAGCATGCCCTCACGGCGGCGAAGTTGTAATTATTTCGGGCGGCCAGTTATATCGTTCTCACGAAAATCGAGAAATGGGGTTTCGCTCTTATCTCAGGAGCCACGCAAAGCACCTTAAAATACTTGAAACTGTGCTAGGCCATGACACGGCTGAACAAAATCACGAGAACTTAAGCCGAATTATCCGTAACACTCCCGGCTTGGTCGGGCTGTACAATGTAGGTGGCGGAAACGAAGGGATTGTGCGTGCCCTGTGTGAGGCCAATTTAACTTCAGAAATTTGCGTCATTGCACACAACCTAACACCCAGAACCCGAAGTCATCTAGGAGAGGGCATTTTTCAATTTATTCTTCACCAAGATATGAGACTGATGGCTGAGCGCGCCATAAATGTTTGCCTAAACTACCTAATCAACGGGCAAAGTGACAACATTCACGTGCCTGTGGAGATTATAACCAGGGAAAATCTGGAACCTCGTGATAGCGGCTAGCAAACATTGAATAGTTTGCCTCAATAAATGATTTATTTATTGCCACTTTCGATCATGTGTGAGCGTCATGCTCACAACATAAACGATATAACTTCGGAGCATTCTTGAGCTTTCTCAAAATTAAAACCATACCACAGCTCTTTTGGAGTGCGCCGGTCCCACTTAGTATGCGCCCGCCTTTTACGTCGTGCGCCATGCTCATATTTGGGCTAATAGTTTTTGGGTTTGGGGAGACACTCCTCATAGCATCAGGATCAGGGGTGAGCCCATGGACGGTTTTTGCTCAAGGGATTTCACGCCTTACCGGCTGGAGCATAGGGTTGACGACTTTCGTGGTCAGCTGTGCAGTGCTTCTTCTGTGGATCCCGCTAAGACAAATGCCGGGCATCGGGACCATTCTAAACATTATCATCGTAGCCTCAGTGATGGATTTGGCGCTGCCACATATCCCAGTTTTTGAAGAACCAATCTTCAAAATAGCTGAAGGCGCATTGGGTGTATTCACGACTGGATTTGGTGGAGCAATTTATTTGATTGCCAATCTTGGCCCGGGGCCGCGTGATGGCCTGATGACAGGAGCTCAGAGGATTACGGGATTACCGATTGTATGGGTTCGCAGCGCTATTGAAATTTTGGTGGTGACCGTAGGGTGGCTGCTCGGTGGAATTGTGGGCATCGGAACTCTTTTATTCGCATTTGGGATTGGCCCGTCGATTGCACTCAGCATGGCTATTTTAATTTCCTTATTTGGCAAAAAAAATTCACACTAATGGAAAGATTTTTAAGTTTTTTATCAAATAAAACGCATGCCAAGCTGCTAGGCAGAACCTTCGAAGCCCTCTTGAAGATTACTAAAATTTTTGAGAGCACGGCCTAATGCGCTAAAAACTTGACCAAATTTTTATCTGCTGATTAGCTCAGAGGGCGTTTGTAATTCTCATATGCGTGGTGAGTTGAGCTTGGGAGGACATTGATGTGCTGACAGATAAACAAAAAGAATCTTTTCACACCAATGGCTACCTCGTGGTCGAGGATGTGTTCGATCAAGAAACTATCTTGGAACCCGTACGTAAAGAATACGAAAACCTACTCGATGAGCTCGTTGACGGCTGGATTTCCGAAGGGAAAATTGCAGCTAGCATAAAAAAAGAAGACTTCTACACCAAGCTCATGCACTGCTATGAAGCAGGGTGCGACTGGTTCCAGCCGATGGATATTTCCCTGCCAGGGGATGAGATCAGTGAAAACACACCCATGCACTTTGGTCCCGCCGTCTTCAAACTCCTGACCGCTGACCGACTTCTTGACATCGTAGAAGATCTCATTGGTCCTGAAATCACTTCTAACCCAATCCAACATGTTCGATTGAAACCACCAGCGAAAAGATTGCACCATGACGAGGTGCGTCCCCACATTGGTAACACGGCATGGCATCAAGACCGTGGTGTGGCCCACGATGAAGCCGACGCCACCGACATGGTTACTGTGTGGTGTGCCGTTAACGACGCGACCGTCAGTAACGGCTGCCTGCAAGTTATTCCAAAGAAGACTGAACAGAGCTTATTGCCTCATTGCCCACAGCGACAAACCACAATAGCGGACGGCTTTTTAGAACAGAGCAATGCAATACCTTTGCCCGTTAAGTCGGGTGGTATTTTGATCCTACATCCGTTGACGCCCCACGCCTCACTAGACAACATGACGGATAAATTCAGATGGTCTTTCGATATACGCTTCAACAAAACTGGGCAGCCTACAGGTAGATCACACTTCCCAGAATTTATTGCGCGTAGCAAAGCAGATCCTGGCCAGGTGCTGACAGACTGGAAAGCTTGGAAAAAATCATGGGAAGAAGCGCGGAAAAAACTCTCGATGCAGAGCCATATACCGATCCACCGCTGGGCCAGCGACGCGCCATTTTGTGCTTAACTCCTATTTTCTGTATGACATGGTGGACTTCACGGTAACCGCGTACAACCAAACCTCCAGGTGCGCAGGAGGCGCGACTGAAATTAGTTGGTTTTCTACCATTGAGTGAATAGCAGCGCGTTAAGTCTTAGGAACTTCTAATCTTCGTATCTGACATCACTGCCTTTCATTAAATCTGGCAACCACTTCGGCATTTTAAGGCCTTGTGCGACCTGCGCGTCCAACTCGGCTTCGAGGGATTTGATGCGTTCCAGCTTTTGAATAACATCATCGATCTTGGCAAAGGGAACTACAACTACTCCGTCGAGGTCAGCAACAATCATGTCACCGGTCTCAACCTGTTGGCCACCAATTTGAATTGGAAAGCCGACTGTTCCAGGCCCAGACATGTAGGGAGACGCAGGTGTGAGGCCTGTGCACCAAACCGGCAGACCTACTTCGACGATGCCTCGATAATCGCGGACGGGGCCATCGGTTATAAATCCAGCAGACCCACAGTTTTTGTACATTCCTATCAATCGATCGCCAGCCGCAGCGCAACCCTGATGGGCGTCAGAAGACACAACCACTATCTCGCCGCCTTCGATTAAATCCAGGGCAGCAAAGCTAGCTAAAACGTCAGCCGGACCCGAATAAGCCGTTATTGCCGGTCCTGCCGCAACACACTTGATGTCTCGGCCCGCACCCAGAGGTTGAATATTCTCACTCAGTGCACCTTTTCCATCTAGCGCATCTGCAACAAAGCTAGTCGGTACATTCTGAAAAGCCGCGACCTGCGCTTTGGTAGGACGGCTAATATTCTTCTTGATGATTAACCTGGGCGGATTTTCAATCATGATGCACCTTTTCTTTAACTTGTAAAAATCAAAGAATGACAAATTTAAAGCGTACTGGCTATCAATTTTCGTTAGATGAAAATTACGTCTATAGCCCTCAATTTAGGCCAGTTTCAGGAGCGCGTTGGCGGAGTTGCTAGAAAAAATGGATCGGTACGCGGTTAAAATTTTCTTGCTTTTTAAGTGGTCCACTAGACACAGTTTGTTTGATCAAAAGGTGTCGAGACAATGGTTCTAGAAAACAAAAAAAGCGTAACAAAGACTAAGGTGGCTAAAGGCCACCTTTCCGGGATGCTAGTCTTCGAATTTTTCTCCACTGGGATGCCCATGATAGCCGCGTCCGCGGGTGCTGATTTTCTGATGTATGACATGGAGCACACCGGAATTGGATTTGAGACATTAAAAAATCAAATGGCGGCATGCAGGGGGCTCGATATAGCGCCGTTTGTTAGGGTACCTACGGTGGAAGGGAACACAATCGGTCAGGCACTAGATATAGGCGCCCATGGTGTGATGATACCCATGATAGAAAGTGCTGACCAGGCAAGAGACCTTGTAAAGCGGGCCTACTACCCACCGATTGGCAAGCGCGGCACTGCATTTGGTGTGGCACACGACGACTACTCAGACAGGGCCCCGGCGGCGATCATGGCAGACGCTAATGAAAAAACCACGTTAATTGCCATGATCGAAACAGCTGAAGGACTTAAAAACGTGGACGAAATTGCTGCCGTCGAGGGTATTGACGTGCTATGGCTGGGACATTTCGACCTAACCAGCTCTATGGGTATACCCGGGCAACTAGATCACCCCGATTATCTTGCCGCTGTGTCGCAGATTGTATCTGCAGCCAACAAAAATGGGAAACTTGCAGGCTTCATGGCCGTCAACAAAGCGGTCGCCGAGGAGTATTGGGGGCATGGATTTCGTATGATTGCCTATGGCATAGATCACATTTTGCTCAAGGCGGAGCTAAACAGCGGAATTAATTTCATTAATTCTCTCAGTAACAAAAACGTAGAGAACTGATGTGCAAAAGTTCAGAGTAGGAATATCGGGTTCAATTTTTGGAAGTGACGGTGCACCGTGCTTCGACCCACAGATCTTGCAAAAACTAATGGATCGCCCGGACATTGATGCCACGATCCTACCGGCAGAAAAGACCGAAATTGACGCGCATGATGCCGAAAATTTTAATGCAATCTACTTAATGCTGGAGAAAGTTTCATTCTCACAAATAGCGCCACGCACTGGCCCCTTCACTGGTCGGTTACGCCTGCTGGCGCGCCACGGAGTGGGCTTTGACTCAGTTGATATTGATGGCATGAACAACTTAGGAATTATGGTCACCAACACTCCTGATGCGGTGCGCCGCCCGGTTGCCACGATGGCCATGACTATGATGTTGGCTGCGACCCATCGCATTATTGAGAAGCATAATTTGACGCGTGCCGGCGGGTGGTCCCACAATGCCGATTACATGGGCACGGGGCTGACTGGTAAGGTGTTAGGTGTCCTCGGGGCGGGCAGCATCGGCAAAGAAATACTTCGCCTTGCGCAACCTTTTGAAATGAAATTAGCAGCTGCTGACCCAAATTGCTCCGTAGCAGAACTAAGTGCTTTGGGCGCGGAAAAGTTAAGTACTGAGGAGCTTTTTGAAAAAAGTGATGTCCTAATTATAGCGACATCACTCAACCAGGATACTTATCACCTGGTGGACATGAGTAAGTTGTCCAGAATGAAGCGAACTGCAGCTCTAATAAACGTGGCACGTGGTCCAGTGATTAAGGAAGTTGATCTGATCGAGGCGCTTCAAAAAAATTATCTATCGTGCGCAGGGTTGGATGTTTTTGAACAAGAGCCTGTAGACATGGCGAACCCACTTCTCAAAATGGACAATGTGATAACTACATCTCACTCATTATGCTGGACAGATGAATGCTTCGATAACATCGCACGAGATGCGATCGGGAGCGTTCTGTCATACGCTGACCGGAGAACACCTCAATACATTGTAAACAGAAGCGTGCTAGAGCATCCTAGGCAAAAATCCTGGTTTTAAAGATTGTTTTTCATTGGTCTATTTTCATCCTGACCAAAATTTAACTAAGTTTGCGATGGCCTTGCTTCCTGACGCCTTAAAAGCCAAGCTCTCCAAAGGGCATTATTAGGAGGGTTAATATGAGCGTTACGCTCTTCGATCTGACAGGAAAGACCGCATTGGTTACAGGGTCTTCACGCGGGCTGGGACTTGCTTTTGCTAAGGGTCTGGCACAGGCCGGAGCAAGTGTAATCCTAAATGGTACTAACGACGACAACCTCGAGGTTGCCCGCGCTCAGCTACAGGGACTGGGATTGAGCACTAGAGTTTCCGCTTTTGATGTCACCAATGAGCAATCCGTTATCTGTGCGTTCCAAGAACTTGATGCAAACGGAATTAAAGTTGACGTTTTGGTCAACAATGCGGGGATCCAGTTTCGCAAACCAATGCTTGAACTGGAGACTAAGGACTGGCATCGCGTACTAGACACGAATTTGACTGCCGCCTTCATTGTTGGTCGCGAGGCAGCTAAGCGGATGGCCGAACGCGGCCACGGCAAGATTATCAATATCGGCTCGCTCACCTCAGAGCTCGCGCGTGCGACGGTGGCTCCCTACACTGTAGCCAAGGGCGGCATCAAAATGCTTACTAAAGCCATGGCAGCGGAGTGGGGAGAATTGGGCATTCAGGCCAATGCTATTGGACCCGGTTACATGGTCACAGACATGAACGAGGCGCTTATTAACAACCCAAAGTTTGATGAGTGGGTCAAGTCACGCACACCAATGCGGCGATGGGGGCGGCCCGAGGAATTAGCTGGCACGTGCATATATCTTGCGTCGGACGCCTCTAACTACGTTTCAGGACAAATTATCTATGCCGATGGCGGCATGATTTCAGTTCTCTAAGGGTGATCAGAATGAAAATTGTCTTCTACGGAGCGAATGCAGTAAGTTTTCTACCGGGAGTATCCGACCTGTTAACGATCCCCCATGAGATCACCAGCCTACCGGACGCGGTTGATCAAATTGCGCAGGATGCACTTAACGCGGCAGACGTTGTGGTGGGTGTCCACTTCAAGTCCCCCGTCACAGCTCGAAATGCGCAACTGTTCCAGCTACCCGCGGCGGGGTACGACCAGGTGGCATTTGACGCTCTTCCGGCCACCTGCAAAGTGTGTAACGCCTTTGGCCACGAGAATGCGATTGCCGAATATGTGATGTCTGCCCTTCTGTCCCGTCACGTCCCCCTAGCGACGGCAGACGCTCAATTAAGAGCGGGCACCTGGAATTTTTGGGCGGGCGCAGGACCCACGGCTCTGCGAACCGAACTGGGCGCTCAGAGCATTGGGATCATTGGCCATGGCCACATCGGGCAGGCCCTCGCGGATCGGGCGGCAGCCTTTGGCATGGCGGTGCACGTTGCCAATCGAAGCCCTGTCACGAGCGAACGCTATACCGCCGTTTACGGTCTCGACGAACTAAACAATATGCTGGGCGCGGTCGACATTGTGGTCAACACGCTCCCGCTCACGCCCTCCACAGTCTCATTGATTGACGGCTCAGCCTTCACCGCCATGCAGCGCCACTGCGTCTTCCTGAACGTTGGCCGCGGAGGCGTGGTAGATGAAGACGCGCTGTATGACGCCCTCGCGGACAAGACAATTGGCGGCGCAATCATAGACACTTGGTACAGTTATCCGACTGATGCCTCCACACCACACCGCCCCGCGACACGTCGCTTCGAGGATCTGCCGAACATAGTTATGACGCCGCACATGTCCGGATGGACAAACGGCACCATAGCGCGGCGGCAGGCAACAATCGCGGACAACATCACGCGCCTGGCTGAGGGCCTGCCCCTCATCAATCAATTGAATTAGGAAACTTTCGAATGACCAAGATTACGCGCGTCACCCTCACTGAATTTGAATTCGAGGCCGCAAATCTGGCACCATCCGCCGGTGGTAGCTCAATCGGAGGGCTCTATTACAGACCGGGCGCATCAACTCCAATCAAAAAATACGCCGTCGAAATCGAGACGGGAGATGGCTGCATTGGAAGTTACGTCGTGAACTGGGGGGCATCACTCTCGGTATTTGGGCAAATGCAGATGCTGGCGCCAATGCTAATTGGCCGCGAGGCGGAGGAGCGTGAGGGGATCTACGACGACCTCAAGCGTGAGGCCCGCCAGTTTGATCACATGGGGCATGGGCCGCTTGATATCGCACTGTGGGATTGGCAGGGAAAAGCACTAGGCTGCTCGATAGCCACATTACTCGGGAGCCACCGGCGGGAATTTCCCGCCTATGCCAGCACCTACCACGGCGACCGCAGTGGCGGGCTAGACTGCAAGGAGGCCTACAGTGACTTTGCCTTGGCATGCAAGGAAATGGGATATCGCGCTTTCAAAATCCACGGCTGGCACGATGGCAATGCCCGAGAGGAGGCAGAGTTAGTGCTCCACGTGCGTAAGGTTGTGGGAGATGAGATGACGCTGATGCTCGACCCGGCCTGTCAGTTGCGCAATTTCGCAGACACTCTCTATGTCGGGAAGGCCTGCGACGAAGCCAATTACTTTTGGCTTGAAGATCCCTACCGCGACAGCGGCGTCTCAGCTTTTGCCCACAAGAAATTACGCGAAATGTTGCGCACGCCGCTGCTACAAACTGAACACGTGCGTGGTGTTGAACCCAAAGCTGACTTCTTAATTGCGGGCGGCACTGACTTCCTGCGCTCTGATCCCGAATATGACATGGGGATCACGGGCTGCCTTAAAATTCATAATATGGCCGAAAGTTTTGGCGTGGATGTCGAGGTGCATGCCTGTGGGCCCGCGCATCGCCACATGATCGCCCGCAGTCGTAACTCAAACTTCTACGAGGTGGCCCTGGTGGGGCCTGACTGCCCAAATGCAGTGCCGCCAGTGTATGAATGCGGCTACACTGACCAACTGGACTGCATTGACGAAAACGGCATGGTCCAATTGCCTGATGGCGTGGGGCTTGGCGTGGCTTATGACTGGGAGTTTATTGACGCGCACAAAACACACCAGATCGTCTACAACTAGAGGGCCGATTTAGTCATCATGACAATATTGGGCCCTGAGCTGGCTATTGGATCTAATCCACACTACAAAATATCATTGAGGCTCAAAAGCACCTTCGGCAGAGAGGCGGCATCCGCACCGCATGAAAAATTTTATTCCAAAAATCGTTGAAGAGAGCCTTAAGCTGTTGGTGCAGCGCCCCGAGTGGGTTCAAGTCGGCGCACTGTGCTATCGCCACAAAAAAGGGAAATTACAGATCCTTCTGGTTACGAGCCGCGGCACAAAGCGCTGGATTATTCCGAAGGGCTGGCCAATGCCGGGCAAGCACGGGTCCCCCGCTGCAAAGCAGGAAGCTTGGGAGGAGGCTGGCGTGGCTGTTGCTCAGATTGAAAGCGAACCGCTCGGACAATATCGCTATCGCAAGAAAATGGCGAGTGGCCTGGCCCTGCCCGTCACGACTTTTGTGTATCCCTGCGAGGTATCGAAGGTCACAAAAAACTACCCCGAGAAAAGCCAGCGTAAGCGTAAGTGGTTCACCCCGAAGAAGGCCGCCAAAAAAGTTTCGGAACCTGAATTAAAAAAGATAATCTTAGATTTCTCGACAGCGATAGCCGGACAAGATACACCCGTGGGGCGCTGACGAACTTTACGGCCTTGGAGACAGATATGGCACAAAATCAGTTTGATCCACGGGACTTGGAGACCCTCGACCGTGACCTCGATCGTCTTTCTGCAATTGAAGTTGCGTCTAATTATGTTTCACGCCCAATTGTTGGCCCGAGTCTTGCGATTGTTTTTATTGCGATAGCCGGTTTAGCCAGTGCCACAATGTTCGGCTTCTCCAATGGTGGCTTCTTAATTGTGTTGGCAGCAATTTTTGGTGCCTACATGGCACTCAACATTGGAGCCAACGACGTCGCAAATAATATGGGGCCAGCCGTAGGCGCAAAGGCAATTACAATGGCCGGCGCTATCGCGATTGCCGTTATATTCGAGAGTGCGGGCGCATTGATTGCAGGCGGAGATGTTGTCTCTACCATTGCGAAGGGCATTATTGATCAATCCGCATTGTCAAACACTCAGAGTTTCATCTGGGCTATGCTTGCCGCCCTATTGGCCTCTGCCCTGTGGGTTAACTTAGCGACTTGGATTGGCGCGCCAGTGTCCACCACTCACTCAGTTGTGGGCGGGGTCATGGGCGCGGGCATCGCCGCCGCGGGGTTGGCCAGCGTGAATTGGCCCACCATGAGTGCGATCGCGGCGAGTTGGGTCATCTCACCCGTGTTGGGTGGCGTCATCGCGGCGAGCTTTTTGGCGCTGATCAAGTCTCGGATCATCTATCAGGAAGATAAAATTCAGGCGGCTCGAAAATGGGTCCCGATTTTACTTGGAATTATGGCCGGTGCATTTGCCACTTACTTGGCGCTCAAAGGCATCAAGAAGTTATTGAAGATTGATCTCAGCACAGCGCTTGGTATCGGAGTGGCAGCGGGCATCTTAGTCACAATCCTTATGTTTCCAGTGATTAAGAAACAATCCGAGGGACTGGAAAATAGAAACAAGTCGCTCAAGGTATTGTTCCGCATACCACTGCTCGTCTCTGCGGCATTGTTGAGTTTTGCGCATGGCGCAAACGACGTGGCCAATGCCGTGGGTCCGCTTGCCGCCATTGTGCAGGCCTCGCAATCAGGCATGGTGGAAGGTACTGCGGCCATACCCCTTTGGGTCATGATTATTGGGGCGCTCGGGATCTCATTTGGCCTATTCCTGTTTGGTCCCAAGCTGATCCACATGGTCGGCAATCAAATCACGAAACTTAACCCAATGCGGGCCTACTGCGTGGCCCTCTCGGCGGCGATTACGGTTATCGTGGCCAGCTGGCTCGGGCTGCCAGTCAGCTCAACTCACATAGCGGTTGGCGGTGTCTTCGGAGTAGGCTTCTTCCGGGAGTGGGACGCAGATCGACGGCGCCAGAGGCTACAGATTGGATTATCAAAATCTGACCTACCTGGGCGCGAGGAGAAGAAGCGCCGCAAGCTGGTGCGCCGGTCACACTTCATGACGATTATCGCCGCATGGGTGATAACAGTTCCATCTGCAGCCTTAATTTCGGCAGCAATTTACTTGGTATTTTCAAACCTATGAAGAGGCAGTTTTTTAGCCTAATGCTGATGTGGCGCTCCATTACTGCAGGCAAAATCAACAATGGAACGCTCTGACCTGTCGCAGATCTGGCCAACCATTTAGGCACGACCTACGAGATCCCAAACGCACAAGCCCCACACAAACTACCGTCTCGTTTACCAGCTGCATCAAGACTGTGACGTAATCTGCCGGGGCCACTTCTGCAAATTATATCAGCGAACAGTTATCTTTCATCTTGATAGAAAAAATACGCATGGTAGCCTCACTTAATGAGCGATCCGATTCCAGAGTTGAGACTGTGGCAAGCCGTCCTGTGGAGGGCCAATCAGGATTTACAAGCAAGCGAAAGCAGCAGAGATCGAGAGTTTCAAAACGTCAGGCGCTGGATTGGGGAATATCCATCGAGAGACTTCCGAGAGGTGTGTATGATGGCGAACTTGGAACCTGATTTTGTACACCCGCGGCTTCACAAAGCACTATCAGAAAAGTTAGAGCGCCTTGCACCATATAGACAAAGTAAAAACTTTGCCGCCGAGTAGTCGTGGCGACTTAGCTATACTGCTAGTGGGGATTAGTTATGTTTGGGTGTACAAAAATTACATCCACCCACCAGCTTCTTTCTAAGCAGCGCCTTTGTAAAAAGTTTCAGGAGAGTTCGCGGAGCAATCTGAAGAAAAGCATCGAAACTACGAGCACTGCTGCAAAACCTAACACATCTCCGATAAAAATAGCGCCAGAGGCCCGCACGTCTGTTACATCCAAAGTGTAGTGCAGGGCCGCATTCATCATTGCACCAAACGCACCGGCGAGAACCAGACTTTTCCAATCGATTGAAACCGAGAGATAATTACGCTCGATAAAGTCAAAGCGGCTCAATACCTCAAAGGCCAGAACGCAGGCCATGAGGCTCCCCAATGCCAGAACAAGCCCTTCGAGGATCGTTGCGGCATCACCCCCAAGCCCCGCATAGACCGCGCTGATAGGCAGAAGGTAGAGGATGCTCCGCCACCCAAATAAATAGGCCGCCAGCACCCGAACACCATGAGGGAAGAACAGCACGCTGCCATAAATAATGCCCGGCACCACGGACTGCTGCAATTTATCCGACACAACGAATACGGCCTCAAAGGCCATCGCGTAAAAGATCGAACACATGACCAAGGCCACAAGATCGGTCATAAGTGCATGCCGTATACGCACAGCCTTACTCGGGAACCTAAAAATCAAGCCACGATAATATAATCGGACTTGCGACCTGCGCCTGCGCGCTTCAGCTTGCCCTTATCGATCAGGCAGCGCAGCGTGCGAAACTTTGTGCTCACGGGCATGTCCGCGATCAAATCCTGCGCCTCTAAATCATGAAGCGAAAATGAGCCGTCCGCTTTTGCGGCCAATGCCGCGGCACTGAGCACATATTTCTCAGCCTCAGTGAGTTGGTGAATGCCCACTGACGCCTCCATTTTTTCCAACGTATAGCGCAACCGCGCGACATTGGTGAGGATGTCAAAATTTAAAGCCAATTGCCTCCACCTCACAAAAGTTTGCCTCACTGGGTTGAATTATAACCCGCGAAACACTTTCTGGATAGCCGCTCATGTGGCCAAGCACAGCCTGACCACGTGAGCGCTTCGGTTACTTTATGAGCAAACCGTCGAGTGATTTGCCGGAGGCAATGTGTGCCTCGACCCACTTTGGCTGGCGCCCACGCCCAGTCCAAGTCTGCTCTGAATTGTCGGGGTTCACGTATTTTGGCGCCACCTTGGATACCGACTTTTTTGATTTTCCGCCCAACAAGTCGGAAAGCGAAAAGCCCATCTCAGCGGCCTGCTTCTCAAGTTTGGCTAGCGCCTCCCTCTTCATTCGGTCTTGGTAGCCATCGATAGCTTTACTGACGCGCTTATTCAAATCACGGAGTTCAGCTAAGGAAAGATTATCAAGATCTATATTCATTTTGATGCTCCAAATAAATCACCAGAAACTAATTCAATAAATAGAATAAAAATTCAAGAATTTTTTTGAATGGGGACGCCAATAATTTAATTTAAATTTTCAATCAATCGTTACTTAATAACGCAAAGATAAGCACTTAACTAAAAATCTCAACATGAAGTAAATATTTAATACCAAAAATATAATAATACTAATCTGGCAACGAAATTGCGTACCCAGCTCTCTTGTCCATTCCAAGCCTAGTTACGTAGCCACCTGCACACAAAGCTTTGAGTGAACGAAAAAAAGAACTCCGAGACACACCGTCCTCTCCCCTCAACTTTTCAAGAACCTCGACCGGAGAAAATATATTTTCCGAATTAGATGCCGCAAAGGCTGCCCTCAACACCTTCCGCTCAAGATGAGACAGGCTGCCTATCCCAGCAGCCTGCTCCATCCGCTCCAAACGCGATGCCAGTGCACAAATACGAGCTAACCTTGCATGCCGCCCCATTAGAAGTCACTCCAAAGAATTTATTCCACTCGGACAATGTATCTCGGCAGGTCAAATCAATCAATTGAGCCAGTCATCGAGGGTAATATTATCCATGCAACCGCAGCCATTTTATCAAGCTACCATTACATTAGAAATCGCTAGAAATGATAAAAACTCATCGCGAGACGAGTGGCCCAAAGATATCCATGACCACATAGGCCCTCAGCTTGCTGGCGGCGCCTCTTGAGTTGACGCGTCTGCTTCAGCTTCAGACTGGGCGGCCGCACGCTCGAGTGCAGCTGCCTCCCGGGCTATATAGTCACAGTGAGCGCCCAATTGAGCCGACAGTAATTTACCGTCATGCGAAAGGTCAGCAATTTTCCAACGATACCCGTCGCGCAATAACGTGACATCCACGCGCTGCGAGCCTGGAGTGCGGCCGGTCAATACAGATACCTGTGCTGCTTGCTGGGTCTCTATCTGGCTCTCATAGACCAAGGTCTCAGGGAGTTCCGCTAGGACTGGCAAGACGTCGCCCATCTCTAGTGGCGCCCCATAAGCTTCCTGATGGCATGCAGCGGCGCGGGCCGAGGCCTGCACCAAATCATCGGTGAGATATTGCGGCTGCAGTTCGGGATCTGTGAAAGCGGCCATAACCACCCCACCACGGGGCGGGATCACCTGCGCCAAAGCCTGTTGAGGGGGGCTCAACTCCTCCACAGGGGGCATGCTCATCGGTTGACACCCAGCAAGAAGGGTGGCGGTCAAGATCAAAGCAACGGGCAAGTGGCGCATGGGTTTGGCCCTCCTTGGGGCAGTCGAAATTCTGGTCACGCCTCCCCTAGCAAACCCTTGCGCTTGGGGCAAAGAAATAGCGCGGGCCGACGATAAATTCAGCCCGCGCCTGTGTCTGTGTCTGCTAGGTGGGGCGCCTTAATCCGTCAGGGTCAGAGCAACAAAGCGTGGATCCCCCGCGCGGCGGATCAGCAAGAGAATAGATTTTTGCCCTGCATCACGCGCCTCTCCAACAATTTGGTCGAATTCCTGCGGGGTGGAAATCGGCATTTGTGCGACTTCGGTCACGATATCGCCCGCCTGAAGGCCCTTTGCCGCCGCGTCCGAGCTTGGATCGACCGCCTCAATCACCACACCGCTCAGGCCCCGTGCCGCGAGGTCTGCACGATCCTCTTCGGTGATAGGGCCAAGGCGCAGGCCAAGCACATCCACGGATGCGGGTTTAATCGGTTCGGGCTGCCCCGCGCCGCCTGCATCCGCGGTCTCGCGGCGCCCCAAGGTGACAGAGAGGGTTTCAACGTCACCACTTCGCAGAACGTCCATATCCACTGTTTCCCCAACAGGGGCCGCGGCCACAACACGCACCAATTCGCGGGTATCCTGAATATCCTGCCCATCAAAGCTGAGGATCACATCGCCCACCTCGACACCCGCATCACGGGCGGGGCCTTCTGGCACATCTGTGACCAATGCACCGCGCGCCTCCTCCAAGGACAGGCCATCAGCGATATCTTGGGTCACGTCCTGAATGCGCACGCCCAACCATCCGCGGCGCGTTTCGCCGAATTGCTGCAATTGATCAACCACATCGCTGACCACGGCAGAGGCCATAGAAAACCCGATACCAATCGAGCCACCGTTGGGTGACAGGATCGCAGTGTTCACGCCGATGACATCGCCCTCGAGGTTGAACAATGGTCCGCCCGAGTTACCGCGATTGATTGCAGCGTCTGTCTGGATGAAATCATCATAGGCCCCCGACAATTCCCGCCCACGTGCCGATACGACACCAACCGAAACAGAGAACCCCTGCCCCAGCGGGTTTCCCATGGCCATAACCCAATCCCCCACGCGCAGCGCGTCACTATCCCCAAAGGAGACAGAGGTGAGCGGGCTTTCAGGGTCAACCTTCAAAAGCGCGATATCGGTGTTGGGGTCTGTGCCGATTAATTCAGCCTGCAAGACCTCGCCCGTGCGGAATTCGACCGAAATCTCATCGGCCCCTTCGATCACGTGATTATTGGTGACGATGAACCCATCTTCAGAGATCACAAACCCCGATCCCAAAGCCTGCGAACGGCGGGGGGCTTGGCCCCCTTGGCCATTGCGGTTCATGAAATCGTTAAAGAAATCTTCAAATGGGGATCCAGGTGGCAACATGGGTTGGATGCCCTGCGGCCCTTGTTGGCGGGCGGCAACGATTGAGGTTGTGGTGATATTCACCACTGAATCGCCCACTTGATCCACCAAATCTGCGAATGTGTCAGGCCGCGCCGATTGCGCATGCGCGGGGCTTTGCAGGGTGATTAGCCCCAGCGCCACAAGTGCGGCAGCCAGTAATAGCGCCGCTTGGCGCAGAGGCGAGACCGGCGGTGGCGCAATGGCAATTGCCTTCACCCGCGCCACAGCTCTTGGCCGCATCCATTCCGTGGTTTGATAATCGCGTCTCACCTGCACACTCCTTTTTTATCTCCCAAACCACGCCCAGACGAGCTGTGGTTAGGTTCCGTCATAACCAATAGGGTCAGATGAATATTTGGCCGCCCACAAGGCTATTCAAGAACCGTCCCTATCACCCTATCTCACACCCCCGTCACAAGGCCGTGAAAGTAAATTACAAACTTCCCGCAAAGGCCAGAATGATGACCCCAAAACACACCGCGCCAAAGCCGATGAGGCGGCGTGTTTCCACGGGGATCGCCGCGAGAAACGCAATCAGATTTTCCAAACGCGAAGGGGCCAGCACAAAGACCAGCCCCTCGATCAGCAGGGCCATACCAAGCCCTGCAATTATAATGTCCCACGATAATCCCAGCATCAGCGCGGGCTCTGCGAAGACCTCAAGTAATCAAAGAATTCGCTATCAGGGGCCAAGAGGAAGGTGGAATTCCCCGTGCGCAGGGCTTGGCTATAGGCATTCATCGAACGATAGAATTCAAAGAATTCCGTATCCTGCGAGAAGGCCTCGGCAAAGATGCGGTTCCGTTCGCCATCTGCTTCACCGCGGATGATTTCCGCTTCGCGGGTTGCCTCTGACACAATCTCAACCACGGTGCGGTCGGCTTGGGCGCGGACGCGCTGTGCAGCCTCGGCACCACGGGCGCGTTCATCCGTGGCTTCGCGCTGCCGCTCGGCCTCCATACGGGCGAAGGTGGCTTCAAGGTTTTGCTGTGGCAATTCCGTGCGCTTGAGGCGCACATCCAGAACTTCAAGACCAATCCGATCGGCCAGGTTGCGTGCCTGCTCCGTGATGCGTGCCATAAGGGAGGCGCGCTCACTGGACAAAATCGTGTTTGAAGTCACACCGTCAGCACCCAAGACAGCACGGATCTGTGGGTTGAGAATATCTTGTAGCTGCGCCTCAGCCGCGCGCAGACCGCCCGCGCCAATCGCCTGACGGAAGGCAACCACATCCGAAATCCGATAGCGTGCAAAGGCATCAACCACCAAGCGGCGATCATCAGACGGGGTCACCTCAATCGGTTGGGTGTCAAGCGACAGGATCCGGTCGTCATAATACACCACCTCCTGGATGAACGGCACTTTGACGTTCAACCCTGGCTCTTCGATGACCTGACGAATTTGACCAAATTGCAGGACAAGCGCCTTTTGACGCTCATCCACGATGAACAGTGAGCTGAACGCCACGGCAACGGCGAGAACGCCAACGGGGATTAGGAAAGCAATACGAGACATCAGTTATTCCCCCCTGCTGCGGGCTCAGTTCTGCGCAATTCATTGAGCGGCAAATACGGCACAACCCCATTCCCCCCGCCATTCTCATCCATGACGATCAGATTCACATCACCCAGAACCTGCTCCATAGTTTCAAGATAGATACGGCGGCGTGTTACTTCGGGCGCCCCGCGATATTCTTGAAGAACCGCCAAGAAACGGCTTGCTTGACCTTCGGCCTCATTGACCACTTGGGCGCGATACCCTTCGGCCTCTTCCAGCAGCTGCGCCGCTTCACCGCGCGCGCCCGCAAGGGCTTGGTTGGCATAGGCATCCGCCTGACGCTCCAGTCGGTCGCGTTCCTGTTCTGCGGCTTGCACGTCACGGAAGGCGTCAATGACCTCGGCGGGCGGGTCAGCGCGGTCAAGGTTGAGACGCACGATATTGATGCCTGAATCATATCCATCCATCGTGGTTTGGATCAAATCCCGCACCTGATCTGCGATCAAGCCACGATCGCGGTTTAGAATTGGAGACAGCTCGGACTGCGCGATGACTTCACGCATCGCGGCCTCTGATACAGAGCGCACAGTTGCCTCTGGATCGCGAAGGTTAAAGAGGAACTCTGCTGGGTCTTTGATGTTCCAAACAACTTGGAAATCAATATCGACGATGTTTTCATCCGTGGTCAGCATCAGGCCTTCGCCCGCGCGGGAAGACCCAATCGCCTCGGTGCGCTGCGTGGTGACTTCGATCACTTGGGCACGCACAAAGGGCCACGGCGCCAAATGCGGGCCGTCGCCCGTGGTGCGATAGAAACTGCCAAAGAATGTTTCAACGCCCTGCTGAGACGGCTGAACCGTGTAGAAGGACGCCAAGAACCAAGCAACGATGCCTGCGCCAGCGCCAAGCAGGAACATGCTGCGTGTCGGTTTAAACCCACCGCCGCCCGCGCCTCCGCCAAAGCCGCCATTGCCGCCACCGCGCCCCCCCATCAAAACGCGGAGTTGCTCTTGGCCCTTGCGAACCAAATCATCCAATTCGGGGATCTGTTGCCCACCGCCCTGTTCAGGGCGGCGCTGGCCGCCGTTGCGACCATCATCATCGCCACCGCGATTTCCGCCAGAGCCCCAAGGGCCGCCGTTATTTCCAGCCATGCTGCGATATATCCTCTTGTGATCTCTCGTCTTACATATTCAATCAAATCTCTGCCCTGCCGCGCCACGCTGCACCACACGGGCCATCACCGTCCTGACACAGATGTGCCTTCGCGCCTGATTTTCAAGCCACGCGGACGGGTGTTTTCAGTGTCACCAATTCCTCCGACATGGTGGGATGCACGGCGCAGACGCGGTCAAAATCTTCCTTTGTTGCGCCCATTTTCACAGCAATACCCGCCAATTGGATCATCTCACCCGCCTGTGGGGCGACAATGTGACAGCCCAAAACGCGGCGCGTTTCAGCGCAAACCACCAATTTCATCATCACCCGATCAGAACGCCCGGCAAAACTGGATTGCATCGGTTTGAAAGAGGTCGCGTAGACCTCAATCGGGCCTGCCGCACGGGCCTCTTCCTCAGACAGGCCCACAGTGCCAAATTCGGGCTGTGTGAACACCGCCGAGGGGATTAAATCATGATCCACAGGCGTCTTTTTGCCTTCAAAGACTGTCGCCACAAAGGCCATCGCTTCGCGAATGGCAACGGGGGTTAGATTCACACGATTGGTCACATCCCCAATCGCATAAATCGAAGGCACGGCGGTTTGGCTGAATTGATCCACCACAATCTCACCACCACGGCCCAATTCCACGCCAAGGGCGTCTAACCCCAACCCATCGGTGTTGGGGCGGCGACCTGTCGCAAAAAACACCTGATCGAAACTTTGCGTCTCGCCATTTGTCGCCTCAACACGCAAGCCCGTGTCAGTTTTCTCAATCCCGATCACATCAGTGCCCATATGGATAGAAACCCCATTGGCCCGCATCTGGTCGCAAATCAGCCCACGCGCCTCATCATCAAAGCCACGCAGAATTTGTGCGCCGCGATAATATTGCGTGACCTCAACCCCAAGGCCATTGAGAATACAGGAGAACTCGCACGCGATATAGCCACCGCCCACAATCAATATTGATTTCGGCAGTTGCGGCAGGTTGAAAATATCATCCGATACGATGCCATATTCCGCGCCCTTGACATCGGGGCGGACGGGCCGACCGCCCGTAGCGATCAAGATATGTTTCGCGGATTTGATTGTGCCATCGGCAAGGCGCACGGAATGCGGATCCGACAGGGTGGCCCGCTGCGCAAAAACAGTGACACCTGATTTGTCCAACAGGCCGTTATAAACACCTTCCAAGCGATCTAACTCGGCGGATAATTTGCGCTGGAAATTCGGCCAATGAAATGCCCCCAGTGAAATGTCCCACCCATAGGCCGCTGCATCTTCTGCCATCGGCGCATATTCCGAGGCAAAGACCATCAGTTTTTTGGGCACGCATCCGCGGATCACACAGGTGCCCCCCATGCGGCTATCCTCAGCCAAGGCCACCTTGATCCCCAAACCTGCTGCAACGCGTGCGGCGCGCACCCCGCCAGAGCCGCCACCAATCACGAAAAGATCATAGTCAAATGTCATAAATCAGCCTGAGTTGAGGGATTAGGAGAGGTTAAAGAGGTTATCACCCTCAAGAATTTCGATCTTTTCCCGCTCGACCGTGCCATCGTTGATATTGCGCACCTCAACGGTGCCATCACCATTGCCGATCACGATAATGTCGCAAATATCTAAGAACAGACCATTCTCTACCACGCCAGGGATCTGGTTTAGAACAAGCGAGGCTTGTTGCGGGTTGGCAATGCGCTTGAGATGCAAGTCGATGATGAAATTCCCTTCGTCTGTGCGATAGGGTTCTTCCCCCGAAAGGCGCAAAGATGTGCTGCGACCCAGAACATCGAGATTGACCAAAACTTCCTCAATCAGGGCTTTGGTGGTTTGCCATCCAAACGGAATAACCTCAACGGGCAAGGGGAAGGTCCCAAGACCCGTTACCTCTTTTGCAGGGTCGGCAATCACGATCATCTGATCCGAAGCGGTTGCTACGATTTTTTCTTGCAACAAAGCACCACCACCACCTTTGATTAGGTTCAGGTTTGGGTCAAACTCATCCGCGCCGTCAATCGTGAGATCCAGCCATTTCACCTCGTCCAAGGTTTTGACTGTGATGCCAACTTCACGGGCAAGCTCTGCTGTGCGGGTTGATGTGGCAACACCTGTGACCTGCAATCCGTCTTCGCGCACCATCTCGCCCAGACAGCGCACCATCCATGCTGCCGTTGATCCCGTCCCAAGCCCAAGGCGCATCCCATCTTCAACAAAATCAACAGCGCGCTTTGCCGCCACATATTTTGCTTTATCAATTGGGTTCAGGTCAGCCGCCATTCGCGCGTCTCCATATTGTCGTGCCAAAGGGTCAGCCGCACTGCGCCAGTGGCGTTTGTCGATCTCGCATCATGTTTAACGAAACTTGTTCAGGGATGCGAGGGTCAAAGAGACAAACCGAAACTCTGCAAAACCTGATCACGGTAGCGCGCAGGCAAAATGGCAAGCAGCCCTGCCCCCTTGGCCATCAGACGCAGCGCCCCACCCTCGGCCTTGTTGGATGTGCCAATCTGCCCCATCGGATCGAAGGTCAAACCATCGAGAGGCCAACGCAGCCCCTCAGCGGCACAGGCCACAGGGGCAAAAGGGAACAAAGAGACCCGCGTATCTCGCGGTAATTCAAAAGCCATTTCGCGATGCGCAGGGAGGTGGAAAACCACATCCTGCGCGCTTTGCAAAATGACGGGCGCGCCTTGATGCCGTGCCAAGGCCTGCATCGCGGCCAATCCATGATCGGCGCGCGGCCCGAGAAACCCAAAACCAATGATGCCCGCAACATCCAAAACCCGCAAAGATTTCTCAAAATCGGTGCTGTCCTGCTCGGGAATGTGATGCAGAACATCCCCGAATTGGGCGCGCGTCTCAGGGCTGATGGAATCCATATCGCCAATCACGGCAACGGGCTGCAGACCAAGGCGTAAGGCGTGATTAGCACCACCGTCAGCCGCGACCACAATCGCTCCAGAGTTGACCAGCGCCTTTACTGGCTGTTCTTCAATTTCTCCACCACCTATCAGGCACACAAGACGTTCGGTGTAGGCTAAACTGTTCTCTGACGCTGATATCCCGCCAAAGCTAAGCTCGTTATCATTCACCTCTACGCTCACGAATGCGTTCAATCCAAATTCTGCAACAGTGAAAAAAATCGTTTTGGTTTTGGCTCATTAGCCCTAGCGTATCACTCAAAGTGATACTGCAGAAGCTAAAAACGCCTTTGGAAAATACATACAGCATAGCTAAACAAAATACTAAGGGGCTCTATAGCTTATGAAGCTGCGCCAATGAATTTGGATTTAAAATGTTAGGATTACCAGTTGATAAATCAATTCAAGCTCAAAGATAAAGTTGTTGTTGTAGTAGGTGGAGCAAACGGTATTGGCGAAGCCTGTGCAAATTATATGGCGTCTTTAGGTTCGCATATAATAATATTGGACAAAGATGGAGCTGCAGCCAAATCGGTTAGCGAGAATATACCAAACTCACTCTCATTCGAGCTTGATATTTGCGACGCAAACCAAATCGACGAAGTGTTCGAGAAAGTCCCGAACGTAGACGTCTTGGTGAATAGTGCCGGCGTAGCGCGTCGGCAACCGGCTCTGGACCATAACAAGTCGGACTGGGATTTGGTTGCAAACGTCAACACCACCGGATCTTTTCTATGTGCTCAGGCTGCAGCCAGAAAGATGGTCAAAGCAAAACAACCGGGATGCATCACAAATATAGCCTCAATTATGGGGCTTTCAGGGGGGGGTATTTACCCCAATGTCTCGTATCAAACGTCAAAGGGAGCTATAGTAAATATGACACGTGCCTTGGCAGTTGAGTGGGCCCCTTATGATATCCGTGTCAACTCTGTTGCCCCTACGTATGTGAGAACGGAATTTATTAGACCGTTACTTGATGACCCCTATACTGTTCGACGCATCGAGGAAATGACGCCCCTAGGCAAGATTGCTGAGCCAGGAGATGTGGCTGCCGCTGTCGCTTTTCTATCGTCGTCAGCAGCATCTATGATCACTGGGCATACTCTCCCCGTCGATGGAGGTTTTTTGGCCCAGTAGTGACAGGGTTACGATGGACCTACCAAACCAAAAGGATACCGAAGTCGATGCAAGAAGTAACTTACGATTTTTCCAATAGAATTGCTGTAGTGACGGGGGGGGCAAACGGAATCGGCTCTCAGATTGCCTCACAATACCTTGATGCCGGAGCCAAGGTAGTCATATGGGATCTCCATCCCCCAAAGAACAAAAGAAAAAATGCAATTTTCAAGGAAGTTGACGTTAGTGACCTCAGCCAAGTCGAAAATGCAACCAAAGACACAATTAACAATTGGGGCAAGATTGATTTCCTCTCACACAATGCTGGTTATGCCGGCCCAACTGAGAACACAATTAACTACGACACGGAAGCTTGGATCAAAACTGTGCAAGTCAATTTAATTGGCACTTATATCGTAGCAAAAACAGTAGCTCCATGTATGGTCTCTGAGGGGTACGGTCGCATAATTAATATGGCGTCTCTTGCAGGCAAAGAGGGTACACCCTACGCATCTGCATATTCTGCGGCAAAAGCTGGTGTAATAGGCTTTACTAAGTCGCTCGCAAAAGAGCTGGCCGAAACCAATGTTCGAGTGAATTGTGTGGCACCTGCCGCAGTAAAAACGAACATTCTCGACCAGATGGAACCTGACTTTGTGGAAACTATGATAGCAAAGTCACCGATGAAGCGCCTTGGCTATGCACGGGAGGTCGCCGATATAGTGATGTGGCTTTCCTCTAGTGCATGCTCATTTAACACCGGCGCTGTTTTTGATATGTCGGGAGGCAGAGCCACGTACTAACGCGTTAGTGTTTACCGTCTTTGTCGCCGTTGTTATCTGCCTGTCCAACGCCCTTGAAAACGGCTTTGAATGGCAGGGCCCACAAAATACCAAGCCCCACATATATGGCAAACTCCACCCAGATGGAGGGGCGCTCAAACAAGCTCATCAGCCACCACGCCGCCGCGATATAGGCAGGCAGCCCGAAGATCAGGATAAGCAGGGACAAACGCTTGCGGGTTTTATAGCCAAGGGCCATGACAGGCAGCTCTCCCTTTGGTCGGTGATCAGATCAATCCGCGAACGGGTCAGTCACAAGAATTGTGTCTTCACGCTCGGGTGAGGTGGAAAGTAGCGCCACGGGGCAGTCAATCAACTCCTCCACACGGCGCACATATTTGATCGCATTGGCAGGCAAATCCGCCCAAGAGCGCGCGCCCTCGGTCGTCTCATGCCACCCTTCCATCTCTTCATAGATTGGTGTGCAGCGTTTTTGCGCCTCAGACGCGGTTGGAAGGTAATCAATCCGCGTGCCGTCCAATTCATAGCCCACGCAGATTTTGAGCGTGTCAAACCCATCAAGAACATCCAGCTTCGTCAGCGCAATGCCATTCACACCAGACGTCGCGCAGGTCTGGCGCACAAGGGCGGCGTCAAACCACCCGCAGCGCCGCTTGCGCCCTGTGACCGTGCCAAATTCATGGCCACGCGTCCCCAGACGGGTGCCATCTTCATCGTCCAATTCCGTTGGAAACGGCCCCTCGCCCACGCGAGTTGTGTAGGCTTTTACGATGCCCAGCACATAATCAACCGCACCTGGCCCAAGGCCGACACCTGTCGCAGCCTGCCCTGCAATGACGTTGGAAGAGGTCACAAAGGGATAAGTGCCAAAATCAATGTCCAGCAGCGCGCCTTGTGCGCCCTCGAACAAAATGCGCTTACCCGCGCGGCGCTGTTCGTTCAGAACCTTCCAAACGGGTGCGGCGTAGGGCAAAATTTCAGGCGCAATGGCCTTGAGCTTTTCGATCAGCGCATCGCGATCGACAGGCGCGATGCCAAGGCCACGGCGCAGCGGGTCGTGATGCTGCAGCGCGCGATCAACACGGGCGATCAAGGTGGCCTCATCCGCCAAATCCGCTACCCGCACCGAACGGCGACCAACCTTATCTTCATAGGCAGGGCCAATCCCGCGGCCTGTGGTGCCGATTTTGGTGCCGGCGCTGGCCGCATCTTCGCGGGCACGATCCAACTCACCATGGATTGGCAGGATCAGCGGGGTATTCTCCGCAATCATCAATGTTTCAGGGCTGATGGTCACACCATCTTGGCGGATTTTGCCGATCTCTTCAATGAGGTGCCAAGGATCTAGAACAACGCCATTTCCAATAACGCTCAACTTGCCGCCGCGCACCACACCCGAAGGCAGCGCGTTGAGCTTGTAGACCTTGCCATCAATAACCAATGTATGGCCTGCGTTATGCCCGCCTTGAAAGCGGCAAATCACATCTGCGCGCTCGCTGAGCCAGTCGACAAGCTTGCCCTTGCCTTCATCCCCCCATTGCGCACCAACAACCACAACATTCGCCATTTTACGATCCGTCCTTATCCGCAGGCCAGAATGGCCGGCTCTTGCAAACGATGGCGTCTATAACGACACGCAGCCTCGGTGAAAAGCGCGAAACGCATTGCCCGCCTGCGGCAGAACGCGGGACGGGCCCGCATCCTTGGGTATGGAACTGTCATATGTGTTGCAATATTCATCGGATTCGCCTTAAAGTTGTGAAACTCTTGGCTTGCGGCGGCGGGTCGCATCCCCTAAGTAAGCCGCGAAAAGTGACGGATTGTTACAGACACGCACCTGAGGCCGCTCATGGAAAATATCGTTCTCGTTATCCATCTTATCCTCGCAATCTGCTTGATTGCCGTGGTGCTTTTGCAGCGCTCCGAAGGGGCCGGCATGGGCCTTGGTGGCGGCGGTGGTGCAGGCGGTGGCCTTATGACAGGCCGCCAAGCGGCAACAGCCCTCAGCAAACTCACATGGGCCTTTGCGACTGCGTTTTTGATTACATCGGTTACATTGACCATTTTGGCGGCGCAAAACTCGGCCACCACATCTGTGCTAGACCGCATTGGCACATCAGCCCCCGCTGACGGGGCCGCAACCGATGGCACAACCGACAGCGCGCCTGCGGCAGATAGCCTTCTGCCCCCAGCACTGGGGGATGCGCCCGCGCTGCCGCCACGGGCGGAATAACGCAGCATCTAAAATTAATTCACCGCAAAGACCCAATAAATATTGGGTCTTTGTTATTTTTAGCCACATGATATAGCGCTGACCGCTTGCCCTAAGGACACGAATCCTGATACGGTCAAATCCCGTGATACAGGTGGCAAACGCGGTCTGTTTCCAACAGACAAAATAGCCCGCGCGGGAGAATACAGGTATATGGCACGATACATTTTTATCACGGGTGGTGTGGTCTCTTCGCTTGGCAAGGGCCTCGCGTCAGCCGCGCTTGGTGCATTGCTACAGGCACGTGGCTACACCGTGCGTTTGCGCAAGCTTGACCCCTATCTCAACGTTGATCCTGGGACGATGTCGCCCTTTGAACATGGCGAAGTTTTCGTGACCGATGATGGTGCGGAAACCGATCTGGATTTGGGCCATTACGAGCGCTTCACAGGCGTCTCTGCCCGCGCGACAGACAGCGTCTCATCAGGCCGTATCTATTCCAACGTTTTGGAGAAAGAGCGCCGTGGTGATTACCTAGGCAAAACCATCCAAGTGATTCCCCACGTCACCAATGAGATCAAAGATTTCATCGCCATCGGCGAGGATGAAGTGGATTTCATGCTGTGCGAAATCGGCGGCACGGTCGGCGATATCGAGGGCCTGCCGTTTTTTGAGGCGATCCGTCAATTCGGCCAAGAGCGCCCGCGTGGCCAGTGTATCTTTATGCACCTGACCCTGCTGCCCTATATCAAAGCATCGGGTGAGTTGAAAACGAAGCCCACCCAACACAGCGTAAAGGAGCTGCGCTCTATCGGGCTTGCCCCCGATATTTTGGTATGCCGTTCTGAGGGGCCGATCCCGCGCAAAGAGCGCGAGAAGCTTGCGCTATTTTGCAATGTGCGCCCCGATAGCGTGATTGCCGCACAAGACCTCAGCACGATTTATGATGCACCTTTGGCCTATCACCGCGAAGGGTTGGATCAGGCGGTGTTGGATGCTTTCCAAATCGCCCCCGCCCCGAAACCAGATCTCAGCCGTTGGGAAGATGTATCAGATCGTATCCACAATCCCGAAGGCGAAGTGCGCGTGGCGATTGTTGGCAAATACACGCAGTTGGAAGATGCCTATAAATCTATCGCCGAGGCGCTGACCCATGGCGGCATGGCCAATCGCGTCAAAGTGCGCGCCGAATGGATTGATGCCGAGATTTTCGACCGCGAAGATCCTGCGCCACATCTTGAGGGCTTCCATGCGATCCTTGTCCCTGGTGGGTTTGGCGAGCGCGGAACAGAGGGCAAGATCAAGGCTGCAGAATTCGCCCGAACCCGCAAGATCCCCTATTTGGGCATCTGCTTGGGTATGCAAATGGCGGTGATCGAGGCTGCGCGCAATCTGGCGGGCATGGCCAAAGCAGGGTCGGAGGAATTTGATCACGAAGCGGGTCAAAAGCGGTTCGAGCCGATTGTGTATCACCTCAAAGAATGGGTGCAGGGCAATTATAAAGTCACCCGCAAATCCGATGACGATAAGGGCGGCACGATGCGTTTGGGCGCCTATGATGCGGTTCTCGCCGAAGGCAGCCGCGTGGCCGAGGCCTATGGCACAACTGCTATCGAGGAACGCCATCGCCACCGCTACGAGGTCGATATCAAATATCGTGATAAACTTGAAAAATGCGGTCTGCTTTTCTCGGGCCTTTCGCCCGATGGGAAACTGCCCGAGATTGTCGAGATCAAAGACCACCCGTGGTATATCGGGGTTCAGTTCCATCCAGAATTGAAATCGAAACCCTTCGCACCGCACCCGCTGTTCCGTGACTTTGTGCGGGCAGCCAAGGATGTCAGCAGGCTTGTCTAAGCCTGCCTGACAGGCCCGCGATGCTGTCTTATCAACATATCTATCATGCGGGAAATTTGGCCGATGTGCATAAACACGCGGCCCTCGCATGGGTGTTGGATTACCTGACGCGCAAAGACAAACCGCTGAGTTATATTGAAACCCATGCGGGGCGGGGGCTTTATGATCTTGCCTCCCCCGAAGCCGTAAAAACGGGCGAGGCAGAGGCAGGCATCGCCCGCTTGCGCGCGGGCTTTGCAGCAGATCATCCTTACGCGGCCCTGCAGGAAAAAATTGCCGCAAAATACGGCCCACAGGCCTATGCGGGTTCCCCCCTTTTGACGGCTGAATTATTGCGGCCTATGGATAATTTACATCTCGCGGAATTGCATCCTCAGGAACATGCTGCCCTGCAGGCAGCAATGATCCGAGCGGGCGGTGCGCAGCTCTATCGCCAAGACGGGTTCGAGATGGCGCAATCCATCTGCCCACCTGATCCACGGCGTGGCCTCATGTTGATTGATCCCTCCTATGAGGTGAAGACCGACTATGCCCGCATCCCAAAAATCATGGGGCAGTTGGCGCGCAAATGGAATGTTGGGATTATAATCTTGTGGTATCCGATCCTCGCAAACAAAGCCCATCAGCCGATGGAAACAGAACTACGCCAAACCTTTGCTGATGCGATGCTCCACCGCCAAGCCTTCCCCCCCGCCCGCGAAGGGCATGGGATGATTGGCTCGGGCCTGTTTGTCCTCAACCCGCCTTTCGGCATGGAGGCCGCATTGGCCGAGATTGCAGCAGTCTTTGCAAAAGCCAAGGCGCAATAGGCGGGTTCTCTTATCGCAAAAACGGCTTATATTGGGGCCTATGTTTGCAGATCTCCTTCGCCGCCTTGGCGCGCCCAAACCAGAACCCATCACTGACAGCGATGCGCGGCTGGCGCTTTGCGCATTACTCGTGCGTCTTGCGCGCAGTGACGGCGACTATGCCCAAGCGGAACGTATGAAAATCGCGGAAACCTTAGCGGCGCGCTACGGGCTTGACCCGTCAGGCGTTGATGCCCTGATCCATGAGGCCGAGGCGGTTGAAGCAGAAGCCCCAGACACCGTGCGCTTTACACGCGCCATCAAGGAGTCGGTCGCCTATGAAGATCGGATTGTGGTGATTGAGGCCCTTTGGGCGATTGCCTTAGCCGATGGGCACCGCAGCGCGGATGAGGACGCGCTATTGCGTATGGTGGCGCCCATGTTGGGGATCAACGACCGCGACAGCGCCCTTGCGCGCCAACGTGTGGCCAAACTTTAGGCAGGCGCGTAAATTACGCGCAAGTCTGCGCGAATTTCGCTGCCATTTCAAAAATGCCACGCTAGACTGACCGCATGAGCAGCTATCTCAACGATAATCCAGAGATCAAAACGATCCGCGTTGCGGCCTCTGATCTCAATGGTCAGCCGCGCGGAAAACGGATTGCGCGGCGCTATGCGCAAAAAGCATGGGAGGATGGAACACGCTTTCCCTTCTCCGTCATGAACCTTGATATTTGGGGCGAAGATATCGATGACAGCCCGCTTGTCTTTGAAAGCGGGGATCCCGATGGTCTGCTTCTGCCGACCGAGCGGGGCTTTGTGCCAATGCCGTGGCTAAGCAATCCAACCGCGCTGTTGCCGCTTTGGATGTTCCACGAAGATGGCCGCCCCTTTTCGGGTGATCCGCGCCACGCGCTGGCGCGGGTTCTAGATCGGTACAAGGCGCTTGGCCTGACCCCTGTTGTGGCCACTGAGTTGGAATTCTACATCATCGATGATCGCGGCCCCGACTTGCGCGTGCCGCCATCGCCCCGCTCAGGCAAAAGACGCAATCAAGCCGAAATTCTGGCCCTCAGGCAGCTTGATGCCTTTGATCAGTTCTTTACCGAAATTTATGATGCCTGCGAGGCGATGGATATACCCGCCGACACATTGATTTCCGAGGCAGGCCCCGGACAGTTCGAAATCAATATGATGCACCAATCCGATGCTTTGAAGGCGGCGGATGACGCGTGGCTGTTCAAGCTTTTGATCAAAGGTGTTGCGCGCAAATACGGCTTTGCCGCCTCGTTTATGGCGAAACCCTACGAGGATTACGCGGGCAACGGAATGCATATGCATTTCTCGGTTCTTGATCAGCAGGGGCGCAATATTTTCGACAATGGCAGCACTGAAGGGTCAGAGGCGCTGCACCATGCCATTGCGGGGTGCTTGGCAGGGATGGCAGGGTCTATGCTGATCTTCGCCCCCCATGCCAGCAGCTATGATCGATTTGTGCCAGGCGCCCATGCCCCGACTGCTTTGGCGTGGGGTTATGAGAACCGCACAACCGCGCTGCGGGTTCCCTCTGGCGCGCCTGCCGCGCGGCGGATCGAACATCGGGTCGCAGGGGGCGATGTGAACCCCTATCTCTTGGTGGCCAGTATCCTTGGTGCGGCACTCTCAGGGATTGAGGGCAAACTCACACCACGCGCGCCCACCCATGGCAACGCCTATGATGCGGCGAGCCCGCATTTGCCAACCACATGGGGTGAGGCCATCGCGGCCTTTGAAGACTGCCAGATGACCGCGCAAATCTTTCCGCGGGAGTTGGTCGCAAACTACCTCGCCACCAAGCGTCAAGAGATGCATTACATGGCCGAACTTTCACCCGAAGAGCAGATGCAACTCTACCTCGACACTGTCTAAACTGCCCCCTTGCCGAACGATGCGCGGCGGCGTAGCCTTTGGATATCCTTTTTTTACAGGCCACCCATGATCATTGGCATTTTACAAACAGGCCATATGCCTGATGAATTAAAACCTGATTTCACCGATTACGCGCGGCTTTTTGCACAGCTTTTAGACGGGCAAGATTTCGAATTCCGCGTCTATAACGTGGTCGATATGGAGTTTCCCACAGGCATATTTGATGCCGATGGGTGGCTCATTACCGGATCACGTCATGGGGTCTATGAGGATCATCCGTTTATCCCGCCGCTCGAGGCATTGATCCGCGACATCCACGCCGCTCACATTCCTTTGATTGGGGTATGTTTCGGGCACCAAATCATCGCGCAAGCCCTTGGCGGGCGGGTTGAAAAATTTTCAGGCGGCTGGTGTGTCGGACGGCAAGAATACCACCTCAAAGATGGCCGCAAATTGCATTTGAACGCGTGGCATCAAGATCAGGTCATTACCCCCTGTGAGGGGGCGGAAACCCTTGCCTCGAATGAATTTTGCGCCCATGCGATGCTGTCTTACGGGGGGCATACCTTTACTGTGCAGGCCCATCCAGAATTCGGGGCTGATGTGATTGCGGGGTTGATTGCGCATCGGGGTCAAGGGATTGTGCCCGACCCCCTCTTGCAGCGCGCCAAGGCCGAGCTGTCAGCCCCCACCGATAACGGGATTTTGGCTGAACAGATGGCAAGCCTATTCAAAAGCGCCAAGGTGCCTGCATGAGCAGCGTTTATGACAGTTTTCTCGACAAGCTTCCTGAGGTTGCGCGCAGTTTTCTAGAAAATCGCCGCTTGGACGAGGTGGAATGTATCGTCTCCGACCTTGCAGGTGTTGCGCGTGGCAAGGCCATGCCCGGCCAGAAATTTGCAGGCCAAACCCAGTTTTACCTGCCCAATTCTATCTTCTTCCAAACGATCACGGGGGATTGGGCGGATACCTCGCCTGATGGGTTCACTGAACCTGATATGGTGTTGACCCCTGATTGGGACACTGCCCTGCCTGCGCCATGGACAGCCGATTGGACGCTACAGGTGATCCATAACATTCATGACCAACAAGGTCAGATGGTGCCCTTTGCACCGCGCAATGTGCTGCGCCGCGTAGTCGAAATGTATAACGCCAAAGGGCTCGCGCCGATCGTGGCGCCTGAGATGGAATTTTACCTCGTGGCCCCAAACACCGACCCCGCCCGCGAGATCGAGCCACCTATGGGCCGCTCAGGGCGGCGGGCTGCCGCCCGACAGGCCTATTCCATGTCTGCGGTCGATGAATATGGCCCCGTGATTGACGATATCTACGACTTTGCCGAAGCCATGGGCCTTGAGATTGATGGTATTTTGCAAGAGGGCGGCGCAGGCCAAATTGAGTTGAACCTCCGCCATGGTGACCCTGTGCGATTGGCAGATGAGATTTTCTATTTCAAGCGCATGATCCGCGAGGCCGCGTTGCGCCACAACTGCTATGCCACCTTTATGGCGAAACCGATCGAGGGTGAGCCCGGTTCAGCGATGCATATCCATCATTCAGTGGTGGATATGGCCACAGGGCAAAATATCTTCTCGACCCTGTCAGGTGATGAAACGCCCGAATTTCTACATTTCATCGCAGGGCTACAGAACAACCTGCCTGCTGCGATTGCCCTGCTAGCCCCATATGTAAACAGCTATCGCCGCTATGTCCCTGATTTCGCAGCCCCCATTAACCTTGAATGGGGCCGCGATAATCGCACGACAGGCCTGCGCGTGCCCGTGTCTGACCCTGCAAGCCGCCGTGTCGAAAACCGCCTGCCAGGCATGGATTGCAACCCCTATCTTGGGATTACCGCCTCTCTGGCTTGCGGTTTGATCGGGCTGCAAGAGGGCAAAATGCCAAGCGCAGAATTCAAGGGCGATGCCTATCAAGGCGATGACAATATTCCCCGCGGTCTTGGCGATGCTTTGGATTTATTCGTGGAAAACGCAGCAATGACCGAAATCCTCGGGCCTGAATTTTGTAGCGTCTACAAGACGGTCAAAGACCTCGAATATAAAGAATTCCTGCAAGTCATCAGCCCTTGGGAACGCGAGCATCTTTTGTTGAACGTATGAACCCGCTCTATCGCAACGACATTTCGGGACATCATGCCCCCTCTTGGTATGCGGCCTCAGTCCCCCCCGCGCCGGATCGGCCCGCATTGGCCGACACGATCCGCGCCGATGTGGCCATCTTGGGCGCAGGGTTCACAGGTCTTTGGGCGGCCTTAACCCTTGCCCGCCGTGGCGTGCGGGTTGTGGTTCTAGACGCGCATCGCGTGGGGTTTGGGGCATCGGGGCGCAATGGCGGGCAGGTGCATTCTGGCTTTAACAAAGGGCAAGATTGGCTTGAGGCGCGGCTTGGGGTCGATGCGGCCCACGCCTTATGGGCCCTTAGCGAAGCGGCAAAGAAAAACCTGCGCGATTTTTGCGAGACCCACGCGCCCGAAGCAGAATATCGCTCAGGGATCGCGCATGGCGCCTATAGCATGGCCGAGCGGGATGAATTGGCCCGCGAGGCAGATTATATGGCCCGCACCTATGACCATGAGATCCATGTGATGGATCGTTCCCAATTTGCGGAATTGGTCAAATCCCCGCTTTATAGCGGCGGCACGCTTGACCCAAGCGGCGGACATCTGCACCCCTTAGCCTATGCCCAAGCCCTTGCCCGTGCGGCCGAGACCGAAGGGGCGGTCATCCACGAATGCAGCGAGGTGACAGAAATTGTCCGCGGGGCAAAGGCAACCCTGAAAACCGCCAAGGGCAGCGTCACAGCAGATCAGGTGATTGTCGCAGGAAATGGGTATCTGCCCAATATTCTGCCGCAAGTGAATGCGGCCGTAATGCCCATTAACAGTTTCATTGCAGCGACCGAACCCCTGCCCCAAAAATGGCAAGAAGTGCTGAGCCAAGATATTGCCGTGGCGGATAGCAAATTCGTTGTGAATTACTATCGCTTCAGCGCAGATCGGCGGTTTTTATTCGGCGGGCGGGAAAGCTATTCGATTGGCTTTCCCGATGATATCGCCACCGCGCTTGTCGCACGGATGTATCGCCTATTCCCTCAGCTTGAGGGGGTGAAGATCGACTATGTTTGGGGTGGCGCGCTTGGCATCACCCCCACACGTTTGCCGATGGTCAAGCGCATCGCGCCCAATATCATTGCCGCTGGTGGGTTTTCGGGACAGGGGGTTGCGCTGTCAGGCATGGCGGGGCGCATCATGGCCGAGGCTATTTTGGGGGATGGGCGCGGGCTTGAGACATTCGCAACTCTTCCCACGCCCCGCTTTCCAGGTGGCAGCGCGTTGCGCGCGCCAATCCTTGCCCTTGCAATGACATGGTTCGCTTTGCGCGACCGATTGGGAATTTAGCGCTGCGGCACTGATGCCACAGACGCATGGCGAATTGCCCTGACCGCCCCAGTGTCACAAAAGCTTCGCTAGATTTTGAACCGCGTTTTATGTAAAGATTTTTGAAAGGGACTTTTTCAAAAAGGTGAAATCATGACCGTTGTGCCAAATGTTTATGACGCAGAACCGATCCCCGAAGCCGCGCGTGCCGAGATCAACCGCCTTCTGAACTCTGGCGATCTGTTCCGCTACACCGCCCCCGCCGATGCGCCTGTTGCGCTGCTTGAGCGCGAATTTGCAGATTTGATGGGCGTGAAACACGCGCTTGCGGTGTCCTCTTGTTCCGCCGCGCTGTTTTTATCGCTCGAGGCGCTTGGCCTGAAACAGGGCGCGCGGGTGATTATTCCTGCCTTCACCTTTGCCGCTGTTCCCTCGTCCATCGTGCATGCACGGATGCAGCCTGTATTGGTCGAAGTGGGTGAAAACTACCGCATTGATTTGGACGATTTCACAGCCAAGATCGACCAGAATATTGATGCGGTTTTGATCAGCCATATGCGCGGCCATACATCCGATATGGATGCCATCAAGGCGCTGTGTGACGCGCGCAATATCCCCGTGATTGAGGACGCGGCCCATTCGCTTGGCACGCTGTGGCATGGCGAAAAAATTGGCACCATTGGCAAAGTTGGATGTTTCTCTTTCCAATCTTATAAAATGATCAACGCGGGCGAAGGCGGGATTTTAATCTCGAATGATCCCGACCTGATTGCCCGCGCTGTGATCATGTCAGGGGCCTATGAACATAATTGGAAAAAGCACAAAGGCCCGAATGGTCAAAATGACCCAGAATTGGCTGAGGCCTTTGCGCGTTGGCAAAACCAATTGCCGCTTTACAACATGCGCCTGCAAAACCTGTCTGCCGCAGTGATCCGTCCGCAATTGCCTGAATTGGCGCGCCGTGTGCGCGATGGCCTTGCCAATCACGACTATGTCGCGGGTGAGTTGAACAAATCACCTTGGCTGAATGTGCCCCCTGCCTTGGCGCCCGAAACCCGCGCACCAGATTCTATCCAGTTTAATCTAGTGGATTTTGCGCGCGATGAGGATGCGGTCGCCTTTCAAGATGCAGCAGCAGCGCGCGGCGTGAAGGTGCAGGTCTTTGGCCTATCGACCGACAACGCCCGTGCGTTTTGGAACTGGCAATTCATTCCCGGTGAGATGCCTGACCTGCCGAAGACCCGCGCAATGTTAATGCGCGCCTGCGATGTGCGCCTGCCTGCCCGCCTGACACGCAGCGAGCTTGACTTTATCATCAACGCGCTGGTGATGGCGGCCGAAGATGTGATGGGGTCAGTGGAGGCCGCCTACGGCACATAACGCAGCACCGCTGATCCAATAGCAAGACAGGCCCGCGCACGATTTTGCGCGGGCTTTTTATTATGGCTTTGGCGCGTTTGCCCAATTGCAGCAGCGCAGATGCGGAGCTAGCCTCTGCACAGACACGCTTCAAGGAGTGACCAGATGCCCGCGCATGATCATAGCCCGCTCAATTCATGGGAAGCCCGCGCTGAAAAATATAGTCTTTATGGCTTTACCGATCTGCCATCCGTTCGGGATCGTGGCACTGTCGTTTTAACCCATGGCGAGGGGCCTTATGTGTTTGACACGAACGGCAAACGCTATTTGGACGCAAATTCTGGCCTTTGGAATATGGTGGCGGGGTTTGATCACAAAGGTTTGGCCGAGGCCGCCAAGGCGCAATATGACCGCTTTCCTGGCTATCACGCCTTTTTCGGGCGGATGTCAGATCAGACTGTTGCCCTCTCTGAACGTCTGATTGAGGTATCCCCCTTTGACAGCGGCAAGGTGTTTTACACCAATTCTGGGTCTGAAGCGAATGACACCATGGTCAAGATGCTATGGTTCATGACACAGGCCGAGGGGCGGCCACAGGGGCGCAAGATTCTGACCCGCAAAAATGCCTATCATGGCGTCACCGCGGTTTCAGCCTCGATGACAGGCAAACCTTACAACAGCCTCTTTGGTCTTCCGATGGAGGGGTTCATCCACATGACTTGTCCGCATTACTGGCGTGAAGGGCGCGCAGATGAAACCGAGGCAGAATTCAGCGCCCGCCTTGGCGCAGAATTGGAGGAGGTCATCGCGCGCGAAGGCGCCGACACAATCGCAGGGTTTTTCGCGGAACCCGTGATGGGTGCAGGCGGCGTGATCCCCCCCTCAGCAGGCTATTTCCAGATCGTGCAACAGATCTTGCGCAAGCATAACATCCCTCTCATCGCAGATGAGGTGATCTGCGGCTTTGGTCGCACGGGCAACATATGGGGATGCGACACTTACCAATTTGTGCCTGATGCGATTATCTCCTCCAAGGTGCTGACGGCAGGCTATTTCCCGATGGGCGCGGTGATTTTAGGGCCAGAATTATCCGCGCGACTGCAAGCCACCATTGACCCGATTGAGGAATTTCCGCACGGCTTCACCGCCTCAGGCCATCCTGTGGGCTGCGCCGTTGCGCTTAAGGCAATCGATGTGGTTCTGAACGAGGGATTGGCCGATATGGTGAAGATCGGCGCACCCCGCATGGAGGCAGGTCTTCGCGAGATCGCGAAGCACCCAAATATCGGCGAGTTGCGCGGGATCGGCTATATGTGGGCGCTTGAGGCGGTGCAGGATCGCGCCACAAAAACCCCCTTTGCCTCGGATTTATCGGTCAGTGAGCGCATCGCCAACACCTGCACGGATCACGGCTTGATTTGCCGCCCCTTGGGACAGTCCGTGGTTCTGTGTCCGCCGTTCAATCTGACCAATGAGCAAATGGACGAAATGTGCGATAAACTGAACAGCGCATTGAACGCAGTGTTTCGGGAGGTTGCCTAAACAGGGAGCAGGGCCGCACCGATGCGCCGCCCCTCGCCAAGCAGCACATTATAGCTGCGCGCGGCTGAGGGGCTGCCCATCACCTCTACACCCAATCCCGCGCCTTCAAGTGCCGCGCGTAGTTTAGCGGGGATATGCGCAATCTCCGCCCCTGTGCCAATCAGCAAAACATCAATTAAACCCGCCGCTGCAAGCAGGGGCGCGGGATCATCATAGCCGCCCCAATCCTGCCGCCCATTGGGCAAGATCAGCTGAGCGCCGTGATAGACCGCCCCGTCAATGCGGAAAAAGCCTGCGCCATATCCGTCAATCGGCATGCCGCCATTATAGCGCACCTCGTTAAGTTCCATCGGAAATACGCCCCCCTTCGGATTAGGTTTTTTCCGCGAAGGTCGTGCCTGCCTTCTGATCTGGTTTTGACCAATCGCGCTTTACGCCAATCATCAACACCACGTTCTTTGCAACATAGATCGAGGAATAGGTGCCAACGATGACACCCCAGAAAATCGCAAAAACGAAGCTGCGGATCACATCGCCCCCCAGAACAAGCAGCGCCAAAAGCGCCAAAAGGGTGGTGCCGGATGTCATCAAGGTGCGGCTGAGTGTTTCATTGGCCGATAGGTTCATCACATCCTGCAAATCGCGCTTTTTGTATTTGATCAGATTCTCGCGCAGGCGGTCAAAAATCACCACCGTATCGTTGATCGAATAACCGATGATCGTCAGAATCGCGGCAATGGTCGCCAGATCAAACCTGATTTGGAGAAGAGAAAAGAGGCCAATGGTCAGCAGAACGTCATGCACCAGCGCCGCAATTGCACCCACCGAAAATTGCCACTCAAATCGCAGCCAAATATAAATCAAAATCGCCGCAAAGGACGCGCCCACCGCAATGAGGGCTGTGGTGATCAATTCACCTGAGACTTTGGGGCCAACGGATTCTACCGATGGGAATGTCATATCCGCCGCGATGGCTTGCAATGCGGCTTCAACCGCCGCGATCATCTCGGGCGTAACAGACTCTTCACCCGCCTGTGCCTGAATTCGGATCATGGCCACATGGCGGTTTTCGCCAAAGCTTGGGTCGAACACTTCGGAAATCGCGATATCACCAAGGCCCAGCGGGCTAAGGGCTTCACGATAGGCCCCGACATCGACAGGGGTCGAGCTTTCGGCACGGATGGTCGTGCCACCCAAAAAATCAATCCCGAAATTCAGACCAAGCGCGAACCAAACCCCAATGGACAGAAACACCGCCACCACAGAGGCCCCAAACGTGATACGGGCATGACGGAAGAAGTCGATATTGGTGACTTCTGGAACCAGTCTCAGACGTTTCATATCAGACCTCGATCTTTTTGGGGCGGGCGCGTTCGAACCATGTCACGACCATGACCCGCGTCACATAAAGCGCAGTGAAAACAGATGTGATGATCCCAATGGCCAAGGTGACGGCAAAGCCTTTGACAGGGCCAGAGCCAAGGGTGAACAGGATCACCGCGATTAGGAAGGTTGTGATATTGGCATCCACAATCGCCGACATCGCACGATCATAGCCTAGTTCAATCGCACGGGCGGGGCCGCGTGCAGTTTTCAATTCTTCACGGATCCGTTCAAAGACCAACACATTGGCATCAACCGCCATACCAATCGTCAGGACGATCCCCGCAATCCCCGGCAATGTCAGGGTTGCACCCACAAGGCTTAGGATACCAAAGATCATCGCCACATTCATCATCAGGGCGATATTGGCGAACAGGCCGAAAAGGCCATAGCTCGCCTGCATAAACACCAGTACTGCCAGAAAGGCCACAATCGCGGCAATCCGACCCGCTGCGATACTATCAGCCCCCAGTTCAGGGCCAATGGTGCGTTCCTCAAGGAAGGTCATCTCAGCAGGCAAGGCCCCTGCGCGCAGAAGAACCGCCAATTGGGTCGAACTTTCGACCGTAAAACTGCCTGTGATCTGACCAGAGCCGCCCGTGATCGCCTGACGGATTGTGGGTGCTGAAATGACCTCATTGTCCAGAACAATGGCAAAAGGCGCACCGACATTAGCGGATGTATATTCGCCAAAGAGGCGCGCGCCATGCGGGTTAAAGCGGAAGCTGACATTGGGCTGGCCATTTTGCGCGTCAAAGCCGGGTTGGCTGTCAACAAGATCATCGCCCGTCACCACGGGGGTTTCTTCTAGAATGTAATACGCGCCCTCTTCATCCATCGAGGGCAGCAGCAGTTGCCGCGCGTCCACACGGGCCTCAGGGTCGCTGGTGCGGCTGATGACAGGGTGAAAAGTCAGGCGTGCCGTGGTGCCAATCAGGTCTTTCAACTCTTGTGCAGAACCTACACCGGGAACTTGGATCAAAATCCGATTTTCGCCTTGGCGTTGGATGGTCGGCTCACGGGTGCCTGCCTCATCCACACGGCGGCGCACAATTTCCACCGATTGCTGCATGGTGCGATCATCGGTTGCGATCTTCTCCGCCTCAGAGAGCGAGACGATCAGCACATCGCCCTCGCCGCGCGCCTCAAGGCTGGCTGATCCTACACCCGTCAGGCTGACAACAGGGCCGCCCAAACCGCGGGCCAATTCCACCGCGCGGGCCATGCCCGAGGCCTCACCCAATTGCACCCGCAATTCGCCTGCGGGGGCATCGGTGCGGCGAATGGGGCCGACCTCATCGCGGGCATCGCGCAATGCATCCCGCAACTCGGGCCACAGCGCGTCCATACGTGCGGAATAGACATCCTCAACCCGCACCTCAGCCAAAAGATGCGCGCCACCGCGCAAATCAAGCCCAAGATTAACAAGGCTTGAGGGCAGAACAGACGGCCAAAGTGCCAAATCCGCTTCGAGTTCAGGCGTAGAGGGTGCGCCACCTTCGAGGGCAGCAAGGGCATCATTGTGACGCTCGACCCGATCATAGGCCAAATTTGGAACGGCCAAAGCCAGTGCAACCAGAACCACGCCCCAAATCAGGATGCGTTTCCATAGCGGGATATCGAGCATATCTTAGCCTTTTCTCACACAAAGCCCCGCCAAATGGCAGGGCTTGGTCAGTCGAAGATTATTCTTTTGCGGGTTCTGTTTTTGAAACAACCTGCGTGATGGTGTTGCGCACAACGCGGACATTTACACCCGTTGCAATCTCAAGCTCGACCTCGCGCTCATCCTTCACTTTGCTGACCTTGCCCATAATACCGCCTGCGGTCACAACCTGGTCGCCACGGCGCAGGGCAGCAACCATCGCCTGATGCTCTTTGGCTTTTTTCTGCTGGGGACGGATCAAAAGCAGATACATGATCGCGAAGATCAAAATCAGCGGCACGAATTGTGCAAATGCTTCCATGGTCGGTCTATCCTTATATTCGCGCCCGCAGCGGCGGAGGCTTGATCAAATTCACCCAAGATCGGGCAGATGGTTGGTGGCCTTGGGTGCATAATGATCCAAGCCCCTCAATTTGGCGGCACGTTACTTTCCCCCCGCCCGAAGCGCAAGGCAGGCCAACACTGCAACTGCGCCCTGCGGCAATCCTGCCATCGCGCCCTATATGGGTATAAGGTGCAGTGCTGTCAGCCCCTGAGGTGCCAAGAATTGTAACACCCCCTTTCCCCGCGCCGCGCAATATTGCATACCGCCCAAAGGGGAAGCTGCGCCCCGTTCTGAGATAAAG
>Ga0255767_1000302_pt1 | contig 43862 bp, 39 predicted proteins | sample 071ome_24_FD_179967 | JGI IMG/M metagenome (GOLD analysis project Ga0255767, IMG submission 179967) | Coastal salt marsh microbial communities from the Groves Creek Marsh, Skidaway Island, Georgia - 071402CT metaG (version 2) | ecosystem: Environmental > Aquatic > Marine > Intertidal zone > Salt...
TGCGGGAAGGTCAGCGCGTGGAGTTTGCGGTTACCGAAGGCACCAAGGGGTTGCAGGCCGAGGAAGTGTCGGCGATTAAGAGCTAACCAAAAGCTCTGCTTTCTCGCAGGCCGGAAGCGGCACGAATGTGCCGTCATCCGGCGATCTGGCAGCGGCTAGCTGAGATTCTTGCTTTGCCTGACCAATGTTCATTGTCAGTAATGCGGCGGTTTTTCATCTGCGGCGTTTGGATTGCCCGGCTGCGGGACGCTTTCTTCCAGCACATCCAGTTTGTCTTTCAGCATCCTGACCTGCTCATGCAAACGGTCCAGCTGTTTCTGCTGGTCGGTGATGACGTCATTGAGTTCGCTGATAGTGTGATCCTGGAACGCCAGGCGGGTTTGCAGGTCGACTAATAAAGCCTGGGTATCGTTGTCGGTGTCAGATGTCATCAGTGTATTCCAAAAAAGCGTTTGTTGTTGTCGGCAAACGGCCTTGCGCCCTTTTATGCCCCTCAGGGTAATGCCGACCTACAAAAGCTGCTTGCCCCATCGGATGTCGGACATTCAGGCCGCAACCGATCGAGATCCCTGAATAAAATACTTGCCCTGCAAAAGAGCTGTTCGCCCTTTTCTCCTTTTCTCCTTTTCTCCTTTTCTGCCTTCCTCGAACAGTCCGTCCAAGTCGCCGGATGACGGCACTGGCGTGCCTCTTTCGACCTAGAACATAGTCGAGCACAGGGTCACGTATCCGCCCACTGCCTCAGCAGGTTGTGATACACCCCGGCCAGGTCGGTCAGAGCTGACTGGTCCGGGGTGTCGGCGGCGATTTTCTGGATGGCATTGTCCAGCTCGAACAGGATACTGCGCTGCTGATCGCTGCGGACCATGCTCTGAATCCAGAAAAACGCCGCCAGGCGCTGTCCGGAGGTGACCGGTTTGACCTGGTGCACCGTAGTGCCGGGATACAGCACCATGTCGCCTGCAGCCAGTTTCACCTCGCTGGGTCCCAGCGTGTCCTCGATCACCAGTTCACCACCCTCATAATCACCCGGCTCGGTCAGAAACAGGGTCGCTGAAAGATCGGTGCGCACACGATGCGGTGTTCCGGTAATCGGACGGATGGCACCGTCCACATGACGGCCATAGGTGCCGGCGTTTTCATAACAGTTGAACAGTGGCGGCACCATTTTCAATGGCAAGGCGGCAGCCGTGAACTGGCTGTTGCGATCCAGTGCCCGCACAATGACTTCCCCCAGCTGGCTGGCTACCGGATGATTGTCGGGCAATTGCCGATTCTGCTTGACCGCCTGGGACAGGTAGCCGGCACTGCCACGGCCATCGGCCCAGTCCACGTTGGCCAGCGCCTCACGGCACTGTGCCAGTTCGTCTGCGGTAAGCACCTGCGGCAGGTGAATCAACATAGCTGGGATTCCGGTTTCGGGTCAGTAATCGAAATTTACCGCAAAAACAGCACCAAAGCCCGGTCCCGGCACCACATGCCAGGGATGCAGCTGGTCAAAATAGTATTCGTCGGTCAGGTTGGTGAGGTTGAGCTTATAGACGATGGTTTCCGAATACTGGTACTTCATCATGGCATCGAAGGCCCAATAGTCATCAGCTGTCTTGCTGTTGTTGACGACACGCTCATCCATGAAACGCGAGCCAACCCCGAAGTCGAGCCTGTTGCCCCAGGTCCAGTTCAGCCAGAAGGAAAAGGTGTTGGCGGCCACGTTGTTGATACGTCCGGTGGTGCCGGTCAGGGTGTTGCGCTGCTCGTCATCCAGGTGGGTGAAACCGGTGGTGAAATGCAGGATATCGCCGAAGCCGCCGCTCATGTTGACGGAGAAACCGGTGATATCCTGCTCGCCTGCCAGGGTGTTAAAGCCGGGATTGAGCGGATCCGGCACACGGGCATTGTCCTTGGTGATATTGAAAATAGCGCCGTCCACCAGCAGGCGGTCATTGAGCAGGCTCCACTTGACGCCGAATTCGAGGCTTTCGTTTTCCTCCGGCTCGAGCGCGACATCGCCGACCGTCAGGCCACGACCGCTGTTGATGAATGAGACCGATTCCGCGGACGGATTAAACGAGGTGCCCCACCCCAGGTAAAGCGTGCCATTCGGAACAGGCTTGTACACCAGCGCGGTACGGTAACTGGTTTCGGTGTCATTGGTGGCAAAACGGCTGCTTGATGTCTGTGTACCGTCCACGTCCAGGCGGCGCTCCGCATAATCGGTTTCAAAGCGGTCCCAGCGCAGGCCCAGGCTCAGCTGCCATTTGTCGCCAAACTTGAGGGTATCCAGCACATAGGCGGCCAGGGTGTCACTGGTGGCATCCGACAACAGGCGATCAGCTGTCAGGCCGGTATAACTGCCCCCGCCGGGATTGGCCAGATTGGTGGTCGGCACTGGAATGCCGTATTCAAAGTAAGCCGTCTGCGCGGCAAAGCCGAAACTGGGATCGGACTCTTCCTGTGTGCTTTCGAAACCGGCCATCAGGGAATGATCAATATTGCCCGTGGTAAAATCTCCACGCACGTTGAGCTGGCCCTGCAGCATGGTCTCGCTGCTCTGCCCGGTAAAAATCATGCGTTCGACCGTCACGTTTTCAGGAGGATCATTACGGGTGACACCCGGCGCTACCTGGGGTTCGGTGATAAAGCTCTCACGACCGTAGTCGGCCACGCGCAGCTGGGCATTGAGCGACCAGTCGCGGTTAATCTGGTGGGTCACAATCGCCGAGGCCACATCGGCATCGGTTTCCAGGTTGTCGTTGTCAAAGCCGTAAAAGTTATCACGCCGCACATCGGCAGGCTGGGTGTCGATCCAGGGCATACCGTAATCCGGCAGGCTGTCGCTGGTCAGGTGCATGTAGCTCAGCGTCAGGTTGGTGGCATTCCCCAGGCCAACACTCAGGCTTGGGGCAATGCCGTAACGTTCAGTCTCGACTGTATCGCGACCTGGCACATCGGACTGGTGTGCCAGCAGGTTCAGACGAAAACCACCGCCATTGCCCAGCGCCAGGGGCTGATTGAAATCCACGGTGGCACGAGCCGTCGAAGCGTTGCCCAGGTTGACATGCAGACTGCGGATTTCCTGGTCAGTGGGCTTCTTCGTGCTCTGGTTGATGACGCCCCCGGTAGAACCGCGGCCAAATACCATGGACGATGGTCCCAGCAGCACTTCCACGGCTTCCAGGTTGAAGGGGTCACGGGCATAGCTGCCCAGATCGCGCATGCCATCGAGGAACATGTCATTACGGGAGGAAAAACCGCGGATGTTGGGATTATTGCCCTGCCAGCTGAACTCGCCTGCGCCAAGCGTGATGCCCGGCACGTTACGCAGGGCATCGTCCAGGCTCATGACATTGCGATCTTCCATGAGCTGTGAGGAGATGGTGGTGACAGACTGCGGTGTGTCCAGCAACGGCTCGGTAAATTTGCCGACAGTGCTCTGGTCAAACCGATAAGCCCCGCCCCGGGTGTCCTGCACAATGATTTCCTCAACCTCGCCATCCTGGGCGTGCACCATGTTGGCACCTGCAGTAACCAGCATGAGCGAGCACAGCAGCCGCAAGCTGTCAGGCTTCTTACGGAACGGTGGCACTGCAGATTTGATGGACGTCGTACAGGGAAAAACAGGCGTGTTAACTGTCATAATACGCTTTGCTGACCCCATGCTGGTGAGTTTGCGGAAAGCGCGCAGTATACCGGATGCCACAAGGGCCTGCATAACCGGTTGCCAAAGTGGTAATACGCCCTGCCTTCAACCAATAGCACCGATCATGAAAAAATTGTGACAGCATCAACCTGGTAAATAGATGCCGACACCAGGCAGGAATGAAATCAGGATTTAAAATGGGGTAAGGTAACGGCATCCGTTTCGTGGTGGTGTTTAGCAATACCAGCGGACTCTATAGCGGCAAGTCTGCGTGACACCATCGACGCCTGCCCTCAGCCACCCCCTGGCCTGCCCGGCCTGATGCCGATAACAGGTGTCGACGCCATGTTATTCCTGATTGCAGGTTTTCAGCATGGCATGAATTTGCCATAATTTTGGCTTCAGGGCCGCTCACTTGCTAATGATAGTTGGCGTCCCCAGAAGACCATGACGTGCATGAAACATCATGAAACATAATGTTGTATGTCGCCATGCCGGATACCATCAACCAAAAGAACGAAAGCGACACCATGTGCCACCCGCCGAACAGGTCGGCACCCTGATAAAACTGCACTTATGAGCAGCCAGGCCAGGTCACACTGTAAATCGCCACGCTACACAACTGAGAAATACACATGTCTGCTGCCAAACCCTCCATTCGCTGGCTGAACCTCGCCGTTCTCGGCATTCCGCCCCTGGTGGCCCTGACCGTTGTCCCCTGGTATGGCTTTACCTACGGCTATGATGCCTATGAATGGCTGTGGTTCGGCATCCTGATGGTGTTCTGCGAGATGTCCATTACGGCCGGGTATCACCGCCTCTGGTCACACAGTGCCTACAAGGCGCATCCTTTGCTGCGGATCATTTATGCTCTGGGAGGTGCCTGTGCCCTGCAGAACGACTGCATCACCTGGGCCGCTGATCACCGCCGCCACCACCTGCATGTCGATGATGACGAGAAAGACCCGTATTCTGCCGGCAAGGGCTTCTGGTATTCGCACTTCGAGTGGATGATTCGCGACTGGGAAGCCACCCGCGAGGATGTCAGCAATGTCCCGGACCTGTTCAGGGACCCCATCCTGGTCTGGCAGCGCAAACATTACCTGGTACTGCTGCTGTTGATGAACCTCGGCCTGCCCCTGTTGCTGGGCTTTCTGCATGGAGACATCTGGGGCAGCCTGCTGCTGGCCGGCTTCCTGCGCCTGACCCTGAGTCAGCATTTCACCTACCTGATCAACTCTGCCGCCCACATGTGGGGCTCACGCCAGTACGACCCGAACCAGACTGCCCGCGACAACTGGTTCATATCCCTGTTCACGTTCGGGGAGGGCTATCACAATTACCACCACACCTTTGCCTTTGACTATCGCAACGGCATTCGCTGGTATCACTGGGACCCCACCAAGTGGCTGATTCGTTTCTGCTCCTGGATCGGCCTGGCCAGCGACCTGCGCCTATGCTCGACCTACCGGCAGGAACTGACCCGGCTGGAAGTGCAATACCGTCACGCGCTGCATAAGTGCGAGGAAGTGTTCGATTCAAAGGCCTGGCGTCGCAAGTTGGAAAAGGAATACCAGCAACTGCTGGAAACCCTTAACCACTGGAACGAACTGCGCCAGCAGTGGACCCAGGTAAAGTCAGCGAAACTGTCCGCCCAGCTGTCCCAGGAACTGCACGAGAAGTTTCCGGAACTGGAAGTGGAAAACCTGCGTCAGCGTTACCAGTTGCTGAAAGTGGAGCTGGCGAACAAGCGCAAAAGCTGGCAGGCCCTGCTGAACACCTTTACCACCCTGCCCCAGCCCGTGGCCTGATCCGGCATGGATTTGCGCCTGAAGGCGGCGACACCGCGCGCCTGGCTGGACACTGTGCTGGCGGATTTCGACACCTTTCTCGCCGACCATGCCAGCTGCGAAAAGAAAGCCTCGGGCATGGCCATGTCCATGATTTCCCACTACCCCGACCGGCCCGAGCTGATCACCGAGATGCTCAATCTCGCGGTGGAAGAAATGAGTCATTTCCGCGACGTGGTGCGCCTGATCCTGGAGCGCGGCCAGCAACCCGCCGCTGATCAGAAAGACGATTACATCAACCGCCTACATAAAGCCATGGACCAGGGCAAGGAGGCCTACCTGCTCGACCGGCTGCTGATCGCCAGCATTGTCGAGGCACGCGGGGCCGAACGCTTCGCCCTCATTGCTGATGGCCTGGCCGATCCCCGGCTGAAAAAGTTCTACCGCGCCATTGCCGACTCCGAGGCCCGCCATTACCAGCTCTTCCTGACCCTAGCCGAGCGTTATTTTCCGGCGGTGCGCATCGAACCGCGCCTCGAGACCCTGCTCGACATCGAGGCGGCCATCATCAAAGACCTGCCCTTGAAAGCCGCCCTGCACTGACCCGCAGGGCCGGCCTCAACGGGCGCCCCCCCTTACACATCCCCGGTTTTTTCACATTTAGCCGATCCACGGCATTGCCTCGCCATGGCTTAGGGAGTAAGATGCCTGAAAAATATGACTCGCGAGTCATATTTTTGAAAAAAGTAATCTGAATCAGACAGTTGGACGTACCGACAGGGAATATTACCTCCCCTGGCTGCATAAGCTCGGGACAGCGCCCAGATTTTACCGGTCTGAGGCACCTGCTGGCGGTGACATGACCTGCAAGCCCCTGGTCACGGTGATGGCGAAAGCCCGTTTGAGCGATTTTTCGCTAACTGCCGTATAACAGGATTTAACATGTATTTACGCCCGGGACACCGTCGGCAAAACAGGAACTCATCATGCTGAAAAAGCTGTTGCCCTTCGTCATTATCTTCGCCTCCCTGGCCGTTTTCGTGATGCTGCGGATGGCACGTCCCGAAGCCGAACAAAGCGAACCTCAGCAACTGCTCGTCGTGGTGGATGCCATGACGGTCACTGTCGATGATGCCACCATCACTGTGGCGTCCCAGGGTACGGTGGAACCCCGCACCAGCACCAACCTGGTCTCTGAAGTGGCCGGTCAGGTCGTCGAAGTCTCACCAGCCTTTGTCGCCGGCGGCTTTTTCCGTGAGGGTGATGTGCTGCTCAGACTTGATGACCGCAATTACCGCGCCGCGGTCAGTCGCGCCGAAGCCAGTGTGGCGTCTGCCCGCAGCCAGCTGGAACAGGAACGCGGCCAGGCCGATGTTGCCCAGCGTGAATGGGATCGCATGAGTGCCGAGGAGCAGGCCCGCATACGCGCCAAGGACCTGTACCTGCGCAAACCCCAGCTGGAAGAGGCACAGGCAAGGCTGGCATCTGCCGAGGCCGACCTTGAACAGGCCCGCCATGACCTCGCCAAAACCACCGTGATCGCGCCTTATGATGGCCTGGTCAGCGCCAAGAACACCGATATCGGCCAGTTCGTCACTACCGGTGCCTCCATTGCCGAAACCTTTGCTGTCGATTATGCCGAGGTGAGACTGCCGATCCCCGAATCGAAGATCGCTTTTCTGAACCTGCCCAATGCTGTCAACAACCTGACCAGTGGCGCCGCCCCGGCCAACGCCCCAGAAGTGGACCTGATCAGCAATATTGGTGGTACCGAATATCACTGGACCGGCAGGCTCACCCGCACCGAGGGGGTACTGGACACCCGCACCCGCGTGCTGTTCAGCGTGGTGCAGGTCGAGGATCCCTACAACCTTTATGATGACGATAACAGCTGGAACAGCCAGCCCCTTCGCATTGGCACCTACGTCAATGCCCGTATCCGTGGCCGCCTGCTGGAAGACGTGATTGTGCTGCCGCGTTACACCCTGCAAGCCAACAATGTCATCTGGACCGCCGATAACGAAGGGCGCCTGCGACCGAAAACTGTCGAGGTACTTGCCGTGAATGGCGATGATGTCTACATCTCCGCCGGCCTGGAAACCGGCGACCAGGTGGTCCTGACGCGGTTGGAAAACCCGCTCAACGGCGCGCCCGTCCAGGTCAATCTGGCTAAAAATACCCTGTCCTCACTGCAGCCCATCCAGTAATCCGGAGCCAGACCGCTCATGACATTGCCCGAAGAAGAAGAAAAAGGCCTGATAGCCTGGTTTGCCCACAACCATGTGGCCGCCAACCTGATGATGATCATCATCATCCTCGCCGGCCTGTTTTCGGTCTATACCATCCCGAAAAAATCGATGCCGGACTTCGACCTGACCAGCATCCAGATCACCACGGCCTACCCCGGTGCTACACCAACGGACGTAGAGAAAGGCATCATCATTCTCATCGAGGAAGCGGTCGAGGACGTGGATGGCATCAATGATGTGCGGTCCGTGGCACGTGAGGGCAGCGGCACGGTGACACTGGAAATTGATGAGTCCTACGACATCAACGAAGTCCTCAACGATGTCAAAACCCGCGTCGACGGCATCATCAATTTCCCGGTGGAGGCTGAACCTCCTGCCGTGAGCCGCACCCTGCTTCGCAACGATGCCCTGCGCATCGAGTTGTATGGTGATATTGATCCGGTCAGCCAGAAAGAGTTGGCCCAGCAGTTGCGTGAGGAATTGCTGGCGCTGCCCGATGTCTCCGCCGTGCGCATGGCCGGTGACCGCCCCTACGAAATCAGTATCGAAGTGTCGGAAAACACCCTGCTCAAGTACGGCATGACCCTGGACCAGATTGCCCAGCGCATTCGGGCATCGTCCCTGGACCTGCCCGCCGGCTCCATCGACACTGAAGGTGGCGAGATTGTCGTGCGCACCCAGGCACTGGCCTATGACTACCAGGATTTCGACCGCATTGTGTTGATGACCACCCGCGACGGCACCATTCTCACCGTGGGCGATATCGCCACCGTCATCGACGGCTTCGAGGACACGGAAACCTACGCCCGCTTTGACGGCAAACCGTCCATCAGCCTGACCGTCCTGACCACCGATAACCAGAACATGCTCAAGGTGACCGAGGCGGCCCGCAACTTTGTTGCCGAGCGCCAGCAGACCCTGCCGGACGGCATCAGTCTCGATGTCTGGGCCGACTCCTCGTATTACCTGCAGGACCGCCTCGACCTGATGACCGAAAACCTGCTCATGGGCGCCCTGCTGGTGCTGGTTATCCTGAGCCTGTTCCTGGAACTGAAACTGGCCTTCTGGGTCATTGTCGGCATTCCCATCTCCTTCCTCGGCGCCTTTGCCATGCTGCCGGCGGTGGGTCTGGACCTGAACATGCTCAGCCTGTTCGGTTTCATCATGGTACTCGGGATCGTGGTGGACGATGCCATCATCATCGGTGAAAGCGCCCATCACAGCATGACCAAGTACGGGCACAGTTCTAAGAGCATTGTGCACGGTGCCAATCGCGTGGCGCAGCCGGCCACCTTCGGTGTCCTCACGACTATTGTCGCCTTCATGCCGCTGCTGATGATCAGCGGTTTTGCCGCTGCCTTTACCGAGTCCATCGGCTGGGTGGTCATCCTTTGCCTGGTATTCTCACTGATCGAATCGAAACTGATCCTGCCCTCGCATCTGATCCATTTCGGCAAGCCCAACGAGAACAGCTGGTTCAACCGCATTCCCACCAAAGTGAATGCCTGGCTCGATAACTTCGTGCATACATACTACGTGCCGTTCATCGAGACCTGTATCCGCAATCGCTACATCACACTGTCGAGTTTTATCGGTATGTTCATCGTGACCGCCGGTCTGATGGCAGGTGGTCTCGTGCGCGTGGTGTTCCTGCCGGAAATTCCCAGCGACTTTATCCAGGCCAGTGTCACCATGGTGGAAGGCAGTCCGGAAGAACAGACCCGCGCCATCATGAACCGGCTCGAGGAAGCCGCGCTGTCCCTGAACGGCCAGTTCGAATTTGATGACTCAGAAACCGGCGAAGTGTCCACCAAGGTGGTTGACCACGTGATCATCGTCGGCAGTGGCGTTTCCTCCGGAACCGCGGCCATCGAACTCGACAAGGACGTGCCCAGCCAGCTTGATGCGGACCTGCTCACCCAGTACCTGGAACAGTATGTTGGCAACATGCCCGGCCTGAAATCCCTGACCTTTTCTGCCGGCCAGGTGTTCGGCGGCAATCCCATTTCCTACCAGCTCGTGAGCAACAACCCGCAGGAACTGACGGCGGCGGCCAGCGAACTGGAAGCCAAGCTGCGCACTTACAACGGCCTCATCAACATCAAGAACGAAGCCGTCAACAGCAAAGATGAACTGCGCCTGCAGCTGCTGCCCCGGGCCGAAGTCATGGGCTTTACCCTGAACGATGTCACCAACCAGGTGCGCAATGCCTTTTACGGTTCCCAGGCCCAGCGCCTGCAGCGCGGCGATGACGAGGTTCGTGTCATGGTGCGCTACCCGGAACAGGAACGCGTATCCATCGGTGACCTGGAGGACATGTACATCCGCACCAGCGATGGCGACGCCGTGCCTTTCACGGCCGTTGCCGACTATGACATGCAGGATGGCTACGCCCAGATCAACCGTGTTGAAGGCGAGCGTGCCGTGGCGGTCAATGCCGACATCATTGAGTCCATGGTCGAACCCAATCTCGTCAACAACGACATCAAGAACAATTTCTTTCCCGAACTGAAAACCCGCTACCCCAGTGTCGATTACCGTGAGGACGGTGGCACCGCGGAACAGCAGAGCATCATCCAGGACATGATCCGCGGCATGATCTTCGCCATCTTCGGCATCTATGCTCTGCTGGCGATTCCGCTGCGCTCCTACACCCAGCCGGTTATCATCATGGGCGTGATCCCGTTCGGCATCGTCGGGGCTATCGTCGGTCACCTGATAGTAGGGATTCCGGTCAACTTCATGTCCTTCCTGGGCATCATTGCCCTGTCTGGGGTGGTGGTGAATGACAGCATCATCCTGGTGAACTTCGTCAACGACGCCGTGGCCAGCGGTGATCGCATTCTCCATGCCGTGGTCCAGGGTGGCTCCCGTCGTTTCCGGGCCATTCTGCTGACCTCGCTGACCACGTTCTTCGGACTGCTGCCCATCCTCATGGAGACCAGCATGCAGGCTCAGTTCCTGATTCCCATGGCCACATCCCTGGCGTTTGGCATCGTCTTCGCCACCATCATTACGCTGCTGCTGATTCCCTGCCTCTACGTCATTCTGGAAGATTTCAAGGGCCGTGATGTGAAGAGCACCAGCGGCAACGAAGATCGACTAGGCAGCATGGCCTGAGTCTGAAATCCCTTGCCCGACAATCACTTGGAGGTGATTGTCGGGTATTTCACAGCTATTCTGACCTGCCCGCCCCGATCCCTGGTCGGCCCCGGCCGAGGACCCGCAATACAAACCCGGTAACACGTGTTTGGATAGAGAGCACCGGACGTGCCATAACCGGTTCAGGTCAACAAGATTTACTCGGTACTGGTCAGTAACCTGTTCACCATTACCGTGGGCGGCATTCTGTTCTTTCTGTTCAGCCTGTATCTGCAGGCCCGCCAGGAAAACATCAGCCAGAGCAGGTTCGCGGTGCTGGAGGAAGCTGCCGACGATGTCTTCAGCACCCTGGCACCCCTGAACGAATTTGGTTTTACCGAATGCACTGAAGACAACCTGCGCATCATGCAGGCCGCCCTCGTCAATGCCAGCTTTGCCAAACAGATCATGTTTAACCAGGACGATACCGGGCTCTGCTCAACCGTCAGCGGCATACTGGCCGATCCAGTAAAGCGGCCACCACCGGATTTCACTTCGGTGGTCAATGGCGCCGAAGTCTGGATCAATCGCCAGTTCGTTCTCGATCTCACCGGTGAGCAGATCAACGCCATCATCAAGCTTGGCAACTACAGCGCACTGAGCGACCCGACAATTTTCACCCTGGATGAAATCAGCAGCCAGAACTCCCTGGAAAAGATTCACCGCGCAGGACTGAACATTTCCAGCGATGACTTAGGTACCGGCTATTCCAACTTCAAGCAGCTGAAAAAAATCAACTGTACCTACCTGAAAGTGGACCGCACCTACATTGCCGATCTGGAAGATGAACCCATCCGTTCCTCGCTGATACCGCACATTATCAACATGACCAATCAACTCGGCCTTTCCGTTATCGCCGAGGGTATCGTAACCTTTGACCAGCAGGTGATCCTGGTGGGCCTGGGTATTCGCTATGGGCAGGGTGCCTTTTTCGGGCGGCCGATGCCGGTCGAGGACCTGGTCAACCAGCTCAAGCGTCGTGACCAGGTCACCCTCTTTGATCCTGTCATTCTGGATGGCTGAAATCTGTGCAGAAGAGTCGTGCTATGGCCTAACCAGCGCAGGCTGACGCTTGAATTCATGGCGGGGCAATAAGAGAATCAAGGCCACTACAACAACAACCCAAACAGGGGATCACCCATGCACCAATCCACCCGCTTTCTGCTCTGCGTCCTTTCCGGTTTATTACTGACCGGCCTGGCCACTGTCTCCACCCCGGCAAACGCCCAGGACTGCGACCGCGCCTGCCTGGCCGGATTCCTGGACCAGTATCTCAATGCCCTGGTGGCCAATGACGCCAGTCAGGCACCCTTGAGCTATGGTTTCCGCCAGACCGAGAATTCCGTTGTCACACCAAACGACGAGGGGCTATGGTCCACCGTCACCGGCTTGAGAGCCCTGCAACGCCGTTATTTCGATCCGGCAGGCAGCACGGCCGGTTTCTTCGGCGTGCTGGATGAAGACGGCGAACCGGCCATCGTGGCACTGCGCCTGAAAATCACCAACCAGATGATCACCGAAGCGGAATGGCATATCGGTCGCGAGCAGGATGTCGGCATTACCGGCGAACCCGGCGGCGTGGTTTTTGATCTCGACAACCTGATGGCGAACCCGCCCAACGAGGGTTTCGTGCCGCTGGATCGCCGCTACAGCCGCGACGACCTGATTGCCGTGGCCAACAGCTATTTTGACGGCATCATTGCCAAGAACAGCAAGGTCATCAAGGGCCATCCGGGCTGCGCCCGCTGGGAAAACGGCTTTCCCACTTTTGGTGGTGAACTGGCTCCTGGCGCCACCGGTTTCGAGGGTAAATCAGACTGCCGCACGGCCGGCGACTTCGGTCTGGCCCAGATTACTGCCCGCCGCGTGCAGGTGGTGGATGTGGAACAGCAGATTGTTATGATGTCCGTCGTGTTCCTGCGCCAGCCCGGCAATGAACGCTGGCGCAACCATTTCACTCATACCATCAGCATTGAGGACGGCCTGATCCGCCAGGTCCACGGTGCCATGTTTTATGCCCCGCCGACACAACCGGTGCCGAACTGGCCCCCCTATGACGGCAATTTCCCGTTGTCGTTTGATACTGCCGAATAACACTGGAGTAACCCGTGACCCATACCTTCACCCGCCGCTTGTTGCCACTGGCCGTATCTGCCCTGCTGGCCTTACCCGCTGCTGCCCAGACGGCAGCGGAAGCCGAGGCGTTTCTGCAGGACGCCGAAAGCCAGCTGGAAGCCGCCAGCCATGAATACGCCCATGCGGCCTGGATAGCCGCGACGTATATCACGTATGACAGCCAGAAAATCGAGGCCACGGCCTACCAGCGTTTTCTGGAATTATCCGTGGGCTTTGCCAACGCGGCAGCGCGTTTCAATGACGTGGAACTGGACTTTGCCGACCGCCGCAAGATGGAACTGCTGAAGCAGTTCCTGGTGATTCCGTCACCGCAGGACAGCGAGAAGGCGCGCGAGCTGGCCGAGATCGGGTCGGAAATGGCCGCGCTGTACGGGGCCGGCGAATACTGCCGCAATGAAGGCCTTACCGGTGCCCAGGTGTGTTACAGCGGCGACCAGATCGAGAACCTAATGCGCGAGCTGCGCAACCCGGAAGAGTTGCTCGAATTCTGGGTCGGCTGGCGCGAGATTTCAAAGCCCATGAAGCCGCTGTATGAACGCCAGGTGGAAATCGGCAATGAGGGTGCGCAGGAACTCGGCTACAACAACATGAGCACCTTCTGGCGCGCCAAGTACGACATGAGCGCCGATGCCTTTGCGGCGGATGCCGATGCCCAGTGGCAGAAAGTGAAACCTCTTTATGATGCCCTACACTGTCATGTGCGCGCCGAGCTCAGCGATTACTACGGTCCTGAAGTGGTGCCGCCCACCGGCCCCATTCCCGCCCATGTCCTGGGCAACCAGTGGGCACAGGACTGGAGCTACCTGTACGACATCGTGAAACCGGAATCCTCCGACCTGGGCTATGACCTCGATGCCCTTGTGAAGGAAAAAACCAGCAGTGCCGAGGACATCGTGCACATCGCCGAGAACTTCTTCATCTCCCTGGGCTTTGATCCGCTGCCCGATACTTTCTGGGAACGCTCCATGTTCACCGAGCCGGTGGACCACAAGGCCGTCTGCCACGCCAGCGCCTGGGACCTGGATGACCAGGATGACCTGCGCATCAAGATGTGCATCGACCAGAGCGCCGAGGAGTTTCGGGTAGTGCATCACGAGCTGGGCCACAACTTCTACCAGCGCGCCTACAAGGACCAGCCGCCCCTGTTTCGCGGCAGCGCCAACGATGGCTTCCACGAAGCCACCGGTGACACCATTGCCCTGTCGGTGACGCCGAAATACCTGGTCGACATCGGCTGGCTGGACGAGGAACCGCCAGTGGAGGGCGACCTGGGTTACCTGATGAGCATGGCGCTGGACAAGATCGCCTTCCTGCCCTGGGGCCTGATGATCGACAAGTGGCGCTGGCAGGTGTTTAACGGCGAGGTCAGCCCGGATGAATACAATGCCGCGTGGTGGGCGTTGCGCGAGGAATACCAGGGTGTTGCCTCCCCGGTACCGCGTTCCGAAGACTACTTCGACCCCGGTGCCAAGTACCACATTCCCGGCAACACGCCCTACATGCGCTACTTCCTGGCCTATATCCAGCAGTTCCAGTTCCACCGCGCCCTCTGCGATACCGCAGGTTACGAAGGCCCCCTGCACCGCTGCTCCATCTACGGCAGCAAGGAAGCCGGCGCCAAGCTCAACGCCATGCTGGAAATGGGCCAGAGCCGTCCCTGGCAGGATGCCATGGAAGCCCTGACCGAACAGCGCCAGCTGGATGCGTCAGCGATCATCGATTACTTCGCGCCGCTGAAGGAATGGCTGGGCCAGCAGAACCAGTTCAGGCAGTGCGGGTGGTGAAACCAGGCAGATGCTGAGTCAGGCAGCGACCACGAACTAGTTCGCTACTGCGACATCTGCGCGCAGGATACCGACCAGGTTCGCGGCGAGCTCCGCCGCTTCTTGTCCCCGTTCTGTCAGGTAGCCACCATCGCTTAATGTGGTGATGCCCAGTTCATGCAAGCGCCTAGCCGCGGCAATTCTGCCCGGCTCTGCCTCATGATGGACTTTCAGTCCTTCCATGGGATTGCGAACGTCAAACAGCAGCAGGAATTCGATTTCCTGCAAGAGTTGTGGATCAAGGCCCATGGTGTCCCCCTTCAGGCTTGCTCTTGAAAATTTCCCGGCGGAATGGTTGCTGCCTGGCATGCAGCCACGTCATTCCGACTCCAGTATGATACTGCCTACACCGGTACTCGACGCCGGCACGTGTGTGAAACGATACACCTCCCGAACATTGTCCCCGAGCGCTCCCCGCATCACCAGCCACATCACCAGTTCCACCGCCTCCGCACCGGCCTCCCGCATGTATTCCAGGTGCGGGATGCGCGCGAGTTTTTCCGGATCCTGAGACAGGCCATCGAGAAACATGTTGTCGAAGTCCTGGTTGATCAGTCCCGCCCGCGGTCCCTGTATCTGGTGGGACATGCCGCCGGTACCGAAAATCACCACATCGAGTTCATCGTCCCATTCTGCCACCGCCTTCCTGATGGCTTTGCCCAGGTGGTAACAACGGTTACCGGTTGGCGGTGGATACTGCACCACGTTGACGGCAATGGGTATGACCCGTACCGGCCAGGCATCGGGCTGGCCCCAGAGCAGACTCATGGGCACCGTGAGACCGTGGTCCACCTGCATGTCGTTGACGAGGGTGATGTCGAATTCATCCAGCACCAGGGACTGCACCAGGTGCGCGGCCATTTCGGGATAGCCTTTCACCACCGGTACAGGGCGTGCGCCCCAGCCTTCATCGGCAATCATGAATTCATCGCCGCAGCCTATGGCGAAGGTCGGGATCATTTTGAAATCGAAGGCGTTGTTGTGATCGTTGTAAACGATAATCGCCACATCGGGCCGTTTTTTTGCCATCCATGCCCTGGCCGGCAGATAGCCGTCGAACAGGGGTTTCCAGTATTCGGTTTCTGTCTTGCCCAGGTCGACCGCGGCACCTATGGCGGGAGTATGTGATGTGCCGATTCCAGCCGTGATGGTCGCCATCAGCCCGTTTCGCCTTCTGGTTGTTCGGAACGCGAACGCCACCCGTTCGGCGAGCGGCCGCCGGCCAGCATCATGTTCACGTATTCCTGCTCGCTCATTCCCGTCATTTCCGCCGCCATGTACTGGTAGGAATGCTGGTCCGTGAACGCCAGCTTGGCCAGGCAGTAAACAACACCGCCCAGTGCCAGCAGGGTATTCCAGTCGCGATTCATGACCGCGGTGCGTTGGGCATCGGTCATGGGAAACTGCTTCAGGTAGCCGGCCTCGTCATCGAGAAAGGCCTTGCGGTTCTCCGCTTTCATCAGCGACATGAAGAAGGTATTGAGGTGATAGCCCTGGCGTGCACGCTGGGCATCGAACACCCACGTGCCGGGGAGGTCTTCGTAATCGGGTTTGCCTGTTGTCATAATCATGTCTATCTGGACTGAAAACCAGCCTATAGAAAAGCTGTCCGCATCTGCAACGTTTTACGATATTTTCCCTGGTTCTGGTTCTGGTTCTGGTTCAGAGGCATAGGACTCCGGCTCGTGGCTTTCCCCGGCCGGCTTGGCCTCTGCCAGGGCTTCCATGGACGCACTGACTGGTGCCTGATAGGCACTGCTTTCCTCAACTGCCGCTGGTGGCGTTGCATCACCCGACAGCGCAGCAAGGAGGCGCTCACAGAGTCGGGAAGTGTCTTCTGGGACAGTGCCGGCTTCCAGTAGTGCCGGGGCAGCATCAAGCCACTGGCGCCCTTCGCTGATCAGTGCTGCCAGTGCTGTGTTTTCACTGTTCTGCTGGCAGGCCGCTTCTAGGCTCGCGGCGACTTTTTCAATGGCGTCCAGTTCCGCCACTTCAGCAGCACCGGCCAGCAGGCTTAGCACTTTTGCCATGTCCTGCGGTGACTGGCTGAGCCCCAGCTTGGCGATCAGGTCGCGGGCCTCCCGCAGGAAACCGACCATCTGGGGATTCAGGCTGCTCCCAGTATCGGTCTCTGCCGACGCCTGTTGGGCATCAAGCGTTTCCGCCAGATCTAGTAGTGCTTTTTCCAGGTCGATGACCGCAAAAGCCAGGCCGGCATATTCGCCACTGCCGCCCTTGTCCAGGTGCCTGCCCTGCTTGTCAGTGAGCAGGCAGAAACCCTGGAATACCAGGGCCATATCGGCGTTGATGCCTTTATGGGGATGCCGTTCGATGAAGTGTTTCATCGCCTTGACAGCATCGGCGTATTGTTCAAAATTCTGCGCTCTAGCAATACCATAAAGCGTGTGCAAGGGAATCTGCAGGTCGGAGGTTTTTGGACTGTCTTCAGCACCACCTAGTATAGCGGAAAGCGTGTCGTTGAGTTCCTGGATTTCCCTGCCGACCAGGTTGAGGGCCACGGTTTCAGTGGGTGTCAGGGCGGCAACCGGAGTTTTGTCGATTTCGAAATCGCAATCGATCTCCTCTTCCTCGGCGGCAGCATCCCCCGCAGCCGCCATGGCAGAGGCCTTTTCGGCATCGATGACTAGACCGCGCGTGGCTTCCTCGTGCGCTTCCTTAATTGCGAAACCATCATCGAAATCGTCATCATCGCCTGGCTTGACCGTGTCAACACTTTTCGCCTCATCACTGTCTTCACTGTCCTGCTGAATCGACGCTTCGGTAGCTTCAGCAGCCGGCACTTCAGTACTGTCGGCCTGGGCAACCAGCGTGTCATCAGACAGGTCAACCGAATCACTGAATGCGAGCACGTTATCGGTGATGACCGGAATATCGTCGTTGGTGTCTTCAACACTGGCATGCAGGCTGTCCTGTTCAGACTCGACAGCGCTGTCTGCCGCCGCATCAGCTTCTTGCTCTACCTTCCCCGCCGGAACGTCCGCCAGAACGGGGATAGCGATATTGGCAGCCGCCTGCGCCGACAGGTGGCTGACAGCTTCCTGGCACAGTGACTGAATGAGCGTAGGCTCCGGGCCGGACTCGGCCGGATTCATGAAATTGGCTTTCATAGCAGGCAGAATGGCGATGACCCGAACGGTCAGGTCCATGACCGCGTCATTGGTACTGCCCTGCTCCTGCAGGGTGTCGTACAGGCATTCCATGGCGAAGGACAGGGTGGCGATAATCTCGGCACCGACCACGCCACCGCTGCCCTTGAGGGCATGGAAGTAGCGACAGCAGTCCTTGAGGGCGGAGGGCTGCTGGTAATCGTCTTTGAGGCTGCCCAGTTCTTCCTGCAGGTTTTCCAGGACTTCGTCGAATTCCTCGGCAAAGATTTCCTTGAGTGCATCGAGCTCGTCGTCATCAGCAGCTACATCGTCTGCTGAAGATTGCGCACAGGCTGGCGGCTGGACTTCCGGCGGGGTATCACCGAGTGCCTCCACGGGTTCCGGTTCCGGCTCAGGTTCTTCCACCGGCTCCCGAGTCTCCCCGCGCAGTGCTTTGGGCTCATCAATGGGTACCGGCTCTTCCTCGGGGACATCGTGCTGTTTCTCTTGCAGTTCCTCTTGCGATTCCTTTCCAAGCTCCGGTTTTTCCCGCGGCTCATCTGCCGATGCTGACTGCTCAACGAGCATACTTGCGGCCAGTCCCGCGGCATTCAGCGCCGCTGGCTGATCGGACTCGTCCGTACTGGCAGCACTTTCAGTGTTCTGCCCCGCCCTATCATCAACGGCCGTTTCTGTCCCGGCGGCGGAGCCGGCACCGGGGTCAGGGTCGGAATGGCTGTCGATGAAGGCCTGCAGAATAGCGGCAAAGCGACCGATCTTTTTTTGGTAGGCCTGTGAGTCCTCCTCCCGGCCGATGGATAATTGTTCCAGGTGCCAGAGGGAATTGATGACCAGGTGCGACAGGGCATTGAAGGTAGCATCAGGCATGGCTTCAGCCACGTCCCGGGCAACCAGGTTGACGTAATGTCTGGCAGTGGCAAGGTACTGCTGCAGTTCCGGTAGGCTCACCATGATAAAGGCCTGAGACAACTCATCGAGGCGATCGCGGGCCTTATCGAGATCACTGCCCTGGCAACCATTTTCCACGTAGGCATCGATATCGGTAACCACCGCTTCGAGCAGCTTCATGGCATTCAGGTAGACATGTTGGCGCGCGGCCCACAGAGTATTGGTTTTCGGCAGGCCATCACCTGCGCTGAATACCCCGCGGTCGAGCCTCTCAAGGGTATTAAAGACCTCCTTGCTGATCTCAAACAACACACCGGCTGCGTGCGTCAGTGCCTTGTCCAGTGGTTCGGCAGGCCCGTCTTTTAGGCTGTCATCGAAGTGCTGTGCTAGGCTACCGAAATTGAGGAAGTGCAGCACTTCCCGCAGGCTGGAAGCATCGGCATAGACATCATCGACTTTCTCCTGCGTGACCGGCCCGGACTCGATCATTTGGTTAATGGTATCGATCAGGCGATTGATGTCTTCGTTGATCACGCGCAGTGACTTGTTGAGAGCTGATTTTCTCTCGTAGCGGACCATCAGGTTGCGGGTGGACCGTTTCATCTGGCGCGAGGCTTTGCGGTCAAGTCCGAACCACTGACGAATGACCGCCAGACGCAAACTGCGGATTCTGGTTTCCGCAATAATGGCCAGCATGTTGCTTGCAGCATCTTCATCCAGCATATCCAGTTGGCTCAGATCGCCTGTGGAGAGCAGGTGCAGGGGCTTGCCCAGGGCAATGATGGATTTCACAGCTCCTTCACTGCTGTCTGACTGGAGAGTTTCGATCACGCCTGCGGCCAGTCCCCAGAGGGTGCCGAGCCGGTAATCGCGAAACAGGATTTCCATGTTGCCGGCCGCCCCTTTCAAGGCCGTCACCGCGCGGGCATTCCCGCGATCTTCCAGCAGGGCCTTGCCGGCCTTGATGAACAGCGATGAATGGCGTGCCATCACATCCTTCATTTTGTCCGGCGTGGCGGCAAACTGCTGCTTGAACGGCATTTTCTGGCGGGTGCTCAGAACACGGGGATGAAACACGGCGGCCTTGTCACAGGCTTTGCGCAACCGGTTGATGGTATTGAAAACCCGGGCAAAACTGTCGACAGACTTGGCTAGGGCCTCATCCAGCACAGCCGGCAATTCCGTTACCGCGATATAGGCGTTTTGGAGCCGGGCATCGCACTTGCCGGCATCCATGTCGGGATGTGCCAGCGTGTCTTCCAGGAGTTTTAGGATTTCCGTGCCCAGCAGGCCTATGTTGGGAAATTCCAGCACTGCCATGATGCCGGGAATTATGCTGAAAGCCGCCACGGGTGCCTGCAGGCTGTTGAGGGCCTTGGCCTCGCCGGTCGGCGTGACAATGACGGTTTCTAGGGCATTGGCGAGGGCCGCGGTCAGACTTTCCGTTTCCTGCTTGACCTGTTTAAGCGCTGTGTAGCTCTGCCACTTCTTCATGAATACCTTCCGAAGGTTACTGCTGTTTTCATCGGCCGATCTGCTGTCTGCATCTGCTCATCGCAAATCGTGCAACATGGCCGGGTCAGGCACTGGCCTCCTGCTTCATGGCCCATACCCAGTCCATTTCCTCGTCCTTGCGACTGACCACGATCACCGGAATGTGGGCTGTTGCCTCACGACGACCGGTTTCCCTGGTCCCCTGGAAGCCGGACACATCCGGGATAACCAGTTCCATGAGAATGATATCGGGGTGTTCGTTTAACGCAATCTGCGGGCACTTATTGCTGCCGTAGGTCAACAGCACGGTATGGCCCTCGTCGCGGAGAAGGGCGGCAGTTGCCTCTACATCAGCGACCGAGTCGTCCACTATCAGGATGCGCAGCGGCATCATCGGCTCAGGCAGATGCGGCTTCTGTACTGCCACTGCGGGCATATTCATGGATGGCAGCAATCAGCTCATCCTTAGTAAACGGCTTGCTCAGGTAGGCGTTGGCCCCAACGACGTCGCCCTTAGCCTTGTCACAGAAGCTGAATTTGCTGGACAGCATGATGATGGGCGTGTTTTCGAACTTTTCGTTGCTGCGAATCATGATGCAGATCTTATAGCCATCGAGTCTGGGCATCATGACATTAATAAAAATAATATCTGGCTTTTCGCGCACAATTTTTGACAAGGCATGAAAACCGTCCTCGGCCGTAACAACGTCGCAACCGGTCTTGTTGAGCAGTGTTTCCGCGGTTTTTCGAATGGTCTTGCTGTCATCAATCACCATGACTTTGATACCGCTCAGATCTTCTGACATATTCTCTCTCCCGTCCCGGGTCGCTGTGATTGAGTGTCGTAAATAGCGTTGCTTGTCCTGTTAAAGCGTCAGATCTTGCGACTGCGCTTACGCCGTGAGTTCCAATGGCGTGTTCTGAATGTATTAGCCCTTGACCAGGTCCATCTTCATCTTGCAGCAGGCACTGAGCAGGTCGCTGCTGTCAATATCACCGGTAAACACACGGATGCGATGACCGGGCAGTTTGTCGACCGCGTGCCCCAGTTTCTTCATGAGGTCTTCACTGGCCACGGCCTTGCGTGCAAAGTCGGTTTTCAGGCGCACCAGGATGATCTTGGTATGGGAATGTCCAAGTTGCGTTTCTTGGGGGCGGCAAACCGGGAATCCTGTCGTTGACGCGCTCCAAAGTGAACTGCAAACCCATGCGTTTCAGAGCCGGCAGGAAGTCCACTCCCTCATTTTCAGGTGAGTCCAGAAGCAGCACGGTGACACCAGCCGCGGCGGCGTCACCGGCCTGGTTGGGATTGGCTTGTGTCTGGGCCATGTTCATTTGATGGTGATTAAGACAGAAGGGCTATTATAGGCATGAAACGGGAAGTTCTGTCACTATTGGGCTACTTCCGTTACGTAGAAAACTGCCCGAATATTCAATAGGTTATTCAAGACTCCATGGATGGAATCGAGATTGCTGATATTAATCTGGGAGCAGCGATCGGACGGAATGGAAAAGGGTCGGATGCCATAGTGGCTCGGCACCGGGGAACAGGCTTCTGGCTTTTTCTAAGCTCTTAATTGACCGGGAGATATCCGGTCTTCGTGAGTGCTTTATAACCCTTTCCAACCAGAAAGCAGGGGGGAGTTGCCCAATCTGTGACCGGAATAACTTTTTGGCTGCCCCCAAGCTGGTAATGACCGCCATTCTCCTGCCCCGCCCCATCATGCATAATCACGACACACCGTGCGCTCTGATCACCAGGACCTGTCATGCGATTGACCAGCCACACCGATTACGCCCTTCGTGTGCTGCTTTATGTCGGCGCCGCCGAAAGAAGCGTCACCATCAGCCAGGTTTCCGAGGCCTATGGCATTTCCAAGGAGCATCTGCGCAAGGTTGTGCATGCCCTGGCCCAGCTTGGCTACCTCAGTACCACCCAGGGCCGCTATGGCGGCATCACCCTGGCCATGCCGCCGGACCTGATCAATATCCGCAAAGTCGTGGAGCAACTCGAAAACGGTACCATTGTTGAGTGCTTTGATGCCGAGACCAACGCCTGCGCCATCGATGGCATGTGCCTGCTGAAAAAAGCCCTGTTTGATGCCCGTGAAAGCTTCATGGGTGTCCTTGCCAAATACCACCTGAGCGATCTCATCAGAAATCCCCGCCTGATCGCTTTCTGCCAACAGTAGCGTGATGTGGACGACGTCTGATTTTTGCCGGTTTAACAATGCGTATTTTACACATCTTTAAAGTGCCAGCGCTTGTCACAAAAGATTCCCATGAGCAGCCTTTACGAACAGATGGGTCGTGCTGACGCCGTCAACGCCGCTGTCGATATTTTCTATCGCCGCGATCTGACCGACCCCGACATCAGTGACTTCTTTGATGATGTCGACATGGATCGACAGATCGGCAAACAGAAAGCTTTTCTCACCATGGCCTTTGGCGGCCCGAACCACTACACCGGCAGGGGCATGCGGGAAGCCCACAAACACCTGAACCTGCAGGAAGCGCATTTTACGGCTGTCGCCGGCCACCTGCAGGGCACGCTGGAAGAGCTTAATGTGCCGTAGGAACTGATTGACCAGGTCATGGTCATGTTCATGGCCATCGCCGGCAGCACAGACGATGATGCGCTGAATCTGTAACGTTGCTTGGGGAAAGCAAGAAGGCAGCCCCGAGGCTGCCTTCTTATGGCCACAGCGTGGCGACATAAATCCATGCTTTTTCGTTTGCAACCTGCAGACAGTGCGGGTCATAACGCATTCCGGATTTGCGCAATGACGACATGCGGCATGTGCGGTATGAATGGCAAACGAGCCTAAACAAGTCAACCCTGAGCGTCCGGCCAAACCCCAATGCGGCTGGACAACGCCGTTGAGAAATCGTTATTCTCGCGACAGCTAATTCAGGGGGGATACCTGCATGTTCACACTCACGCGGCAATTCATTTTGCCCCGCTTTCGTTACACCCTGCTATGTCTGGCCACGCTTGGCGGCGCGTCAGCAGCTCTGGCCCAGGATGCCGCGCTGGCATTGAACTGGGTCGACAAGGACGACAACTGGGCGCAGGGCAAGGCCCGCCTGCAGGACTTCGGCGAGGCCTTTGATTCGGCCTGGGCCATGTATGAGTACCTTAAGGACCAAGCCGATGGTGGTGACACCCTCACCTGGAGCATGCTGGGTGCGCCCGCCTATGACTGGACCGGCATTTATACCCGCAGTGGCGGCGGACTGTCCTTTGATCCGGACATCCGCGCCAGTGAAACAACCGCCCAGCTGACCCCTGCCGGCGCCGCAGCCCGCCAAGCCAAGATCGACCGCATTAATGAAACCGGCGGCGAGTATGACCCGATTTCCGACTGCCGGCCGCCCGGTTTTCCGCGCTGGGCCACCGAACCCTTCCTGCACGAGTTCATTGTGACACCCGACCAGACCTGGCTCATCAACGAAATGGTCAATGACATCCGCCGCGTCTATACCGATGGCAGTGAGCACACCCTGCCGGAAGATGCCTACGCGTCCGCCAACGGCGACACGATCGGCTTCTGGCATGACAGCATGCTCTATACCCACACCACTTACCTGCTGCCGGGCCAGTACCAGCGCGGCACACAGCCGAATTACTCGGACCAGGTGGAAGTGGTGGAACGCTGGAAAAAGGTCGACGGCATTACCCTGGCAGCCGACTATTGGGTTTTCGATCCGATGAACCTGGCCGAGCCCTGGTATTCACGCCAGAGCTGGACGGAACTGGATAACGACGATAACTACCTGCGTATCCGTTACTGGGACTGCCGGGAAAACCAGAACAACGACATTCTGGAAAAATCCGACGGCACCAGCCAGTTCATGGACTTTGACTTCATCGACAACGACGCCGCTGTCAGTTCCGACAGCGAAATCCAGTAAGCGCCTGACCATACAGGGACACCGTTATGAAAAAACTGATCACTCTCCTGCTGCCTGCCACGATCGCCATCGCCAGTTTGCCCGCTGCCCTGGCTCATCACTCGGGTGCCATGTTTGACTACCAAAGCATTGTCGAACTCGAAGGCGCCGTGAAGGAATTCCAGTACACCAATCCGCATTCCTGGCTGCTGGTGGATGTCACCAATCCTGACGGCTCGGTAACCACCTGGGGTTTTGAAGCCGAAGGCCCAAGCACCTTGATGCGTGCCGGCATCCGCAAGGGTGATCTGCCGCCGGGCACCCCGATTACCATTCGCGGCAACCCGATGAAGGATGGCCGCAGCGCCGGTGCCTGGATTGATGCCATAGTGGACGGCAAGACCATCAATCCGCGCAATGGCTTTGCGGTAATTCCTGCCGACGACTGATATAACCAAACACCCTGTCAGATTTATAATGGCGCCTTTCGGAAACCCGTGCCATGAGCGGCAGGGTAACGAGGCGCCTTGAAGCAGGGCAAAACCATACGCGGCGATTTGTATGGCGGTCTGACCGCAGCGGTAGTCGCGTAACCCCTGGCACTCGCCTTTGCTGTGGCCTGCGGCGCACGTCCAGTCGCCGGTCTCTAAGGGGCGGTGATCGTTGGCTTTCAGGCCGCCGCTTTCGGTGGCACACCTACCCAGATCTGCGACCCCACCGGTCCCATGATCGTCATCATGGCCATCCTGTTCATGCGCTTTGCCGACCAACCTGGCCTGGTCTTTACCATCGTCATGTGCGGCGGCCTGCTCCAGATCCTGTTCGGTTTGTGCCGCTTCGAGGACTGCATCAACCTGGTGCCCTACCCGGTCATGTCAGGCTTCATGAGCGGTATCGGCTGCATTATTACCATCCTGCAGGTACCGGCGCTGACCGGTAATGTCACATCGGAAGGGGGTATGCTGCATACTATCGCCGCCTTGCCTGACATCCTCGCCAACACCTTTCTGCAGGCGCTCGTCCCGGGCCTGATGGCACTGACCATCATCTTTCGCCTGTCAGGTAAGGCCCTGGCCACCTACCTGCCGCCACCGCTAGTTGCCCTAGTGGGTGGCACACTGGTTGCGATGACCTGGTTTCCCGAAGCACCGGTAATCGGAGAGATTCCTCGCGGCCTGCCCACATGGTATTGGCCGCAGTTCACTCTCGCAGAATGTCCCCTGGTGATTCGCTACGCCCTGGTGCTGGCCTTCCTCGGCGCCATTGACTCCCTGCTCACGTCCCTGATGGCGGACAGCCTGACCCGCACGCAGCACGATTCCAACCGCTAACTGCGCGGCCAGGGCATTGGCAACTTCTGTGCAGGGCTGCTTGCCGCCATTCCCGGTGCCGGGGCCACCATGCGTACGGTGATCAACATTCGCTTGGGCGGCACGTCACCGCTGTCAGGCATGACCCATGCAATCGCACTGCTGTTGGTGGTACTGGTATTCGGCTAGGCGGTTGTTCACACACCGCATGCTGTACTGGGAGGTATCCTCACCAAGGTCGGTATCGATATCATTGACTGGCGTTACCTGAAGCGCATGCAGTGGGCGCCGAAAGCCGGCGTGCTGATCATGCTGACCACCCTGGTACTGACGATGACCATCGATCTGATCACCGCGGTAGCGTAAGGCATGGTCATGGCATCACTGCTGTTCGTGAAACGCATGGCTACCATCCAGCAGAACAACATGCTGATCACGCAGACCCTGGAACAGTTGCAGGACCTTACGCCGCTGAAAGCGGACAGACTCGCCTACGCCGCCGGACGCATTACTCTGTTTCATGTCATCGGCCCGATGCGCTTTGGCTCAGCCTGGGACTTTGCCAGGGTTCTGCAGGGCAGTGGCAACAGGGATATCCTGGTCATCAATCTGGCCGATGTCACGTTCATCGACAGCAGTGCCTCCATCATGCTGAAAGAATCATCATGGATATCCAGAACTAGGGGCAGAAGGTGCTATTGGACGGTTCGCGTGGAAACGTCAGGGATGTGTTGTCCGGCTTCGGCATTCTCGAGCTGCTGAAACCCGGCGGCGAAGTCAGCACGCGGGTAGAGGCGCTGCGCCAGGCGCAACGTTTGCTGGCAGAAGCCGGGTCAGTGCCGGACTGAAGCGAACATCAGCGTTTTTCGATGACCAGAGTCAGCTCGGCCACACGAAAGCCGAACTTGCGCAACTCAGTGCGATTGATGAGGTGGTTTTCCTCGACCAGGTAGAGCCAGTCGTCCAGGTCCAGGGCGATGGTGCCATCTTTCCAGGGCACATCGAGGGTGTACTGCCAGTTGAACGCTGACCCGGCAATGGTGCCACTGGCGGTACCAACGACATCACCGGCCGTGCCGGTGTAGCGATTGTTGCCCAGATGGGTAAGACGCCAGGTACGGGTGTCTTCCTCGCCGTCATCGTAATAGAAGTGCTCATCCAGCACGCCTTCATCACCGTTCCATGACGCCGCGATCGTGGCACTGAATTTTCGGGTTACCCGGCCACTGCGATCCTGCAGGATGCCGTAGGCCACCAGGTCGCCGTCAAAAAAGGTTTTCAGGTCCAACGCCGGCGTGGAACCCGCATATTCATCAATGGCGATGCGACTGCAACCGGCGAGCAGTAACAGCAGCAGGGCAAGCAAGGAAATTCTCATTTGTCTTCTCCGATGAGTTGCCTACGCATGGCAGGATGGGTGGTCTGGGCCGACAACCAGATAGCTGAGAACTGGCGGCTGAATTCAGGATCATTGATTGTACCAGCCGCCCTGCTATTGACGTAGAAAGTACTTATGCCGGCAGCATCCACATGCAGCGTAATACTGTCGCCTTTTTTCACACCCGGCAGGATCGCCTGCAACTGCACGAGCCACTCAGCAGGCGCCGCAACACCCATGGCCTGCCACTGTCGTCGGGTTTCCTCGACCAGGGCAGTCGCCTGAAAATCCCGCTGGTACTCCAGCTCAAGCGCAAACGGCGCCGAATCGGGCCAGGTAAACAGAGGGGCTACAGGGCGGTTGTTGACATTGCCATTCTGGTCGCCAACATAGAGGGTGGCTTCATAGATGGTCCAGAACAGCACCTTGAGCCTGGCCTGGCCCACGGTGGCCATATTCGACCAGGGCAGCGTTTCAGCGGCCGACAGTGCCGGTGCCAGCAGGCAGGCGAGCACCAGGCAGGCAAAACGGGTCATGCGGCACTGTCCCCTTGCTGGATTTTGCCAAGCGCAATAACCGTCAATGGCAGGTACAGGCTCCAGGCGGCACCCACCACCAGCAGTGACTGCAACAGGGGCAGCCCGAAACCGATCCCATCCAGCAAGTAACCCGCCAGGTAGGCAACCACGCCGTTGACAGCTCCCGTGAGCACCAGCACCAGGGTATGGCAGCGGTGCAGAAACCCCGCCAGCAATGGCAGAGTCAGGGCAAAGGATGCCCAGATCATCACCATCCACAAAGGCAGCAGGCCACCCTGGAAACGGAACAGGCCAACAGCTGAAAACGCACCGTCCATGACCAGACCCGTTACCATCACCAGGGCAGCATCGCGTAACCGATGCCGCCAGTTTTCGCTGAGAGCAATACGAACTATGAGAATCGCCATGGTCAGTGTCAGGACGCGGGCCTGAAACACGACCAGCAGCACCCAGCAGAGCTTGAACAGGATCAGGTCCAGTGTCAGCAGCCATTTGTAGCCGAGGCGGCGTTTTTCACTAGTGGTACGCAATGCTGTCATATACCACTGATTACGTGGCAGACATCGACCCGGATTAGCGCACATGGCGGACGGGACTGGTAACATGACGCCATGTCGATGCTTCAGTACCTAGATCGCTACGCCGAACCGGAAGCCCGCGGGTTACCCGCCTTGACCACGCGTTACCGACACGTGGTATGCATCCCCGCGTTTGCCGAAGCCGCGGACTTCCTGGTGCCGCTGTCCTCCCGGCTGGACACAGCCGAGACCCTGTTCATCATCGTGCTCAACGCCCATGCTGGGGCCGGCGGCGAAGCCATCATGCAAACGCGGGCCGGCGCCGCCTGGCTGAAATCACAGTATCCGCACAGGCAGCCACTCGGACCTCATTGCTGGCTGCTGTCCGGCCAGCGGTCAGAACAGATCGCCGCACAGCGCCATGACATCCTGCTCGTTGAGCGCTGTCATCGCGATGCCTACCTGGGGCCGAAAGAAGGTGTCGGCAAAGCGCGCAAGATTGCCGCCGATATTGCCTGTCGGCTGATCCAGCTCGGCAGGGTCAGCAGTCCCTGGATACACTGCACCGATGCCGATGCTACGCTGCCGCCGGATTATTTTGCCGCGACCGGCATGCTTGATGCCCGCCGCGACAGCGCCGGCCTATACCCTTTTCGGCACTTGCCACACGCCGATCCGGCCGCCAACACCGCCCAGGCGCTGTACGACCTCACGCTGGACTACTATGTTGCCGGGCTGGCCTGGGCGGGCTCGCCATGGGCCTTTCACACCATCGGCAGTACGCTGGTCATCAATGCCCAGCACTATGCCCGTGTCAGGGGTTTCCCGGTGCGCCGGGCCGGAGAGGATTTTTATCTGCTCGGCAAGCTCGCCAAAACCGGTGCCATCGTGACACTGGACAGTACGGCCATCATGCTGGAAACCCGGGTGTCCGATCGTGTCCCGTTTGGCACCGGTCCGGCACTGGGCAAACTGCTGGGCATGCTGGACCCCGCGGCAGAATACCCTTGCTACAACCCGCTCGCCTTCAGCTACCTACAATGCTGGCTAGGCCTGTCAGCCACCCTGTGGCAGGAAAGAGTGCAGGAACTGGATGAGGCGGTAATCAGGGCATTTTGTGCAGCCAATGCCGACTACGATACGCTCGATGCCGACGTGCTGTTGGCCTGCGTGACGGCACTGGGTATCGACAAGGCACTGAACCACGCGCTGGACAACAGTCGCTCGGAGAAGGTTTTCCAGCGCCACCTGACCAACTGGTTTGATGCGTTCCAGACCCTGAAATTCATCCACTGGCTCAGGGACAACCACCTGCCATCCGTGCCGGTGCGCCTTATTCAGGATGGTACCTGTCTGCCTTTCGGTGCCGTCCCTGGAAGGAATGGCCCAGTGCGGCCAGCATCGAACCAATAACCACAATCACCGCGCCCAGGTAGGCCAACCCGTTCAGCTGGCTGTCCAAGAAGGTTTCAGGCCACCAGTGCACGCACAGTGCCATGCTGCCGATGGTGAACAGGGGCGCCAGGGTGATCACAGCACTGACCTTGGCGGCATCCCATAACTGAAGTGCCTCGGTGAAAGCGCCATAGGCCAGTACCAGGTTGATGCTGCAGAACACCAGCGCGGCAAACTGGACGCCATCCAGATCAAACAGCGTGCCCGGACTGGCAAAAGGCAGCAGCAGGATGACCCCGCCCAGGTACATGAGACTGGTCAACTGTACGGAGTCCATTTTTTTCAGCAGGGTTTTCTGCAACAGGCCGTAGGTGCCCCATGACAGCGAGGCCATTACCATGAGCAGGATGCCGATGGAATAATCGTTCAGTGAACTGAAAATATCGGCCAGCCTGTCGTTGAAGAAGAGGCCGAAACCGAACAGCAGCAGCGCAACACCGCACCACTCCAGCACACCGAATTTCTCCTGGTAAAAAAACAAGCTGCCAAACATCAGGATGAAGGGAGCCAGTTGAATCAGCACCTGCGCACTTTCCGGGTTCAGGTAGGACAGACTGCTCAGGTAGAGCAGGAAGTTGCCGACCAGCGCGGTCGCGGCCAGCATCAGCAGGCTGTTGGTTTTCCAACTAAAGCTCGAGACCGGCGGCAGGCGTCGGCGCTGCCAGAGCACGATGAACACGACCGCCGCCGCGGTGGCAAAACGGTACCAGGTAATGGTGATCGTATTCATGCTGCCCAGTAACAGCACAAAGGACACTGGCAGCACACCCCACATAAAGGCCGTCAGCAGGGACAGGCCAAAACCTGCCCAGGCGCGCTTGTCGGTGAGTTCGGCCTGAAGGTCTGTACTCAAGCGCGATGCCCTACTGGCGGCTTGCTTCGCCACTGGCTGATAGCGGCGAATAGGTATAACTGTCGAACATGGCCTTGAAGGCATTGAAGCTCTCCAGGGTATCCGTCACCGTCAGCGCATCCGCCGCCGGCTCGGCCGCCGCGGTCAATTTTGCCGCGCTGTGCGGCGTCCCGAATGAGCGCGCCACCAGGCGGCCTGAACCTGGCGGCACCACATGGTCACGAAAATAGCGCACCACGTCAGCCTGGGTGAGTTGCTCGATGGCAGCGGCCATGACCAGACTACTGTCCTGCGTGAACTCTTCCAGCAGGATGTCACTCCAGTAACGCCCGCTCAGTGCCTGCAGGGTCTGGGGTTCCTGGCGGATATTGTTTAGCAGGCCGGCCTGGATGTCGGCAAAACGTTCAGTTGCCATCGCTTCCAGCTGTGCCGCGTAATCCAGCAGAAACTCATTGATGCGCGCCTCCAGCACCAGCGGATCAGCCACTGGCGACTCGATGGTCATGACCAGGCCGCTGGTGTTGAGAATGGGCATGCTGCCGGCATTAACGACATAACCGAGCTGCTGCTCCGTGCGCAGGGTGTCAAAGAACGGCGTTCGCAGGATATTGCCCAGCAGGGCCAGGGTGGCCCGCGTGCGCAGGCTGTCATCAGGCCCCTGCATGTAGATCACGATGGCGGAATCCTCATGCGCCTGGTCTATCTCCAGCACCACCTCGGTATCCGGCGCCAGTTTCACCACGGTACCAAACGGCGGATCCACCTCGTCCGTAGTCACCGCCAGATAGCGTGTCAGGATATCCACCATGGCCAGACCGTCTGCTTCGCTGACATTGCCGTGATACAGCACCTGCAGATTGAGGTTTTGCAGCATACGCGAAATAAAGGCGACGACATCGTCCAGGGTGATCGCATTGAGAGCATCTATGCGCTGTTGTTCAGACCAGTAGGGATTGACCAGTAATGACTGCACTTCCTGATACAGGCGGATGTAAGGCATCTGGACATCGGCGTTTTCCAGGCTGCGAATCATTTCGGCACGAATGATATCGAAGCGTGCCTGTTCAAAATCGGCTTCCCGGAATGCCCGCAGCAAGGCCTCCAGCAGAATCGGCTGCTTGTCGTTGTATCCGCCCAGGCGGATGGAAAAGCCACGGGCCCGGCTGGACACCCCATAAAAGACACCGGCCAGGTTAGCCGGATAACTGAATTCATTGAGCTTGTCATTGACCAGGCTGATGGCCAGGCTCGACAACAGGCTGTTTTCCAGGGACTCGCTGAACAGCGGTGTCATGGCGTAAGCATAGAAGTTCGCGCGCGGCACCTGGAAGCGGTTGTCATGCATGAACCAGAAGCGGATACCGTCACTGTCGCGGATCAGTGCCGGCTTGTCTGCCGGCCCGACAAGACTGCTCACCCCCGGCACATCGAGAATGCTCAAATCATCAGGCAGAAAAGGATTCGGCTCTGTAATGGCCAGTGCCGGGTCGATCGTATCAGGCTGCCAGGCTGCGACGCGCGCCGGCGGCAGCGGGCTGTAGCGGTATTCGCCGCCGAACCAGGCATCGACCTGGTCGCCCTCCACCTGTTGCGAGGTTAAGGTCAGCAGCACGTTATCCGGCCGCAGCCAAGACAGGATTTCGCGGTACAGTTCTGGATCATAGTTTTCATAGGCATAGGCTGCCGTGATCACTTCCTGCGCCGGGTATTCCTGCAGCCGTCGCGACAGGCCGCTCACGGTGCCCACCGGCCCGCCAGGCTCCTGGAACATGAATGCGATATCGGCCATGGTGCGCTGTTCCTCGAACAACCATTCATGGATGCCCTCTGCCCCGGCCAGGCGAATAAACTCAAACACCCGTGCCGTAATCTCATCGATGCGGTTTACGCCCTCCTCGGTGAGGGCCAGGTTAATGGTGAAAGTGGCATTGTCGGGGTAAGACATGCCGCCGCCTGCAGCCAGGCCGTTGACCCAGCCCGCACTGCGCAACAGGGAGAGCAGACTGCCCTCGCCTTCATGACCCAGGATGTTGGCTAGATAGTTCAGGGGCTTCTCCCGGTAATAAGGCTGCACCACCGGAATCGGAAAGGTGTAGGTCAGGGAGCGGGCATCCCGCACCGGCTCAATTTCCAGCAAGGCCGGCAAGTGTCCCGGCAGGAACAACGGTTCTGTCGTGCTCGGTGCCGCACGCCGGTTGTGGGCAATGGCACCGAAGGTCGACACAGCCATGGCTTCAAGCTCATCCAGCGACTCACGGCCATAAATTGCCAGGCTCATGAGGTTGGCCGAATAGTAGCGCTCATAGTGATCCAGCAAGGCCTGCCGCAACGAGATGCCATTTTTGTCCTGAAGGGTGTCCAGGCTGCCCACGGAAAACTGTGACAGCGGATGATCCGGGTTGATGATCTGCTTGAAAATGGAGTAACTGCGACGCCCGTCATTCTGCAAGTTGGACTGGTACTCCGAGTTGACCGCATTGCGTTCGCGATCGACATACTCGGGGTTGAACAGCGGCGCGATGAAAAACTGCGCAAAGCGGTCCAGTGCCGCTGCCAAAGAATCCTGTTCGACATCGAAATAGTAGTTGGTGTTTTCAAAGGCGGTGTAGGCATTGTGACTCCCGCCATGGCTGCTGATGAATTCCTGGTATTCGCCCGAAGCCGGGTATTTTTCAGTACCGAGGAAAAGCATGTGCTCCAGGAAGTGGGCCAGCCCCTCGAAATCTGCCGGATCACTGTTGGAGCCGGCATTAACGTCCATGGCCGCGGCAGCCTTGTCGGTATCCGGATCGGAGACCAGCATCACCTTCAAACCGTTCTCCAGGACAAGCGCACGATATTGGCGATCATCATTGGGACTCTTGCCAATGTCATCGATGCGCCTGAACCCGCTCACGGTACTGCCACCCATGCCCTGGCAGGCGGTGAGCAACAAAGTAAAGAGGAAAACGGTTACGGTGGTCAGGCGGACGGGCAAGCGCGGGAACAAAGACAAAAGTTTACGCAAGGGCATAGGGGCATTGGGCTGCAAATCAGGAAGGCAGACCATAGCATATTCCCCATGCCGGTAAAAATGCCTCGATGCGTCTTCCGGGCTGGTTAAGCAGGCACAAAAAAGCGGGCACCGGGCCCGCTTTGATGACGCTAGTTATGACCTGTTCAAAGTTTATTTGGTGTAATCGTATTTCTCATCTCGACATTCACGCCATTCTGCACGGCCGTAAACGAAACGGTGAAGGTGATGCGAGAAGACGTGTTGTTGGTTACCACGATCTCGATGCTGTCAAAGCCACTGACATCTTCCAGGGAGGCGTTGATTCCGTCAGCGATTTCGTCTGTTTCAGTGGGATCCGGGCCGGCGATATCGTCGATAGTGACCGAGAAAGCCGTCGGAGATGTCGCAAGGCCAGCAACAACAATAGAACCCGTGCCGTCAATGAACTGCGTGAAATCACCGGTGATATCCGGATCATTCGTGCCGTTACCGGCATCAATGTCATCGGCATTCAGACCGATATAGTGCCAGCTGGCACGTCATTGGAACGTCCAGTGGCGGGCAGTCCTGGTTCAGTAGAGTACGAGGGAGGGTTCATCCAAAGCGGACAGTTGTTCACGCAGTTCGAGGATATGACCGGCCCAGTAATTGGCCGTGTTGAACCAGGGGAAATTTTGCGGAAAGGCAGGATCATTCCAGCGCCGCGCCAGCCAGGCGCTGTAATGCATCAGGCGCATCGTCCGCAGCGCCTCGATCAGCCCTAGTTCAGCCGGATTGAAATCATGGAACTCGTTGTAGCCGTCAATCAGCTCGCTGAGCTGGGCCAGCTGCATCTGGCGGTCACCGGACAGCAGCATCCAGAGGTCCTGGATGGCAGGCCCCGTCATCGTATCGTCAAAATCGACAAAGTGCGGGATGTCGTCGCGCCACAGGACATTGCCCATGTGGCAGTCACCGTGGATACGGATTTGAGCGGCGCTGGAAACGCCCGCCATGATCCCGTGGATGCGGTTGATCAGGTCCTCGGCGAGTGAATTGTAGGCCTGGCGCAGGTCAGCTGGAATGAAATCCTGTTCCAGCAGGAAAGCGGCACTGTCTTCGGCAAATCCTTTCACTGTCATCTGCTGGCGCTGCTGAAAAGGCCTGACAGCCCCGACCTTGTGCAGGCGACCTATGAAGCGACCCATGATAAGCAAATTGTCGAGACTGAGATCGGGACTGCGTCCGCCCCGACGTGGAAACAGGGCAAACCGAAAACCGTTGAATTCACCCACCGTTCCGTTGGCGGCGGTATCCAGGGACATCGGTGACACAACCGGAATATCCAGGTCTGCCAGTTCCTGGGAGAAAGCATGCTCCTCGAGGATCTGCTCTAGGCTCCAGCGCCCGGGGCGGTAGAATTTGGCGATGACGGGCACGTCATCCTCAACGCCTACCTGGTAGACCCGATTTTCGTAACTGTTGAGCGCCAGGATGCGCGCATCGGAAACGATGCCGGTGCTTTCTACCGCATCAATGACCGTATCGGGAGTGAGTTGTTCAAACGGGTGGGACTGCACGGTAGCGCTCCGGGTTCAGCACGATGGCGAAAAGGCGCCCATGGTAGCATGGTCGCCCCCGGTCCCTGCCCCGTTCAGTCTGCGTCCTGGCGAAACGCCGGTTTTGCCATCAGAACCTGTGCGGTGTGAATCACACGCTCCCTGAATCCTCCCTCGCAGAAGCACAGGTAGTACTGCCACATGCGAATGAAAAGATCATCACAGCCCAACTGGCGCACGTCGTCAATGCGTTGCCAGAAACGTTCACGCCAGCACGCCAGCGTTTTGGCATAATCCAGTGTGATGTCCTTGAGGTCGATGATCTGCATATCGGTCTGTGTCGCCACCTTGTCGGCAATCACGGCATTGGAAGGCAGCTGGCCACCCGGAAAGATGTAGCGCTTGATGAAATCGATGCTGTTGACCGACTGCTCGAAACGCTGGTCGGAAATGGTGATGGCCTGGATCAGCATCAGGCCATCGGGCTTCAGCAGGCTGCTGCAGGTGCGGAAGTAGTCATCATAAAATTTCACGCCCACGGCCTCAATCATTTCCACCGACACCAGCTTGTCAAAACGGCCTTCCAGTTCACGGTAATCCTTCTCCAGCAGCGTAATGCGATCTGCCAGCCCCTCCCGTTCAACCCAGTCGCAGGCATGGCGATACTGTTCATGGGAAATGGTGGTCGTGGTTACCCGGCAGCCATAATGCCTGGCGGCATGAATGGCCAGACCGCCCCAGCCGGTACCGATCTCCAGCAGGTGATCTTTGGGACCCAGCTGCAGCTGCTGGCAGATACGGTCGAACTTGTTCACGGAAGCATCCTGTAACGAGTCTGTCTCTGAGCGGAAAATCCCCGACGAATAGGCCATGGTCTGATCCAGGAACAGGCTGAAAAAATCGTTGCTCAGGTCATAGTGCGCGGCGATGTTTCGTTTCGAACCGTCCCGGGTATTGCTGCGCAACAGATGGAACAGCTTGCCGGCAGCCTTGCGCCAGAGCGGCTGTTTTTGCCCCATGGCCTGGAGTGTGTGCATGTTGCAGACAAAGAGGCGGACAACCGCAAGCAGATCGGGTGTGTCCCAGTAGCCATGCATATAGGCTTCACCGGCCCCGGTGGAACCATCCTTAAGCAACGTCAGCCACGCCTGCGGGTCGTTGACCCGGATGGTGGCGCGAATGCGCTCATCTTTCGGGTTGCCAAAATGACTTACCTGGCCATCTTCCTCGATCACCAGAAAACCGACACTCAGCCTGCCTAGGAGTTGGTGTAATGCACGTCGTGACATGTCCGTCAGGCTCAGGGCTGACAACGTACGCTTGCTTTCATTGACTGTGGTAATTCTCAACACGATCTCCTTGCTGTTTTTTTTGCTGTTTTTCTGTTGTTGCTTCGCTTCTGATCTTTTTTGTTCGTGCCAAACAGGCTTACGGATTACGTCGATTTTACATCCGGCAGTGGCCGCGTGAACTTCTCAGCCGTGACGGCATCAGCGTCTGCTGGTGTGTCAGAGTCCTCACCCACTGCCATCCGGCGATTTGGATGCGGCAGGAACGGGACTTTTTTCCACCACAGCTTAAGCGCCTGCCAGTAGATTCCCCAGGCCACTTTCAGGGTCATGACCGGATACCGTAAAAGCACGCCATTAAGTGCCGCCGGCGTCATGGCCCGACGCCTGAGCTGGAGCGTGGCATTGAACACCCGCTCATCGTGCCGGTGGTTTTCCATGTAAATCGTCAGGTGCTCATTGGGGACCGTGCTCTGCCAGTGATACTGCATGGCCATCGGCATGAAGGGGGACACATGCATGTCCTTGGCAAACTGTGCACGGGTGCGCTCGTTTTGATCCGCGGCGCGTATTACGTAGCTGTGACGCTCACCCCAGGGGGTGTTGGTCACTTCCGCGACGAGATACTGGAGCTGCTCCTTGGCATCAAAGCAGTAGTAACAGGTAATGGGATTGATCAGGTAACCGAAGTAGCGCAGGTTGGTCAGCACCCGTATGGGCCCCGTCGGATAGTCGCCGGTCTCGGCCTGGATCCGCTGCCTGACAGCCTGAGCCAACGGCACAGCGGGATCACCCAGGTAATCACTGCGCTGGAAACTGGCAAGATTGGCACGCTCGACAGACCAGAACCATTTTTGCGCAAACACGCTTTCCAGTTCATCCAGGTCCAGGTACATCATGAACACACGATACCGAAAGCGGTGCCGGGTCGGGCTGAATCGGCAGTGACCGACCACCCCCTCATAGATTGCACTGGCGTTCATGCCGGACACGCTGTTTAACCGGCCATCGCCAGTTCGGAAACCTCTGGCTGGTCGGCCGCCAACTTGCCAATTTCCCCGGCCACACGCAGGGCGCTCCACACACCGTCTTCGTGAAAGCCATTGCGCCAGTAAGCGCCGCAGAACCAGGTATTGCAGACGCCATTGATCTCATACCAGCGCTGCTGGGCCAACAGGCCCTCCTCGGTGAAAACCGGATGATCGTATTCGTATTCGCCCAGAATAGAGGCAGGATCGATCGCGTCAGTCTGGTTCAGCGTGACACAGAACGTGTCTTCGGATTCGATCCCCTGCAGGATGTTCATGTTGTAAGTGAGTGTGGGCTGCGCCATATGCTTGCCGTCCATCGCCACGTTCCAGCTGGACCAGCATTTGCGGTTTTGCGGCAGCAGGCTGATATCGGTATGCAGCACCACCGCATTGCGGGAATACGGGATCGCCGACAAGATGGTCTTTTCCTTGCTGGTGGCATCTGTCAGCAGGCGCAAGGCCTGGTCACTGTGACAGGCAAAAATGACCTGGTCATAGGTTGCCGTGAAACGCTCGCTTTCCACCACAACATACCCCTTGCCGGGAGCCGAAGACACCCGGGAGATGCCCCTGACGGGATTGCCCAGTTCGATCTTGTCCCGGTATCGCGCGGTGAGCGGTTTGATATAACTGCGTGAGCCACCCTTGATCACGCGCCACTGCGGCCGGTTACGAATATTCAGCAGGCCATGGTTGTGAAAGAAACGCACGAAAAAGCGCAGGGGGAAACGCATCATCATGTCGGTATTGGATGACCAGATAGCGGCCCCCATGGGGATCAGATAAAGATCACGAAAGGCGTCGGAATACCCGTAGGCAATAAGGTACTCACCCAGGGTCATGGCGGCACAGTGGGGATCTTTATCAAGGTGCTGCTGCGCCTGCTTATTGAAGCGCAGAATGCCGGCCACCAGCGACAGGAATGTCGGCGACACCAGGTTCAAGCGCTGGGCAAACAGGCTATCGAGGCTGCTGCCCGCATACTCGATGCCGGATTCGCGGTCGCTAACACTGAAGCTCATGCGCGTGGGCTGGCTCGCGACCTCCAGGGCCTCCATAAGTTGGATGAATTCTGGGTAGGTCCAGTCATTGAAGACAATGAAGCCGGTATCGACAGCATAGTCCCTGCCATTGTACTGCACATCAATGGTCGCTGTGTGGCCTCCCAGGCGCGGTGCTGCTTCGAACAGGGTAATGTCGTGTTCCGGGGCCAGCGTATGCGCGGCCACCAGTCCGGAAATGCCGCTGCCGATAATGGCTATTTTCATGAAGTCACCTTGTTCTTGCTTTTCTTTTGGTAATGGTTGTTATGAAGATGCGCTGCGGCTTAGCTTCGGAGCCAATACTTGATACCAGAGCCTGGAGAAAAATGCCATGGTGCGCAACAGAAGATGCAGCCGCAAGGGAAAGGCAATGGTCAGGGGACGGCTCTCGGCCTTTGTTAGGATGATGCTGGCAGCCTTGTCCGCTGAGACCATGAACGGCATGGGAAAATCGTTTTTGGCGGTCAGCGGGGTTTCTACGAAACCCGGATAAACCACGGTCACGGCCACTTCCTCCTGGAGGTCAGTGCGCAGGGAATGCAGGAAATGGGCCATGGCAGCCTTGGAAGCCGCATAGGCTTCGGCACGGGGAAACCCCACATAGCTGCTCATGCTGCCGACACCGATCAGGTGTGGCTTGAGGTTTTTGCGGCGCTGGGATTGCCGGCGCAGGCAAGGCAGCGCGGCGATGCAGGTATTAACCACACCAAAGAAATTGGTGCCGGTAACGCGGCGGATGCTGTCGATATCCAGGTCCGGCATGTCGATGTACTCACAAATGCCGGCACATATGATGACCGTGTCCAGCACGTCAATGCCATGCTGTTCAAGAACATGCTTCATCTGGGCGTCATTACTGACGTCGCAGGGAACAGGCACGATATCGCCGCCAATCTCATTCGCCAGAGCGACCAGCTTGTCAGCGCTGCGACCACTCACGTAGCAGCGGTGGCCGGCCTTGGCCAGTTGCTCGGTCAACGACCGGCCAATGCCTGAACCGGCACCGGTAATCCAGTAATGCCGTTTATCAATCGCAGTCACGTTCACGCGCTTAGCCGCCAGGAGCGGACATGCGGCCTTTCAGGGAGCGGGTGATGCTGCCCAAGAGCGGCAGATGGTCGTACAGTAGGGCCCCGAGATCATAGCTGTCTTCGTGGTAATAGATACGGTTGGTGAACTTGAGGTGGGACATGCCCCGCACAGAGATCACCTGGCCGCCACGGATGTGCTTGTTCGCAAACTCCATTTCCCAAGTCAGGTAGGCACTGTTCTCGCCCACCAGCACCTCAATGTAGTGAATGCGGTAATGCAGCAGGTTGACGGACATCTTCTTCAGGTATTGACGCAGGGACAAGACTCCATCAACCTTGTGAATGGGGTCCACGAACTCGATATCCTGGGTATAGAACTCCTCCAGACGGTCAAGATTGTCTGCAGAAAAATTTTCATAAAAGGCTTTAAGGCTTTCGATCAGACGGTCATTTGTGCTACCCGGGGCGACTGACATAATTTTCCTTTAAAGATTAATGAGTTATCACCAAAATATGGGGTATATACGCGGTGCCTTTGCAATCAGATCAACCGCCCGGTAGCCAGAACAAAAGACAGTGAAAAGACAATGATCCACCGCTCCTTATATTGCGTAACAATAACCAATCCGGTAACCCCGGTGAGGATGCCAGCCGCCGCTAGCGCCAAGGGCCCTGGTCCCCATACCCTGAATACGGTCTCAACGCCGAGGGAATACGCAATTGTCAGTCATCAACCACCCGGGAAAACCGGCCAAGGGGTCTCGTAATATGGACCTGACTGCGCCGGACTGGTCAGAGCATCTGCGCCTGGTCGGAGAAAACCGCGATCGGACCGCCTTCCGCGACCTGTTTGACAAGTTTGCCCCCCTCATCAAGGCTTTCTCCGGCCGCCAGATAGGCGGTGATTTCAATGATCCCCTGGCCGAGGAACTGGTCCAGGAGACCATGATCAAGGTATGGGAGAAGGCCTCGACCTTTGACGCTGCCAAAGCCAGCGCCAGCACCTGGATTTTCACCATCGCCCGCAACACCCGTATCGACCTGCTGCGCAAGAATATCCGCCACCAGCAGAACCGCACCCATTTAGATCAGGGCGAGGACGGTTTCGATGTTGAAGATATCTGGATCGAGGATGAAGACGAGGACGTTTTCAATATCCTAGCCAAACAGCGCAGCGCCGACATGCTGCATGAATTCATGGCAGAACTGCCGCAGGAGCAGTCATTCATCCTCAAAAAAGTTTACCTGGAAGACAAATCGCATTCGGAAATAGCCGAGGAACTGTCATTGCCCCTGGGCACGGTCAAATCCCGTGTCAGGCTGGCATTAAGCAAACTGCGTCTGTCGGTGGAACGTTGAAACACCGACCCGCACAATCATCAATCACGGTTACCGGCAAAACACCGGTTTAAAGTAAGGACAATCACCACACGGTCACTAACATGGTCAAATATCATCCCGACACACGCTTTTTAACAGATTATGCCGCCGGTTCCCTGCCGGAATCCCAGGCATTGTGCGTGTCAGCACACCTGCACTACTGCCCTGCCTGCCGCCTCAAGGTTGGCGAACTCATGGCACTGGGCACAGAACTTTTCGTCACGCAAGAACCTGCGGCCGTGGCCGACGACAGCTTTGCCCGCCTCATGGCCCGTGTGGATGACAGCAAAACAGCGGCGCCTGCCCGAAGGGCCCCGCAAGCCCTCGCCAGCAAGGCGTACCAGGGCAAACTGCCCCGCGCCATCCAGAAGCTCACCAACGGTGATATGGAGGCTATGACCTGGCACCGCATCGGCAATGCCTTCCGCTATTCGCCGATTCGCATCAAGGACAAACGCCGCGAGACCTCGCTGATGCACATCAGTGCCGGCGGCAAACTGCCCAAGCATCACCACAAGGGTGATGAAATCACCGTGGTACTCAAAGGCAGCTTTTCCGACCAGGAAGGCCGTTACCACGTGGGTGACTACATCATCCGCAGCGGCAAGGATACCCATACTCCGGTTGCTTCGCAGGACGAAGACTGTCTTTGTCTTGCCTCGCTTGATGCCCCCATTGTCATGAGTAACTGGCTGTACCGCCTGCTGGTACCGATGTATTCACGCCTGGTCGGCGGTTCCGCCACAGCCTGAAACAACCCCGGGCCTGGCTGCCCGGGATATGTGTCGAAAAGCTTTATTTTGAAAAATTTCTGCTGGTGGTCGTGGACGAACGTCCACGACAGTGCCTGGCCTTAGTATCCTCGGCGCCTATTCGGCGACCATCTCGAGCGCGGTGTCCAGCAGCACGTTGCAGGCCTTCTTCACGTCATGCCAGTGGCCCCACTCATCCGGGGCGTGACTGATTCCCCCACACTCGAAATGAACAGCAAACCCGTTGGCGTGATGTCAGTGCAAAACTGCGCGTCATGCCCGGCACCGCTCGGCATGATGATGGTCTGGTGACCCAGCGCCTTTGAGTGTCATTCGAGTGAAGCGATCATGTCGGGTGAGCAATGCCTGGTAGCCAGCGAGCTCATCTGCTCGTACTCGAACATGAGCTTATGAGATGCATATCAGAAAAAGATAAAAGGCAGTTTTTTTGCAAAATCTGATGAGCGGATGATCAAGGAGTAACAGTCAGCAACAAGCAATAAGAACACAGCAGGGCATCCTCAGCCCGAAATCCTAACCACTTCCTTGATGCCCACTTTCACTGCCTGCTTGCCGGTATCACCCCATGGATACCACAACATCAACACCTTAAACAGTCGGGTAATGTGCACCCCCATACCGATGAGCTTTTACTCTGCACGGTATCAGCTGTTCATCACACGGATCAGCGTTTTGATATTGATTCGCGGCACGATCAAGACCTGGAAGACTTCCATGCAGCGTGTCTACTCGTATTTGGTGGGTAATGTGTCAGATGCCGCGTGTATGATCAGCGCTTGAAGGCATCCAGCGCCCTTTGTCGAGCAGCCTTCAACTCTACCAGCGGTTCAGGATAGTCTTCTGGCCGTTTATCGCCCGGAAAGTGAATGGCCTTGTTATCGAGCTGGGATAGCTCGGGAAGATACTGCCGAATGAAGTCACCCCTGGCGTCAAAGCGCTCGGACTGAGTGACCGGATTGAATACCCGGAAGTACGGCACGGCATCAGTGCCCGTGCTCGCACTCCACTGCCAGCCGCCGTTGTTGGCGGAAAAATCACCATCTACCAGGTGCTGCATGAACCACTTCTCGCCAAGGCGCCAGTCGATCAGCAAGTGCTTGGCCAGGAACATGGCCGTAATCATGCGCAGACGGTTATGCATCCAGCCGGTCTCTGTCAGCTGGCGCATGGCGGCATCGACGATCGGAATACCGGTTCGTCCTTCACACCAAGCACGAAACTGGCTTTCATCTTCACGCCAGGGCACGTGATCATAATCATCACGAAACGGCTGGTGCATGCTGACATGGGGATAATGGTGCATGATGTGTTTGTAGAATTCGCGCCAGAGCAACTCGTTCTTCCAGGTTTCGACGCCATCGCCTTCCTGCCAGGCAGTAGCACGACGCCAGCATTCTCGGATCGACACCACTCCGGCGTTGAGCCAGGCCGACAGGCGGCTGGTGCCGTCCTGCCCGGGATAATCGCGACGCTCCTTGTAATCGGCAATGGCCTCTTCACAGAACACCTCAAGGCGCCGACGGGCTTGCGTTTCGCCTGCTGGCCAGCGTTCTTCCCAGTGTTTTTCCGGAACCGGCCAGGACAAGGCGTCCAGAGGCTTCTGTGCCGCCAATCTGGACAGCGAGCCGGCATAACCGCAAGTGTCCGGCAGCGTGTTGGCGTCCAGGCTCATCGGGCCAATGATCTGCCTGGCCTTGCGGGAAAACGGCGTGAATACGCGAAACGGATCGCCACTGTTGTTCAGGATATTGCCCGGACGAATCAGCACACTGTCATCAAAACCCTGTGCCGTGACGCCGAGTTCCTCGCAGAGGAAGGCGACTGCCGCATCGCGACGCGCCTCGTGTATTGGGTACTCCCGGTTAAATGTGACACCGGCCACCTGCCAGTCATCAATGATCTGCTCAAACACCCGTGGTACGGCGCCGTAATCAGGCACTTCGCAGGTCACCAGCGGAATGCCATGGGCCTTGAGCGCCGTCTCAAGCTCACCCAGGTTGCGGCGCCAGAAATCGAGTTTGATGGGGGCATCATCATGCACCTGCCACTGGCCCGGTGTGGCGATGTAAAGTCCGATCACTGGCCCCCTGTCGGCCGCGGCCAGCAGGGCCAGGTTGTCGTGTACCCGCAGGTCAGTACGAAACCAGCAGACGATTGGTTTTGAATCAGCGTTCATGGCAGAAACTTTTCAAATCAGGATAGTGGACGATTACGTCACCTGCCGGAATCAGGCTACGACGTCATATCTGGTTGCGCAGGCTTAGGTCATCCGGATTAAGGCTGCCGGTAGGCACTGATGTCGACTTCAATGCGTGTACCCGGATGCTTCTCTGTGGTCATGGGGTGCGGACTGCCTATTGTCGAATTCGGAACGAATCATGATACCAAGGGCTTCCCAAAAAACATCCTGGCAACCGATGGCAGGCAGCAGATTGATGGTGATATCCGGATACTGCTCGCTCAGCCGGTCTATAATTTCCGGCACGTCGTGCAGCAGGTGCCGGCCTTCTGCAAAGAACAGCGGCAGCACATCGAATACCTTGTTG
>Ga0255767_1000314_pt1 | contig 42899 bp, 34 predicted proteins | sample 071ome_24_FD_179967 | JGI IMG/M metagenome (GOLD analysis project Ga0255767, IMG submission 179967) | Coastal salt marsh microbial communities from the Groves Creek Marsh, Skidaway Island, Georgia - 071402CT metaG (version 2) | ecosystem: Environmental > Aquatic > Marine > Intertidal zone > Salt...
CAAAGGCGGAAGTCCGGGCGCGTGCGGTCTCCGTCAGAGCGTCGTCGGCTTGGGCGGGCGCGGTGGCCAGAAGGCCGACGGCCATCGCGAGAGCGGCGGCGAGACGCAGGGTTCGGGACATGGTCGGCTCCGTTTCGACAAGGGGGCTGCGCTGGGACGATTTCCGCAGGATTGCGCACCCGGCGGCGGTTTTCCAGCGTTCGGAAAATCTTTCACACGGCGTCTTGAAACCGGAACCGGGCAGGCGCATTTGTCCGCCGTTGGGGGCGCGGCACGGGATGGTCCGGGCAGGTCCTCAACATGTCCATAAGGTGAGCAGTTGAACCACCCAGAATCCGGGCGCCCCGCGAAGTTCGGTCACCAGATCGGAACCGCGCCGGGGGATGTGCCCGTTTTTTCCTCCGACTACGAAACCGCGGACAAGGAGGAATACCCCACCCGGCAATCCTATCGCAGCCATGTCGATGGCGTTTACATGGGCCACAAGTGGCAGTGCGTCGAACTCGCGCGCCGCTGGCTTTATGTGAACAAGGGCTATGTGTTCGACGACATCGCGATGGCCTACGACATCTTCCGTCTGCGCAATGTCCGGGTGATCGCCGACGGCTCCCTGTTGCCGCTCCATTCCTTCCGCAACGGCGCGCGCCGTGCGCCGGAACCGGGCGCGCTGCTGATCTGGCGCGAGGGCGGCGAATTCGATGTCACCGGCCATGTCGCCATCGTCACCGAGGTGCTTCCCGACCGGATACGCATCGTCGAACAGAACGTCGATCACGAAGTCTGGCCGGATAGCCGGGACTGGGCACGCGAACTTCCGATGACCGGCGATGCGGAGACTGGCTACACGCTGGAATGCAGTTTTGAAAATTCCGAGATCGTGGGTTGGGTGATCCAGACCGACGAGCCGACCCATGCTGAAATCGAGCTGGACGACGATCCCCGCCTGTTCGTCCCGCAGCTTCGCGAGGTTGCGGACACGGGCCAGACGGAAACCGCCTGGCTCGACAGTTTGGACGCCAAGCAGGCGGCCTATATCGAATTGAACAAGGGCTGCAGGCTGGCGTCCGACGAGACGCACCAGCACCAGTACTTCTGCATCAGCGAGACAGCGGAGCGCGAGTTGCGGCGCGCCACGAACGAGCTGCACCGCATGTTCCTGCACGCCACCAACCATGTGCTGGAGAACGAGGACCTGCTGCGCCGGTTCAACCTGCCGCCGGTCCTCTGGCCCAGAATTCGCCAGTCCTGGAGCAACCGGCGCGGCGAAATGGTCACCGGCCGGTTCGACTTCGCCCTCTCGGAACACGGGGTGAAGGCCTACGAGTACAATGCGGATTCCTGCTCCTGCCACATGGAATGCGGCTTCGTTCAGGGCCGCTGGGCGGAGCATTTCGGCTGCACGGCAGGCGAGGACGCGGGCATCGAGCTCTATGACCGCCTGGTCGAGGCGTGGCAGGAGATCGGGCTCGACCGTGTGCTGCACATCATGCAGGACCGTGACCTGGAGGAGACCTACCACGCGCTCTACATGAAGGCGGCGGCCGAGAAGGCCGGTATCATCTGCAAGGTGGTGCATGGTGTGTCGGACCTGCAATGGGACGATGAGGGCTGGGTCTGCGATGCGGACGGACTGCGCATCGAGTGGGTCTGGAAGACCTGGGCGTGGGAGACCGCGCTCGACCAGATCCGACACGAACTGGACGATGATGCCGAGGAACTGCGTCTGCATCACACCATCGACCACCGCAGGCATCCGCCGCGCCTGGTTGATGTGCTGCTGCGTGAGGAGGTGATCGTCTTCGAGCCGCTGTGGACGCTGGTCACCAGCAACAAGGCGATCCTGCCCATAGTGCATTCGATGTTCCCGTCGAGCAGGTTTCTGCTGAATTCGAGCTATGAACTGGACGACGATCTGAGGCGCACCGGCTATGTCGCCAAGCCGATCGTCGGGCGCTGGGGTTCGAACATTGCGATCTTCGACCGGCATGATGGGCTGGTCGAGGAAACGGCGGGCCAGTTCGACTCCCGGGACACGATCTATCAGGAGCTGTTCCGCCTGCCGCAGGTGGACGGACGAAATGTGCAGATCGGCACCTTCTCTGTGGGCGGCTATTACGGCGGCGCCTGCGTGCGCGTGGATGAGTCGCTGATTATCGGCGGCGGCAGCGACCTGCTGCCGCTGCGCGTGGTCCCGGATGACGAATTCCTGGCCGCATCCGGCTAGCCTTTATCGAGGTGCTTTGAGTGCGGGCCAATGCGGCCTACCATGGGCGCGGGCTTTCGGGGGAGGCCGCGCCCATGATCCGTTTCGCGCCGAACTTCTATCACCTGTTTCTGGAACTGCCGCTACGCGACCGGTTTGCGGCGGCGGCGAAGATCGGCTGTACCGCGATCGAGTACCATTTCCCCTATGAACTGCCGAAGGACGAACTGAAGTCCCTGCTCGACGGTCACGGACTGGAGTTCACCTATTGCGTGGTGCCGGCGGACTGGGCGGGCGGCACGATGGGGCTCGGCGCACAGCCGGGCCGGCAGGACGAGTTCCGCCGCGCCGCCGATCAGGCGCTGGACTACATCACCCACTGCGATTTCTACTCGATCAATGTCGGGGCCGGTCCGGTGCCGCCGGGCGAGAGCCGGGAACGCTGTGTCGAGACCTATATCGAGAATCTCGGCTATATCGCGCGCGCCGCGGGAAGCCACCGCTGCAAGTTCCTGCTGGAGCCGGTGACCGCCCATCGCATTGCCGACTGGACCATGCAGACCATGGCCCAGGCGTGCGAGATCGTGGAGGCAGTGGACATGGCGAATGTGGGGCTGGTCTATGACACCTTCCACATGCGCTACGAGGAAAGCGGCACACTGTCGGATATCATGGACGAATACTGGCCCCTGATCGGGTATGTGCAGATCGGCAATCCGCCAGGCCGGCACGAGCCCGGCGAGGGCGAGCTTGACCTGCTGTGGCTGGCGCGCCGGGCGGTCGAGAAAGGCTACACGGGCGCGATCGGAATGGAGCTCGACCCCTCGAAAGACACTTGGTCCAGCCTCATTTGGATGAACGAGCTGGGCTACAACGTGGACCCCGGCAACCGTCTGTAAACAGGAGACAGAGCGATGGGAAAACTGGCGACACTGGCGGGCCTCGCGCTCACCGCGATGTTGTGGGCCGGGACGATAAACGCCGATCTTGCGAAACCGCAGGGACAGGTTGTGCTGACCATCGGTGGGGCGGTGTCGGAGTCCAATCTCGATGCGTCCGAGTTTTTTGCGGCTTCTTTCCTGAAATCGCTTGAGTACGGGTACGACAAGGCGGCCGGTTTCGATATCGCGATGCTGGAAGCGCTGGGCATGGTCAAGAAGCCTATCAAGGCCGAACCCTGGCCGGCGCCTGTGACCTTCGAGGGACCCAAACTCTCCGATGTCCTCGCAGCGGCCGGTTGGACGGGCACGAAACTCACGGCGGTGGCGATGGACGGTTTCGCCGTGGAGATCACCGCCGAGGATCTCGCGAAGCATGAATGGATTCTCGCCCTCAAGGGTAACGGCGACTATCTGCGGATCGGCGGACGCGGGCCGTCCTGGATCGTCTATGACGTGCCCGGCGGGAAGGCCACCGAGGAAGATGAATCGCGCTGGCCCTGGGCGGTGCTTTTCATCAAGGCCGAGTAGCGACGCGCCATCTGACGAAAAGACGACGGCCCCGCTTGCGCGGGGCCGTCGTCTTTTCGTGTGTCCGGACTGGAGGTCCGGTGCGGATCAGCGCTCCAGGAAGGCGGTAATCTGCTTCTTGAGGGCTTCCGCCTGCTCCGACAGGTTGTTGGCAGCGGACTGCACGGCACCCGCGAGTTCGCGCGCGGTGCTGACGCCGCTGCTGACGCCGGCCACGTTGGAGGAGACCTCCTCCGTGCCCTGCGATGCGTGCTGGGCGTTCGAGGCGATTTCGCGGACGGCAGCCGTCTGTTCCTCGACCGCCGCGGCGATCGTGGTCGAGATTTCCTCGACCTGGCCGATGATGTCGCTGATCGTCTTGATGCCTTCGATCGTGCTGCCGATCTCGGTCTGGATCGTGGAAATCTGGTCGGTGATATCGTTGGTCGCGCCCGCCGTCTGGTTGGCCAGCGACTTCACCTCGGATGCGACGACCGCGAATCCCTTACCGGCTTCACCCGCACGCGCCGCCTCGATGGTGGCGTTCAGGGCCAGCAGGTTGGTCTGGTCGGCGATGTCCTTGATCAGTGTGATCACTTCGCCGATCCGCTCGGCTGCGGAGGCGAGGGACTCGACCTTGGCGTTGCTTTCGTTCGCCTGGGTCACGGCGTTCCGAGTGATGTCGTTGGCCGTCATGATCTGGCGGCTGATGTCATCGAGGGTCGCCGAGAGTTCTTCCGTGGCCGCGGCCACCGTGGCCACGTTTGCGGAGGCTTCCTCGGTGGCGGCCGCCACGGTGTTCAGCTGCGAGGAGGCTGTCTCGGATGTGCCGTCGAGCTCCTGGGAGTTGCCGCGGAGCTGTTCGGCGGCGGTCGCCACTGTGTCGGTGATCTCGCTCACCGTCGTGGCCAGCGACTCTTCCTGGGTGATGACGGACCAGCTCACCATCGGGCCAATGTAGTAGCCGCTGTTGTCGATGATCGCGGAAACATCCAGCTTGAGCGTCTCTTCGCCGAGCTTGATCTTGGCGTTGTGGGGAAGGTTTGCCGGATCCTTCAGCAGCTTGCGCTGCATCTCGGGCATCTTGTGGAAGACATCGATGCAGGTGCCGAGCAGGTTGTCGGCCTTGATCGGCAGCAGGTGCTCGATCGAACGCAGCGTCTCGACGCTCGTCTTGTTGGCGTAGTTGATCTCGAACGTCTCGGGATCGCACATCATGACGTTGATCGGCATGTTATCGACCATGCGCTTCAGGCGCTCGCGTTCGGTCACGACCGTCCAGGACAGCATGAGCGCGCCGACCTTCTTGCCCTTGTGTGGAACCGCGCTGACATTCAGTTCGAGCAGTTCCGGGCCGAGACGGATGATCGCGTGGTGCGGCAAGTTGGCTTCGGGGTCCGCCAGCATCCGGCGCTGGTGTTCCGGGTTCTTATGGAACACGTCGATCGACTGGCCGACGATGTTGTCACCATTGACGCCCGCAGGCAGCAGGTGGGCAAGCTGGTCGAGCGTGTCGCGGCTCGTACGGTTGGCGTAGGTGATCTTGAATGTCTTCGGGTCGCAGGTGAGAACGTTCACCGGCAACGAATCGAGCATCGATTTTTCGAGAGACGTAATGCGTCCGAGTACGGAACCCGAGCTGCGCTCGGGGCGGTCGGCCTTGTTTTTTGCCAATGCGTTGGCTGCTGACATGGGTCGTTTACTCCACCTGCAGGTCAATATCGGTTGAGCGAATGCGAAACGAATCTGCGCTGCTCACTTCGATGGAGTTATGCCGTCGCCAAGGTTACCGGTTGCTTAATATTTCCTCCATTTCAGGTGTGAAATAGACATATTTTTGTAGCAATACGGTCATGGTTCCGGCTTGTGAGCTCAAATCCGTGCCCCGGGGTGAAGTGGTTTCCGGTTTGGCAAAAAATGCGGCCTGGCGCTTCCCCCGGCGGGCGGAATTCCACTATTCTATAATTTGAAACTGGCGGCTCTTCTGCATGGAGGGGCGCCGAAAACAGCACCGCCCGTACGGGCGGATTTCATTGCGTATCGGGGAGAGAACGATGGCGAAGAAGAAAACCCAGTACATGGACGACCAGGCGTGGACGGATGTCCGCGACGGCATGCGCATCGACTGGGATGTGCCGATCGAGATGGACGATGGCCTGGTCCTTCGTTGCGACGTGTACCGGCCCATCAAGGACGGCAAATACCCCGTCATCATGACCTATGGTCCCTACGGCAAGTTCCTTCACTTCGACGACGCCTACCACGACCAGTATGTGCGCATGCTGGAGGATTTCCCGGAGATCGGCGCAGGCACGACCGAGAAGTACCAGAACTGGGAAGTGGTGGACCCGGAGCGCTGGGTCCCGGACGATTATGTCTGCATCCGTGTGGACTCGCGCGGCACCGGCCGCTCGCCGGGCGTTATCGACATCTGGTCGCTGCGAGAGGCACAGGACCTGGCGATCTGTGTGGACTGGGCGGGTGTGCAGTCTTGGTCGAACGGCAAGGTCGGCCTGAACGGCATTTCCTACTACGCCGAGAACCAGTGGCAGTGTGCGGCGCTACAGCCCAAGCATCTCGCGGCGATCTGCCCGTGGGAAGGTGCAGCGGACTTCTACCGGGACATGGGCCATCATGGCGGCATTCTGTGCAACGGCTTCGTCAAGGACTGGTCCGAGGCGCAGGTCTATTCGGTGCAGTACGGCAAGGGAACCAACGGCAAGCGCTCGCGCATGAATGGCGAGTGGGTCTCCGGTCCGGAAACTCTGACCGAGGAAGAACTCGGCCGGAACCGCAACAACTTCTATGACGATGTGCGCACGCGGAAGCTGGATTCGGATGAATACTGGCAGTCGCGCATGCCCGACTGGTCGAAGGTCAAGGTGCCGATGCTGTCCACCGCCAACTGGGGCGGCCAGGGCCTGCATCCGCGCGGCAACTTCGAGGGCTTCACCCAGTCGGCTTCGAAGGAGAAATGGCTGGAAGTCCACGGCATCGAGCACTGGACCCACTTCTATACCGACTACGGCATGGACCTTCAGAAGCGGTTCTTCGACTACTTCCTGAAGGGCAAGAAGAACGGCTGGGACAAGCAGCCCAAGGTGCAGCTCCAGGTCCGTCACCCGGGCGAGAAATTCGTCGAGCGGCATGAAGATCAGTGGCCGCTCAAGCGGACCGAGTGGACGAAGTTTTACCTCGACCCCAGCGACATGAGCATGTCCACCACGCCCCAGAAGAAGAAGGGCGATGTGACCTATGGCGGCTTCTCCGACGGTGTGACGTTCATGACGCCGCCGCTGGAAGAGGACGTCGAGATCACCGGCCCGATCGCGTCGAAGCTCTGGGTGTCCTCGGCCACCACGGACGCCGACATGTTCCTGGTCGTACGTGTCTTCGGCCCCGACATGAAGGAACTGACCTTCCAGGGTGCGCTCGATCCGACCACGCCGATTGCACAGGGCTGGCTGCGGGCCTCCCACCGCAAGCTGGACAAGAAGAAGACCCTTCCGTACCGGCCGTACCACACCCATGACGAGGAACAGCCGCTGGAGCCGGGCAAGGCCTATGAACTCGATGTCGAGGTCTGGCCGACCTGTATCCATGTGCCGAAGGGTTACCGCCTGGCACTGTCCGTGCGCGGGCGTGACTACGTCTATCCGGGCGGCGCCAGCACCAATCTGGGCGAGTATGCGAACTGGTTCGGCTGCGGCCTGTTCCGGCACGACGATCCGCGTGACCGGCCGGCCGACATCTTCGGCGGCGACGTGACGCTGCACACCGGGCCCAGTCAGCAGGCCTATGTGATGCTGCCGGTCATTCCGGAGAAAAAGACGCGCCGCAAGAAGTAGCGCGGCAGGGGGCGGCCCGGGTTCGGGCCGCCCTTTTTGGTTCCGAGGTCGTACAGAAAAAATCGCGAAGACCCGGCGGAGGGGAACACCATGGACGATATCAAATACGCGGAAGACCCGATCTTCCGCAGCGAAGTGCGGGAAGGCATGCGCGTCGATTGGGACGTGCCGATCAAGATGGATGACGGCCTTGTGCTGCGCGCCAATGTCTATCGGCCGGACGATGACGGACGGTATCCCGTCGTCATGTCGCACGGGCCCTACGGGAAGGACCTCCACTTCGAGGAGATATACAAGACCTGCTGGGACCTGATGTGTGAGAACCACCCGGACGTTCCGGCGGGGTCCACCAACATCCACCAGAGCTGGGAAGTCTGCGACCCCGAGAAATGGGTGCCGAAGGGCTTCGTGGTGATCCGCGTGGATTCGCGTGGTTCGGGCCGTTCGCCGGGCTATCTCGAGGTCTTCAGTGCGCGTGAAACACAGGATTTCGCAACCTGCATTGACTGGGCCGGTGTTCAACCCTGGTCCAATGGCAAGGTCGGGCTTTCCGGCATTTCCTACTACGCAGTGAACCAGTGGCAGGTGGCGGCGCTGAAGCCGAAGCACCTGGCCGCGATCTGCCCGTGGGAAGGCTTCAACGACTTCTATCGCGAGCTGTCCCACAACGGTGGCATCTACAACACCTTCCAGCGGCACTGGTACGACATGCAGATCATGAAGATCCAGCATGGCTATGGCGATCGCGGCTGGCGTTCACGGGCCAATGGCGAATGGGCCGCCGGCCCGGAAACCCTGTCCGAGGAGGAATTGAAGGCCAACCGCTTCGACCTCCACGGCGACTACATCTCGCACCCGTTCGATGACGAATGGTACGCGATGCGCACGCCTGACCTGTCCAAGGTCGAGGTGCCGGTTCTCAGCTGCGCCAACTGGGGCGGCGCTCCGCTGCACCCGCGCGGCAACTTCAACGGCTACATGAAGTCGTCCTCCCGCCAGAAGTGGCTGGAGATCCACGGCCTTGAGCATTGGTCGCTCTACTACACCGACTACGGCAACGACCTGCAGATGCGCTTCTTCGAGCGCTTCCTGCGCGGCGACGATTCGGCCTTCCCGGACGAGCCGAAAGTCCTGCTGAACGTGCGCCATCCGGGCGAGAAATTCGTGCCGCGCGGCGAGGACGACTGGCCTATCCCGCGGACCGAGTGGACGAAGTTCCACTTCGAGCCGGCGGGCCAGATCCTGTCCGAAACGCCGTCCGCGAATGATGCGGCGATCACCTTTGCATCAGAAGGTGACGGACTGACATTCCTGTCCACGCCGGTCGAGGAGGACACGGAAATCTGCGGGCCGATGGCGGTGAAGCTGAACGTGTCGTCCGACACGAGCGATGCGGATTTGTTCGTCATCCTGCGTGTCTTCCAGCCTGACCTGAAGGAAGTCACCTTCCGGGGTGCACTCGACCCGCACACGCCCGTGGCATCGGGCTGGCTGCGCGCTTCGCATCGTGCGCTCGACGTGTCGCGATCGGAGGAGTGGGCGCCGTTCCATCCCCATGACAAGGCCGAGCCACTCACGCCCGGCGAGGTCTATGAGGTCGATGTGGAAATCCATGCGTCGGGGATCGTGGTCCCGAAGGGCTACCGTTTCGGAATCTCGATTCGCGGCTGCGACTACGTCTATCCGGGCGAGCCGAATTCCGGCCTGTCGAACATGAAGAACGTGTTCACCGGGGTTGGTCCGTTCCTGCATGACGACCCGGATAACCGGCCGGATGCAATCTACAAGAACAACATTACGCTGCATGTCGGTCCGCAGAAGGCCGGCTATGCGTTGCTGCCGGTGATCCCGGCGAAGTAAGGGGGAGAGAGCCTAAAATGGATGGCGAGATCTACACGGACATTGGCCAGAACTACGACAAGGTTGTGGCGGGTATCCGCATCGACTGGGACGTGCCCATCGAGATGGATGACGGCGTCGTCCTGCGTTGCGACGTGTTCCGGCCCGATGATGACGGCCAGTACCCGGTCATCATCAGCTACGGCCCCTACTGCAAGTGGCTGCACTGGAAGGACGGTTATCCCTACCAGTGGAAGCAGATGGTGGAGGACTATCCCGACTGTCTGGCGGGCTCGTCCAACCGTTACCAGAACTGGGAACTGGTCGATCCCGAGAAGTGGGTGCCGGACGGCTATGCCTGCGTGCGCGTGGACTCACGCGGTGCGGGACGCTCGCCCGGCGTGCTGGATGTCTGGTCGGCGCGCGAGGCGCAGGACTATCACGACTGCATCAACTGGGCGGGCACCCAGCCCTGGTCGAACGGCAAGGTCGGCACCAGCGGCATTTCCTATTACGGGATGAACCAGTGGCAGGTGGCTTCGCTGCAGCCCAAGCATCTTGCGGCCATGTGCGTGTGGGAAGGCGCGGCGGACTATTACCGCGACCTGGGCCATCACGGCGGAATCGCCTGCCGGTTCCCGTCGGTCTGGTACAACAGCGCCGTGGTCCCGCGTCAGCACGGCAAGGGTGCCAACGGTCTGAAGAGCAAGATCAACGGAGAGTGGATTTCCGGGCCGGAGACCCTCACCGAAGAGGTCCTCGCGCAGAACCGGCGCGATTTCGGGCGTGACATCCTCGACCACCCCCTGATCGATGATTACTGGAAAGCCCGGATGCCCGACTATTCCAAGATCAACGTGCCGCTGCTGTCCGCCGGCAACTGGGGCGGTGTGGGTCTGCATCCGCGCGGCAACACGGAAGGTTTCGTGAATTCCGCCTCGGATCAGAAGTGGCTGGAAATGCACGGGCTGGAGCACTTCACACACTATTACACGGACTACGGCATCGACCTGCAGAAGCGCTTCTTCGGGCACTTCCTGAAGGGCGAGGACACCGGCTGGGACAAGCAGCCGAAGGTCCAGCTCCTTGTGCGCCATCCGGACGAGAAGTTCGTCCTGCGAACGGAAGAAGACTGGCCGATCCCGCGTACCCGGTGGACGAAGAAGTACCTGGAGCCTGCGGGCCGCACCCTCGCGGACGAACCGATGTCCGAAGCCACCAGCATGACCTATGACGCGCTGGGAGACGGTCTGACCTTCCTGACCCCGCCGGTCGAGAAGGAGACGGAGATCACCGGACCGGTCGCGGCGAAACTCTTCGTCTCGTCCGAGACGGAGGATGCGGACCTGTTCCTCGTGCTGCGAGCGTTCGCGCCGGACCTGCGGGAGCTCATCTACAAGGGCTCGAACGATCCGCACACGCCGGTCGGCATCGGCTGGCTGCGGGCGTCGCACCGCAAGCTCGATCCCGAGCAGACGCTGCCCTACCGGCCGTACCACACCCATGACGAGGTGCAGCCGCTGATCCCGGGCGAGATCTACGAGCTCGATATCGAGATCTGGCCGACCTCCATCGTGCTGCCGGAAGGTTTCCGCCTCGGCCTCAGCGTGCGCGGGCGCGACTATGTCTGGCCGGGTTACGAGATGGGCTCGCCGGAAATCGCGGGCCGCGTCCAGTACGGCGTGGGTCCCTTCAAGCACGAGATGAAGGGCAACCGGCCGCTGGAGGTCTATGGGAAGAAGGTCACGGTCCATACCGGGCCGGACCACCCGTCCCATGTGCTGCTGCCGGTAATTCCGGAGAAGTAAGGGCTCACCGCCGCGTGGCGTCGTACCTGTCGTCCAGGCCGGCCCAGCAATCCTGGTAGTCGGCCTGGCGCAGCGGTGTGTTCATGGCGAATTCGCTGGGCCGGATCAGGTATCGCGTCTCCAGCATGAAGGCGAGCGTGCCGTCCAGCTTCTCAGGCGCGAGTTCGGCGTTCGACGCCTTCTCGAAGGTCTCCGTGTCGGGGCCGTGGCCGCTCATGCAGTTGTGGAGACTGGCTCCGCCCGGCGCGAATCCGGACGCCTTGGCGTCATAGGCACCCGTCACCAGCCCCATGAACTCGTTCATCACGTTGCGGTGGAACCAGGGCGGGCGGAAGCTGTGCTCGGCCACCATCCAGCGGGGCGGGAAGATCACGAAATCGATGTTCGCCATGCCCGCATCGGGGGAAGGCGAGGTCAGCACGGTGAAGATCGAGGGGTCGGGATGATCGACACTGACCGTGCCGATCGTCACAAACTTCGCTAGGTCGTACTTGTAGGGCACATGGGTGCCGTGCCAGGCCACGACATCCAGCGGGGAGCGATCGATCTCGCAGGACCAGAAGCCCCCGTCGAACTTCTGGACCAGTTCGAAGGCGCCGGTGCGATCCTCGAAGGCTGCCATCGGCGTCAGGAAGTCCCGGCGGCTGGCTAGACCCTGTGTGCCCAGGGGGCCGAGTTCCGGAAGGCGCAGCGGTGCGCCGTAATTCTCGCAGATGTAGCCGCGTGAGGGGCCGTCCGGCAGATCTGCACGGAACTTGATGCCGCGCGGCACAACGGCGATTTCGCCCGGGGCGGCATCGAGTGCGCCAAGCTCCGTGTGCAGGACGAGACGGCCCTGCTGTGGGATGAACAGCATCTCGCCGTCGGCGTTGTGGAAGAAGCGGTCGTTCATCGAACGGTTCGCGGCATACAGGTGGATACCAATGCCGCACTGCGTGTGCGCGTCGCCGCATGTCCCATAGGTGACGATGCCGTCAATGAGATTGAGTGGCGCATCCGGGATCGTCAGCGGGTTCCAACGCATCTGATTGGGATCGGCCGGTCCGGCCGTGGCCGGCGCGGTGAGCCAGCGGCCGTTCGGGAGCGGACGATAGGCGGTGTGTTTGGCGGTCGGCCGGATGCGATAGCACCAGGTTTGCCGGGATTCACCGCGCGGCACCGTGAATGCAGAGCCGCTAATGGCCTCCGTATAGAGGCCGTAGGCAGGTTTCTGCGGGGCGTTCTGGCCGTCCGGAAGTGCGCCGGGCAGGGCTTCGGTCGAAAAGTGATTGCCCAGTCCCGCCTGATAGGCGCGTGCCGCCGTGTTGCCTGATGTCATGCTGCTGCCTCCCGGAGACGGCAGTATTGGTTACATGTGTAACCGGTTCAAGATCGGTAGCAGGGTTCCCGGCAGCGGTTGGCCGGTGCGGCCGAATTGCTGTATCGAGTTCATGTTGCGATCGCTTGGGGGACCGATATGCGCTTTGCACTCGTCAGAAAAGACAAGCCCGGAATGGCTGCGCTGCGCGCGCGCCTGCAGCCGGAGCATGCGGCTTATCAGCAACCGTTCCTGCCGATGATTGTCTTCGGCGGCGGGCTGGTACGCGACGGGGTGGATACGTCGGGCGACGTCGATATCCGTGACGTCACCGGCAATGTTCTGGTCTTCGAGGCACCGGCGCGTGAAACCGTCGAGGATTTTCATGCCAACGACCCCTATACCCGTGAAGGATTGTTCGAGTTTGTCCTGATCGAGCCGCTCTGGCAGCGAGTTCCCGACCCGGCGGACTAGCCGCATCGGCCGCACAGCGAATCGCGGTGCGGTGGCACCGTAAGACCGTTCATCCTCGGGGAAGGGGCCGATGGCCGGATATGTACAACCCGTTCTGGGTCTGCTTGCGCTGGTGGCGCTGGCCTGGCTTCTGAGTGAGAACCGGCGGCGCGCATCCCTGCGGCTGGTGCTGATCGGTGTGGCGATTCAGATCGCGCTGGCCGCGGTGGCGCTTTCGGTGCCGGTCGTGCGCGAGGCCATCGGCGCGGTGAACGGGGTGGTGCTGGCTCTGGATGCGGCGACCCGGGCAGGGACCAGCCTTGTCTTCGGCTTCCTCGGGGGTGGTGACCTGCCGTTCACAGAGAGCTATCCGGGCGCCAGCTTCGTGCTGGCCTTCCGCGCGCTGCCCATCGTTCTGGTCATGTCGGCCCTGTCGGCTGTGCTGTGGCACTGGGGTGTGATGCCGCGTGTCATCCGCGCCTTCGCCGTCGCTCTGCGCTCGACAATGCATATCGGCGCCCCCGTATCGGTCGGGGCTGCTGCCAACATCTTTGTGGGCATGGTCGAGGCCGCGATTCTGATCCGCCCGCATCTGTCGCGCATGAGCCGTGCGGATCTGTTCGTCACCATGACGTGCGGGCTGACGACCATCGCGGGCACGGTTCTGGTGCTCTACGCGACCTTCCTCGCAAATGTGATCGAGAACGCCGCAGGGCATCTGCTTGTTGCCTCGCTCATCAGCGCACCCGCCGCCATTGTGATCGCCCGGCTGATGGTTCCGTCCGAAGGCCCGGTGCAGGAGCCCGCTGTGGCCGAAGCGGGGTCAGACGACGCGCTGACCCGGGGGGACAGCATCTACGACGGGACGATGGACGCACTCGTCCAGGGCACCCAGGACGGGCTTCGCCTGCTGTTGAGCATCATCGCGATGCTGATCGTGTTCGTGGCCATGGTGGCGCTGGCCAACCAGATTCTCGGACTTGTGCCCGATGTCTGGGGCGCGCCGCTCACGCTCGAACGGATGCTCGGCTGGGTGCTGGCGCCCGTCGCGTGGCTGATTGGAATCCCGTGGGCGGAAGCCATGACTGCCGGTGCGTTGTTGGGGACGAAGATTGTCCTGAATGAGCTGATTGCCTATCTGGGCCTGTCCAGTACGCCCGCCGAAGCGCTGTCGGAGCGTTCGCGGGTGATCCTGCTGTATGCGCTTTGCAGCTTCGCCAATTTCGGCAGCGTGGGGATCATGCTGGCGGGTATGGTCGCGATGGCGCCCGCGCGAAAGGGCGAGCTGATCGGCCTGGGCATGAAGGCGTTGGTGGCGGGCACGATCGCCACCTGTATGACCGGCGCTGTTGTCGCGCTGATTGTCTGAGCTCCCGTTCCTCCTTTCTCTGCCAAGCCCCCTGAACGGCGCGGCGTCTTCCTGATATAGTCTGCGGTTAAACGCGAAACCGGACGAAAGAGGCCGTCATCAACGCGCCGCGACCATTCGACGAAGCCGAGCGCAAGCGCTTCCACAACCTGCTGCTCCTCGCGCATGAATCGCCATATGAGGGCGAGCGGGACGCCGCGCTTGCGGCGGCGGAACGCATGGCGACGGCGCGCGGTATGACACTGGAAGAGGCTGCCACCGGCGGTCCCGCCCCCGAACGCCCCGAGCCGAAGCAGAAGCGTCCGCGAACGCCATCCGGCCAGGCCAAGGGCATGGCGCGTGCGGCACAGATGATGGATGGCTGGATCAATGCCGATAAGGCGCGGCGCGATGCGGCACTGGAGGAAGCGCGCATGCGCGGCCTCGATGCGGAGGAACGCCGCCGGGCCGAGGCGGAGGCCAACCGCGTACAGCGCCGCAACAACCGTCGCCGCGACCCCAAAAGCCACGCGCGTGTCCTGCTGGCCGAGACATCGCTGCCGATCAAGGAAATCTGCTCGATTACCGGCCTCGACATCTACGAGGTGGTTGGATTGAAGCTGAAGATGCGCTAGGGCGCGGATCGCTCGCCCGCGAAAGCGCCCCGGACGAACTTCATATACGTCGTGACGACATGTTCGGGCAGCTTGCCGTCCTCCAGTCCGTAGCGCAGCGTCAGGTAACTGCGCGCGGCCATCAGCAGATAGACAATCGTCTCCAGCTCGTCCTCATCGAACGGCGCGAGATCGCCGCGCCGGTGCCCGATCTTGAGCGCTGCCACATAGCGCTCGGTCAGCGCCTGGAAATGTGTCCGGTGGGCGACGGGCGCCATGGTCTCCGCCTCGTTGAGGATGCGGTAGAAACCCGGATTGAGACCGAGATACTCGAAGAATGCGCGAAAGCCGCGCTCTTCCATGTCCAGCGTGTCGCGACTTCCTGCCACCCGTTGGCCGACGAAGGCGATCAGGTCCTGGCCCAGTTCGGGCAGCAGGATGTCAAAGAGCGCCTGCCGTGTCTCGAAGTAGTTGTAGAAGGTGCCAAGTGCCACATTGGCGCGTTGGGTGATGCGAGCGATGGAGGCTTCTGCGTAGCCGTATTCCCCCACGACATCCGCGGCCGCATCGATCAGCGCACGCCGGGTGGCGCGGGCCTTCTCGGCACGTGTCTGCCGTGGGGTGCGTGCCGGCTTCGATCGGGTGGTTGTGGTCATCAGCGTTCCTTCGCCTGGACCGTCATCATCGCGGAGGTCGTGCGTCAGCGCAAGAAAATGAATAATGAACCATCATTCATTTTAATTGACGCGGCTTTGGACTGTTGCGATAGTCGCGGCAACGAAACGGCTGATCCGTGAATCGGGTGGCAAGGGGGAGAAAACGTGAACTACGACAACTACGAAGCCATCAAGGCCGAGCGGAAAGGGCGCATCCTGACGCTCACCATGTCGCGCCCGGGCACGCTGAATGCCGTGGACGCGACCCTGCATGAAGAACTTTCGCGCATCTTCTACGACGTCGATGCCGACCACGACGTGGACGTGGTTGTCCTGACCGGTGAGGGCAGCGCCTTCTGCGCCGGCGGCGATCTGCAGTGGCTGAACAACATGCACGGCGACCCGGCGGCGTTCGCGCGCACGGTCTGGGAAGGCAAGCGGCTGGTGAACGGTCTGCTCGATCTGGAGAAGCCGATCATCGCGCGCCTGCCGGGCCATGCCATCGGCCTAGGGTGCACCATCGCGCTGTATTGCGACATCATCTATGCGTCCGAGAACGCGAAGCTGGGCGACCCGCATGTGGCGGTCGGCCTGGTCGCGGGTGACGGCGGTGCGGTGATCTGGCCGCAGCTCATCGGCTATGCCCGTGCGAAGGAATACCTGATGACGGGGGATTTGCTGGCGGCGGCGGATGCGGCAGCCATCGGCCTGATCAATCATGCGGTTCCGGCGGAGGACCTCGACGATGCGGTCTATGGCATGGCCGACCGTCTGGCCAACGGCGCGATCAACGCCATCAAGTGGACCAAGGTGTCCGTGAACGCGGGCCTGAAGCAGGTCGCGAACGCGGCGCTCGACACGGCATTCAACTTCGAGGCCATGTCCCAGATGACCCAGGACCACAAGATCGCGACCGATGCTTTTCTGAACAAGGAAAAGCCGAAGTTCACCGGCAAGTAGGGCCCGCGCGCGATGGAGCACTTCCAGGAAGCCGAGCACGTCACCATGCTGCGCGATACCGTGCGGCGTTTCGTCGAGAACGAGATGCCGCGCGAGCTGGCGCAGCGCTGGGACCGGGAGAATGAGTACCCGCGCGAGGTCTTCCAGAAACTGTCCGCGCTTGGCGTGAACGCGCTCACCGTGCCCGAGGAATACGGCGGGGCGGGCCGGGATATCACCGCGACGATGGTGGTGATCGAGGAACTGGCGCGCCGCTCGATGGCCGTGGCCGTGCCCTTCATCATGTGCTCCTGCTACGGCGGCATGAACATCGAGGAAGTCGGCAGCGCGGAACAGAAAGCCGAACTCCTGCCGAAGCTGGCAGAAGGCAAGCTGCTGTTTGCCTATGGAATCTCTGAGCCGGATGTGGGGGCCGATGTGGCCGGTGTGCGGACCACCGCCGAGCGCAAGGGCAATGGCGGGACGGTCACCATCAATGGCGCCAAGCGGTTCTGCTCCGGTGCGAACATCGCCGACTACATCTACACGGTCGTCAAAAGCGACCGCGAGGGCGAGCGCTACAAGAACCTGTCAATTGTGCTGATCCCGCCGGATGCCCCGGGCGTGACGATTGAGCTTCAGAACGCGATGGGTATGAAGGGGGCTTCGACTTGCGACGTGACCTTCCAGGACGTCGAGGTCCCGGTCGAGAACATCGTTGGCGGCGAGGATGGCTGGAACGATGGCTGGCGGCGCATCGTCGGGCCGGGCCTGGATGTCGAGAAGATCGAGGTTGCCGCGCTGGCGCTGGGTAACGCCGCTGCCGCCGTGGACGATGCCTGGCAGTACGCCCAGGAGCGCAAGCAGTTCGGCAAGCCCGTCTCCGCCTTCCAGTCCGTCCGACACATGCTGGTGGATGCGAAGACCAAGCTGCACGCCTGCCGTCTGATGACCTATCACGCGGCATGGCTGCTGGATGAGAAGAAGCCGGCCTCGGTCGAGACGTCCATGGCGAAGCTCTATGTCAGCGACACAGCCAAGGAGATCGTACTCGCCTGCCAGCAGGTGATGGGGGCCTACGGCTACATCAAGGAATTCGACATGGAGCGCTATGTGCGTGAAGCGCTGCTGATGCCGATCATCGGCGGCTCATCGGCGATCCAGAAGAACAACATCGCCAACCGCCTGCGGCTGGCGCGCGAGTAGCGACGATGCGGGACGACGTCAGCGGCTGGAAGACACGTCTGACCGACGCGCTGATCGCGGAAAACACCGCGAGCGGCATCTGGCGGAACCTGACGCTGGCCGACCAGCTCGATAATGTGCTGGCGAAGAATCCTGACAAGGTCCTGTTTATCGAGGGCGGACGCAACGTCACCGCGGCAGAAATGGCCCGGCAGGCCCGCGCGCTGGCGAGCGCGCTCCAGCGGCGTGGGCTTGTGGCCGGTGACGTGGTCAGCTTCGAGCTGCCGAACTGGCCGGAGACTGTGGCCATCGATCTCGCCTGTGCGATGCTGGGGCTGGTCTGTAATCCGATCATCCCGATCTACCGGGATGCGGAGGTGACCTACATCCTGCGTGACGCAGGCACGAGGGCGTTCTTCATCCCCACGACCTTCCGTAACTTCGACTACGCGGAAATGGTGGCGCGGCATCGGGCCGAGCTGCCGGGCCTGGAACACGTCATCACGGTGCGCGGGCAGGCGGACGGCGCCGAGACCTTCGAGGACCTGCTGGCGGAGGGCAACCCGGACGGTTTCGTGCGGCCCGAGGTCGATCCGAACGCGGTCAAGCTTATCATGTACACCTCGGGCACGACAGGCCGGCCCAAGGGCGTGCTGCACAGCCATAACACCATCGACACCGAGATCCAGGCGATCTCGAAGTTCCTCTCGCTGGACGACAGTGACGTCATCCTGATGCCGTCGCCGGTCTCCCACATCACGGGTTACCTCTACGGCATCCAGATGCCGTTCACCCTGAACGCGCCCGCCGTGTTCATGGAAACGTGGAACGCGGCAGGCGCGGCGGACCTGATCGACAAACATGGCGTCACCTTCACCATCGCGGCCACGGTGTTCCTGCAGGAGCTGACGGACTTCGCGCGGCGGAACGAACGGCGTCTGCCGAGCCTGCGGTACTTCCCGTCCGGCGGCGCACCGGTGCCGCCCGAGGTGATCCATAACGCCCACAAGGCGTTCGCGCGCTGTGTCTGCTCCCGTGTCTATGGCTCGACCGAAGCGCCCACGGTGACGCTTGGCGTGAACAGCCGCGAGGAGGAGCATCTGGGCGCGACCACAGAAGGCTACATCGTCGGGCACGAGGTGAAGATCGTCGATCCGGCGACCGGCGAGGAAGTCGGTACGGGTGTCGAGGGCGAAATCCTCACCCGGGGGCCGGAGATGTGTCTGGGTTATGCGGCGGACGACCACAACGCCGAGGCCTTCGAGCCTGACGGGTACTTCCACACCGGTGACCTGGCGATGATGACCGGTGACGGCGCCATGGTGATCACCGGGCGCTCGAAGGACCTGATTATCCGCGGCGGCGAGAACATCTCGCCGCGCGAGGTCGAGGACGCGCTGCACGAACACCCCGCCATCCACGAAGCCGCCGTCGTCGCCATGCCTCATGAGCGCATGGGCGAGACGGGCTGTGCCTATGTGGTGCTTGAAGACGGCGCCACGCTGAATTTCGAGGAGATGGTCGCCTTTCTGGGCGGTACGGGTATGGCGAAACAGAAGTATCCCGAGCGGCTGGAGATCATCGACGAATTCCCGCGCACGGCGGCGGGGAAGATTCGCAAGAACGTCCTGCGGGACCGGATCGCGGCGGCGCTCGCGGGGAAACATTGACAGGCATCCGGCGAGCGAACACGCTGAATGTCAAATAAGTGCTTGTTTCATATGGATGAAAACTAAAGCGACACGGGGGAGGAAACCCATGCAGACCAGAGACATCGAGTTCAATTCCTGCGGCGACACGGTGCGCGGCACGCTCTACACGCCCGACGGCGTCAGCAACCCGCCGCTGGTCATCATGGCCGGCGGCTGGTGCTACGTGAAGGAAATCGTCATGCCGTACTACGCGGACGATTTCGTGGAGATCGGCTGCGCCTGCCTCGTCTTCGACTACCGCCGTTTCGGCGCCAGCGACGGCGAGCCGCGCCAGCACATCAACCCCTGGGACCAGATCGAGGATTACCGCAACGCGGTGTCCTTCGCGAAGACGCTCGACGGGATCGACACCAACCGGATCGGCGTGTGGGGCATCTCCTATTCGGGTGGCCACGCGATCTGCGTCGCGGCCCTCGATCCGCGCGTGAAGTTCGCGCTGTCCGTGGTGCCGGTCGTGGACGGGTTCCCGACCATGCGCCGCTGTCACGGCGAGCGGAAGTTTGCCGCGCTCCAGAAGCTGATCTTGGAGGATCGCGAGAGGCGCCAGAAGGGCGAGCCGAGCCAGATGATCGCCATGTCCACCACCGACCCGGACAACGTGGTCAGCGCGTGGCCGTTCCCGCATGTCTGCACGATCTTCAATGACATCAAGGAACGTGAGGCGCCCCGGCACGTCCACGAGAACACCATCGAGTCCGTGGAACTGCTCATGCAGTACGACGTGATGCCGTACGCCAGGCGCATCTACGAGACGCCCTACATGATGGCCATCGCCAAGGGCGACAACATCACCTCGGCCGACCTCGAGATCGATGTGTTCAACGCCATTCCCTGTCCCAACAAGGAACTCGCGATCGTCGAGGGCGTGGACCACATGAGCCTCTATTCCAACAACGAGCATCTCGAGAAGGTCTCGGGCGCACAGGCCCGCTGGCTGCGTGAGCTCCTGTTCGGGCCGGAGGCGTTGCTGGCCCAGGCCGCGGAGTAGGCTTCGGGGCAGTATCGAAGATTACGGGCGGCGCTTCGGTGCCGCCCGCTTTCGTTTGCGTTAAGGGGATAGCCGCCATGTCCGACGTCATCGACATTCACACCCATGCCTTCGGCAAGGGGTGGCTCGACCTGCTCGTCGCCGAAGGTGGGCCTGACTACGGCACCGCGCGCATGGCCGATGACAGGGAATATCTGGTCGAGAAGGGGGTGCCGGCGTCGGTGCTGCAGCCGGAGGCCTTCGACTATGACGTCAAGCTGCAGCAGATGGACCGGTTCGAAATTGACCTCGCCATTGTCTCCCTGACCTCGCCCAATGTGTTCTGGGGTGGGGAGGGCATCAGTGCCGAGGCGGCGCGCCGAGTGAACGACGACATGGCGGGAGGGCAGACCGCGCACCCGGACCGCATCCGCTGGCTCGCCTCGCTGCCCTGGCAATATCCGGAACGTGCGGCCGCGGAGCTCGAACGGTCAGTCGCCAACGGCGCAGTGGGCGTAATGGTCACGGCCACGATCGGCGGAAAGCACCTGATCGATCCGCTGTTCGCGCCGACATGGCAGGCGATCGACCGTGCGGGCCTGCCGGTTTTCGTGCATCCGGCGGCGCCCTTTGGCGCGCGGGAAGCCGAGTTCACCCGCGAGCGCATCCTGATGCCAGGCATCGGGTTCATGTACGACACCACACTGGCCGTGGCGCGGCTCATCCTCGACGGGTTTGTGGACCGGTATCCCGCGATCAAGCTGATCGCCGCGCATGGTGGCGGCTTCCTGCCCTATGTTGCGGGGCGCATCGACATGTTCTTCGCGCGCGACACCCTTGCGGAGAAGAAGATCAGCCGCCCGCCGGGCAGCTATCTGGAGGCCATCTGGTATGACTCGGTGCTCTACGACCCAGGCGCACTGGCGCTGTGCCTGGAGGTGTCCGGGCCCGGACAGGTGATGTTCGGCACGGACCTGCCCATGGGCGCGGATGTCGATGCACTTCACGAACTGGTCGATGGGCTGCCCGGAGATCAGGCGCGCGCCATCCGCTCCGGTAATGCCCGGCAGGTCTTCGCGCTCTAGGGCAGGGCCCTATAGTTTCAGGTGCATTTCCGGCATGCGCGGGTCCTCGTCGCGCAGCTGCACATCCGTGGCAAACAGGGTGCCGCAGCCCGGGCAGGCGTATTCGCGAAACACCACATCGCTTTCGGCCCGCCATTCGTTGACCGGCGTCAGCTCCTCGATCTCCCGCTGGATGACGAGCGCATGGGCGCGCGGATCGTCGCTCGCGGGACCGAAGCCGTGTCCGCATTCGCGGCAGCCCAGCACCGGGCCGTGGCCGTTCTCCCGGACGGCGAGGATTTCACCGACGCGGAAACGCTCTTCGCCATCGAAGCTGACAGTTGCGCCACCGTTCGCGGGCCGCATGCCGTTGGCGAGCCGCGCGTCGCGGATTTCCCTGCGTCGGTCTTCCGTCGCCGCCTCATCCGCCGTGCCGTCGGGGGAGATGACCACGCCGTAGTGCCGGCCCGCCTCGTCCGCCGTGCACAGGTTGCGGCGCACGTCCCGGGCCACACGTTCGGGATCACGCCGCAGCGGGTCGCCGTACCCGCCCCCGCCGTCACACACGCACAGCCACGCGTCGGTCGGTTCCAGCCATCGCACATCCTTGGCCTCGACCACATCGACTTCCTCGGGCGTAATGTCTTCAAGGCGGGTCGGAATCCGGCCGGATGCCAGAACGTCCTTCACGCCCGCCCCATGCAGCACGATGTTGCGCTGGATGCTGCCTGGCAGGCCGCCCGCGGCCCCCTTGGTTTCCATATGCGCGCACCCGGTGGAGAAGAGCACGGCTTCCATGGGGTGATCGGTATGGTGGGGGATCACCATGTATTCGAGACCGACACCGCCACGGTACTGGCCTGCGCCCGCGGTTTCCTCGCGCTCGCGGCGGTACACATAGAGCATGGGGATCAGACTCTCGATCCGTTCCACATTCGGGATACCGTAGGCGGGCGCGATGAAGTTTCCGCAGGTATCGACACCGTCTCCGAAGGAGCGTGCACCGCCGCCGCCGACCGAATCGGTAAACATGTTCACGAAGGGCCGGCCGTCGCCGTGCTTGCCCGCGATGACCGACATGTTCACGCCGCCGTAGCATAGCGCCATCACTTCCTCGCGCAACACGTCGTCACCGCAGCCATACATCTTGCCGAAGGCTTCCCAAACGAGGTTGCCCGTGGACTGGCAGGCGTTGACCGTGGCCATGCTGGTGCCCGCGGGGAAGAGGGCGTTGTTGAGGGTGCCTTCCTGGGAAATGATGTCGATGCAGCGCATCACCGCGCCGTGCGACCACGGGATGTCGTAGCAGAGCATCGGAAAGGCAGCTTGCAGGATGCCGCCAACGAGGCCCGACCATGCACAGTTGACGGTGCCCGGTGCTTGCGGGTCCGTCCCCGTGAAGTCGAAGGTCAGGTGGTCGCCCGATTTGGTCAGCGCTAGGCGCAGACGGTAAAGGCGGTTGGCGAGCCCGTCATGGTCAAGGAACGCATTTGCATACCAGGTGCCGTCCGGCAGCTCCGAAAGGCGCTGGCGGATGGAGCGCTCGACATAGTCGAGGATGCGTTGCTGGACCGCCAGGAAGGTATCGCGCCCGTATTCGTCGATGATCTCACGCAGGCGCTCGCCGGTCATGTTCTGGGCCGCGATCTTCGCGCGCAGGTTCAGCGCGTTCATCTCCGGCGTGCGCGAATTGCGCAGGAAGGTCACCTCGACGTCGTGGCGGACCTTGCCCTTGTCGACGATCTTCACCGGCGGGGTCAGTGGGACTTCCTGGTAGGCGTCGCGCGCGCCGACACACCAGCTTCCGGGGCGCGAGCCGCCCATGTCGATCTCGTGCACCACGACGCCGGTCCACGCGACACGCTCGCCGTTGTGGAAGACCGGCATGACGACGGCGGCATCCATCGCGTGCAGCGCGCCGTACCACGGATCGCTGGTCATGAAGGCATCGCCGTCATGGATATCGTCGCCGAACATCTTGATGACGTTCTGGACGACAATATCCAGGGCGGAAGCCTGGCGGACAACGAAGACGCCGGCGTACAGGCCTTGCCCGTCGGGGGTCAGGATCGCGACGTTGAAGTCGCCGGACTCATAGACCGACGGAGCGCCGGAAATCCGGCCGACCATCAGTGCCATTTCGTCGTTCAGTTCCCACAGGCGGTGCCGGAGCACCTCGAATGTGACGACATCGACCTCGGGTAGGGTATCAGCAGCCATGGTGTCTCTCTCCCCTAGGCCTGTGTTGCCAAGGTCACGACGAGCCCGCCGTGTGAATCGACCTCGAGGTGGGTGTCCGGGGGCACCACCACCGTGTCGCCGAACCTTTGGATGATGGCGGGACCGTCCAGTCCCTGTCCCGGCCTCAGCCGGTCGCCGGCATGGATCGCCGTCTCGATGAAGCCTTCACCGTTGCTGAACCGCACCGCGCGAGAGCCGGTCTGTGAACCGCCGTCGTTCGCTCCCGAGCTGTCATGCGCCAGTTCCGGGCGCTCGAGGGCCACGGTACCGCTGACGCGGAAGTTCACCATCTCGATGCCGGCTTCCATGTAGGCGCTGTTCTTGCCGTAGGTCTGCTCATAGGTCTCGACGAACCGTTCGATCAGCCGGTCGATGTCCGCCGCCGTAACATCGTGGTCGGGCAGGTCGATCTCGAGCTGGTGGACCTGCAGGCGGAAGCGCATCTCGACCGTGCGGCGGAAGACGATGCCGGTGTCGTCGAAGCCCTCATGGACGAACCTGCCGCGGACGCGCTCGGACAGCAGCGCGAGCAGCCCGTTCAGGCTGTCGAGCTGGCCAGCGTCAAGGGGCGGTGACATGACCGACGTGCGTTCTTCCGTGAATACAAGGTCCGTGGTTAGCATGCCGAGGGCGGAGAACATGCCCGAGTCCGCCGGGATGTATGCCGTCTTCGCGCCGATCTGCCGCGTTATGAAAGGTGCAAAGACAGGTCCCGCGCCACCATAGGCGAAGACGGTGAAGCCGCGCGGATCGAGACCACGCTCGACTGTCACCTTGCGCATGAGATCGGCCATCTGGGCCGCGGATATTTCGGCGATGCCCGCGGCGAGGTCCTCGATGCTCATGCCGAGCGGTTCGGCCACGTTTTGCAGAGCGGCCTCCGCTGCTGCCTTGTCGAGTTCCACGGTCCCGCCCAGCGGATGATCAGGGTCGAGGTAACCGAGGACGACATGCGCGTCGGTTACGGTCGGCTGGGTGCCGCCGCGCCCGTAACAGGCCGGGCCCGGGAATGCGCCCGCACTGTGCGGGCCGACGCGTAGCGTGCCGCCCGCATCGACCCAGGCGATGGAGCCGCCGCCCGCGCCGATAGATTTCACGTAGATTTTTGGCGTCAGGTAGGCATAGCGGTCGACCACGGGCAGCGGGTCCATCTGGACACGCTGGCGGAAGATCAGGCCGACATCGAAGGTCGTGCCGCCGACATCCGCGCACACGATGTCCTGCTCGTTGATCAGGTCGGTGAAATGCCGCCCTCCCAACACACCGCCGGCGGGGCCGGAGTCCACCGTCAGCAGCGGGCGGTTGCGCACTGCTTCCACCGTGGAGAGCCCGCCATGGGTCTGCATCACCAGCAGCGAGCAGGTCATGCCGTTCTCGATCAGCCGGTTCTCAAGACGCTTCAGGTAGTCACCGACCGTCGGGCCGATATAGGAGTTGAACACGGTGGACACCGTACGCTCGTACTCGCCGATCAGTGGCGCGACCTCGCTGGAGACTGACAGGAAAAGTCCGGGGTGGTGCTTGCGCACGTGCTCGGCGATTCGGGCCTCATGTTCCGGGTGGGCGAAGGACCACAGCAGGCAAACGGCCAGGGCGTCGATCCCGTCATCTACGAGTTCGTCGACGCTGCGCGCGACCTCGTCCATGTCGATGGGCACCACGATATTGCCGCCGGCGTCGATACGCTCGGTGACAGGCCGGATGTCCTCGGGCGCGACGATCGGCGGGTCCGCCTTCGACAGGTGCGTGATGTGCGTCTTCTGCCGCTCGGACAGGCCCGTGATTTTCTGTTTCACGCGCCCGATGGTGATGGTCTGCTCATGGCCGCGCGTCATCAGGAGCCCGGTACGCGCGCCGCGCCGCTGGACCAAGGCGTTCGTGCCGACCGTCGTTCCGTGCACGAATGTCATGGTGTGCGAGAGCAGTTCACGCAGCTCCACGCCCAACTGTTCGGCAGCCGTTTCGAGGCAGTCGATCACACCCTGGCCGGGATCATCCGGCGTGGTGAGGGACTTTGTGGTAAGGCGCTCGCCCGTTTGGGACAGGATGACGCAATCAGTGAATGTGCCGCCGATATCGATGCCGATTCGCAGCTTGTCGTTTTCTGTGAGGCGTTTCATGGATCATCTAGGAAGTTCTTGTTGACACCATTTGCTCAAACGCACGCATCAGGAGTCAAACCGAATTCCGGCATTGGTGACCTGGCGGCATGACAATGTCGTTCGTCCGTTTGCTTGACGATTCCGGAGGTTGTGTCACCATGAGATTGTCGAAATAGGAAAAAGAACTTCACGTACGTGAAGTCATCAATTCGGCAATAGGGAAGCGGAGGAAACAAAATGGCTTCAAGGAAAGTATCGAAAAAGGCTGCGCTCGCCATTGCGGCGGCGGTCGGTGCGACGGTTGCGGCAAGTGCGCCTGCGGCTGCCACGGAAACCATCAACCTGACGGCAATTTCCGGTTATCCGCCGGTGGCGTCTTGGGTGAAGGCTTTTGTTGAAGCCTACATTCCGACGGTCGACGCGGAACTGGCCAAGACCGGAAACTACAAGATCAACTGGAACCAGGGCTTCAGCGGCCAGATCGTCAAGCCGCGTGGCGAACTGGAGGGTATCGAGACCGGCCTCGGCGATCTCGGCACCGTTGTGACGGCGTTCCACCCGGACAAGATCCCGCTCTACAAGCTGAGCTTTGTCACCCCGTTCGTGTCGTCTGACCTCGGTCTTGTTGTGAAGACCATCGACGCTCTGGAAGATCAGATCCCGGCATTCGGCGAAGGCTGGGCGAAGTTCAACCAGGTCAACCTCGTGAACACGGGCGCGGTCGACGACTACATGGTGCTGTCCTCGAAGAAGCTCTCGAGTCTCGACGACTTCAAGGGCAAGAAGCTCGGTGCGGCCGGCGCGAACCTGCCCTGGGTCACGGCCCTCGGGGCGGCCGGCGTGCAGACGAACCTTGCGGATGCCTACAACAGCCTGAACACCGGCATCTATGAAGGCGGCATCTTCTGGGCGGAAGCAGCCGGCAACTTCAAGCTATGCGAGCCAGCTCCGTTCTTCCTGGACGGCAACCTCGGCGCGGTGCAGTCGCACAACATCTCGGTCAACCGTGATGTCTGGGACAGCCTGCCGGAAGAGGTGAAAAACGTGCTCCAGGCCAGCTCGGCCAAGCACCAGCAGTACGCGACAGACCTGGTCGTGAACGGTGCATCCAAGGGCATTGAAAAGTGCAAGGCCGAGTTCGGCTCCGAAGTGACCGTGCTGTCGCCGGCTGACCGGACGAAGTGGGCCATGGCGCTGGATAATGCAGCCAAATCATGGGCTGCTGACCTCGAGAAGGAAGGAATTCCCGGCAAGAAGGTTCTCAGCACCTATATGGACGCGATGCGCGCTGCCAACCAGCCGATCGAGCGCCATTGGGACCGCGAGTAACGATTCCAACCGAATAGGGCTTCGGGGCGCGGCGGACGACCGTGGCGCCCCGAGGCGTTCGTTTTTTCGGCTTTGGATACCGGGAAACCGTCTGATCACGAAAACGCGTTCAAGCGTTCGCTAACTTTATTGGACCCTGTCGGGGGTATCGATAAGGGTTACCTGAGCTCATCCTAAGCAGCAAATCAGGGAGGAAAGAATGCCCAGAACTAGGAATCTCGCCATCGCGGCAGCGGCTGCTGTTACAGCCCTTGCGACCACGCCCGCCAGCTCACAGGAAACCATCAACCTCACAGCCATCTCAGGCTATCCAGCGGCCGCGACATGGGCGGGCGCGATGGTGGATGAGTATATGCCGGCCGTGGATGCGATCCTGGCGAAAACCGGCAAGTACAAGATCGAGTGGAACAAGGCGATCGCGGGGCAGGTGGTGAAGCCGCGTGGCGAACTTGAAGGGGTCGAGAACGGCCTCGGTGACCTGGGCGTAATCGTGACCGCATTCCATGCTGACAAGGTGCCGCTCTACGACGTGTCGTTCAAGACGCCGTTCACCAGTTCCGATCTCGGGCTGATCAGTGCGACGACCCAGAAAATGATCGACACGTTTCCGCAGTACAATGAGACGTGGCGGGAGGATCTCAACCAGGTGCCACTCGCCGCGACGGGTGCGGTCGATAACTACATGCTGTGGTCGGCGAAGAAGGTGACCGACATTGCGCAGGTGAAGGGCATGAAGGTCGGCGCGGCCGGTCCAAACCTGCCATGGGTAACGGCGATCGGTGCTGCCGGTGTGCAGACTAACCTTGCTGACGCATATAACAGCCTGAGTACCGGGATCTATGAAGCCATGATCGTCTGGCGGCAGGGTGCCGGTGCGTTCAAGTTGTGTGAACCAGCGCCGTTTGCCTATGACGCAACGCTCGGTGGCGTGAACGGTTTCTCGCTGAACGTCAACCGCGATGTCTGGGAAAGCTTGCCTGAGGAAGTCCAGAAGGCGATGCAGGCCGCGGCGCCGACCTGGGTTGCCAAGAATGTCGAGCGGGTGAACGCCGGTGCCGCGTCGGGCGTGGAATCCTGCAAGAAAAACTTCGGGACTGAGGTCACAGAGGCGACAACGGAACAGCGCAATGCCTGGGCTGCGGCATTGCCGCCGCTGGGCAAGGAGTGGGCCGAGCAGCGTAATGCTGCGGGCCAGCCCGGCACCGAAATCCTGAAAGCATGGATGGATGAGATGCGGGCGAACAACCAGCCAATCGCTCGTCACTGGGATCGCGACTGATCCATAAGAAAGGGAGGGGAGCCGTTGCAAGACGGCTCCCCGACATCCATTGAACGCTATTACCGGACCTCTCGACCTCCTTCGACGCCTGTTCGACTGGATCGTCCTCGTGAGCAACGCCGTGGCATCGGGCTGGATTTTTATCCTGATGATTCTGGTAACGCTCGACATCACACTGCGGTTTATCTTCAACGCACCGCTGACGGGCGTGACGGAGATCGTGGAGATCTCGATCGTCACGATCCTGTACCTGCAGCTTGCACATACCCTGAAGGTCGGACGGGTGACCCGTTCGGATGCGCTCTACGGCCGCATCCTCGAGACCTGGCCCGTCTTTGGAAACTTTCTCGGGGTGCTGTTTCACGGTGCGGGTGTTGCCCTCATGGTCGCCATCATCATCCCCGGTTGGAGCAACTGGCTGAAGGCCTATGACCGCGGATATTTCGTGGGCAATACGGGCGTCTTCACCTTCCCGGAATGGCCGCAGCAACTCGTCCTGGTGATCGGCTGTACGATGCTGGGCATCCAGTTTGTCCTGTCGATCATCGACAATATTCGCGGCATGTTCGGCCTTCCGCCGCTGGAGCACGAGGAGGCCGTTGATGTCGAAGTCGATGCGCTGGGGGAGGGCGACTGATGGGCGGTTTTGAAATTGGCGTCATCTCCATCATCGCGATGCTGCTGCTGATCTATATCGGCATGCACGTTCCTGTTGTTCTGGCCCTGATTTCCTTTGTCGGTGTCTGGATCATCAAGGGAACCCCCAAGATCGCCATGGCCCTCTTGTGGCAGGCCTCGGCGAAAACGGTGGCCGACTTCCTGTTCGGCGTCATACCGCTGTTCGTCCTGATGGGCCTGCTGGTCAGTACCGCCGGCATGGGCAAGGATACGTACGACATTGCGCAGAACGCGCTGCGCCGCGTGCGCGGCGGCCTCGGCATGGCCACGGTGGTCGCCAACGCGATTTTCGCAGCGATCACCGGCGTGTCGATTGCCTCTGCGACCGTATTCACACGCATAGCGGTGCCCGAGATGCTGCGCTACGGCTACAAGGGCCGTTTTGCTGTGGGTACGGTTGCGGGTTCGTCGGTCCTCGGCATGCTTATTCCGCCGTCGATCCTGCTGATCATCTTCGCGCTGATCGCCGAGCAGTCGGTGGGTGACTTGTTCATCGCCGGCGTGGGGCCTGGGCTCCTGCTGACCCTCTGCTTCTGCCTGCTCATTGCGATCATGGCCTACGGTTTTCCGAACATGGTGGCAGAGCCGGGTGCGCTTGATGCCCATATGGAGCAGGACCGCATGCCTGCCCGGGAATTCTGGGCAAAACTCATCCCGATCCTGGTCCTGGTGGCAGTTGTGCTCGGCGGTATTTATGCCGGCCTCTACACTCCGACCGAAGCCGGTGCGGCAGGTGCCTTCGTTGCCTTCGTGTTCGCGCTGGCCCGCAGGCGGCTGACCGTCCGGAAGCTATGGGACATCCTGGTTGAAACGGGGCATATCACCGCGACGCTTTTGTTCCTGATCATCGCGGCGAACATGTACAGCCGCATGCTCGGTATCTCGGGCCTCCCGACTGAACTCGGCCAGGTGATCGGTGGCATGAACCTGAGCCTTGCCCAGCTGCTCGCGATCTACGTGATCATCCTGATCATCCTGGGCACGATCATCGACTCGGTCTCGATTATGCTGATCGCGACACCGCTGTTCCTGATCCTGCTGGCACCGTTCAACGTCGACCTCGTCTGGTTCGGTGTTGTAACGGTGATCGCGGTCGAGATCGGGCTGCTGACCCCGCCTCTGGGACTTGCAGTGTATGTGATCAAGTCGACGCTCGTTCAGAAGGACATCTCGCTCGCCGATATTTTCATCGGCGCGGCGCCTTTCGCGCTGACCATGCTGTTCGTACTGATCCTGGTCCTAGTGTTCCCGGACATCGCGACCTATCTAGTCGAGATCAAGGACGCCTTCAAATAAGGGCCTCGAATACGACAAGCAAATCAGGCGGTGGCCCCGGCTACCGCCTTTTTTTGTACGCGGATGCCGGGCGCACGCGGTGTTATGCTGTTGCCAACGAAACACCAAAAAGGGGGGAACCAATGGCGTCCAACGGAACAATAGCCATCGACATGCATGCCCACGTCTTTTCGCCGTCGGCGAAGGCGCTGATGGACAAGCATTATCAGCCGGCAGACATCCTGACGCCGGATCGCGATCCCTACATGTTCTATGCACATCCCTCGTCCATGGCGGTCGACCAGGAGGCGATCCCCTCTCTCGTGCCGAAGATGATTGACCTGAAGCCGCGCGCTGAAGACATGGACAAGACCCGGGTCGACATGCAGGTGGTCAGCCCGGTACCGATTCAGTTCTTCTACTGGACCGACCCGGAGCTCGGGAACGAGCTGGCGCGCCTGCAGAACGACGATGTCTCCGAACTGGTGAAGGGTGATCCGGACCGCTTCGTGGCCATGGGCACGCTGCCGATGCAGGACGCCGCCGCGTCGGTGGTCGAGATGCGCCGCGCGGTGAAGGAGCTCGACATCCGCGCCTTCATCATTTCTTCCAACGTCGATGGGGTCGAACTGTCGGATCCGCGCTTCGATCCGATCTATGCAGAGGCGGTGGCGCTGGACGTGCCGCTGTTCCTGCATCCGTTCGGCTTCACGGACGGCGCGCGCCTGCGGCCGTTCTTCATGCACAACTGCGTCGGCCAGCCGCTGGAAGAGCAGATCGCGATAAGCCACCTGATCTTTGGCGGCGTTCTGGACCGCCACAAGGGGATCAAGATCTGCATCGCCCATGGCGGCGGCTACTTCCCGTACTACGCGGGCCGCATGGACCACAGTTGGGAATACCGCCCGGAACTGCGCAAGACCATCGACCGTCCGCCCAGCGAATACCTTAGCGAGCTGTACTACGACACCGTGGTGTTCCGCCCCGACCAGCTGGAATACCTGGTAGACCTGGTCGGTGTGGACCGCGTGATGATGGGCACCGACTATCCGTTCGACATGCAGGAGTTTGAGCCAGTTGCATTCGTTGAGAGCGCAACCAAACTATCTGAGGGTGAGCGCAAGAAGATCTTGGGCGGGACCGCCGCGGACCTGATGCGCATCGGTTGATCCGCCGGTCTGAAGGAGACCCCAGATGGAATTGAAACACGGCTTCAAGAAGATGCTGGCCGAGGCTAACGCGGCAATCGAGACGGTCTCGGTGCAGGACGCCATAGCTGCCCATGGCGAGCCCGGCTACACCTTCATCGACATTCGTGAGAGCGAGGAGCGCGCGAAGGGCACCATTGCGGGCTCGGTCCATGTGCCGCGCGGGTTCCTGGAATTCCGGGCCGACCCAGAAAGCCAGATGCACAACCCGGCCTTCTCGTCGGGTAACAGGCTCGTGCTGTTCTGCGCATCGGGCGGACGTTCGGCGCTGGCCGCCAAGACCCTCGTCGACATGGGGTTCGAGGATGTCTGCCACATCGCGGGCGGCATGGCGGCCTGGGCGGAAGCCGGCGGGCCGAGCGAGTAGCTTCCGGAACTATTCCAGAAGCGTCCAGGTTGTCTGGATAAGCGCGACGGCCTCGCCGGTGTCGGCCGTCTCGAGGTCGATCCGTCCGTAGATCATCCGCTTGCCACGCCGCAGCACCTCGCCGCGCGCGATCACGTCGGTGTTGAAGGCCGGGGCGAGGAAGCTTGTGGTCATGTCGATGGTCGCCATGCGGCGAAACCCGCCGATGGCCGACGAGATCACCACCACCATCGCGGCATCGGCGAAGGACATCAGAGCCTGTCCGGTGATCAGCCCGCCGTCACGCGCGATCCGTTGATCCCAGGGCAGGCGGATAACCGCGCCGTTCTCGGTCAGGGATTCCACCTGCATCGATAATTCGTCGAGCCACGGTGTCATGACGGTTTCGAGGATGTGCTGCGCGTCCTCGCGCGTGAAGTCGCCCATGGAAGTGGTCAGGAGCCCTTGAAGCCGGCCCTGCGCTTCTCGACGAAGGCGGTGACTCCTTCCGCAAAGTCATCGGTGACCGCGCAGCGCAGGAACGCAGCATGCTCGGCCGCCAGCTGGTCGGCCATGTCGGTCGCCTCAAAGGAGCGGTTGATCAGCGCCTTGGTCTCGCCATAGGCCCTGGTCGGCCCCTTCGCGAGGTGTTCGGCCAGCGCCATGGTCTCCGCTTCCAGCTCCGCTGCCGGCACCACGCGGTTCACAAGGCCCAGGTCGAGCGCCTGTTCCGCATCGACGGGCTCGCTCAGCATCGCCAGTTCCAGCGCCTTGCGCCGGCCGACAAGGCGGGTCAGCAGGTAGGTGGACCCGCCGTCCGGGATTGTCCCGATCATGATGTACGCGGCGGTGAACTTGGTGTTGTCGGCGGCCAGCCCGTAATCGGCGTTCAGCGCCAGTCCCACGCCCGCGCCGGCGACCGGGCCATGGATCGAGGCAATGACCGGTTTTGGCATGCCGGACAGCATCAGTACGCCCTTGTGGTAGATGCTGATGAGGTCGTCGATTGTGTCCTCAATCTTGTCGAGGTTCCGGTGGAAGGTCGCCACGTCGCCGCCGGCCATGAATCCACGCCCGGCACCGCGAATGACTACGCAACGCACACCATCGTCAGCGGACAGTTCTGCATAGGCCTCGTTGAGCTCCAGTGCCATCGTACGGTCCAGCGCGTTCAGGACGTCGGGACGATTCAGGGTCAGGGTGGCGACGGCGCCCTGCTTGTCCAGTAGAATGGTGTCCATCGGGTTCGGCTCCGTGTCTCTGTCGAACCCCTAGACCTTAGTGACAGCCCGAACGGGCCGCAATCAGACGGCTCGCGGAATAATGGGGAACCGATGCAGACCTCCTTTGACCTTTCCGGCCAGGTTGCCTTCGTAACGGGCGCGTCCAGCGGCCTGGGTGCACATTTCGCACTGACGCTGGCGCGTGCGGGCGCCAAGGTGGCCATCGGTGCACGCCGGGCGGACCGGCTCGTGGAGCTCGCCGCGAAGATCGAGGCTGAGGAAGGCCGGGCGCTGCCAGTTGAACTGAATGTGGCCGATGCGGCCTCCATCGCGCGCGCGGTGACGATCGCCGAGGAGGAACTCGGGCCGGTCTCGATCCTGGTCAACAACGCCGGTATCCCGCCGAAGGACCTGTCCCTCGACATGGAAGAGGAAGAGTGGGACCGGGTGATGGACACCAATCTCAAGGGCGCGTGGCTGATGGCACGCGAGGTGGGCCGCCACATGGTCGCCCACGGCAATGGCGGGCGAATTATCAACATCGCGTCCGTTCTGGGCTGGCGGACGGTTGCCAAGCGCGTGCAGTCCTATGCAGTCTCCAAGGCCGGCATGGTCGCGCTGACGGAGACGCTGGCAATGGAACTGGGCCGCGACGGCATCCTCGTGAATGCCATCGGTCCCGGCTACATCAAGACCGAACTCAACAGCGAATTTCTCGAAAGCCCGGCGGGCGAGCGCATACAGAAGCGCACCGCGCTGGGCCGTTTCGGCGTGCCGTCCGACCTCGACGGCACGCTCCTCCTGCTGGCCGGCCCAGCCGGCGCATATATCACCGGTGCCGTGATCGCTGTCGATGGCGGCCTGACCCTGTCCACGCTCTAGCGTATCGTTCAAGGAGATACCCATGGACCTCTCCCTTTCCCCGGAGCTTGAAGCCCTGCGCCTTCGCGTGCGTGAGTTCGTCGCCGACGAAGTCCTGCCTCTGGAAGCCGATCCGGCCAATTTCGACGCCCATGAAATGATCGACGAGGGCGTTCTCGACGTCGTGCGTGAGAAGGCCAAAGGGGTCGGCCTGTGGGCACCCCAGATGCCGGAAAGCCGCGGCGGCCTGGGCCTGAATACGGTCGGCATGGCGGTCTTCTACGAGGAGGCGGCCCGTTCACGCTTCGGCCCGCTGGCCTTCAACTGCTCTGCGCCCGACGACGGCAACATGTTCCTGCTGAACAGGGTCGCGACCGAGGCGCAGAAGGACCAGTGGCTGCAGCCGGTGATCGACGGCAAGGTCCGTTCGTCCATTGTCATGACCGAGCCTGCGCCGGGGTCGGGCTCTGACCCGACGATGATGCTGACCCGCGCCGAGCCGAAGGGGAACAACAAGTGGGTCGTGCACGGCCGCAAGTGGTTCATCACCGGCGCCGAGGGGTCCGAGCACTTCATTTTGCTGGCCCGTACCTCGGACGAGAAGCGCCACAGCCTGACAACCTTCCTCTTCCACAAGGACCAGCCCGGCTGGCGGATCATCCGCCGTATCCCGATCATGGGCCCCGAAGAGCACGGCGGGCACTGCGAGATCGAGTTCGACGGGCTGGAAATTGACGATTCAAACCGTCTCATGGAAATCGGTGAGGGGATGAAGGCGGTACAGATACGTCTGGGCACCGCCCGCCTGACTCATTGCATGCGCTGGCTGGGCATGGCCAAGCGGGCGATGGAGGAATGCCTCGACTATGTGAAGGTGCGCGAGAACTTCGGCGCGCCGCTTGCCGAACATGAGGGCGTCCAGTGGATGATCGGTGACGCGGCGATGGACATCGAGATCGGGCGGCTGCTGACCATGAAGGCCGCCGCCAAGCTCGACACCGGCGACTTCGCCCAGAAGGAAGTCTCGATGGCCAAGATCTGGGTGTCTGAAATCCTGCACAAGACCATCGCGACCGCCATCCAGCTCAACGGCGCACGGGGCTACTCCAAGGACCTGCCGCTGGAATGGATGTACCGCTATGCGCCACAGGCCAAGCTGGTCGATGGCGCGTCAGAGGTGCACAAGATGGTCGTAGCCCGCCACCTCCTGAAGGATGGCATCGATTTCTGGAGCTGGATCTGACCCTTGCCCGATGGCCTGAATACCTCCGGTGTCCCCGACCTCTCGCCCTGGCGTTCGCCGCTTGAAGGCTGGTTGCGGGACAGGTTTGAGGATGCAGGCCTAAATCTCTGCTCGATGACCCTACTGGATGGCGGGGCTGTCCAGCGGAACTGGCAGCTCGATCTCGTTACGCAATGGGGCGCAAGATCAGTCGTCCTGCGCGCCGGACCCGATGTCCCGCTGGCCGAAAGCCGTTCCAAGTCTGAAGAGTTCGCGATGATGGCGCTTGCCAGTGAACACGGCGTGCCTGTCTGCAAGCCTGTCTGGCTGGAGGATTCCGATACGGTGCTCGACCGGCCGTTCCTCGTCTGTGAGGTCGTTCCGGGCGACGCGGACCGGGCGAAGCTGTTTGCCAAAGCTCCGAAGCCTGACCTCCTCGACCAGTTGGCCGATGCACTCGCGCGCATTCATGCCATGCCGGTGCCTCGGGACGTGGCGCCGGAAACCCCGTCGATGCGGGTGGTGATGCTGTCCGGCTGGGCGAACGTCACGCCCGATGTGCCGGAAGGAATCCTCATGGGGCTCGACTGGCTGCAAACCCATGCGCCCGAGCCTGGAGACGTGTCAGTTGTGCACCGGGATTTCCGTACGGGGAACTTCATGGTTGCCGACGGCGAACTGGTCGCTGTACTGGACTGGGAATTTGCGGGTGTCGGGGACCCGGCGGAGGATATCGGCTGGTTCCTCGCGCGCTGCTGGCGCGGCCCGAACACCGGCCTCGATGCGGGGGGGCTAGGCCCGCGCGACGCGTTCCTCGATCGCTACGCCGCCGCCGGGGGGCATGTGCCCGCGCCGGACCGCATCCGTTTCTGGGAGGTCTTCGCTCATGTCCGCTGGGCGCTGTGCGCCATGCAGCAGGGTGCGCGCGCGCAGGCGGGCGAATACCCGCGTCACGAACTGGTCGAGGCGGTCGAGCGAGTGCCGGGCCTCGCCCGGGATATCGCGGCGATGGTGGAAGGCGCCTAGGCGCCTTCAGGAATAACCACCACGCGGCCGATGATCTTGCCGTCCTCGAGGTCTTTCAGCGTGTTGGTGACCTCAGACATGGGGCGCGATGCCACCGGGATCGGGTCGACCTTGCCGGCCTTCACCAGTTCCATCAGCTCGTGCATCTCGCCAAGGTTGCCGACATAGGAACCACGCAAGGTGATGTCGCGCGTGGGCAGCGACAGCGACGGAATATCGATCCGCCCGCCATACAGGCCCACGGCGATATAGCTGCCGCCACGCCGCAGTACATCAATGCCGAAGCTGGCGGTCTCTGTTGAAGCCACAAAGTCGACGACGGCACCTGCGCCGGTATCAGTGAGTTCGGCAATCCGCGCGCGCGCATCCTCGCGCTTGGGATTGATTGTGTGGTCCGCGCCCGCCTCTCTTGCGGCCGCGAGCTTTTCCTCATTCACATCGACCACGATCTTCTCGTTGGCGATGAAGTCGCGCGCGATGCCGACACCCGTCAGCCCGACACCGCCGGCGCCGATAATGACCAGCTTGTCGTCCGGGGATATCGCCTTTGCCTTGCGAATGGCGCTGTAGGAGGTGATGCCCGCGCAGGCCAACGTGCAGGCGTAGTGCGGATCGACACCCGTGATATCGACGAGGTAGCGCGGATGCGGAACGATGATGTGGTCCGCGTAGCCCCCGGGGCGCCGCACACCCAGCGGGGCGACATTCGCGCAATCCTGCTCGGCGCCCTCGTTGCATCGCGCGCAGTCGCCGCAGCCGGTCCAGGGGAAGACCATGTAGGTCTCGCCAACCTTGGCGTCACTCTTTGCGTCAGGGCCGAAGGCGACCACTTCGCCGACCGGCTCGTGCCCCATGGTGAAGGGCAGGGAGATGTTGCGGTCTTCCAGCGTCATCTTCTTGCCGTCACCGAGATCGTAGTAGCCGTGCCAGAAATGCAGGTCGGAGTGGCACACGCCACAGGCAGTGATCTTCACAAGGACTTCAGTCCCCTGGGGTTCCGGTGTCTCCGTTTCGACGAGTTCCAGCGGCGCGTTGGCGGCGACGAGTTGGTAGCTTTTCATTGCGTTTCCTTGCGCGTTTGCCTGCTTCGCCAGGCGTATCGGTGTTCAGGTGAAGCTAATCGAGACGGCGCCGAGGCCCGGTATCTCATGTTCGATGCGATCACCCTGTGAGACCCAGTGGGTCGGGATGACTGAGCCGAGGGTCACGAATTCCCCGGCCTTGAGCTGACGACCGCGCTCGGCGAGCCGGTTGGCGAGCCATACCAGTGCTTCCAGAGGATGGCCCATAATCAGGTTACCCTTTCCGGTGCCCAACGGTTTCCCGTTCAGGAGCGCGGTGGCCTCGACATTCGCAAGGTCCAGATCGTGCCAGTCCTCCATGGGCGGGCCGAGGACAGCAGCGGCGTTGAAGAAGTTGTCCGCAGCCATGGTGGGCGTGTCGAGTTCACGGAAATTGCGATACCGCGCATCGACCAGTTCGATGGAGATCATCGCCGCACCCACCGCGTCGCGCACGCTGTCGCGGTCGTAGGGGGCGCCAGAAGCCGGGATGTCCTTGGCCAGGACCACGGCGATCTCGGCTTCCACGCCCGGCTCGACGAAATCGGCGTGCGAATAGACACCGTCACCATGCTGGACGGTGCCGGCAAAGACCTCGCCCAGCGCCGGCTCATGAATGTTCATGTACTCCTGCATGACCGGTGTCGTGCAGCCAATCTTGTAGCCTGCGAGCGGTCCGAAACGGCGTTCGGACAGGATTTCGTTCAGGCGCTCCTGCACCGCATAGGCGTCGTGCAGGTCAGACGGCCGAATCTCGGCGTCGAGCGTGTCCAGCCGTGTCCGGTTCAGCCGGTTCTCGGCGATGATGGTCGCGGCGCGATCGATGGCCTCGGGCGTCATGTCTTCCTACTCGGTTGCCGCGAAAGCGCGTTTCATGGCATCGACGGACATCTGGAGGGCCTCTGCCGAGGCGTCGATCAGCTTTCCGTAGTGCCAGTAGCCGTGGATCATCCCCGGCATGCAGGCATATTCGACATCCACGCCCGCTGCGGCAAGCCGCTCGCCGTAGTGTTTGCCGTCATCGCGCAGGGGATCGAACTCTGCTGTGATGATCTGGGTGAAGGGGAGGCCCGACAGGTCCTTTTCCATGCAAGGAGAGACCAGCGGGTCGGTCGTCGATCTCATCCCCGGCAGGTAGCAGTCCCAATACCAGCGCATCTGTTCGCGGGTCAGGAAGTAGTCCCCCTCCGCCAGTGCGTAGGAAGGCAAATCCTGTTCGAAGAACATGTCCGTGACGGGATAGATGAGAATCTGCGCGGCCAGCGCCGGGCCTCCGTTGCTGCGGGCGCGGAGGGCAAGCCCTGCGGCCAGGGTTCCACCGGCGCTTTCTCCACCCACAGCGATGCGTGTGGCGTCGATCCCCAGTCCGGATGCATTCTCCAACGTCCATAGCAGCGCGGCCCAGCAGTCGTCAGGTGCTGCCGGGTATGGGTGCTCCGGTGCGAGGCGGTAGTCGACGGACGCCACGACACAGTTCACGTCACGGCAGAGGATACGGCATTGCGGGTCACGGCTCTCGATGCTGCCGATCACGAACCCGCCGCCGTGGATGAACAGGAAAAGGGGCAGCGGCTCGTCTGCACCCTCCGGCTTATAGATGCGAACGCGGAGATCGCCGCCGGGACCGGGGATCATCCGATCCTCGACGGAGCCAATCTCCGCGGGGTCGAAATTGCGCGGCTCGATGAAGCGGTCATAGGCCGCGCGGGCGTCCGGCGGTGGCATGTCTTTCAGCGGTGTCGGCGCGGCGTTCAACAGGTCGAGAATCGCCTGCGCCTGCGGGTGAACTCCCAATTTCCCCTCCCGTGTTTCTCCAGAGGATCGAATGTTGGCGAGGGGCCGTCAACCTCCCGCGAGCCGATAGATATTCTCGGTCTTGGCGCTCTTCTACTTGCGGTGATGGTCTGGCATGGTTCTGTGTCTGAGGCGTGAGTGAGGGCTTTTGCAATGCGGTTTGCATGTGACACAGGGGGGACTTTCACGGACCTCATCGTCGAGGACGATGACGGTGCGCTGACCATGTACAAGGCGTCCACGACGCCTAGCGACCCTGTGAAGGGCGTGCTGGATGCGCTCACGCTGGCCGCAGAAGACCGTGACCTGTCGCTGGCGGACCTTTTGGCGCGCGGCGACATGCTGATCCACGGTACGACCCACGCGATCAACGCCATTATCACCGGAAACACGGCACGAACAGCCTTCCTGACCACGGCGGGCCATCCGGATATCCTGATGCTTCGCGAGGGAGGGCGGATCGAGCCGTTCAATTTCACGGCCCCCTATCCGGACCCCTATGTGCCGCGCGCGCTGACCTTCGAGGTGCCCGAGCGGATCAACAGCGCGGGCAATGTCTACACACCGCTGGACGAGGCGGCGGTGGTGGAGATCATCAGGCGACTTGCCGATGCGAAGGTCGAGGCCGTCGCCGTCTGCTTCCTGTGGTCGATCTATAACCCGGCCCACGAACTGCGGGTCGGCGAGTTGCTGGCGGAGCACTTGCCGGATGTGCCGTTCAGCCTGTCGCACCAGCTCAACCCTGCCCTGCGCGAGTACCGCCGGGCGTCAGCCACGGCCATCGACGCCTCGCTGAAGCCGCTGATGGGCCGCTATCTGGGCGGGCTGACCGAACGTCTCGATGCGGCGGGCTTCTCGGGACGCACGCTGGTCCTGACCTCCCAGGGCGGCATGCTGGATGCCCACGATCTGGCGCAGAAGCCTATCCACGCGATCAACTCCGGGCCGTCCATGGCGCCGATCGCCGGGCGTAATTATGCGGCTCTGGATTCCGGCTCCGCGAACGTGATCATCGCCGACACCGGCGGGACGACCTACGATGTTAGCCTGGTGCGTGACGGTCGCATTCCGTTGACCAAGGAGACCTGGATTGGCCAGCCTTTCCGCGGCCACATGACCGGGTTTCCCTCCATCGACATCAAGAGCGTGGGCGCGGGAGGCGGATCCATCGCCTGGGTCGATGCGGGCGGACTTCTCCATGTCGGACCGCGCAGCGCGGGCGCGGTGCCCGGACCGGTCTGCTACGGCGCTGGAGGGACCGAGCCGACCGTGACGGATGCCTGCGTGACGCTGGGCTATCTCGATCCGAACTACTTCCTCGGCGGCTCCATGGACCTGGATGCGGCCGGCGCACGCGCGGCTGTCGAGGAACATGTCGCGAAACCGCTGGGCCTGCCGGTTGAGGAAGCGGCGGCGGCGATCCTGTCCGTCGCGACCGAGAACATGGTGCAGGCGATCTCCGATATCACGGTGGACCAGGGCATCGACCCGGCGGATTCGGTGCTGATCGGAGGCGGCGGAGCGGCGGGACTTAACTCGATCTACATTGCGCGGCGGCTCGGCTGCCCGACACTGCTTATACCGGAAACGGGTGCAGGCCTAAGCGCAGCGGGCGCGCTGATGTCGGACCTGACCAACGAATACCGCGCGACCTTCTTCACCACATCCGACGTATTCGACCGCGACGGTGTGAACGCCACGCTGGATGCGCTACGCGCCGAGGCGCAGGAATTCATCGATGGGCCGGGCGCCGGCTCGGCCTCGTCGGAGATCGAGTTCGCGGTGGAGGCCCGCTACGCATCCCAGGTCTGGGAGATCGAGGTGCCGTTGCCGATGGACCGCTTCACTGATGGCAGCCAGTTGGACGCCCTCAACGAGGCCTTCCACGCCATGCATGAGCGCATCTTCGCGATCCGTGACCCGGGCTCGGCCATCGAGTATGTGGGCTGGACGGCAACGGCGCGCTGCGGCCTGCGCGATGGCGGGCCGGGACGCCTGCGGGCAGGCGCGGGACATACCGTCTCCGGGAGCCGGAAGGTCTACTTCGCGGGCGAGGGCGAGGTGGATGCGATGGTCTTCGATTTCGACACCATGGCGGCGGGCGAGAGCCATTCCGGGCCTGCCATCATCGAATCCCCTTTCACCACGGTGATTGCCGATTCCGCGACGCGCTTCGAGCGTACGGCCTCCGGCAGCCTGCTGATGCACCCCTAGGAGCGGATGATGAGTGAAAAGCAACTCGACGGCGCGCAGCTTGCCATTCTCGCCAATCGCTTTGAAGGCATCTCGTCGAAGATGGGAAACACGCTGCTGCGCACGGGCCGGTCCGGCGTGCTGAACCGGGCCAAGGACTTTTCCTGCTGCATCCTGACGGCTGACTGCGACCTGCTGGCGGTGGCGGAAAGCCTGCCGATCCATGTGTTGTCCGGGCCGGACATCATGGCGCGCTCCATGAAGGAATTTCACCCGGAACTGAAGAAGGGTGACGCCTTCCTGCACAACTCGCCCTACCACGGTTGCTCGCACCCGGCGGACCACACCATCATCATGCCTGTGATCGACGACGCGGGGACGCACCACTTCACCGTGCTGGCCAAGGCGCATCAGGCGGACATCGGCAACTCGATCCCGACCACCTATCACGGCACGGCGCGCGACGTTTATGAAGAAGGCGCGTTGATCTTCCCGGCCGTCCAGGTCCTGAAAGACTACAAGACCATCGATGACATCGTCCGCATGTGCCAGCTGCGCATCCGGGTGCCGGAACAGTGGCACGGCGACTTCCTCGCCATGTTGGGTTCCGCCCTAATCGGCGAGCGCGAGTTGCTGGCGCTGGGCGAGGAGGTCGGCTGGGACACGCTGCACGCCTTCACCGTCCAGTGGTTCGAGTATTCCGAGAAGCGCATGGCCGACGCCATCGGCGACATCCCGGCGGGCGAGGCCTCGGCGCAGTCCACCCACGACGCGATCCCCGGCACGCCGGATGAGGGCATTACCGTCACCTCGAAGGTCTCAGTGGACCCCAAGGAGGGACGCATCGTGGTCGACCTGCTGGACAATGCCGACCAGATGAACTGCGGGCTGAACGTGTCGGAGGCCTGTACCCGCACCGCGGCCTATATCGGCGTTTTCAACTCCATCGACCACACGGTGCCGAAGAACGCGGGATCGCTTAAGCGGATCGAGCTGCGCCTGAAGGATGCAGGCGTTGTCGGCATTCCGCGCCACCCGATCAGCTGTTCGGCCTCCACCACCAACCTGGCCGACCGAATCACCTCGGCGACCCAGCGGGCCATGGCCGAACTGGGAGACGGATTTGGCATGGGCGAGGTCGGGTGCTTCTGCCCGCCCTCGACGGCGGTGGTCTCTGGCCTGGATCCGCGCAGCGGTAAGCCCTACGTGAACCAGCTTTTTCTCGGCCACACGGCGGGCGCGGGCGCGCCGCACCAGGATGCCTGGCTGACCATGCTGCATGTCGGCAATGGCGGCATGTGTTTCATCGATTCCGTGGAGCTAGACGAGGTCTACACGCCCATCCATGTCCACACCCGCCGGTTGATCCCCGACAGTGAGGGGGCGGGCCGGTACCGCGGCGCGCCGGGGATCGAGGTCGAGTATGGTCCGGTCGATTGCCGGATGGAGGCGGGCTTCGTGCATGATGGCAACATTCATGTGCCCGACGGTGCGCGGGCGGGTCTGGCTGCGGCGCGCTCGAACCAGTTCAAGCGCACGCGCAACCGCGAACTGGAGCAACTGGAACAATGCTCCATCGTCTGGATCGAGGACGGGGAGACCCTTGTGTCCATTGCCCAGGGTGGCGGAGGGTACGGCGATCCGCGCTCGCGCGAGCCCGAAAGCGTCGCGAAAGACGTG
>Ga0255767_1000316_pt1 | contig 42848 bp, 38 predicted proteins | sample 071ome_24_FD_179967 | JGI IMG/M metagenome (GOLD analysis project Ga0255767, IMG submission 179967) | Coastal salt marsh microbial communities from the Groves Creek Marsh, Skidaway Island, Georgia - 071402CT metaG (version 2) | ecosystem: Environmental > Aquatic > Marine > Intertidal zone > Salt...
CGATTTACCTGGGGCCATCAGGTTTCATGGCCTTCCTGTTCGGCGGGCTGGCGTTTCTCATCATCGGTCTCAACATGTGGGCATCAGTTAACTGGGATCCCATCCAATTCATACGACAGCTTTTCTGGTTGGCATTGGAACCACCGGCGCCTGAGTACGGTTTGAGCATCCCGCCGCTAAACGAGGGAGGTTGGTGGCTGATGGCAGGCTTCTTCCTAACCGCCGGCATCCTCCTTTGGTGGTGGCGAACCTTCCAGCTAGCGCGCAATCTCGGCATGAGCAACTATCTCTCTTGGGCATTTGCCGGAGCGATTTGGCTATACCTCGTGCTCGGGTTCTTCCGGCCCATCCTGATGGGCAGCTGGAGTGAAGCCGTGCCCTTCGGCATTTTTCCCCACCTTGATTGGACCGCGGCTTTCTCCATGCGCTACGGCAACTTGTTCTACAACCCGTTCCACATGTTATCGATCGCCTTCCTCTATGGCTCGGCCGTTCTGTTCGCCATGCACGGCGCAACAATCCTGGCTGTCAGTCGCTACGGTGGCGATCGAGAGATCGATCAGATCACCGACATCGGCACCGCCGGTGAGCGTTCGATGCTCTTCTGGCGCTGGTGCATGGGTTTCAATGCATCTATGGAATCCATCCACCGCTGGGCCTGGTGGTTCGCTGTTCTCACCGTGATTACCGGCGGTATCGGCATTTTGCTTACCGGAACCGTGGTTGAGAACTGGTATTTATGGGGTGTGAAGCACGGTATCGCACCTGCCTATCCCGCCGTCGACGCCATGCCTGTCGTCGATCCGATGATGACGGAGGCTACCCAATGAAAACCTTTAATACTTTGAAGGCTGTCGGTCTGATTATTGTAGGCAGTCTGTTACTCGCTGCCTGTGAGAACCCGCCGCCAGAAGCTGTTCAGCGCGGGTATCGCGGTGTAGGCCAAGAGCTACTGTATAACCCTGATGCCTTGGCCGACGCGATTGCCAACAATCAGGTTCCGGCTCCCCAACCCCCTATTCCCGCTGGCGGGCCTAAAGCCGGCGACATCTATGAAAACGTCGAGGTGCTAGGTGACTTAAGCGTTGGTGAGTTCACTCGACTGATGGCAGCCATCACCGAATGGGTATCGCCTGAAGAGGGCTGCAACTACTGCCACGTAAATGAGGGCTTCCAGTACGACACCAAGTACACCAAAAAAGTGGCCCGCGTCATGATCGCAATGACGCAAAAGACCAATGTCGCGTGGGGTGACCACGTCGGTGGTGCAGGCGTCACCTGCTATACATGCCATCGCGGCAAAAATATCCCCGAGTATGTATGGGCTACTGATCCCGGTCGCCCGCATCCACCCGGCGTGATGACGGCTGGCCAAAATATCGCATCGGTCAAAGCAGCCTACAGCTCGCTGCCTAATGATTCATTGTCCGTGTACCTTGACGGTGCTGCCGATGAAGACCCAGGCATGCCATGGGGTGTTGCGGGCAAAACCGCCCTACCCAACGGCAACGCTGCGAATGTGAAAGAGACCGAGTGGATCTACAGCTTAATGATGCACTTCTCAGATTCCTTGGGTGTGAACTGCACACACTGCCATAACACGCGAGCGTTCTATGACTGGGAGCAAAGCTCACCGGAGCGGGTAAGAGCCTGGCATGGCATACGCATGGTCCGAGAGATGAATAATGACTACATCAACCCGACCACTGATTGGCTGCCGGATCATCGTAAAGGGCCTTTAGGTGATCCCTTAAAGGTCAACTGCGCGACGTGTCATCAGGGTGCTTACCAGCCTCTGCTCGGCGCAAACATGATCAACGACTATCCGAACTTGGCCAAATATACCGTAGCTGCACCCACTCCCGAGGTGGAGGAAGAGGCTGAAGCCGCAGCGGAGTCTGAAGAAAACCCAGAGGGTATGACCGCAGGTAACTGAGGCCACCCCTTGAGCCCAACCAGATAGGCAATATCTGGCTGGGAAAGAATCTGCCAAAGAGCTCCTCGGGGCCCTTTGGGAGATCGTCGAAACATTCCAAAAGCATGTTTCGGCGGTGAACCGTCGCACGACGCCTTCTTGGCATCATTGCGGCATCTGGCTTGACAGAACATGGGAGGTAAAACCATGAGTGAGCAAGGCGGTAGCCCATCAGGGCTGACCAGCAATGAAGCCAAGGAGTTCCATAGTGCTTATGTACAGGGATGGGTAGGTTTCGTTGCTATCGCGGTGACTGCACATGTACTGATGTTCATGTGGAAACCCTGGTTCTATTAATCAGGCAATCACTGTAAACCCTGTGACAAGCCCGGCACCTTTGGGTAAGTCACCTAAACACATGGAGAAAAACTATGCATAGAGTATGGATGCTTTTCGATCCACGCCGAGTGCTGGTGGCTAACGCAGCGTTCCTGTTTGTATTGGCGCTGTTCATCCACTTCGTTCTGCTTAGCTCGGCTAAGTACAACTGGCTTGACGGTGCTCACTCAGCGCCTGCAGCAGGTCATGTACAAGCCCTACCCGCTTCACGCGAGTGAAAAAGGTAGGCTTGAGCCTCTTTTGAGGCTCTAAGCTGTTTCGACCCGAAGATGAGGCGCCAACCTCATCTTAATTCGCGGAGGGACGAGTAACAATGTGCGCTTCCCCCAGTGCCAGCTCGGTAACCCTAGTGTTAGAACTCCGCGGAACCCCCTTGTGGGGCGGGTCTTTTTCTTATTTCTTTCGAGGTGTTCGAGGTCCAACTAGATGAACCCTACTGGAACGTCAGTCTCTCATGCATCCGAAAATCTGATACTTGTATCCCCTGAAGACGAGTTTCTCGGCACAATAACCAAGCAGGAAGCACACCGTCTGGGCGGACAATTACATCGTGCTTTTTCAGTGTTTTTGTTCACGCCTGAAGGGCAGGTACTACTTCACGAGCGGAGTCGCCTCAAACCTTTGTGGCCCGGATACTGGACCAACAGCTGCTGCAGTCACCCGCGCCACGGGGAATCGTACGCCGAGGCAGCGCATCGACGAACTCGTGAGGAATTGGGAGTGCAAACCTCGCTAACCGAGATCTATCAGTTCGAATATCAAGCGCATTTCAAGAGCATCGGCTCTGAGCATGAGCTGTGTAAAGTCTATGTTGGTTGCATTAATAAGTGCACAGAGATAACAGCGCACCCAGAAGAGATACAAAATTGGGACTGGTTCGACACAAGCGAAGTAAACGAGTGGACCACTACAAGCCCCCAACTCTTTACGCCCTGGTTTCTCATGGAGTGGAGAGCACTGCAGACTATCTATCAACCCAAATTGCAGGAAACCCTCACGCGACGTGAGCCCAACGCACCTCACTAGCGAGTTCATTCCAGACTTGCTGGATGTTGATTCTACCTAATGGCGTAATTGCAACGACACCATCCGTTATTTTTAGATAGCTGGCATCAACGAGTCTCGAAATCACCTGTTGGGCGTGGGGACTCGTGAAGCATGCTACGGGGGCGCTCAACTCAACAGCCAACATATTTAGCCCATCACGCTGTTTGGAATCATCCTTGTTCAGCACTACACCGACGCTGGACGGGTGTTTCCCCTGCTCCAGTGCTCCGTGCCACGTATTCAGATTAGGTTGATTTCTGGACACCAGCGTAGGCATTTCACTTACTGCACCCAAACCAATACCTATAAGCCACCGGGCGGGCTCCGTGCAGTATCCGAGCCTATTGCGTCTAAGCTCACCCCTCTCCTGAGCTCTGCTGAGCCGATCTCCTGGCTTCGCGAATGCATTAATCCCTATCCACCCATAGCCGGCTGCTTCGAGGCCATCTGACAAGGCCACAAACATTGCCATCTTCTCTGCTATCGTGGGGATGAAATCGGCATCCAGCACTTTTTGGTTCGTAAATTCCTGCACCTTCCTGACAAACGGCCTGGTTACGATGCGGTCTGGCTCAAGACCTGACACGAGCAGGATCGTTTCTTTCATTGATGCCGCCGTCTGGCCCGGCAATCCATACATTATTTCAATAGACACGGTTTCAAAAGAAGCTGCCCGGGCGTTCTCAACGGCATCCTGCAGCAGTTCGGGCGAATAAGACCTCCCTAGGCCCTGTTGGGCTTCTGGATCTACCTCGCGAAGCTCGAATGAAACGTGACGGTAGCCCAGCCCTCTTATCAACTCCAGTTGGGTTCTAGATGTTCGGTCAGGAATAATTTCGAGAGACGTCTCTGTTTTAGCATCAACCAGAAAGTGCTTTTCAACAAGTGCGGTAAGCCTGGCCAGCTGAGCTGCATTCAGCAGGTTAGGTGTGCCACCACCCACGTGAAGTTGTGCAATGCGATTGCCTCGACCAATGCGGCGAGTAATGAGGTGCAATTCTTCGTCTAAGCCCGTCAGGTATTGGTCAATTACCGCCGGGTTTTCTGCCACCTCCGCCACCCGGTCGCAGCTAACGCATCTCACGGCACAAAACGGTAGATGCACGTGAAGCGCCAAGCCTTGGGCCAACGCACCAGTCAACGACAATTTATCGAGAGCGTCCGAGAAATCCCCTGGCAACAGGGTTTGGGTGCGATCGCCAAAATAGGCGGTATCCGAGACCTCAACAGCGACGGTTGGCAAGGCCGACGGGGCGTTTTTGCCATTTCCTGAATCAGTCATACTGGAACTCCCCCGTGCCGAGGCACAATGCTGAAAGGTCCCTGAATCGCTTAATGTTCGGAATTTCGCCAAAAAAACCTATAAAACGAAGCGAACTTGCACAGTTTTCTGTAATCAGTCCCACCAGCTTTTCCTACAGTAGTCCTCCCCAAATGAGAGGTCAAGCATTTGCGTCAAAGTTTTGCCCAATTTGTGCCTCATCGCTTACGAGCTCTCAAAATCGGCCGAGACTCAATCTTTTTCGGCCATAGGAGCGGCCCAGTGCCAAAGAGCGCTGTCCCCAAGGGGCAGCATCAGAAAAAGGTGCTCCAGCGTGCCCAGCGCAGCCAACATGCCCACCAATGTTAGACCGACGACCACGCTGAGATCGGTCGCCATGTACGACGTGTGTAGCAACACATAGGTCAATGCAGATCCCAAGGCGAGTGACAGCGGGAAAAGCATATTGAAGGGTCTGCGGGGTATATAGGAATCCAAATAGGCAAGATGCACGGGCAGCCATTCCCGGTTGTAATTTCTGACGCCAAGAACAAGATTGAGCTTTGCACTCCAACGCATTAACCACAGTACTGAAAAGGCCCAAAAGGTAATTTGGTTCGGCTGATCAAGTGATATCGCGTACAGCAGACTCACCATCGCCAGGAGCACTAATTCGTGCCACAACGAGGTGCCCAATCCACGGCCCAGCCTCCCCAACACACTTACGTTCTCAGGACAGGCCTCGTTATGTGGGCCTGTGATGAACCCCATGAGGTAGCTCATCTCCAACCAGCCCCACAGCAGGAGTGCCAAACAGAACGCCAGTACTGCTGCCGCGGGAGATAACTGCTCAGCAACCCGCGCAACCAGGATAAACGAACAGAGCATCATCACCGTTGCGACAGCAAAGATAGAACGGTGGTGCCTTTCAGACCGATGCACAAGCCATAGAACGAGGCCAGTGGAGAACCACCAGCCCGTCAGAGCAACCAAGAGCGCAAGTGCATATTCCGTCATCAGATGGGCCGCTAATCAAGCATCGCCGTCGCGCCTTCTGGGGAGGGCAGGAGCGCGAGAAATTCACCGGTGTTGGTCGGCCCGAAGGCCGCCAACTCAATTGCTTGGGTGGTGAGTGGATCAAGCAGTATCAGGCGTCCGTCAGCGTAAAGAGTCAACAAAAAACCGGTTCGGGAAAACACCCCTGATTGCTGTCGAACGCGGACCAGACTGCGGACCACGCCGCGGATAAAGCTACCCTCACCCGACTTCAAGATGCGGATGCTTGCTCCACTCTCTCCATCACTGATGACAATCTGACCATCAGGAGCGTCACTGAAAGACAGAACCCGACTGGCTAAAAGCTCACCCGATGGTTCCGGCACGACAACCACCTGATCGGTGGTGCGCGCGAGAAGCACTGCCCCAACCACAAACAGCAAACCGACCATGATCAGAATCATGAGACGGTCACTGACCCGGCGAACGGGTCTGTTGATTGCTGAATTAGCTAATGGCGACGGTCCCGTCGTTTCCATAAGAAGACTCCCCTCGGTCTCTTGATGAATTGTCGGTTGGGTCATCACTTACTCTGATTCCCTGGCCGCCTCCAGCTTCCCTAACTACCTCTGCGAGCAGTTTGGCTACCTGCTGTGGATCGGATATACCTCTCAGCAATGGCTGCACGTTGCCAAAGCCAAGCAGCCGCACATGAGGCCAAAGCATCAGGTAATAAAGTCGGGCACTACTTTCCGCGGTAAACAAGATATCGCCAGTCCCATCACCGCACAGCCTCAATCCCGCGCTTTTAACTCGATCCAGCGGGATATTGACCATCATCGGTAGAGCGACCCCCGATCGTAGCACCAGACGCCGGTTAGTCAGTGTGTACAAAGAGCTCTTTGCGTAAAAGTGACCCGCACCCGTCAACAACCCCAAGGCGATTGCTGCAAGCCCCATCTGCCACCCCAACGTTGTCGCTATGGCGCCCCACTGAGCACCATTCAACAACTCGAAGATCAACCCAGCAGCGATTAGCAGCGTGAAGTAGAAGGCCAGGGTCCTGACCTGGAACACCCGATTTACAAGAGCTGTCTGACTTGGCACGCCTTGCCAAACAATGTGCTCTCCCTCAGGCAGATGTTCTGGAAGGCCAGGAACCGGCTCGAACTCGTGCTCTCTCACAGCCAGGGTCCCATACGATCAGGATGGGCATAGAGCGTACCGCCGCCGTAGAACGCGGTAACCTTATCCTCTTCTTGCAGCGTTATCTGATCGGGGTTAGCCAGACGCGGAACCTGAGCAAATTGGTCGCTTCTAATCGACTTGACGCTCACTGTGCCGTCTTTCGCCACCCGCGCCATGGTCATTGGCAGCAATACTGTATGGCTTCCCACATTGACCTCTGCGTAGCGAAAATGCGGCTCGGCACGGTCAAACCAAAGGTCAACCACGGTGCCTCCCTGCTTGCCATCACAGCCAATCACTGGCTGACCCCGAGGATCAGGATCTCGGCTGTTAACACTGTGCTCAGAATCGACCCGAAGAGGAACGATTCGTGGACGTCCATCAACTGTCAGATCGGGTGCCTCGGGTCGTATCGCCCAGGCTGCAGGTCCAAGGCCATCGACCATGGGATCCCCCGTAGGATGGATCGGCGACCCATCAGAACTGCCCGTCTCAACGGCTCGTAACTCGTAACCCGCCTTCGCTGGCCCGGGTACCGTGCGGTTACCTTGCCCATTGGCAAGCTCATAGGTCTTGGGATCTGGCATGCCGCCAAAACCCTCAGCGAAATGCTTGCCCTGACCATCCAGGTCCAGCGGCCAGCCTTCGCGCTTCCCTTCCCGGTGCAGGTGACGCACCAGGAAAAAGAATCCAATCCAAAAGGCATACAGCGCCAGCTGTGCCACATCCATGTACTCTGTTATGGCTCCAGTTTCCATTGCATTACTCCTCAGTGGTTGCTCGTTATCCGGGAAAGTCCGCGAGGCGCATTCCCGGTGGTTGCTCATTCAGCTCATCGGGTTGACGCACGAGGGGCCCCAATGCAATCAACGCGATGAACAAGATTAAAATTTCGACGTGGTAAACGACGGCATAAGCCATGCTCTGTTCTGTAAGGACGGCACCCAGTAAGCCGGCGTCAATCCAGGCCGCAACAATGTCGCGCAAAGCGCCACCTGCAAAAATTGCAATTCCTGTAGCCGTCGTTTGAACTGCGCCCCAGGCACCGAGAGCGAGGCCGGTGAGGTCATTCCGCTCCAGGGTCATAACCGCCGTCAGTGTGCCAACGGCAAAGAGGCCGTTGCCCAGGCCAATGCCAAAGGTGCCCGCCCGAAATATCAGTTCCGAGCCAAAAGGTGCCGCGAAAATCACGGAGGAGAACGCGAATACACCCACCATGACACCGAATCCAGCTAAACGAATGGGATCGCTTCCACGACCCAGTAACTGCGCCGCTGCAAAAAATGCCAGTAGCATGCCGCCACCGAGCAAGGCCGTCAGCTGTGTCGTTTCGCTAACCGTCATTGCCAGGATCTGCGCACCATACGGTTCCAGCAAGATATCCTGCATAGTGAAGCCCATGGTCCCCAGCGCTATTGCCACCAGCAGTCGTCGCGCTCTGGGTTGGCGGCTAAATTCGCGCCACACCTCCATGAATGGGGGTATGGTCCGATCGTGACGGGTTAAATGGGGCTGTCGAGGTTCCTGCTTCCAAAGGGCAACAAAGTTCAATAAAGCCGTAAGTGCCGCCGCCCCCTGGAGCACCTGGATCAACTGGTAATAAGTGAAGTCCACCAACAGCTGCGCAAATCCAAGGCTTGCGGCCACGGTGCCCACCAGCAACATGACGTAAAGAAGGGCGACTACCTTGGGTCGCGATTCCTCATTGGCGAGATCTGTGGCGAGCGCAAGTCCTGCGGTCTGCGTGGTGTGCATACCCGCACCGACGAGCACAAAGGCCAGCATTGCAGCGACGGGTCCGGTGATTGCCGGCCCACTGTGTGGTTCCGTCATGACAATAAGCGCGAAGGGCATAATCGCCAGCCCGCCGAATTGTAGAAGAGTGCCGAACCACAAATAAGGCACCCGACGCCAGCCGAGATAGGATTTGTGGTAATCCGATCGGAAACCCACAAGAGCCCTTGCCGGCGCCAACAAAAGAGGTATCGCCACCATCAACGCGACCAACCACGCTGGCTGTCCAAGCTCAACCACCATGATTCGATTGAGCGTACCGCTTAAGAGAACAGCCGCCATCGCAACTGATATCTGAAACATCGAGAGACGTAACAATCGACCGAGCGCCAACTCGTCACTCACAGCGTCAGCAAACGGTAACCATCGGCTACCAATGCCCTGAACCGCTGAGAGGAATCGCTGACCTGAAATCATCATCGACGCACGATCTCCAAACCATGGGAGATGTAAAAACCGCTATTTATTCGACTATCTCTGGCAACTGACCAATCATCTAAATCATCTATTGCCTGTAAGGATCGACGCAGATAATCAACTCCTATTGGCTCAATTGCCGGGGATCTGTCTCCCCTTGGAAACAGCTGTCCGACCCTGTGCATCAAGGCAAGAAGGGGCGTCTTTGGCGCGAAAGTAAAAACAATGCTGTGGCGCACGTTAGTTGCCATTGTCGCCAGCGTTTGCAGCCCATCCCTTGGGGCGTAGTGGATCAAAGAGTCCATCGCCACGATGTGATCAAAGTTACCCAGGTCGAGGTGGCGCATATCGCCCACCAAAAACTCAATGGAGCCACTACCCGTATCCTCGCCGATACGCTCCCGCGCGAGCTCCACCAAGGTTGGAGAGAGATCAATCGCCACGACCTCTGCCCCACGGTGTGCAAGCTCAACCGCCAGAGCGCCGGTACCACATCCCGCATCCAATACCCGCCTCCCCGCAAGATCCTCGGGCAGCCAACTCAAAAGTGTCTCGCGCATGGCGTCTCGTCCTGCCCTGACAGTCCGTCTTATGCCACTAACAGGAACATCTGAAGTGAGCTTCGCCCAGGTATCAGCCGCTGTGCGATCGAAGTAATGCTCGATTTGAGCGCGGCGTTGTTCGTAGTTCGCTGTACTCATGGGTGAACTCTCAGTCAAAGCCTAAAAAGTCAAAGAGATCGCGATCTTTCATGGGGGTAACTGGCACCGGCTCAGTGCCATTCCACAAACTTTCGGCGAGAGCCATATACTCGGCCTGCACCTCCGCAAGCCCCTCCGCGTCATCCATCTCAAACACGGTTGACTTCTTCAAGCGACTGCGGCGGATCACATCAAGATCCGGAAAGTGCGCCAGCCGGCGCATTCCTGTGGCCTCATTGAACCGATCGATCTCATCGGTCGCTGCACTTCGATTGGCGATTACGCCGCCGATACGAACGCCGTAATTCTTGGCCTTTGCGTTGATGGCCGTTGCGATTCGATTCATCGCAAAAATCGAATCAAAGTCGTTTGCGGTCACCACCAAAGCGCGCTCCGCATGCTGCAGAGGGGATGCAAAACCGCCACATACCACATCACCGAGCACGTCAAAGATCACGACGTCGGAATCATCAAGCAAATGATGCTGCTTCAACAGCTTAACGGTCTGACCGACCACATAACCGCCGCAGCCCGTGCCTGCAGGGGGACCACCTGCCTCGACGCACATGACGCCGTTATATCCCTCATAGACATAATCTTCCGGTCGCAACTCCTCCGCATGAAACTCCACGGATTCGAGCACGTCGATAACCGTCGGCATCAGTGCCTTGGTCAGTGTAAACGTTGAATCGTGCTTCGGATCGCAACCGATCTGTATGACCCGCTTGCCGAGCTTTGAAAAGGCAACACTCAGGTTTGACGACGTCGTGCTTTTCCCAATGCCACCCTTGCCGTAGACAGCAAAGACTTTCGCCTTGTCGATTTGAATCTGGGGATCCAAATGAACCTGCACGCTACCATCCCCATCGGGGGGGCTTCCGGCAGCATCGATCGCCTTTATGGGTATGTGGTTATTTCTTATATTCATGCGACAGCCTCTGGTGAAATACCTTCGATCCAGTCATCAAGATCCTCTCCCGCCTCACGCAGCGCGTTAAGGCTGGCTTCGTCTGGATCCCAATAGTTTCTTTCTTGCGCTTCGAGCAAACGGTTCGCCACCCGCGCAGCAGCCTTAGGGTTGAGACTGGCAAGTCTCTTCCGCATGGCTTCGTCCAAAATAAAAGTCTCCGACAACTGCTGGTACACCCACGGAGCAACCTGACCTGTGGTAGCCGACCAGCCCATGGTATTCGTTACGTGGGTTTCGATCGCGCGCACGCCTTCATACCCATGATCCAGCATAGACTCATACCATTTCGGATTGAGTACCCTTGTTCTGGTCTCCAGAGCGACCTGCTCCGCAAGCGTTCGAATTTTTTCCCGCCCCGTTGTGTGGTCAGCGATGTAGACCGGCACGTCAGCACCGCCAGTTTTTGATATGGCACGACTAATACCGCCAAGGCTGTCAAAGTAGTGATCAACAGTGGTGACGCCGAGCTCTACCGAGTCAAGGTTTTGGTAGGCCAAGTCCACATCGGCCAGCATGGTTGTGAGCAAGTCTGGCTTGGCTTCAACCGCGCCGTTACGGCCGTATGCGTGCCCTTTTCTGATGGTAAAGGTATCGGCCAACTCATCCTCACTGTCCCAGGCGCCACTATCGATAAGCATGTTGACGTTGGACCCGTACGTGCCCTCTGCATTACTGAACACTCTCAGTGCGGCGTCCTCCAGATCGCAGTCGTACTTCGCCTGATAATCCAGTGCGTGAGCCCTGATGGGGTTAAGGTGAGCTGGCTCGTCAGCCATGACTGCCAGATATGCTGCCTCCGCAAGCAGCCGTGTTTGCAGGGGTAGCAAGTCTCGGAAAATTCCAGAGAGCGTCATAACAACGTCTATACGAGGACGCCCAAGATCCTCTAGCGGTATTAAGTTGGCTCCACAAATCCGACCGTAGCCATCAATGCGAGGTTTCGCGCCAATGAGATGAAGCGCCTGAGCAATAGCAACGCCGCCAGACTTGAGATTATCGGTTCCCCATAGAACAAGCGCGATGGACTGAGGCAACCCACTGCCATCTTTAGCGTGACGTGCAAGCAGTTGTTCCGCCTGGCGAGCTCCTTCATGAAGGGCAAAGTCACTAGGTACTCTGAAGGGATCGAAGCCGTGTAAATTCCTGCCCGTTGGTAGTACCTCGGGGTTGGTTAGTAAATCGCCACCAGAGACGGGAGGGATGAATCGGCCATCAAGGGCACGCAATAACGACGGAATCTCGCTGTCTTTGGTGAGAGCCTGAGCTGCACTCGACAGCCGCCCCATCAGATCTGGGTTCATCTTACTGGCTGCGACAAGGTCATCCGACTGTTCACCGGTTCGAACGGCAGTCAGTAAGTCCTGTAACAGGTCCTCACTAACGGTCACATCGCCGTGAGCTCTGGCAATAGAGTTGAGCAAGTCTATTTGATCATCATGTCCAAGCAGCTCCCCAACTACGTGAAGTCCGTAAGGAATCAATGACTCCTCGATCTCCTGTAATTGGCACCGAAGATCCTCAATCGCTGTTTCAGGGTTTGTGGACCAGTTAGTGGCCAAGCCCAATTCACATTGCTCTGCCTGCTCCGCAATAAGGGCTATCAAGCTTGCTACCGCCTCGGGATCCATAGACGAATCCCGTTTGCGCCATTGGTCAATCGACTCACCGAGCGATCGATACTCCTTGTAGAGATCGGCTTGAGCCACCGAGGGAGTCAGATAGCTAATCAATGTTGCAGCCGACCGGCGCTTCGCAATCAAACCCTCAGAAGGATTGTTTGCGGCGTAGAGGTAAAAATTTGGACAGGCACCAATCAGTCGGTCAGGCCAACATGCCTCCGAGAGACCCACCTGCTTTCCGGGCATAAATTCGAGCGCACCATGGGTGCCAAAGTGTAGCACAGCGCTGGCCTTCCAATCGTCTCGCAGATAGCGATAGAAGGCAGAGAACGCGTGGGTCGGCGCGTGCCCTCCTTCGAACAACAGGCGCATCGGATCGCCTTCGTATCCCATCGGCGGCTGCACGGTAATCAGCACGTTACCAAGCTCTATTCCTTGAATGAAAATGGAACGTCCGTCCGTAAGCTGTTTTCCCGGCGCAGGACCCCACTGAGCCTCAATTTCATTCAACCAGGGATCGGCGATCACATGATCATTCACGTTGACCGTGGCGCATACATTCGCGTCCGTACCGTACTGACGGGCATTTCCCTGAAGAAGTTTCTCTCGCAACTCCTCAGCGCTGGTGGGCAAGGAAACCGCATAGCCCTCCGCAGATAGCGCTTTCAATGTATTGAATAGGGAATCAAAAACGGCAAGGTGTGCTGCAGTGCCGGTACTGCCGGCATTCGGGGGAAAATTGAACAGCACAACCGCGATCTTTCGTGCCTCTTTAGGTGTGCGCCGCAGAGCGACCAGCTTCGATACCCGTGCGCCCAACATCTCAATGCGCTCTTCATGGGGCACCATGGCACTGGCATTGTCGGCCAACCCTTCCTGTCTACCGCCAAACACCATGGGGCCAGTCGCCCCATCCAACTCGGGAATTGACACCATCATGGTTGCTTCTATGGGCATCAATCCGAGCGCTGAGTCAGCCCACGTCTCAAGACTTTGAAACTCCAGAGCCTGCACCGCGAGATATGGCACATCGAGCTCTTTCAATAGCTGCTGCGCAGCATCGGTATCGTTATATGCCGGACCACCCACCAGAGAAAATCCCGTCAACGACACAACTGCGTCGACGATTGGCTTATCCCCGTCCATAAAAAATCGATGCACGGCAGGTCTGGCATCCAAACCACTCGCGAAGGCGGGAATCACCGACAAGCCGCGGGACTCGAAGGCGCGTATCACACCATCATAGTGGCGACTGTTACCCGCCAGAGCGTAGGAGCGCATGAGCAGCACACCCACGGTACCATTTTGCTTTGATCCCGACGACAGCTTGTCGAGTGCTCGCCGATCTTCTGAGATGCCTGCCTTGATGCCGGGGTGGTAGATCCCGACTTCAGGATACTCAACTGGTGGCGGTGGCTCAGGCAAACGCCGCAGGGGCGCTCGAGGTCCCCCAGCATACCGCTGGATCAGCAACTGAATCATGCTCGCAAGATTTTTTTCAGAGCCTGCCAGCCAATACTGCAGCGTCAAAAAATAAACCCGCAGGTCCTGTGCTGTGCCTGGAATGAACCGCAAGATTCTTGGCAGGCGACGTAAAATGGATAGCTGCTGCGCGCCAGCGCTCTGAGGCTTGGCACTTTTGCCTCGAAGACGCTTCAACAGCGCCACGGCCCCACTTTGCTCCCCGTCCATCTTGAACTTGCCCATACGAGTCAGCTTCATGATTTCTGCGGCACACATGCAACATATCAGGGCATCGCATTCACTGCGTCGAGAATCCAAATCGTCGATCACAGCCGCTATGTGGGGCTCCATAAACAGCATCGTTGCAACAATAATGTCTGCCTCAGCGATCGCCTCTTTGCAGGCGGCCAACTTATCTGGACGGGCCTCCCAGTCGGCAGCTGCATGTACCGAGAGTTGCAACCCTGGGACGAGTTTACGCACCGACGTTTGCGCCGACTCCAACGCCGCACTCACGTGGTTATCCAGCGTAATTAACACCACGCGCACAGGAAGCGAGTTGCCTGCTTTATCGGCTGTAGTGCGCTTTTGCTTCATACAGGGTCTCGATATCAATCGCGGAAAGACCGTGGTCCAGCGCGTACTGCTCGGTGTTCCGTCTCGCTTTTCCCCGCACAAAGAAGGGGATTTTTTTCAACTCCCTCTCCGCGCCCGGATCCCACCGCAGATTGGCTTCAGCTGAACCTCCCTCCTCAGGATGCTCGACCTCCTTGAGGGTTCCATCTCCGTGAGCTAGATGAGAGGGCACGGCGTTGTCGTTGAATTCGAAATCATCCCGGAACATGTGCAGCAAGTGCTCTTCCAGTCCCATGATTAACGGATGAACCCAGGTGTCGAACAAAACATTGGCGCCCTCAAACCCCATTTGCGGGCTATAACGCGCGGGATAGTCTTGCACGTGCGCGGGTGTCGAAATCACAGCGCAGCCGACTCCCAAACGTTTGGCAATATGGCGCTCCATTTGCGTGCCTAAAACCAACTCAGGGCGGAGCTCACTGATCGCATGCTCCACGGCCAAGTGGTTGTCACTGATCAGCGCTTCTACGCCCAACTCCTTGGCCACGCCGCGGACTTCTCGCGCCATTTCCCGAGAATAAGTGCCCAACCCTACGACGTCGAAACCCATCTCGCGCTGTGCCACGCGAGCCGCGGCTACTACATGACTCCCATCACCGTAAACGTAAACCCGTTTGCCAGTTAGATATGTTGAATCAACAGAGCGGCTGTACCAAGGAAGATGGCATTCACTGAGTCCATCAATATCAATCGGATATGCCAGAACTTCCGACAGCTCCGCGAGAAAGTCCCTTGTCGCGCCGTAACCCAAAGGCACAGTCTTGACCGTCTTTTGCTTGAACGTGCGTTCAAGCCAGCCACAGGTGGTCATCGCAATTTCGGGATGGAGACAGATGTTGGCATCCGCTTCGGGTATGCGCATCAGGTCGTCAATCCCTGCTCCGAGGGGCGCCACCACGTTTACGCCGATACCCGCCGACTCCAGTAACCGGACTATCTCACGCACGTCATCCCGGCAGCGAAATCCCAGCTTGGTAGGACCTAAGAGGTTGACGGTGGGCAGAGCGCCTGCCTCTCTCGGTATCGGCGTTGACGACACGCCCTGTTGTGAACCAAGAAGCGCGCGCACCAAATGATAAAACGTTTCACTCGCGCCCCAATTTTCCTTTCGAGAATAGGCCGCCATCTCAAGTGGGACTACTGGGATGGGTAAGCCCGCTGTTTGAGCGAGTGTTCCAGGCTGGTCCTGGATCAGCTCAGCCGTGCAAGAATCAGCAACGAGAATCAGTTTTGGCTTGTGATGTTCGTAAGCAGACTGCAGAGTGCCCAGAAACTTTTCCGCTGTACTAGCGCCCAAGTCTCTTGCTTGAAAGGTGGTGTAGGTGACGGGCGGGCGCTTGCCATCGCGCTCTATCATGGTGAACAGCAAGTCCGCATAGGTATCACCCTGAGGGGCATGTAACACGAGGTGCACATCCCGCATGGATGCAGCGATCCGAATCGCACCTACATGAGGTGGACCCTCATAGGTCCAAAGTGTCAGCTCCACGCGCCTACCTCCAACTTTGCTTCTCGTCTCAGAGGTCGTGCAAAGAGTTCGGCCAAATCAGCAGCCTGCTCGAAGCCCTGAATGGGAGAAAACAGCAATTCGATAGACCATTTCGTTCTCAAGCCTTCTGCCTCCAATGGGTTGGCAATACCCAGACCACAGACAGTAAGGTCAGGCTTGGCTGCCCTGATTCGCGATAGCGCCGGATCGAGATCCTGACCCTCCACCCAAGACACGTTGGCAGGAAGAAGCGGAATCTCTGCCTCCATCACGGCTGCGTCGAAGTAAGGCGTCCCAATTTCTACCGGCGTCATCGCACACTCCCGAGACAAAAATCGGGCCAGCGGAATTTCAAGCTGGGAGTCCGGCAGCATCGCAAATCGCCGCCCTGCCAACTCATCCCGGTAACTACTCAGGGCTTTGATGGCACGCGCTTTTGGTGCCTCCAAGCTGGCCTCAACTCGCTCCTTGGTGATGCCAAAAGCAGCACCTGCCGCATGGAACCATGCAGCGGTACCCTCGACGCCGACGGGGAAGGGAGCAGGAATGTAATGAGCCCCGCGCCCCTGAAGCGCGCGCAGGGTTTCGCCCAAATAAGGCTGAGCCAATAAAATCTGGGTATTCATCCCGACAGCGGGCAAGTCAGTGGAACTCCTGCCTGGAAAGAACTCCACACAGTCGATGCCAATTTGTACAAACAGACGCCTGAACTGGTCCTCGACAATATCCGGCAGTGTTCCAACTACCAGCAATTGGGGCTGGTCACTATCCCGCTGAGGGAGCGAAGGCACCAGTGCCGACAGACAACTATCCTCTCCCTGGGTGAAAGTGGTTTCAATTCCGCTCCCAGAAAATGACACGAAACGGACGCCACCGCTGTATTCCTTTGACAGACGCTGCGCGGCGTTGTCCAGATCCAGCTTGATCACCTCCGATGGGCAGGAGCCAACCAGAAAAATAGTTTTCAATTCAGGACGACGATCGAGCACTTGCGCGACAACACGATCGAGTTCCTCGTTGCAATCGGCCATACCCGCTAAATCTCGATCCCCGAGAATCGCCGTGCCAAAGCGTGGCTCGGCGAAGATCATTACTCCCGCCGCCGATTGAATGAGATGGGCACAGGTCCTGGACCCTACAACGAGAAAAAATGCATCCTGAATTTTGCGATGCATCCAAATAATGGACGTCAAGCCGCAAAATACGGCGCGCTGCCCTCTTTCCTGCTGAGGCTGAAACTGACCGACAGTCATATCAACGGCCGAGGAGCTTGCCAGAATCTCACCGCTCACGAGGTCACTCCCTCAGAAAACCCGGTCCGGAGGACTCCCTGCTCTCCACTGACATCAAGACGCGCAGCGCGAAGCTTGATCAAGAATTGAAATGCATTGATGACATATGTGCTGTAGGCGGCGATAGCCAGCCACATTTGCTGTTCCATGGTGCCCCAGCCAAGAGACCAGCAAGCGATGTAGGCGGTGTGAAGCACAATGACCAACATGCTCACGACGTCCTCCCAAAAGAACGCTGGCGCGAAGAGGTATTGACCGAAGACCACCTTCTCCCAGATGGCACCCGTGATCATGATCGTGTAGAGAATGCCCGTTTTGATCAAGACTGACATGACAGCGGCGCTGTAGCCGCTTCCGTTCGCCAAGAAATTAATTACCAGCACGAGGCTAATCGCGAATACCAAGAATTGCAGGGGTGCGAGAACACCTTGCACCCACGTCCAAGCCGTCGCATCACGGCGACTCCGCTGTTCTGGGGTGTACAGATTTCTCCGCTCCCCAAGCTCTCTCGCAGATTCAAGCACTGCAGGCCTCCCGCGGGTTGCGAGTCCCTATAGGTCCTCATGTAGCAGAGTATCTCCCGCCCGCTTGTAGTGTCAACTTTATATTACATTAAGATCAGTAAGTTATTGTTGACATTGGGTGGCTTTAAGCCCTTGTTTTGTAAGGAAGTGTCAAGATTATTGATGGTAAAGAAAGCCAAACCTGTGTAAGACTCGTATCACTTCTAGATATGTCGCTGGGAGCACCACCCCCCAACTCATTCCCAGTGCGGCCCAAGTAAAGGCAGCGAACAGTGCTAGGACACAGTGATTCCGCCATTTTGGCATCAATGCTTGAGTCTATTGCAGATGTGCAGCTTCAGCTGGACGCCAGTGGCGTGTGCGTTGATATTCAAGTAACGAATCCCGAACTTACCGATTTAATGCGACTCAACTGGCGAGGCCTTGAGTGGCACGTCCTGTGTGGAGATGACCACCGAGAACGCGCAGTACAGGCCTTAAAGCGGGCGATGAATAACCCCGGGGAAGCAGTCAGGGTAGACATACATCACCGTCTTGGTGAGGGGGAACAAGATATCCCAATGAGCTATCGCCTAGTCTGCCCACCCTCAAAAGAAGGCATAGTCGCGGTGGGGCGAGACCTCCGGGTGGTAACTGACTTGCGACAGCAACTACTCAATGCCCAGCATGCGATGGAGCAGGACTATTGGGCGCTGCGCCAGATGGAAAACCGCTATCGTAGGCTCCTGGAACTGACCAGTGATGCGGTCTTGGTGGTTGATGAAGCTACCGGGCGGGTGCTTGAGGCAAACTCCCAAGCGAATAGTCTACTGGCCGCGGAGGGACAGAGCGTCATTGGCAAGCCGGTTCCCCTGAATTCTACCGAATTTGATCAGCTACTCCAGAAAGCGCGTGAGTCAGGCTCGGCACAGATCAGCCACATAACGCTTCCTAACCGAGCGGAAAGTAGCGAGGCACTCGTTAATTTTCTTCGCCAGGGGGCGGAGTCTCGGTTTTTGATCCGATTATCTTCCTCCGAGGCCGCCAATGCCAGTGATACCGGCCTAATGGATCTTTACCACACCTCACCCGATGGGATTGTCCAGGTCGACAGCGAAGCACGTATTTTGTCGGCAAATCCTACTTTTCTCGACTGGCTGGAGGTCAACTCGGAAGAACAGGTTCTTGGGCGAACGCTTGATAACTGGATCGGACGCACCACAGTGGACGTCGCTGTATTACTTAGCAACCTGCGACAAGGAAAAAGCATCAAACTTTATGCCTCGATCCTCAAGAATTCAGTGGGGGTGACCTCGGACGTCGAGATTTCAGCGGCTGCTGTCACCCGCAACGGTGGTACCAAAATCATCTTCTTTATCCGGGATATCAGCCGCAGACTCACCTCGGACCACCCGCTCACCGAACGTTTACCCCGCTCCATTGAGCAGATTACCGAACGTGTCGGGCGTTTGCCCCTGAAAGAGCTCGTCCGCGAATCCACCGATGTTATTGAGGCGCTTTGCATCGAGGCCGCACTCAAACTCACCCGCGATAACCGAGCGTCCGCGGCTGAAATATTGGGCCTCAGCAGGCAGAGCCTCTACACCAAACTGCGACGCTACGGCATTGGTGAGACCGAATCCGGGAACGACGCGGCCTGAAGCCCGCGAAACGGGTAACCACTCAAAAAGCCAAAAAATAATTACGCATCAAGTGTAAAATTGGTTTGACGGCGCTGGGTGTGACTTTCTATAGTCACGTGATGATCCGCTCTCCCGCCATGAACGTCCCCCGGGGACGCCTTCAACTCTCGGCCTTAGTTGAGCTATTGAAGCCAATCACGTGGTTCCCCCCCATGTGGGCCTTCTTATGTGGTGCCTTATCGAGTGGCGCAGCCCTGCTCGACAGCCTATGGTTACTCCTCGCTGGGGTTGTTCTTACAGGCCCGCTCGTGTGTGGCGCGAGTCAGATCGTAAACGATTGGTTTGACCGAGACGTCGACGCGATAAACGAGCCGCACCGCCCCATCCCCTCGGGCAGAGTACCGGGTAGCTGGGGACTGGGTTTCGCGATTACTTGGTCCCTTCTCGCTTTGCTCTGGGGTTTAAGCATGGGCCAATGGGTTGGCTTGGCCACCTTCGGCGGACTCATACTCGCCTGGATCTACAGCGCTCCACCATTGCGTCTCAAGAAAAACGGCTGGTGGGGTAACGCCGCAGTCGGCATTAGTTACGAGGGTCTAGCCTGGATAACAGGCGCCGCCGTGTTTTTGCAGGGCGCAGTCCCAAGCCTATCGATCTGCGTGATTGCCCTACTCTACAGCATCGGCGCTCACGGCATCATGACGCTCAACGACTTCAAATCGATTGCCGGGGATCGCGCCATGGGACTACGATCTCTTCCCGCCGCGCTCGGGCCTGACAAGGCCGCCAGAGTCGCCTGTGTCGTGATGTCTTTGCCACAACTTGCCGTCATCACCCTCCTCTACCTGTGGGGTGCTCCATGGCACAGTTTTGGTGTCTCGCTACTCCTGCTGGGGCAGGCGGCCGCCATGGTGCATATGCTCAAAGATCCAGAGGCGCTTGCCCCGTGGTACAACGGCACTGGTGTCACGGCATATGTCTCGGGCATGATGATCTCTGCCTTTGCGCTGGCTGGGGTCACATCATGACAAGCAGCGGCCTGAGTTGGTGGGGCATCGCCCGTCTTGGACTGGTGCAAACCATGTTGGGCGCGATCATCGTGCTGACTACTTCGTTGCTAAACAGAATCATGGTGGTCGAGCTCGCCCTGCCCGCCATGTTGCCCGGGTTTCTGGTCGCAGTTCATCATTTTGTGCAGCTGGCGCGACCCAGAATCGGCTACGGCTCGGATCTTGGCGGGCGCCGAACTCCCTGGATAATTGGCGGCATGCTGACCCTCGCCGTGAGTGGGTTTGTCGCAGCGGCGGCCACCGTTGTTATGAGCTTCTCTGTTACGCTAGGTTCCCTCTTGGCCTTTGCCGGCTTCTTCGGAATCGGCCTTGGCTCCGGTGCAACAGGCACCTCGCTGCTGGTACTGCTTGCTAAAGAGGTAGAACCTTCACGGAAACCCGCAGCGGCCACGCTGGTGTGGTTCATGATGATCGCGGGTTTTGCGATCACCGCCACTATCGCTGGTAAATTTCTGGATCCCTACTCGCCCACGAGGCTCCTTGAAGTCACTGGCGTGGTGTCACTGCTGGCATTTCTGATCGCATTCCTTGCCATCCGTGGCGTTGAGCGCGCTCAATCAAGTCACCACGAGGCCGCCAATAGCGATGAACCAAAGGTTCCCTTCTTCGAAGCACTTGGCGCAATTTGGCAAGAAAAGCAGGCACGGACCTTCACCCTGTTTGTGTTCGTTTCCATGTTTGCTTACAGCTTTCAAGACCTCATCCTTGAACCCTTCGCCGGCCTGGTGTTTGGCATGACCCCTGGACAATCGACCCAACTGGCCGGCACCCAGCACGGTGGTGTCCTGCTTGGCATGCTGGCGGTAGCCGCGAGCGGCTCCTTGGCAAAAACCAACAGCAGGCACCTGCTCAGACTATGGACCGTAGGTGGCTGTATCGCCTCCGCCGGGGCGCTGTCCGCGCTCGCTACCGGCGGCCTTCGTGCGGATAGCTGGCACCTATCAGCGAACGTTTTTGCTCTCGGGTTTTGTAATGGCGCATTTGCGGTCGCCGCTATCGCCTCAATGATGACCCTGGCCAGTGAAGGTCAGTCGGAGCGGGAAGGACTACGGATGGGGCTGTGGGGCGCGGCGCAAGCCATCGCATTTGCTTTGGGTGGATTTCTTGGAACCGTTGCTGTGGATGTTTGCCGTCAGTGGGTGACCGAGCCTGCTTACGCCTACGGCTTAGTGTTTTCCTTCGAAGCAATGCTGTTTGTACTGGCCGCGTGGCTTGGGCTCAGGGTTCGTATCAGTAAGGAAAAAACAACAGCCCAGGGTCCGTCATTTGGAGACGTGGCTGCTCAAGAAATAATGACGGGGCACTAAAATGAAGGGGGTAATCATGAGTGAAACAGATTTTGACGTCGTCGTCGTAGGGGGTGGCCCGGCGGGAGCGACCGCAGCGACGCAACTGGCGGACGCAAACTATCGAGTGCTACTCCTCGAACGGGCCTTCCGGATAAAACCTTGTGGTGGCGCTATTCCCCCCTGCCTGATCAGTGAGTTTGAGATTCCGGAATCCCTTCTGGTCGCTCGGATCCGTTCAGCCAGAATGATTTCGCCCACCAACAAATCGGTGGACATGCCAGTCGGGGACACTTTCGTCGGCATGGTCGATAGAGACGAGTTCGATCCGTGGCTTCGGCAGCGGGCGGTGGAGCATGGCGCCGAACTCCGCATTGGTGCCTTCAAGTCTCTGAAATACGACCATGACGGTGTCATTCATATCAATTACCAATCTAAAGAAGGGAAACTGAGCGAGGTATCGGTGAGCACTCGCGCGGTGATTGGTGCAGACGGTGCACGCTCAGCCGTTGCTCGACAGGCCGTGCCATGTAGCGCCGATTTGCGATGGGTGCTTGCATACCACGAAATCGTCGAAGCCCCCGAAAAGCAAAACGATCATTACGACGGCAATCGATGTGACGTTTGGTATCAGGGCGAACTCTCCCCTGATTTTTATGCCTGGGTGTTCCCCCACGGGAAACATGCCAGTATCGGCGTCGGTAGCGAAGCTGATGGCTTCAGCGCTCGCCATGCGGTTGCAGCCTTGCGACAGAAAACCGGCCTGGACACACGTCAAACGGTACGCCGAGAAGGTGCGCCCATTCCAATGAAGCCCCTCAAGCGCTGGGATGACGGCAAGTCTGTTCTCTTAACCGGCGATGCTGCCGGGGTTGTGGCGCCTGCGTCCGGAGAAGGTATCTACTACGCGATGCTTACCGGCAAGTTATGTGCAAACGCCATGATTCAATTCTTGGAAACTAACGATGTAAAACACCTCGCGACAGCTCGAAAAACCTTTATGAAGCTTCATGGGCGGACGTTCTGGGCGCTAGGGCTGCTGCAGCGTTTTTGGTACAGCTCAGACAAGCGACGGGAGAAGTTTGTTGCCATGTGTAATGACAAGGATGTGCAGGAACTTACATGGCAAGGCTATACCCAAAAGAAACTCGTGCGTCGACGAAAGGCCGCTCATTTACGGGTTTTTCTGAAGGACTTGGGGCAACTACTGGGTCTTGCCCGCGCCTGAGAGATGGAGTCGCTTGTTGCCACAGGTGGGTTGTTAAACCTTGTCCTGCTGCTCATCGGAGTCGAAATAGTTGGACTATGGTTCATTAGAAAGCGGGTTAAGAGACTCCCGACCCTGAGCCATCTACTACCAAATATACTGGCAGGCGCGGCACTGATACTGGCCCTCCGTCTGTCGCTGAGCGGTGCCAGCTGGGTCTGGATACCCATTCTGCTGACCTTGTCCCTAATTGCTCATCTGAGTGACCTCTGGCTCAGAGTCCAAAACACCCAGTCAGGAAGCTAGTTCAACTAACAGTCTCGACACGCCACCCGGTACACGATTTCGGCGCCCGGTCACAACAGCCGTCTCACCAAGCAGGCGCTGCGAGGATTTGATCGGGCAGTTTGTTCTTGTTGACTGGCAAGAAAAATAACCGCGCGAAGGTTGCGGCGCTCGCAATTGCCAGACCACCTCGTTTGAAGAAACTCATTATGCCACCGGACTCCCGCAGTGCTTCCGAGCGCTGGCTTAGACGCAGCATTTTCTCGAGTCCCGCGCGGAATCGCGGATCATCGGTATTAAGTGTTAACGGAAAGACCTGCTTTGAAATCTCGGTCGTAATATCAAACACGGTGTAATCGAATTCGGTGATATCCATACCGAAAGCCTCGTACAGCTTTGGCCTTGAGTGGTCCCTTATGTACATCGTGGAATAGACCGCGAGCAGGAAAAACCGAATCCACAATTTGTTGTATCCACGAAGGAGCTTGGGCTCGGATCGCATCAACAAAGCAAAGGCCTCTCCGTGAGCATACTCGTCATTACACCAGCGCTCGAACCAACTGAAAATGGGATGAAATTGATTCTCGGGATTGCGTTGCAGGTGTCGATAGATGGTGATGTAGCGAGCGTAACCAATTTTTTCAGACAAATAGGTGGCGTAATAGATGAATTTCGGTGAGAAGTAATGGTACTCCTTGTCACTCTTCAGCACGCTCAGATCGACGGCCACACCAAGCTGTTTAAGTGCCCTGTTGATAAACCCCGCATGACGAGATTCATCGCGAGCCATGTAACGCATCAGTGTTGCCACATCAGCGTTATCGACATTCTTCTCAATCTCCTGGTAAAGCACGCAACCAGAATATTCAGCCGTGATTGAACTTACGAGCAGATCGAGAAAGTCACTCTTTAAGGCTGGATCTACGTCAAGCGAGGTGGGGTCAAAATCATAAGTCTGCTTGAAGTGCCCGCGGTTCTTATCCTCAGCGAAATCCGCCATCATTGATTCCCACTCCGGCCGCACCGAGGAAATATCAACGCTGTTCAGAGCCTTGTAGTTGGTGCGGTAAAACCTCGGTGCCAGCAAACGGTTCTCCAGCGCCTGATGAGTCGAGTCGTTCATGGTTGCTGTGGCTGCCTGTGTCATTCCCCTGCTCCCCTATTGTGCGCACACTTGCTCGCGCTGACTCCATGAATTGCTGAAATTCCAGATTCATGAAGACCTACCGGCCTCAATATGTAAATTTATTTCAACATATATATTGTCTAGACTATTTTACTTGCGTACTCTGCACAAGGGGGATTGTTGGGCTGATAGAGGTTTTGAAGCACCTTTACCTCAGATCACGCTCTTTATAACGCTGTGAACGGCAAAACCTGAGGCACCGCCAAATGACCGCGAACGATGATCTCCACCATCTCGACCCTCCCGATGAGTTGGTCCACCTCGCTTACGTGAGCACACAAACGGGTGAAATGAGCGCCAGAGATTTACTGGATCTCCTCACCAAAGCCCAACGAACCAACACTGAACGTGAAATCACCGGCTTGTTGCTGCATAAGAATCGGAGCTACTTTCAGGTCCTTGAGGGGGCAAGAGCTGACGTCGATGCAACATTCGCCGCCATCGAGCAGGACGGCCGCCATCATGGCATCGAGGTCCTTTTCGATGAGGCGCTTGATGAGCGTGAATTTGCCGATTGGCGCATGGGCTTTATGGATTTAGACGGCGTGGATGCGTCGCTTCTAGAGGGCTACTCCCCTTTCTTCAATCGCAATGAGGAACCTAGATCTTTTTTGAAGGCGTTAAGTCGCGGGCAACGACTCGCCTTACTTTTCAAGGATCTCGGCTGAAGCTTGCTGTTGGCGACGTCCGAACTTTGGGCGCCAGACCCCCAAAACGACGTTAATTACCGCCACACCGATCAGAACGATGATTGAACCTTTGGCAGAACCATAGACTCCTGCCAGCATGGCTAAGTCGCCCCCGGCATTCACCACTTCCTCCGTTACCATAGCCGCGCGTTGAATAGGTCCTTGTACCGTCACCAATCCTCCTTCGAAGAGGAGAATACCGGTGGCTAGCTTGAACCACGCCCAACCCGCACTATGCAATGCCGGATTTGCCCCGATGGCCAACAAGCCTGACACCAGAGTAACGCCGAGTGACGGCAAAAGAATAATGCGTGCGATGCTGTCTGCCACATCAGTTGAACGCAAAAATCCCTGTGGGTCAGCGCTTGGCTGAGGCAGCGAGTACAAAATCACAAGCAAGCAAAGCATTCCACCCATCAGGCCAATTGCCCCTATGGTGTGGGCAAATTTATAAAACTTACGCACGCGCGACCTCCTGTGACTTGTTGTGTTAGGGACCGATGAGACTGCGGACTAACCGCTCTCTCAGTCTCATTGGCAGCACTCGATTAACCAAGTGCCACCACCATGCACTACGGCCCACAAAATGATGGGGACGGCGATAACTCACGGCACGAAATGCGACGTCGGCTACCGCCTCAGGCTCAATATTGATCGCCATATTTTTTGTGTGGCGCTCCTCGAGCTGCCTACCCATCGCCGTGTTAATTGGCACCGGCTTTAAACAGGTAACGTGAATATCATGCTCCGCCCACTCAAGAGAAAGTGCCTGCGTCAAACCATTCACATAAAACTTGGATGCGCTGTAAACCCCTAGCCACGGGATACCGTGGATACTTGATGCAGAGCAGAGATTGATCACCATGGAATCTGGCGTATCTTTCAACAGGGGGAACGCGAGCTGGCTCACCTTAGTCAGTCCAGTGATGTTGACTGCAATCATTGCGTCTACCTGCTCGGGTGTTAGCGACTCGAGTGGTCCTGATGCCAGCACCCCCGCATTGTTGATCAATACGTTGAGTCGATGGTCTGATATCGCTCCGAACTCCGACAGCGCCCTACTCACCGAGTCTCGGTCCGTCACATCGCAATAGCCGGCAACCGACCTTCCGAAGGGTGGCCGTTGTAGCAAGGCCCTGCATGCGTCGGCATTGGTATCGAACAGCCCTACAAGCCAGCCCGCCTCAGCAAATCGCTTAGCGATCGCCAGGCCGATCCCCTGCGCTGCACCGGTTACTAAGACAGATTTCATGTGATTATCCTGCACCCACCCGTGTTCGTGACTGAACTCACCCCTGTCCGCATTTGTGCGATCACGAACACACCAACAGCGGAACATTTTGGCAGCACCCGACGGGGCAGTAAGCGCTGCTCAAGCTTCGCCGGTGCCGACATGTTATCTTTTTCCAGTCACGTCGTGTGGCCGCGTGGCAGCAAATTTCTTGTTTAAATCCCTATATTAAATGGTATCTCTCGGGCGGCCGTTCCATATAAGCCTGAGGCTATGCCATCATTACCTCTTTGAGCCACTTATGCGACCGGAAAGCGACGCAATCGGGGGCCGCCCAGCCTCAATCCGTAGTACCTGATTCATGTAACTAAATTACATTATTTTCCCGTATTTTGGTTTTCAAGTGATTTAATTTGGTTTTTATTTCATAATGTCGATACCCTGTTAGTAGAGCTAACGACCCTATGCACCCAGTTATCGAGAAGGTCACGCGCGACATACAAGATCGCTCCGGGGCACCGCGTGAAGGCTATCTCGCCATGATAGAGGAGATGGCAAGCAACCCCTCAGATCGGGGCCAATTGAGCTGTGGCAATCTCGCCCATGGGTTTGCCGCTTGTGAGCCCTCGGACAAGTCAGTCATTAAATTGATGGATGCAGCCAATGTCGGCATCGTGACCGCGTTCAACGATATGCTCTCTGCTCACCAGCCCTACGAAGTTTATCCGGAGCTCATCAAACGAGCGCTTCGGGAAATTGGCTCGACCGGACAGGTCGCTGGGGGCGTACCGGCTATGTGCGACGGGGTAACCCAGGGCCAGGATGGCATGGAGTTATCCTTGTTCAGTCGGGATGTGATCGCTCAAGCGACGGCCATTGCCCTCTCTCATCAGATGTTCGATGCGGTTTTGATGCTCGGGATTTGCGACAAAATTGTCCCGGGACTATTGATGGGTGCCCTCCAGTTTGGCCACCTACCAGCCATGTTTGTGCCTGCGGGGCCCATGCCCACGGGCCTATCAAACAAGGAAAAAGTGCGTATCAGGCAGCTCTATGCTGAAGGACAGGTCGATCGGGAGGCCTTGCTTGAGGCAGAGAGCGCTTCTTATCACAGCGCTGGAACCTGTACGTTTTATGGCACCGCAAACTCCAACCAAATGATGGTTGAAGCGATGGGGCTCCAATTACCCGGAGGATCTTTCGAAAATCCGGGAACCCCCATGCGGGATGGCCTCACCCGCTTCGCCGCGCAACAGGTCACACGGTTGACCAAACAAAGCGGTCGCTACCTGCCTCTTGGAAAGCAAGTTGATGCCAAAGCTTTGGTGAACGCCTTGGTAGCGCTATTGGCTTCTGGAGGCTCTACCAACCACTGCATTCACCTTATTGCCATCGCTCGAGCTGCTGGATTCATCATGAATTGGGATGATTTCCATGAAATCTCAGGGTCGACTCCCCTCATCGCGCGGGTGTACCCCAATGGCAGCGCCGATATCAATCACTTCCATGCAGCAGGTGGTACGGGCTTCCTATTCCGAGAGCTGACCGAGAACGGCCTGATGCATCCCGATGCCCAGACCTGTTTGGGAGTTCCTTTTGCTGACTTTATTCGAGAGCCCAGTCTCGAGGGGTCCGACCTTGCCTGGAAAGACGTTGCAGAGAAGTCGCTGGATGACACGGTACTGACGACGGTGGATCAACCCTTTGCAAAAGAGGGAGGTATCAGGGTGCTATCAGGCAATTTAGGCAGAAGTGTTATCAAGACCTCTGCAGTCGATGAAGCCTACTGGCACGTTAAAGCCCCTGCCGTTGTCATCGAGTCCCAACATGAACTTCAGCAGCTATTTGAATCTGGTGAACTCGAAAAGGACTGTGTTGTTGTCGTGCGCTTTCAGGGCCCATCCGCTAATGGCATGCCCGAGTTACATAAGCTCACCCCCATTCTGGGTATTCTTCAGGATCGAGGGCATCGCGTCGCATTAATTACGGATGGCCGAATGAGTGGGGCCTCGGGCAAGGTTCCCGCTGCAATCCACTTGACTCCCGAAGCCAAGCTGAACGGTCCGATAGCACGGCTGGAATCTGGGGATATCATTGAACTCGATGCCCATAATGGAACCCTAACGGTGGATTTGTCTGAACAGGAACTGACTGATCGAGCAAGCGCCTCTCGACCACAACCGGGCTCAACGGTGGGCAGGTCATTTTTTGAACTGGCTCGACAGGCAATCGGTGACGCGGAAAGCGGCGCCAGCTTCCTCTTCCCCAGGTGACTAGGGCAATGACTTCCGACAGCTGGCAACTTGTAGGCGATATTGGAGGGACCAATGCCCGCTTTGGTGCGGCGAGACTCAACGGCGAAGATCCAGAACATATTGCTACCTACCAAGTTGCAGATTTCCCTACCTTCGGCGATGTGCTGGACCAGTTAATGAAAGATACCGCGGAGCGCGGTTTGCTGCCCGCCAATGCCAAGAAAGCCTGCCTCGCAGTCGCCGCCATGCCAGATCAACCCGTCGTGAGCTTTACCAACAGCCCCTGGCAATTTACGACAAGCCTAATTCAGGAACGAACCCAAATTCAGCAGGTCACCATCATTAATGACTTCGCCGCGGTCGCCAGGGGGCTACCAAAACTTGGTGCAGACAGCCTCATAAGAATCGGGGGCGGGGAGATCAAAGCCGGATTTCCAAAGCTAGCCATCGGCCCCGGAACTGGATTGGGTGTCGCAGCCATCGTTAATTGCCCAAATGGATCCCCGCTGGTCATATCGGGTGAAGGGGGTCATGTCGACTTCGCCCCCGTGACCGACACAGAAGCTCAAGTATTGAAGGTGCTGCGAGGGCGATTTGGTCGAGTCTCCATCGAACGTCTCTGCTGCGGTCACGGGATTCTCAATATTTACGAAGCCCTCTGTCAGTATCGGGGAGAGCACCCCGTGTACACAAACGCTGCTTCCGTGGGCAGCGCGGCTCAAGGTGAAGGTGACTCACTAGCGCAGGAAACACTCAGCATGTTTTTTGCCATCCTTGGTGCTGCCGCCGGAAATTTTGCTCTCACTTTTGGCGCGAGGGGCGGGGTCTACATCGCCGGTGGGATAGCACCCCGCTACATCGACATTCTCCGCCGAAGCGACTTCCGGGCGCGCTTCCTCGCCAAGGGACGATTTGCTGACTACTTGGCTGAAATACCTACTTTTATCATCACCCATCCAAGCATTGGACTGGTGGGTGCGGCGCTGTCTCTCGAGGACTGACACAACCATGGATGATTCATACCTCGTACTCACTCAAACCCCGATCATTCCAGTCATTGCCATTGAGCAGCTAGAGGACGCTGTTCCGCTGGCTGAAGCACTGGTTGCCGGGGGTCTAACCCACCTCGAGGTAACACTTAGAACAGAGTGTGCTATTGCTGCGATGGAGTTAATCGCAAATAAGGTGACTGGAGCCACCCTCGGTGCAGGCACAGTGACCACGAGTCAACAATTCGCAAGCACAGTAAGCGCAGGTGCGCAGTTTGTGGTGTCGCCGGGCCACAATGAGGCTCTTTTTCAAGCGAGTCTGGATACGGCGATTCCGCTCCTGCCAGGCGCGGTCACCGCCTCTGAAATCATGCGGGTGACCGGCGCGGGATTTCCAATCGTGAAGTTTTTCCCAGCGGCAACCTCGGGAGGGCATCAAGCCATCAGAGCTTTCCAAGGCCCCTTCCCCGGAGTGAACTTCATTCCAACCGGTGGCGTGAACCCGGACAACCTATCGTCTTACCTGTCACTGGCAAACGTCGTCGCTGTGGGTGGCTCCTGGATGTTACCGACTGCGCTGATTCGCGATAAAGACTGGGATGGCATCACCCAATTAGCTGCTGAGGCATGCAATCTAGCAAGTAGCCTCCAGACTTCTAAGGAGATATAAACGTGGCCGCGGTCGACCTGATTATTTTTGGCGCCAATGGCGATCTTTCCGCAAGGAAACTATTCCCGGCGTTGTTTCAATTGCATCGTGCCGGGCTGCTTCCCGCCGATCTCCGGATCGCAGCAGTGTCTAGAGAGAAAGAAGATTCTAGCGCGTTCGGCAGTAAATTGCGGAATCGACTAAACGTCGCGATGGCGGACACAGCCCCGACCGACGAGGAATGGCCCGGGTTCCAGAATTGCTTATCCCACATCTCGGCCGATTTTTCCTCGGTAGAGGATTTCAAGTCTCTCAAATCATGGCTGGACGATCAGCGGGTAAGCCTGTTTTATCTGGCGACTCCCCCTGCTTTGTTCTCTCCCATCTGCGATCACCTGGCTCAGACAGACTGCCTGACTGGGGATTGCCGCATCGTTTTAGAGAAACCTATCGGTGAGTGCCTCGAGTCCTCCAGAACGGTGAATGACACGATTGCTCGCTACTTTGATGAGAAGTCCATCTATCGAATTGATCACTATCTGGGCAAAGAGACCGTTCAGAACCTTTTGGTTCTGCGCTTCGCTAATCGCTTCATTAATAGTCAGTGGGATCATAGCTGTATTGATCACGTGCAGATTTCCGTCGGAGAGGTGGTGGGCATCGAGGGCCGATGGTCTTACTACGACAAAGTAGGCCAGCTGCGGGATATGGTTCAAAACCACCTGATGCAGCTTCTCTGCCTTGTTGCCATGGAGCCCCCAAACAGCCTCGAAGCCGACAGCATCCGCGATGAGAAGGTGAAGATCGTAAAAGCGCTGCGGCGCGTGACGGCAGCCTCGGTGAATGACCACGTAGTACGCGGCCAGTACAGTGACGGGTGGTCAAAAGGCGAGGCCGTACCGGGCTATCTTCAGGAACCCGGCTGCGCCAAAACCGCCAGTGACACCGAGACCTTTGTTGCCATAAAAGCGCATGTCGACAACTGGCGCTGGGCGGGAGTCCCTTTCTACCTGCGTACAGGTAAGCGCATGCCCGAGAAGGTGACCGAAATCATCATCCAGTACAAAGAGTTACCCCACAATATTTTTAGTGACGGCGCCAACATTCCCAACAAACTTATTATTCGACTCCAGCCCAACGAGGGCATTGAACTCACGATGGTGTCGAAGCGACAGAGCCTCAAGGACAAGCTGTCGCTGCAAAGCCACACATTGGATCTCGATTTTCGTGAAGCCGATGGATTTGATCGCATCCCCGATGCCTACGAACGACTGTTCCTCGATGCCATCAACGGCGATCAATCGCTCTTCGTAGGCCGTGAAGAAATCGAAGAGAGCTGGCGTTGGTGCGATGAGCTGATGGCCGCGTGCCAGTCGGCTGGCGTCGAACCAAAACCCTACCACGCCGGAACCTGGGGTCCGTCGAAAGCGGAGATTCTGATCGAGCGGGATGGCAGGAGCTGGCATGCCTGACCTACTTTTTGAGCGCGCCGGGGAGCTAAATAACGTTTTTGCTGAGGAAATTGTTACTCATCTTAGGGAGGCGATTACCCAGCGAGGGAGGGCTAGCTTAGTCGTATCAGGTGGAAGCACGCCCGCTCCTCTGTTTGAGCTTCTAGCAAAGACCGAGATCGACTGGGCCAAGGTGACGATCCTGTTGGCGGACGAGCGTTGGGTGGCCTCTGACCATCCCGACTCAAATGAGGGCCTTCTAAAACGAACCCTGTTACAAGGCCACGCAAGTCAGGCGAAGTTTGTTTCTTTGATTTCCGCATTCCCGGATGAAGAACTCACTCTGAAAGAAGTAAACGCCGCGTTGAAAGAAATTGATTGTTTCGACGCAGTGATTCTTGGAATGGGTAATGACGGTCATACCGCATCACTGTTCCCCTGCAGTGCAGAACTCAAAGAGGGACTTACCGCCTCGTCAGCTGCACTCATGGTGCAACCAGCCACCGCACCTCACCAACGCATCTCCCTGTCGGCACAACGGCTCAAAAAAGCGCATGTAGGCTTTGTGCATACGGTAGGCGCAGATAAGGCTGCAACCTACGAAGCGGCTATGGCGAACAATGACGTTTACGCCACACCCGTGCTGACTTTTTTACCACCTCAGGGAAACTTCTGTCGGCGTCACGCCACGGAGCGCTAAGTTAGAGAAGTGCTGACCCGGACAATTACACGTCCATAAAAAAGGGGGAGCAGAGCTCCCCCTTGGGTCAACCGTCTCCCCCCCCGGGGTCCGGCTGATTCTTTAAGCAGCGCAATCAACGCCCTGCTTTGCGACTGCTGCCATATGACACGCCGTATCCAGCATCCGGTTAGAGAAGCCCCACTCGTTGTCATACCAAGACAGCACCTTCACTAGACGACCCGATACCCGAGTATGGTTGGCATCAAAGTTGCTCGACGCACTGTTGTGATTAAAGTCGATCGATACTAGGGGCTGTGTATTGCAGCTGAGCACACCGAAACGATCCTGCTGAGCGGCAGCCTCCATAATGTGGTTGATTTCTTCAACAGACGTGTCGCGAGAGGCAACAAAGGACAAGTCGACCAAAGATACGTTCAACGTTGGTACCCGCACCGCCAAGCCATCCAGCCGACCTTTGAGTTCAGGCATGACTAAGCCAATTGCACTGGCGGCGCCTGTTTTAGTCGGAATCATACTATGCGCTGCCGCTCTCGCGCGGTACAGGTCAGAGTGATATACATCGCTTAAGTTTTGGTCATTGGTGTAGGCATGGATGGTTGTCATCAACCCGCTCTCAAGACCCACTTTGGCATGCAGGGGTGCCACCAAAGGGGCAAGGCAATTGGTGGTGCAGGACGCATTAGATACGACCGTGTGCTCAACCGACAACGACTCGTGATTCACGCCATAAACAACAGTGGCATCGACATCCTTGGCTGGCGCCGAAATGAGAACACGGCGGGCGCCGGCACGCAGATGTTTCGAGGCTGAGGTCTTGTCGGTAAAAAAGCCCGTGCACTCCAATACCACATCGATATCGAGGTCAGCCCAGGGCAACACCTCGGGATCACGCTCATTAAACACACGTATGGTGTCGTCACCAACCTGCAGACAATCGTCGCCCGCAGATACATCAAAGTGAAACCGACCGTGAGTGGTGTCGTATTGGGTGAGGTGTGCGTTGATTTCGGGAGAGCCCAAGTCGTTGATGGCTACTATCCGGATCTCTTCACCAAGTGCAGGCCGCTCATAAAACGCGCGCAGAATGTTTCTGCCAATTCGTCCATAACCGTTGATAGCAATATTGATCATACGTGCCTCCGGGTTGACTCAGAGACCACCTTAAGTAATTTAGTTACATTTTAAAAGTCTTTTTGTGTAAAATATGTAATAAATTTGCCGAAGGGCTGATTGGATCCTCTGAAAAACACTTTTCGAGCTACGGGTGAATTGCCAAACCCCTGCGGGCACGGCGAAGATAAGGCGACAGAACGACTGGAGACATGGGATGAACCCAAAACCCAATCTGCTGACTCAGGTAGCCGCCGCCTTACCCGGCCTCAGCAAATCTGAAATAAAGGTTGCCCAAGCCATTCTTGCGGATCCCGAGGCAGCAACACAATCTAGTATCGCCAACCTCGCCAAATTGGCAGGAGTTAGCGAACCCTCGGTAAACAGATTTAGCAAACGATTTGGTGCCAAGGGCTTTCCCGACTTCAAAATTCAGCTGGCGACGTCGCTTGTTTCTGGCGTCCGATACATGTCTCAGGCAGTAGAGCCGTCCGATGATATAGCCAGCTACCCCTACAAACTGTTCGATAACACCATCAGCTCATTGATATTGGCGCGTGACGCGCTGCCCACTGAAGCCATTGCCGAAGCGGTGGATCTCCTGTCGGCTGCCAATAGAATCCTATTTCTGGGACTGGGCACTTCCGCCGCGGTGGCGAAAGACGCGGAACATAAATTCTTTCGATTCAATACCCCTGTCACCACACAAACCGACCCCCTTATGCTGAGGATGCTTGCGGCAGGGGGCGTACAGGGTGACGTCTTTTTCTTTATTTCCCACACGGGCAGAACAAAAGCAATCGTAGAGGCAGCCGAGCTAGCTCAGACCTCGGGAGCGACGGTCATCGGACTGACGTCGGCCAAGTCACCGTTAGCAAAGGTTTGCGACTGTGTTCTCGAGGTCAATGTCACCGAGAACACCGATGACTACTTACCCATGACATCGCGCATCGTGCAGCTGGTGCTTATCGATACATTGGTAACGGGCGTGATGCTCCATGGCGGGAGCACTTTGGTTGAACACGTCGCGAGAATCAAAGAAAGCCTGCGCGTGACCCGCTATCCCTCAAAGAAATAATCCGGACAGAGAGGTAATCTCAGCTCACAATGAATGCCCCTTTTGAGACAACCAGCTTACGCAAACAAGTCAGACTGCTTGGGGATACCCTTGGGGAAGTCATCCGTTCCTCGGCGGGTGACGCCCTATTCAACAAGGTCGAAGACATCCGACAAACATCCAAGGACGCGCAGGACTCCGGGGATTTTGAGGGACTGCATGCCCTTCTCCGCTCACTGGACGACGACACGATCCTGTTAATCGCCAAAGCGTTCAGCCAATTTCTGAATTTGACCAATATCGCGGAGCAGCACCACACAACCATTGCCGAAACATCGCAGCAGTTCTCAGCGGCGGCCACCATGGATAGAGCCATCACACGGCTACAGGAAACCCATACATCCCGCTCAATCGCGGACGGGTTAGACAGCTTACATATTGATCTCGTGCTCACAGCGCACCCAACAGAAATTACCCGCAGAACCCTCATTCACAAATTTGCAGAGATAAATCGCTGCCTCGGCGCGCTAGATCGATCTCTTCTCAATCAAACCGAGTCCACGCGGATTGCTGAGCGTCTGGCAGACCTGGTTTCCCAGATCTGGCATACCGAAGAATTTCGTGAAGCCCGGCCTAGCCCAGTGGATGAAGCCCGCTGGGGATTTGCCGTCATAGAGAACTCTCTCTGGGATGCGGTGCCAGCATTTCAGCGCGACATCGACGAACTGTGCCTACAGCGTCAGCTACGTCCTCGCCCTCTCAACTGGAAACCCGTTCAAATAAGTAGCTGGATTGGAGGCGACAGGGACGGCAACCCCAATGTCACAGCTGACATCACGCGACAGGTCATCCTTCTGGCTCAGTGGCAAGCCTGCGATTTGCTAATTCGGGACTTGAGCCTGTTGCAGGAAGAGTTGTCTTTGGCAACTGCAACACCCGAAATCTTTGAGGAAGCCGGCCACGTGCGCGAGCCCTATCGCACAATCGTAAGGCGTTTGAGAGACAAAGTCGTTGCGCAGCGCGCTGCACTTCAGGCTGCGATAAATCAGCATGAACCAAGCCCTGTTGCACTCACCCTCGAGGAGCTTCTGGATCCCCTCAAGCGCTGTTATGACTCACTGACCGCAGTAGGCGTTACCACTATCGCCAACGGCCAGTTGCTTGACACCATGCGCCGACTGCGCTGCTTCGGGCCACACCTGATCACACTGGACATTCGTCAGGAGAGTAGCCGACATACCGCCGCCCTGAGTGAGCTCACCCAACATCTAAAGTTGGGTGATTACGCCTCATGGAATGAGGAGAAGCGTCTCGACTGGTTGCGTGCAGAACTCGATAACCCAAGGCCCCTCCTCCCAGATAACTGGCAATGCTCCACTGAGGTGCGCGAAGTCATCAATACCTTTCAGGAGATCGCGCGCACCCCGCGCGCAGCACTGGGCTGCTACGTCATCTCCATGGCGGGCGCCTCCTCTGACGTATTGGCCGTCCAGCTACTCCTTAAAATAACCGGTGGTCACCTGGACATACCGGTAGCGCCTCTTTTCGAAACCCTCGACGACCTCAACCGTGCACCCAGCGTCATAGGCACCCTTCTCGAGGACGCTCGCTTCAGAGACCGTACCGACCGCCAGTTAACGGTGATGATCGGCTACTCGGACAGCGCCAAAGATGCAGGCATGCTGGCAGCTGGCTGGGCACAGTATCGAGCACAGGAGGAGCTATTAGCAGTTTGCCGGGAGTACGGAGTATCCCTCACATTGTTTCACGGCCGCGGTGGCACTATCGGTAGAGGCGGCGCGCCAGCGCACGATGCCCTGCTCTCTCAGCCACCCGGCTCTCTCCACAATGGTCTCCGAGTCACGGAACAGGGCGAGATGATTCGAACCAAACTCGGCCTGACTCCTCTCGCAGTAAATACCCTTGGGCAGTACGCGAGCGCGATATTACAGGCGAACCTCTTACCGCCTCCGACACCCCGACAGCCATGGCGCGAGCTAATGGACAAGCTTTCGCAACACTCATGCGACCACTACCGGTCCTGGGTGCGGGAAGATCCACAATTCGTACCCTACTTCCGACAAGCGACACCAGAGCAGGAGCTGGCAAAGCTTCCCTTGGGGTCCCGACCTGCGCGACGCCGATCGGATGGCGGTATCGCCAGCCTTCGTGCTATTCCATGGATATTTGCCTGGTCTCAGAACCGACTAATGCTCCCAGCCTGGCTAGGCGCTGGCGCGGCCCTGCAAAAAGTCATGGAGGAAGGCCACCTTGAGTCTCTGCGGGATATGGAACGGGATTGGCCTTTCTTTCGCTCGCGTCTATCGATGCTGGAGATGGTGTTGACCAAGACTGATCTGTCGGTTGCGACCTTTTATGACCAGCTTCTGGTGGAGGAATCCCTGAGAAGCATAGGGTCTAAGCTAAGAGACCAGCTGCGCGCGGACATGGAGTCCCTCAAAGAGCTCCTCAACAGCGACGTCTTATTGGCGCACAATCCCTGGGGCCGGGAATCCATCCAGCTTCGCAATATCTATACAACACCGCTCAACCTTTTACAGGCGGAACTTCTTCGCCGGGAACGAGAAGCGCCGGATCCGGAAGTCGAAAAAGCGCTGATGGTTACCATCGCGGGAGTCGCTGCTGGCATGCGAAACACAGGCTAAACCCTGATAGCCGCTTGCCTGTTAGTCAATCCCATAGCAGGATGCACCCAAGGCGCAGGCATCGCCGCACAGCCATTCGTCGGTAATGCCAATCTCCAATCCTGCTTACGCACCCCAACAGGCTGATTTTTTGAGATGAATACCACGACAAGTCAACAGCCCAGCGAGAACGCGGCGCTGTCGGGCATCCACTTGACGCTCCAGCAAGCAGCCGAGCGACTAAGCCAAACACAAATCACTGAACTGTTCGATCGCGAAAAAGACCGCATCACCTGTTTCACCACGGCGAGTGACTGTTTACAGCTCGATTTCAGCAAGCAGAGACTTGATTCAGCGACTCAGGCTTTGCTCTGTAAGCTCGCCGCTGAAAAAGACTTACACGGCGCTTTTGCACGGCTTACCTCGGGAGACATCTATAATACAACTGAAAGTCGGGCCGCACTTCACACTCTTTTGCGCGGGACCAAGGCAGTAGAGCTTTCAGACCACCACCAAGGCGTAGCGACCACGCTTGATCGAATGAAAGCAGTGACCAACGGCATCCACTCGGGAGATCGCCGCGGCTTTGGTGGGAACAAATTTACCGATGTGGTCAATATTGGCATTGGTGGATCCGACTTGGGTCCCCGTTTTATTTGTCGCGCCCTGAAAAGTCCGAATGACCCGATCAAGGCTCACTTTGTGGCAAACGTCGATCCTCAGGACCTTGATGAAACGCTGGCGACGCTCAACCCACAGACCACCCTGTTCATCGTCTGCTCAAAAACCTTTACCACCGAAGAGACGCTAACCAATGCACTGCGTGCTCGCGAGTGGCTCCTAGTAGGTGGCGCAAGCCAAGCCAGCATCGCTGACCACGTGCTTGCAGTGACCACTAACATCGATGGCGCAGAGGCGTTTGGCATCGCTCCTGATGCTTGCTTTCCACTCTGGGACTGGGTTGGAGGTCGTTATTCCGTGTGGTCTGCGATTGGACTATCTATTGCTGTAAGTAAAGGCTGGCAAGCCTTCGCCGACTTTCTTGAGGGCGGCCGCTCAATGGATCGACATACCCTGGACAATAAGGGCTCCGATAACCTTCCCCTCACGATGGCCCTGCTGGAATACTGGAACACGACATACCTGGAAACAGAGACGCATCTCGTTCTCCCCTATTCTCAGCGACTCGAATATCTGGCGGATTTCTTACAGCAGCTGACCATGGAAAGTAACGGCAAATCGGTCACCCTCGAGGGAGTAACCATTACTGGGAAAACCGCGCCGGTGCTGTGGGGGTCTGCGGGCACCATTGGTCAACACAGTTACTACCAGATGCTGCATCAGGGAAATCGCTCTTTTGCCGCTGATATTGTGCTACCGCTGAAAAATGGTGACGTCGACATGGATGCCCACCGTAAACTCGCCGCGAATGCCCTGGCTCAGAGTCGCGCCTTTATGCTGGGGCGAGATCAGCAAACCGCTGCCGAACTGGCTCGATCTCGAGGCCAGCCCGAAGCAATGGGTCCTCACTATGAAATGCCGGGCAATCACCCACACTCCACGCTGCTAATGTCAGAGGTTAATCCGAAATCTCTGGGTGAACTTGTCGCTGCTTACGAACACAAGACGTTTTTCCTCGCAACACTCTTTGACCTAAATCCGTTTGATCAATGGGGGGTAGAGCTAGGAAAAGAAATTGGACGCCACATCCGTGGGGTACTTGAAACCAACACCGGCTGGGAGTCACTCGATGCCTCAACCCGCTTTGTGGCGAGCGCCTGGTTAGCCGCCAATACTTCGCGATCTAATCCAGAAAAATGAGCGGCCAGAGAAAGGCAAAAAACAGACCCGTCAGATAGACCATCGCTGACAGTCCCATCGTCCAGCGATTGATGCGTCGAAGGCGCATACACGCCGCAGCCTTCATGGGGTCTAGGGGACAGGGTGCATGGCGCTGTTGCCACTGCAAAAACGCCGCTGTGAAGAGCACGATTCCCGAGGCAACGAACAATGGCCCCTTGTGCGCGCTGAGCCAGATAATACCGGGGATTGCGGTGGTAAGACCTACCATAACCGCTCCCGCACCAATGGAAATGAGGAGCGCGGGCAGCGCACAGCAGACCAGCGTCGAGGAGCTAGCAAAAAGAGATAGTGTCGGGCCTAGCAGGTCTCGCCAGTCACCACGCATAGAGATCAGCTCCCCAGAGCCGCCGCGCCGCGGCGCACCGCGGCGACACGATAGCCAGCCTGTTCCGCCAGGGAGCCGATGTCCTCATCCGACAGTGAACCTTGCTCATGGGTCACAATGCTAAGAGCCTTGGTATCCAAGTCGACATATATCGCTGCCACTTCCGCTCGTTTACCAAAAATCTTATTCATTGCCGTCGCACAGAAATCGCACACCACTCCGAGAACGTCAGCGACAATAGGTTCGCCCCCCTTGGCGAGTGCCGCGTCAATCTCAGGCGTGCGCGTTAAGGTGACCGCCCCCGTGACATGTGCCTCGTGCTCTCCCGTGGCTACATCGTGCTCACCCTCGTCATGCTGGTGCATGTGGTCGCGCATCTCATCATGACTCCCATGGTCCATCATGGCGCTAGCGCCATGGGTGTCTCCGTGTTGATGGCCCGCATGAGAATCACCTGAATGATTATCTGCTGCAGCCCCACAGGCTAAAACGGTCAGACATAGCGCCATAAAGTTTCTCTTAATGTTCACAGAAAATACCTCCTAGAACCGAAAGGTAAAATTCGCGAGGGGTTGATGCTCAATAATGTTGTAGCCAAGCTCAACCAACAGCGTGTTTTTAAAAAATCGAATCATCGGCGTGACACCAACCGACTCAAGGGCGTCGGGTCTGTGATCGACCTCAAGCATTAACCAGGTATGCAAGTCACCTGTATCTCCTTCGTAAGGCGCCCAGCCCACATGACCTGCCTGCATGAAATCATGGCCAAAATGTCCCGCATCGAGAAAGCGGGCTTCATAGCTCAGAAAATGACGACGGGTTTCCCAGTCAGCCATAACGCCCGCAAAATAAGCAGCGTCAGATCCGATAGCGTTACCATCGATCCCTGTAGCGAAGCCCAGCCCGCCGGTAAGATAAACATTGGCCTGAAAATCTTGCCCAAACCACCGCTTTGCCAACCATGTCGGTTGCACTGCGGTCATCACAAAGCCGGTGTTTCTGTCCCACTCCATACGTCCACCCACCGACAGCTTCGGTGTCGCCGTGTAGTGAACCAACGCAGCGGTCGACTGTCGATTAGAGGTTTCAATTATTGTCCAGCCACCCACGTAAGAGACCGGCCGGGCGCTTGCCTCTAGGGCAAGCACTAGCGCCAACAGTAGTGGTGAGAGGAGAGACAAGGTCCTTGCTTTCAACACTCCAGAAGGAGACTCGATCATTTTTTGGTGCCAGCTAACACCGCAACGAGTTCTTCGACCCGCTCCTTTCGCAAGGCAACATCATCACCTGTGAGTGCATGGGCAACGCAAGTATCGACGTGCTCCCGCAGCATCACTTGCTCAAGGCTAGATAACGCTGCCTTTGCGGCACGCACCTGCCGGATGACGTCGATGCAATACCGATCATCGTCGACCATGCGCGAGACCGCTTTGATTTGCCCTGCTATCTTCGCGAGCCGTGTCTGCACGGCTTGTTTTGACTTCTGCTTCATACGAATACCCTAGGGGGGTATGGGTATACTGTCAAGCCCGCACCTCAAGGCATTTGCCACAGATTTCAATCAGTTCGGGATGGTCAGGAAGTCGTTATTGAGGCGGCGTATCCACGGATGCCGGCGCGGTAGTACGGGCCTCAGAGACCATGCGACCCACGTCGGCCAGAAGCGCCTTGGCGTCGTAAACAATCCCCCGGCTGATGGTTGTCTCGACACCACCCACACGACCCAGCTCCCCCGTCTCTCGATCCAGGTACATGTGGCCAGTCCCGTAGAGCCTCTTAAAATTGGCAACAGGATTACCATCCACCAACAGAATATCCGCACTCTTGCCAGGGGCGATTGAGCCGACCGTATCAGCCAACCCAGTTAACTCAGCACCATTGCGTGTCGCCGCTTGAATGACCTCAAGGGGATGAAAACCGGCCTCCTGCAGCAGTTCTAGTTCTCGGATAAAAGCAAAACCATAAACCTTATAAATGAAGCCCGCATCGGATCCGGCTGCCACGCGCCCGCCGGCATTCTTGAAATCATTCACGAAACGCATCCATCGCGTGAAATTATGCCGCCATGCAACCTCATGAGTGGTCGTCCAATCAAAATGGTAAGACCCATGTAAATGTGGATCGGGCTGGAAAAACGTGGCGAGGGCCGGCCAGGTGTATTGCTCATGCCACTCCGCTGTCCGGGCGCGCATCACGTCACGATTAGCCTCATAGATCGTGAAGGTGGGAACCAACGTGAAGTCCAAAGCGACCAACTCGGCGATGGTATCGTTCCAGGTGGTAGAGCCGGGATCGGCACTTTGTAGCCAGAGGTTACCTGCCTCACCAAATCGCCACTGCTCATCGGAGTAGTTGTAATCGGCCGGGTAATGCTGGATGGTCCGATCGGTGAACATAGCCTCGGGTAATCCGTACCAGTGCTCCATACTGTCCAGACCTAATCGTGCGCTATCGAGAACATTCATGTCGTAGACGCCGTTTTGATCGTGATGACTCGCCGTGCCCATGCCCTGCCGCTGGGTCTCATCGTAAACGGCCGATAGGGCTTCGCGAGTACCACCGCGGAGTTTGACCCCCTTGGCACCCTTCCTCTTTACTGCCCTCACCCACTCGCGAGCGGGTTGATCTGCAGTTACGACGCCACCGATACCCGTCCCCGATGCGCCCGGGAACATAGCGTAGGGAATTATCCGGGGGGCCACGATAGCCCCCGCATCGCTTAGCTCGGCATGTTTGACAGTCCAATCAAGCCCCATCACCGAACCAACATCGCGCACCGTGGTAATGCCGTGAGCTAACCACAACTTAAAAACATATTCGGGCGGTGTAATGGGGCCCGCGAGACCTTGCAACGGATTTCCAATATGCACGTGAGCATCTACAAAGCCAGGCAAGGCCGTCTTGCCACGGCCATCTAACCGGATCTCATTGTCGATCGGCGCGGGAGGACGAGAGGTGATTTCCACAATCGTATCTTGCTCGATGACGATTGAAACAGGTCCCCTCGGGGGAGACCCAAGCCCATCCACCAACATAACGCGATCGATGACAAGGCGATCAAAAGGCCCCTGACCCTCGCCGCCCCCCCTCTCCGGAGCAATCGGAGGCAATGGAATTCCCAGGTTGGCGGCCAGCGTGGCGCCCTCCTCTCCCGGGTCGGACTCGGCGAGTGCGGCAATCGGCAGCAGCGATAAAAAAAGGACCGCATAGAAAACATTCAACATCGAAACCTGCCTCATGGTTCCCATCTCCCGTTAGATGATTCAGCCACTAGAGTACTCGCTCTCTGTAAGCGAACGCCAATCCTTGCCGGAAGCAGAAATCTGGCGAAAAATCCTCTATGGTGTCCCGATGGCCACACTCGCACTCGACAGCCGACACGACCCCGCGGCACTCTCCCGAAACCTGATTGAGACAGGTCGGGTTCAAATCGCAAACTTTATGACGCAAGAGGCGGCCCATTATCTCCATGACTTACTGCACAGTCATGAATATTGGCACCTTACCTATAAC